>Ga0255782_10000032_pt1 | contig 121773 bp, 155 predicted proteins | sample 101ome_26_FD_179980 | JGI IMG/M metagenome (GOLD analysis project Ga0255782, IMG submission 179980) | Coastal salt marsh microbial communities from the Groves Creek Marsh, Skidaway Island, Georgia - 101408AT metaG (version 2) | ecosystem: Environmental > Aquatic > Marine > Intertidal zone >...
ATTTGAACTGGTATCATTAGCATTGTAGTTTTTAACTTTCCATTGCCATAAGTACCCAACAACATTTATACCTGCAATCTTTAATGCATCGTCAATTACATCCTGAGTTTGAGAAACTACTGTATTATTGTAACCAAAACGAATGGCACCATCACCATTAGTACCAATGTTAGCACAGCTACCACCAGAAGTACCAGCCCAAGATCCATCACCGTTATTATTTGTACTAGCATTCAAACAACCAGTTGTTGCTTGCCAATCTCTACCAGCACCATTTGTGTATGGAGTAACTTCATTGTTAATGATCTGATCCGTGTATGTGCGGTCAGTATATTCTAATAGGTCATCAGGATTGGAGGGAGCACTATACAGTATTCCCATATTAATATCTTGTTGCGTTAGATCCTGTGCACTAGAGGGCAGCGAGGATAGCCAACAAGAAGCCAATGCCAATGATAGAGTTCGCTTGAGCATGAGGTGTTGTTTCGTTTGTTAATGGAACAGGTTTTTCTTCTGGATTCTCTTCCCATAATGTAGAAGCTTCTAAACCAATTGTACCTGCAAATGGACAAGGAGTACCTGCCATTTCCATAGCTTTGAAAACATTTGCATCTTGGCACATTAGAGCAACAGATGCAACTTTCATACCCATATTGTAAAGAGCCTTTGCGTTCTTTAATCTTTCACAGTTAACATCTCTTACGTGTCCACCACCACTCATACCAAGGATTTGAGTCTGAACAGAACTTGACCAAGTGACAGTACAATTGTCATTACCACCTGACATAATAGTAGGTGCTATAGCTGATGCAGGAGGGGATTTAATTGTTTGAGTTACGTCTGATGTTGATGTATTCTGATTTACATTAGCATTTGTGTTTACATTATTTGACGTACTACTCATTGTACTATTGTTGGTGTTAACATTAGTATTATTATTTGTATTCGTTCCAGTACTCGTTACAGTAGTATTATTAGTATTGGAATTTGTATTGGTATTAACACTAGTATTATCTGTAGTTACATTTGATGTGTTTGTAGACGTACTAGTGTTCGTATTTGTATTCGAATTAGTAGATGTCGACGTATTTGTGTTTACGTTATTATTTGTATTCGAATTTGTATTGGTACTGTTAATTGTCGACGTGTTAGTGTTCGTATTGGTATTAGTATTTGTACCCGTTGTAGTTACAGATGATGTGTTATTCGAAGTACTATTGACTGTACTATTTGTGGTATTATTGATAGTAGAATTATTTGTATTAGTATTCGTATTAGTTCCAGTAGTTGTTACATTACTAGTATTAGTATTAGTGTTTGTTGAATTCGTAGTACTATTTACAGTGCTATTGTTAGTATTTGTATTCGTATTTGAATTTGTACTATTAATAGTCGTATTATTTGTATTTGAATTAGTAGTAGTTACAGTGCTCGTAGTTGTAGTTGTACTATCGTTGTTTGTTTCAACATAACTCGTACTATCAAAATTACCATCTGCATCATTTGCTACTTGAGCATATGCGGTTGATGTCATAACGAAGAAAGCACCAATTGCTAGGAGCTTCTTCATACCTGAATTCCTTCTTATATTACATTAATGTTTATTTATAATAACCTAAACACCTTTTCTTCTTGGCATCCATTCGATGCAGCGTATATCAACAATTTCAAATGATTCTTTATCAAACATATACCACAGTAACTCACCTTGTCTAACCAAAGATGCATGGCAAATCTCTTCGGTTGGAAATGAGTTTGGGCTACGGTAAACAACACAGTTTTTATATTCCTGTGGTTCACCTATTAAGCAGAGAAAGAACCCTGCGGTATAGTATCCTAGTAGTTCCATACGAACTCCTTTCAAAATAAAAAAGGGAGCTAACCGTGGCTCCCCGCGTGTCTATTACGTGACAACCCGATACTATTATTTAGTATAGCTTAGAACTTAAACTTTAGACCAAGCTCAATAGGTGTTTGATCTTCTGTCTCAAAGTTCCAACCTGTTTCTGCATATGCTGTTGAGCTTAGACCCCAAAGGCCAACGCCATACTCTACGCCAAAATCTACTGTAGGTGCTTTGTCTTCGTTCAAGCCAAACTCATCACCGTTGTATAGATTAAGATCTGTACCTAATGAAAAGTCTGCACCCCAAGCTGCGTAACCAACTTCTGGAGATAGAGTCATTGTGAACTTTTCGTCATCGACGTTATATTTATTATCTAGTTCCGCGCCAACTGAAAGGCCGCCACCAAGCTCTACTGCCTCTGCTTCTGTTGCTCCACATGCTGCTAGTGTTACCATTGTTGCTGTTGCAATTGCTGCAATTTTCATTTCTTTATTCCCTAATTAAATTGTTAGATGTCACTTTTCTGTTGCTAGGCAAGTGACCGGCCCCCTGTGTTTATGCTGCTAGAGCAAAACCAGATGGTGCAAAATTATCGTTTGCATTTGTAATTTGTAAACTTGACTACATGTCGAAACCTATTTCGCCCCCATCAAAAGCACACCTTCTTGGCCCGATTAAGGGTTGTGTGCTGCACCACACCTATTATGCAGATAGGCGAAGTGTGCTTTTGGTGGAGGCGTCCGGTACCGCCCCGGAGTCCATATAACCTTTATAACGTTTACTATATAATTATAATTTAAAGACCAGAATTCCTCAAGTAGTTTTTTAATTTAATTATAATTGTGCCAAAAAGCCCCAGTTGATAATACCAAAACAGAATCAACAAATATTCAAATAACAAATGATCTTTAGATCGTATCCATTCTGTACCAAAAATTGAACCAAACAAACCCGCATAAAATAATAATAAAAAATAACAAAGCATAGGTCCAAATGCAAAAAATAAAATCATAGCTTTCTATAAGATATTTTAAAATCTGTTTCTTCTATTTTTTCAAAATAATTTCTATTCAGGTAATCATCAATGTAATCATGGTTATACTTTTTAACATCATCAAATACAAATACAGTGCCTGGACTAATACGATTGTTAGTCATAAAGAATTGAATCTCTGCCATTACTGAATGAGTGGAATGAGGTCCATCAAAGTATACAAAAGCATACTTTTCCATAAGGTATTTTTCACCATTAGAGTATACTGGTATGCCATCATGATACCTATAAAAATATTCCTGATCACTTAATATAAAGAAATGAAGATTAATAGGTTTATCAAAAACGTAATTGTATAAATCTCGTTGTGCGGTTGCTTTCATCTGATTGTTATAATCATAATTAATCCAAAGATTGTCTTCTTCTTCATATGGCAAATCACCATAAGGATCAATACACACAAGATGATTATTTGGAGTGTCTGCGTCAATCATTGCATCAATAATAACTTTAGTTGAACCACCTAGACGAGTTCCTATTTCCATATACAGTCCAGGAGTAGTAGAAGCAATTTCTACTGCATTAGTTATTACGTGATAGTCTTCGCCGTCTGTCTCTAGCATTCCGTTTTCCATAACCAAGACGCTTCATAACGGTCATCCGTTGTTCGTCACTATACTTAGTCCAATTAGTAATTTCTTCTTTTGTTCTATTACAACCTTTGCATATGTCATTTTCCAATACACATATACTCACACAAGGAGTAATATACATTATTTATAAAATAGGTGTACACCTATAACCTTAGCTAGTTTTAATTCTTTAGCCCAAGCAGGATTAACCCAACTTGCATGATAATGTGTAGCACCAACTGTTGGGTCTTCAACATTGCCGATCATAACATCACGGGCTATGATCTGAGCCTGCTTCCAAGCTGCTTCCTCTTTTGGAGTATGATCTTCAATTGTATGTGTCCAACTAAATTGTTTATCCTGATAAACAACTCCACATATAGTATCAGGCCAACGATTATCTGCCTTACGATTAAGAGTAACCTGAGCTACTGCTATTTGACCTTCTACTCTTTCACCTCTTGCCTCATGATAAACATTTAATGACAGACATTTATGCTGCTCAGGATCTACCTGAGGATAAATCAATGCCAAAGCGATCGCACTTGCCATCATTCCCATGGTTATAGTCCCACTTATTATGTTTACTGCTCTGCTATTCATAGTTTATATATAAGGCCTCTTGAACCAAATGTCAACGTTTAATTTGCATAAATACACAGAAAAAAGGAAATAATTATGGCTGAGGACAAAATACCAAATACAATTAGAGATGAAGATACCCCAGAAGGTAAAATGGAATTGCAGTTTAGGGTTCTTGGCAATGAAATGATTGGGATTAAAATGATCGTGGATGACATGAAAATGAAATGGGTTTTTATAGGCCTATTGGCTATCTTAGTAATGACATGGGCTGCAGCAGAGTTTGGTAATGTAATAATGAATCCTGCTGGTAGTGATGATTATCTAGAGGAAGTCTATACTGATGGCTGAGAAAAACGCATTCGGAGTGGAGATGAAAACGATGGCGGATAAAAAACAAGAAGCAAAAATGATGCAGGCTGATTCCATCTATGCTCATTTAGATGCTGACGGAGATGGAATCATTACTGATGAAGAAATGGCTCGTGCTAAAGAAATAGCGGAGTTTGAGCATCGTAAAAAGATGCAAGAGAATGAAGATAAAAAAGAGGACCAGATAAGAGCAATGGCATGGTTTGCACTATGGGGCATGCTCTTGTATCCGGTCCTTATTATGATCACCTCTGTATTAGGAATAGAGGGCGCCGCTCAGATCGTAGGTGATATCGCACCTACTTACTTTGTGGCTATTGCTGGTTTGGTTGCAGCATTCTTTGGTGCTCAGGCCTACTCAAAAGGCAAGAGCGGAGAGAAAAAAGACTAAGCTCCTAAGATACGGCGGACGGTTGTAAGATCGTCCGTCATAATACTACCGCCTTGATTGATATGATCTACTATCTGCTCAAAGTAAAATTGAGCATCAGGTTCATCTTCTAAAGCTCTTACACATGTACGAAAGAAATTCCGTATACGCATATCACTTGTACCATTATCTAAAGAAGCCGGCTTCCATTTACCACCACGTTGATTACTCATAATATTCTCCTAATTCCTTATATTATTAATATAGGACATATGAAGTCAAATGTCAACCCGGGTAATCATATTTAATATGAAGTCCAGTGAGTAAGTCATCATCGCCCCAATAACCTTCTGCAAAGGTATTAAAGGCCAAACTAATTCTAACATCATCATGTTCTACCTCACCAAATTCATGATGTAGATCAGATTGAAATAATACAAAGTCTCCTGTACCAACACTTTCCAAGTATTCAGCGGCTGTAAATTCACCTAAATGAGTATAGTACCATTTCATCATTTTTTCTTGATGGGGTCTACCAAGTTTTAAAACATCAAGATCTTTATTTGCTCTGATATATAACACGCCACTTAAAATACTATTGGGGTGAGTATGTCCATGCATAGCTTCACCTCTTTTAGAATATGTAAACCAACTTTGTGTAATCACTGGTTTAATACGTCTTGGATCCGCTGCAAAATCATTTTTAAATACATTATTAATTTGATTTTGAAGCCAACTCTTTATATGACTAAGTTCAGGATATCTTTCTAATACATAGTTATCCTTAGAAACACCATTTAATGTATTATTTTTTCTGGGTATTTGTTCTATAAACTTTGTAATGTCTTCTGTAATGAGTCCATCAGGAGCTTGATCTTTTGCAAAGTATACAGGAAATAAAGGTACTGTTTGCATACTAATTTCTTTCAACTGTTACGATGTCATATGCACCTTCTTCAAGGTTAAATGCTTTCATAAGTTTTAGATACATTTCTGGTTTCATTGTAATGACATCATATCTTTGTGTTTTTTCATTCCATTGTCTTATATGACAATAGTCTTCATAAAGGAGAGCCCCAACATCTTCGAGCTCTCCCGTGTTGTCCATAATAGTGATAAGAGTTTCATCCATATCAAATTCAATTGTGAACATTTTTCTTTCTCAATCTACGCATCTTAGAATAAAAATTTTCTTGTCGTTCTTTTACTACTTTTTTATTTTCACGGCGGCGTAACCGTGCCGCTGCTGATTTCATCATGCGAATACCTCTACCCATATTTTTGATCATGCTCCTTCCCCTTTCCGTAATCACCGTCATAACTGCTTAAAGCTTCCGCCTTCCAGTTTAGATACTGACCAATCCTAGTTCCTGGTTTAATCCGCATCAATCCAGTTGTTACGTGCAAGACCCCAGCCATAACCCCATGATAGCCAGTATCATAGAGGCCTGAAGTAATATAACACCCATTACGATTAAGAGTACTCCTGGTGATGACAAATCCCGCTTCATCTGGTCCCACATGTATTTCATTCTCCATTATAACTTCATAAGCGCCTGGATACAAATAATAGTATCCGTCTTCCCATACTTCCCATTCTTCAGATCCACGATGAACCTTATGGTCTTCATCAATTGTAAATACATTATCTTTAATATTATATACCTTACCTAGACGTAGATCTACAGCATTAGGCTGAACATCTTTGGGTAAAATATTAGTTAGATTAGAGGTAGCATTACTGCCACCAATATTAATCATACTCATAACGGCACACTCCAAAAATATTTTTCCTTTGTTTGGAACGTATGTTCCAATTCAATCCATTCTTTATTATCACTTAATTTATGTATCTTGCCAGATGGTACATACGTAATGCTAGTGTCATAATGATCCCAGCGAGTAGAAGAAACGGTAGATCCCTTATGCCATAAGGCAACCAGATCATTTCTAAACACCCAAAGGCCATCCTCACTATAATACATACAAGCAAAACCGCCATCAACGTCTGATAAAAGACTAGGATTGTTTTGAGCCATCAATCTAACTAGCCAGGCCGTATCCCAATTAATGTCTTCTTTAAAATGTTCTTTAAACTTCTTAATCTGTTCTTCTTTAATTATACCATTATGCCATAATAAACGTCCCGCATATTCTGCTGGATGTATTGTATTTTTATTATCCTCGGCTGATGTAGGTGCTTGTTGATGAGCTATGTAATATGCATCAGAAGGTATATCTTTTTCATGATTAGATACCTCTAGGCCATTTTCACCTCTATCTAAGTATACTACTTTATTATCTACTACGGCCGCAATAGAATGAGATATAGTACCTCTATAGGCATTTACCTCCGCAAGATATTCTAGTTCTTTTAAATCATAGGTACCTATAATAGAACACATATTTTAATCCCATGGAATTTCAATTTGATAAGGAATAGGATCAATCATACCCGATCCCATAAAGTTCTGAATACGTTCTGCACATGATGGACATTTACCACAAGACCGCCCTTGATCGTCTGGATCATAGCAGGTAAGAGTATGTATCAATAGATGCTGCATATTCATCTCTTGGCAGATTTTAATTTCTTGTAGCTTCGAAAGCTTACTAAATGGAGCTAGGATTTCTACGCGATGTGTTCTATTCTGAATAGCAACTGCATTCATAGAATCCACAAATCGTTGGCTTGTATCCCAATAACCATATTCATCATGTACCTGAAGACCCGTAAAGACATGAGAAGCGTTAGAAGCTTCTGCTTGTGCCATAGTCAAAGAAAGGAGAATCATGTTACGGAAAGGAACATATGTCTTCGGTTGAGGATCTCCAAGTACATCATGAATGGTTGGCATCGCTACGTCTGAGCCACCAATATTAGCCGAGATAGGTTCTGCAATCTCACCTAGAATACCTAGATCTAGAACCTTATGGCCAATGCCTAATTTATCACACAGCTCTGCTGCCTTTTCTAATTCTACTTTTTGTTTCTGACCATAATTATATGATAACGCATACACTCGATCAGGTCCATACTTTTCTACCAGCATCATAGTCATAATACTAGAATCAAGACCACCGGATAATACAGCCAATACATTTTTATCTGTATCTGGTAATTTAACTAATGCCTCACTCAGGTTCATTATTACGGCCTTTCAATTTCTTAATTTCACGGAAGATATACCATCCTGCCTTTTCAAGATCTTCTATCTCTTTGGCAGACATATCATATCCTTGTTCTGCTTTTCTTCCTGCTCTCAGCAAATACTTAATTGCATTACCTCTAGCAAAATTTAAATCAAAGTATTCGATAATATCAATTACTTCGTAACCATCAATACTTTTATAATGGTCTGGATTAATTTTATCAGTCACGTTTCACGATCTCCCGAAATGCTTTTACATTATAAATTATATCATCAATATTGATTTCTTTCAAGCCCATATCTACAAATTCATCAAATTTTATTTTAGGCTTATGCTCAATTGGATATCTATCGCCATCAATGGCTGCTGCAATAGGATTAGAAGTATCAACAGAATATATCCAATCCTGTTCATGATAATAACCGAACTCTTGAGCCCACCAAGTACCTAATAGATGGTGTTTAGTTGTCTTACGAATTACACCCTCATTCAATAACATATCAATAAGGTCTACGCGTTCCAATGCATGTGATACGGGATTTAGGTTTCTACGAAATGCCCAATTAAAACAAAACGGAATACCAATCATTGCCAGGTTTGGACAATTCTCATCAAACCATTCATAACAGTCTTTAAACTCTTTTGGAGTATCACCCTGTACCACAGCCATTGCTTTGGATTCTAATTCAGGATAATTGTTTAAGAAGTCATGTGACCTATCAATTGTCTCTTCCATATTACCCAACACATCAGGTAATACAAATACATCAGGTTTAATCTTTTCTACATATTCTACAATAAGTTCATTAGAGAGAGCAGCACCCAACTCAAAGCAACTATTATCAAGAATGGTAAAACCCTTATAAGAATCCACAATACTCCTATAACGATCGTCAGACATATAACGATGTAAAAGAACGAAAAGATAGTCGTTAATGTCATAATCTCCAGCATGTTCAGCCTCAGCTAAAGAGTGTGGTATCTCGTGAGAGATCAGTGGTAAATTCATATAAAAATTCCTTCAATTCATTTGGATAACCATATAACACATTAAGTTCTGTATTCGGTCTATCCATAGATAATAAAGCTTTTTTAGAAGAAGTCAAGTCTACAAATACATAGACCGGCTTAATCTTATTAACATGTAACATTTTTTTGAGAGATGTATCTGTAATCTTAGCAAGCTTGGGGTCTCTTGCATTTTCCATCATGGGAACCATACCACAAGCCTGATACCAAGAATTAATACCCTTTACTTCTATATATACTGATCCAATGTCAAAGTCTGGCGTATAACGACCATGAGGTGTTTCTACAAACTTGCCTCTCTTAACATTAAATCCTAAATCAAATAAAGCCTGGCAGGTACGAGCCTCGGTTTTACCCTGACACTTAATACCGTTGACTTCGGTCCACTTTGCAAACATTAATCCTCTAGAGCTTTTTTCAACTTATCCATAAAATCAGTATGTGCTTTAGGTACAGACTTATATTGAAATCCATACTTACGTTTAGATAGATCTTTATAGACTAATTTAAGATCATCCTTAGACATCTTTGAAAGATCATTTTCATTATCAGCAGTATTAGAATACTTAGACTTATTAGCCTCAAGCTTAGATACAGCATCAACAAACTTCTGTCGCTTGTCATCTTTATAAGCAACACCTGTCATCTTTAGCCAATTATGAACTCTTCCATAATTATGAACATTCTTATTACGATTAAGAAAATTCAATACATATTTAATCTTTGCATCAACATCTTTGATCTTACGTACCTGTGTACGTGTCAACTGCCAATGTATGTTAAACTTATTAGCCTTATTAGACACTTAGACCTTCTCCCGAGAACATATAGTTAGTAGCATACTTATCTACCTGATTATTTGATTTTAACATACTTACCTTAGTCTTGGCAAGCTTTTTTGTTTCTTTTTTTGCATGAGATGTTTCAATCAAACGATACATAGCTTCTTTTTTCTTTTCAAGAGTAGGAGCTACGAACACTGCATTAACATATACTTCAAGATTCTTCATTAAGATTATTCTCCACTAACCATTCTAAATTTGCTTCCCAATCTTCTTTAAACTTACCGTATTGATCAGGAGCCACTTTCATGAGACGTTTCTTTTGCTTGTAATTATGACTACCAGGTTTAGATTTCATTTTCCAAAATGAAGCACGTTCTGGTCTTGGTTTATTAGCATCAGGATCTAACTTACGACCATACATCTTAGCAATCTTTGATGGTGAATGAAAATCACCTACTACTGACCAAGGCTCATGCTTAGGATCTTTCTTTTTTGCTATATCATGATTCATAACAGTTCTTGTAGAACCATCACTTGATTTCAAACCAATTGAATAACGATTAATACCTTTACGAGATGTTCCTGTGACTGTCCAAGTCTTGCCTTTAGGATCTTTCAACTTAATGTCTTTAAGAACTTGTCCGCCTTTGTTCTTTAATAACACATATACCATAACTAACCTTTATATACTTTACCCGCCTTACGTGCGCGTATACTCGCTCTACGACCCGCTGCTGCCTTGGCATTAAACTTAGCGGCGCCCATTCTCTTACGACCAGCAGCAGCTGCTATAGCACCTGCTTTCTTATAATCAACACCGGCTGACTTAGCTATCTTCTTTACAAAGACTGACTTACCAGCAGCATCCTTAGGCCCTTCTGAGAATTGCTTGAACGTCTTCATTAGATCTCTCCTGTCTTATATCTTGGATCTTCTGGATCCCATTCTTCTCCAAGCATATTGCGCCATACAATACGAACATCACGACGAAGAGCATCTGTTTCTTTTTGACCTTTTGTATGGCCTACACGATGAACAGATCCTGTCAATACATTTACAAGACGACGAATCGCTAAAGGATTATCATTATATTTATCAAAGTATTCTCTTAGCAGATTTACATTCTGAACATGATTATTTTTCCAATTGCCAATGAGAGCCTTACGAACAGCTTGCCATTCAGCATCATCAACAACTGCTTTAATATTCATACCCTTTACTGTCTTAGCATCTAACATAAAAAAAATCCTCCTTCTGATATTATTAATATAATACCAAAAAGAGGATAAGTCAAGGGTTAGAAAGGATATTTTTTAATTTATTTTGAATTTAATTCCTGCATACGCACATTGTCAAAGAACTCACCTTTAGCATGAGGCGTATTAAACAATCCTTTGAGAACTGTAGTCTGTGTTAATGAGCTAGTAGCCATGATACCACGATTCTCACAGCAACCATGCTTAGCCTGAATATAAACAGCCACATTCTCTGATTCTGTGGCTAGCATAATCTCACGAGCAATATCATTACATAGTTCTTCTTGTAGAGTACCACGACGAGCACACCACTGAGCAATACGTGTATACTTAGATAGACCAATAACCTTATCTGTAGGAATAATACCAATATAGGCAACACCAGTAACAGGTTGGTGATGATGACTACACATGGACTTTAGTTCTGAACGAACCGTAAGCATACCATGATAAGCAGACTTACCTGTATTAGGAAATGCTGTAGCAGATGGGGCAGGATCATAACGACCTGCCATAATTTCATTATAATACATCTTGGCCAATCGTTTAGCCGTTCCCATAGAGTTAGGATCATTATGCCGATCAATCAATAATGTATCAAGAACCTTTTCAAAGGCTGCTGTAGCCTCTTCAATTAGTTTTTCTTTTTCACCGTCTTCAATAAAGTCTGAGATATTATCTCCAGCCCAATATCTACCCTTGGCATCCTCAATCCGTTTACGAATAACGGCTGATGTGTCTTTAGTCTTTAGCATTGTTTTTATATTCCTTAAAGATTTCAAAGATTGTTTGAATTTCGTCATAATTCCATTTACGCATTTCTGTAATGCCACTTATCTGACGAGGTTCATACCAATTATGAAAATACTTATCGCCCGCAGTATTGGCAATACTATCCATAATACGCTTCTCGATAGATTCAGCTTCTTCTTTACTATAAACACGTTGTGTGGATGTCATAATTTTAATATCTTGGAAGACAGATGTCACCGGGTTAGGTTCATCTTCTCCAGTATATCGTAAACGTCTTTCAGCATCATTAGATGATGTTATACCAACCTTATAGACTGTGGTCGGTAATCCATTCTCACGAATTTCACGTTTTAGTTTTGCTAGGTATACTTTGTACATGTTTATCCCTTTCTCACAAAGTTGCGCCATTTAAGAGCCTTGGAAGAACAGCGCTTCCTAATAATGTCCCAAGGCAATCCGGTAGCATCAGATGCTAGCTGGATATTCTCATACACAGAATCGTCGATCACATAAGTGCTATAAAAGTATCTAGGTGCTGTGCCCTGATCTTTTACTAATTCAATACCTGCTAATAGATATTGATCTTGCCAAGATTTATCTCTTGTGTCTCGACCATTTTGAATAGGAGAAAGTCTAATATTCTCTTCGGATGTTACTAGGTGAACCTTAGTACATTCACCTAGTATCTTTACTATATCATCATACGATGGATTCTCTTCAACTATACGCTTACCTACTTGCTGACGAGAATGATAATGTTCTTCACAGAACGAAGAAGATCTAAAGCCATATTCATCCACTAATGACTTTGATACTAAACCTGACTTAGTTGTCGATACTTCATATATGATTGTACCGACAGCTCTGGCTAAATTATTATCAGGTACGATACCCTTCTTGGTCAACAAAGCAGAAATAAGATGAGCTCCAAGATACTTATCCATGATGTCCTCCGTTCCTATAATATTAATATAGGATCATTCGTACTTGAAGTCACGGGCTTTCTCAAATATTTTTGACCATTTTTTTAATTTTTCTTTCTTTTGATATGATCTCATATTTGCAATTGACCTATTTGCCAATTTGTATTCAAAGCAAAGATCAATCAAGCACATCACATCTCCAAGCTCTTCTTGGAATTGTTTTGAAGGATAACTATTCCTACGTTTCATCTTCATGATCTCTTGTATGAGCTCTGCGGACTCTTCGGCAAGAATAGTTACGATCTCTTCTTCAAGTGTCTCAAAGTCTCGAATCATGCAAAGCTCGCAAATAGATGCAATTGCATTTGGAAGATGTAACCATGATCTAATGCATAACGAGCTGCATGTTCATGGTTCTTTTGATTGGCATCCATATTAAATAGATCTTTCTCCCACCAAGACACAACTTCATCTACAGTAGATCGTTCTTCTAGATCCATCTTATTCTTACCAGCTCGTATGGCCTTAGCCTTCTCTGGTTCTTTATTATAGATGTTCATAGGCGAGATGTAGATATCACGTCCAGTCTCTTTATGCCATTCATGAGCCCAATCAGGAATAGATTGATATGGAGAATCAAATTCATCTTGATCCTCTACAATAAACTTTAGACAATCAGCACGAGCCAATGTATCCTTATTGGGTTCCATATACTTTGTAGGAATATAACGCTTAAAGCCTAATGAGATATCAACCTTCTCATTACACTTAGGAGAGATTACTACAGTAGTACGATCTGGAACATCAGGAGCAAATACACCATTAGACTCGATCTGTGTGGCTCCAAACTTCTCGGATGCATATTCTAATAGAGGTTTAATCTTCTGCAGAGATGGTTCTCCACCAGTAACAACAAATACCATACGATCCCAAATACCTTCAGGTACATTATTGTCATAATACTTTTCTACTTCTAGTACACCGGCCAATATAACTTCTTCGACGGTCATCCAATCACCATCATCAAAGAATGCATCACACCAAGAGCAACCAAGATTGCATTTAGCTAGACGAACAAATAATGCAGGCATACCACGATATGGACCTTCTCCCTGCATAGTATAAAAAACACTAGTGACAAATAACTTGTCACCAGCATCTTCGAAATATTTTTTTCCTACAATTTCATTTAGACCAAACATATATCACCCATAATAGATTGCTGAGTTAGCACCATGTTCCATGCATTCAACTGATATTACCCAACACCGATTATCCGTCATTTCCCTCACTAGCTTATCGGCAAAGTCATATGCATGCTTAGCAAAACGTTCTACTCCAACACCGTCTAAAACAGTAAGTTCCGCTAGACCTGCATCTGCTAGCATTTCAAATTTTACCATTTCTGGATCATCAGCATCTAATACTACCTTATGATCAAATGTATCCTCTAGCCAGGCCTTTAGAGGTTTAAGACCACCAAAGTCTACAACCCAATTGCGTTCATCAAGCTCTGCTGCTTGGAATGTAAAACGAAACGCCAAACTGTATCCATGTAAAAATCTACAGTGCGAATGCGCTTTTGGTTGTCGAAAGCATGCCGACAGGCCAATGTTATGACCGTATGTCTTAGTTGATTGATATGGCATTATAATAATGTTCCTTCATAATGTGGATCGATTTTCTTAATTCCTAGAGCCCAGTTTTCAGCTGCATCTTCTACATAACGCAAAGACTTACCAATAAATTCTTCTGTGTGAAACCATTTTGCAGCATCTTTTTTATAATACTTAATATAAAAGAATTCTTCTTTATAGTCAACATGTATTTCACAATATTCTGATTCATCATCTTTATAAAATGTAGATAGATGTTTACCCATTTAGTCCTCCTTAATAAAATCTATTGCTTTGGGATAGATCTGACTAATAGCCTTTGCTACTTCGACGGCTAGTTCCATATGTTCTTTTTGTGTCCCATTTGCAGAACGTAACTCGATATAATGAATCCAACTACGAATGGTACCATTAACATAGAGCCGACTAACTGTGTTACCTTCTGGCAAGACTGCTCTTGCTTGTTCCTTTGCGATTCCATTTTCTATTGCCCAGTTGTATGCCATTTTAGCTGTTTCAATAACAGCCATTTGTTTATTCCACCATTCGTTTTCTAATTCTGAATCTTCATTATCAATACTGTTCTGGCGGTTCTTAGGATCTTGTAGCCGAGCATCCCTTAAAACAAAATCGCCATCAAGATCGCGAATGTCAGCATACCGCTGAGAAAACTCTTGAAATGAAAATGAACGATGGCGGAGGATTTGCCTTGCGATATCTCTGGTTGTTTCGATTTCGATACAGGCTGATGCCATTTCGAATGGTGACCAGTGTTTGTGTTTAATGAGGTAGTCAAGTAGCTTTGGTGTTGTTTTGGTGTTAGCCTGGTTCGCTGGATTGGAGACACGGGCGCAATACGCGATGAGGTCTTGGATGTTATCAAGCCCCTTGAATGCAGGTTCTCCACTGTGGATACGACCGCCGGGTTGGCTATAGGATATAAGCTTTGCATGCATTATTTGCCTTGGCCTCGATACTTTTTAAAACCACGCTTCTTACTTTTATTCATACTAGACATCTTTACATTACGTTGACCAATACTGGTCTTTTTATAGTTACGATTAACGGCCATTCTTTCTGTTCTCCATATCAATAAACAAACATTCCATACTCTGGTTCTTACCAGTTACTAATACAATAGCATCTTCGTATGCATTCTTACAATCTCGTTCTTGTTCATAACTTCCTAAATGATAGAAGTTTATATTCTGTGAAGCGGCTAATTCAAGCCATACTAAAATCCACATACTCTCTCCTATGGAATAAAATTAAGATTAATTACATAACGTGGCACCTTAGTTGATGTAGTGCCTTTATGTTCAGTGTCTTGAGCAAATTTAATCGCTGAACCACTTACACTTGGAAATGTCTCTTGCACATCTTTTAAACGTGTATATCCATCACAAGTATTAACATAATATACAGCGGACTTTATATCTGGTGAAGCTGCATGTTCATCTACATGATATTGAAATTCTGTAACTTCATCTGTTGGAAAAGTACAATTAATTTTAATACGTTGTATAGCGGTTGGCTCTTTTCCATCATTTAAAGCCTTTAAAATATCATTACATATAAGTTTTATTCTTTCGTCATCTGTATACCAAAAACCATGATAATAAACATCATGAACATTCATATATTTTCCATCACCGGGAAAATCTACTCCATCAGCAATTATCCATCTTTGATGTTTAACAATTTCTTCAATGTCAACTATTTGCTCCTCTGATAGAAGTTGTTCATATTTTTCAACAGCAGGAGAAGCATTTAACATCTGATCCATCATTCCCATAAATTGCATTGGATTACTCATTGTATTTTAAAATCCTTAAATCTTTCATTCATCTCTGATTTGTCAAACGCAGGTCTGTCATCAACTACACCTTCTTCGGGATTATCTACATCGAACAATCTCATACGAGATCGATCAATACCCAATACAAATCGTTTTTTATTATTAGGGTCATTATATCTATTCTTTAATTGTTTTACCATTACCTGACCAAGAGATTCTAATTCCTCTGATGATATCAAAGCAAACATAAGATCTGCTGTTGCAGGTAAACCAAATGATTCAGACGTATCTTCCAGCCCAGGATCAGAACTCGTAAAGCCAGAACGTGTGGTCTGAGTAGCAGATACAATTGGCACATCAAACTCCACTGCAAGTCCTCTTAACTCTTCTGCAATAGCCTTAATATATGTGTAAGAGTTAATAGATCCTCCTAAGCCCTTCATTCTACTTGAAGCACATATATTAAGATAATCAATAAAAATCATATCAGGTTCAAAGTTGCGTTTAAGTTTTAACTCATTAAGCAATGCACGAAAATGACCACAATGAGCAGAACCAGTTGGATACTCTTTAATAATTAATTTACCATTAGTTCTAGATGCAATATCATCTACCTTGGTAGTCAACATCGCTTTAGACACATGTTGTAATTGATCTAATGGTATGTTAAGTAGGTTAGCATCAATACGTTCTGCAATACGTTCTTCGGCCATCTCCATTGTAATATATAGTACATTTTTACCTTGACTCAATACAGAACCAGCGACATGACACATAAACAAAGATTTACCCACACCAGTACCAGCAAGGCAAATATTAAGAGTTTTATTTGGCAAACCACCTTTAGTAATGGTATTAAAGTAATCCAAATCAAATGGTATACGATCTTCATCGGCATGATAAAAATCATATCGAGATTCTACATCTTCAATATAGTCGTGGCCTACTGATGGATCAAAGGTAACGGATAGAGCATCCTGTAATAAAGTAGGTAATGCATTCTTGGTAAGTGATTTATGTTTACCATCAATAATACTTATGCTTTCCATAATAGCATTGTGTATGGCTCTATCCTGACACCACTTCTCTGTAGTATCATATAACCAATCACCATTTACATCTTCGACATGAAATATGTTAGGTAGTATTTCAATTGCATGTCTATACTGTTCATCACTAAACTTGTCTGATTGATTTATTTCAATCTGAAAGGCTTCTAACGATGGAAGTTTATTATACTTGGCTACATACTTAGCAACTTGATTAAATAACTGTCTATAGACTCCTTCAAAGTATTCAACCTTTATAAAAGGCAAAACCTTACGCATGTAAGGTTCATTAGTAAGTATATTTCGCAATACCGTTTGTTCGATGTTATGATTCACCAGTCTTTGCCTCTTGTTCAATCATTTGATCTATTATACTAAGTAAAATGTTTCCTGTCAACTGGTGCCATTCTAAATTATTATCATAATCTTCTTCTACGGGACTATAAATTATTTCAGTTGAATAATTAAGGCTCTCACCATTTTCTGCCACTTTGATAGCGCCAAAATTAAAAACGGTTTCTGTAAAATCACCCTGCATTATTCTGATATCCCAACCATCATTATCATTTGGGATTAATTCATAATGTTCGTTTTCTATCATGCTTCTACTACAATTTCATCCATATCAACCAAAGACTGGTGACCAATAGAATACTGCTTCTTAATAAAATCCTTAAAGTCAGTGTTATCAAAGATAGGATCCCAGAATTCTTTCTCTAGAGTTTGATCATACCTAACCTTGCCACCGATCTCACCAGTCTCCATATCGACCGTTGCATACCAGCCATTGGAAGGTTTAACAACGTACCCACCAGCAAGAGCCACGTCAAGCAGGCCAGAATAACTGCGAACACCACCGTCCCAGGAAACAGTAATAGGAATCTTAGACTTCTCTTTAACATATCTGCTCTTCTCAACATTAATAACAAAGTGATAACCTTGAACCTCCGTACCTTTCTTATCTTGTTGTCTACCTAAGATCCAAATGTTATCTGCGGAATAATAAATGCCTGTACCACCTGATACAACGGCCTTAGGAAACAATCCAATCTCTTGATAAGTATGATTAACCGCAAGCATTGGAATATTCTTCATAGTAAGATATGGTGTGCACATGCGGAATAAACCCTTAAGAGCTTTAGCACGTGACATGTCTGCCACTGACTTTTCATTGATAGCATCTTCTAATTCTTTTTTGGATGCTAGGTTACCAATAGAGTCAATAACTACAATTACATCATCCTTACGATCAATTTCTTCTAATTGATTAATAAGATCAAATTTTAATTCTTCTACGTTAGCTACAGGCGTATGTAATACCCTAGCAGGATCAATACCAAATTGTTGAAAGTATGATTGTGGTGAACCAAACTCAGAATCATAAAATAAAATAATAGCATCTTTCTTTGCATTGAGATATGCAGAGGCCATAAGTAAAGCAAAGGATGTCTTAAAGTGTTTAGAAGGCCCTGCCAATACCGTAAGACCAGGTGATACTCCACCATCAACAGATCCTGATAATGCTACGTTGACCATTGGCACATCTGTAGCCACCATATCTTTTTCATTAAAAAATTTAGAATCAGCTAAAACCTCAGTTGTCTTGATCTTACTGTTCTTCTTTAGTTTGTCCATAATTGACATGTTGTTCAATCTCTCTTGTATCTAGTTCGTAATTGCTTCTATATTCATTATTAATTTTAATAACTTTTTCTAGCAATGGCAACCGGTTACTGAACTTAGTAAACGCGGAAGTATCTTTAGGAAAACAAGCTCCACCGAAACCTTGTTTACCATCAAATCCTGGTACTGAGGTGTGGCCTTTTCCAATTCTCTTATCAAATGAAATACCTTTAAGAACTGAGGACCAATTAACATTGCCATCATAATCATTAACAGCATCGTAAAGATTATTAAAGAATGTAACCTTGGTTGCAAGAAAAGTATTAATAGCATATTTAATAAAGCTGGCTTCTTGCATAGTGCAATGGAGAAATGGTGCATCATTCATAATACTGTATTCACTATAAAGATATTGCACGGTCTGTGTTGCGGTTACCCTCCCACCCAGTAAATGAAATTCGGGATTAACAAACTGTTCATTAGCATTTTTTTCTGTGAGGAATTCAGGATTATAAACAAAGTTGCTGTATAAAGAATCAGTCTCCAATTTTTTTAACCAATCAGGTGTCACCGTAGATTTGATAACCACAGGACATGCAATAGGCCCATCACTTACAATTCTGTTTACTATCTTATCTAATATACTTGTATCTACACTTCCATCGTCTGCCATAGAAGTTGGTACACATACAAATATCATATTATAATCTAATAGATCTTTTGGATAAAATATATCATAATGAATAGGATGTGTATGACCATATTTTGGGTCAATGATCATTTTCTCAACCTTAGGATGTGTAAATCCATAATCAACAGCCTGGCCCACAAAGCCATGGCCAATAATCATTATCTTCATTCCAATCCTCCGATATCCTTCTTTAATTCTATACCATGTACACGATTACGCAAGTCACTTGTAGAGAATCTATGATCTCTTTTATTATAGTATATTTCTATACCTCTAGCAGAACAAATGGCTCTGCCCGTAAATTTACCATGTTTGTATTCTTCACCAATAATTCTAACATTAATATTAAATAATTGCAAGATGTCTTCTACATCATTTTCAGTCTGATATGGAATAATCTCATCAACGTATTTGACACCTTGTAGTTGTGTCCAACGTTCTACTAATGTTTGTACAGGTTTATTCTTTTCTGGTCTATCAATTGATGGATCAACCTGAATACAACATATTAGATGATCACATACTGTTTTGGCTTCTCTAAGCATTGATACATGACCGGCATGTAATAAATCAAAGGTGCTAAATGTTATTCCAACGATCTTAGAAGTTTCCATGTATGTCGCCAATCACTTACTGTAAATGTTTTGTTCTTTCCTAAACGATCACTGACTGCTAATGCAATCTCATGATCATTACCACCCAATAATGTTTTATCACCAAAGAAATATATAGTATCCGTATAATTAAAATCATTTAGAATTATAGACTTATTATTACCTTTATATGATATATCAATTCCGGTCTCGCCTGCAACCTTAAATTCATATTCAGGATGTTTTTCTGTAAGTCTTTTGGCTATATCATAACGTTCATTCTTATGTTCGTCCCATTGCCGATACATAGATCTAAGCTCTAGGTCTATACCTCTACCTGGAATACTAAAATTAGCTAGGCCTACTCGCTCATCAATATGCTTTCCATTCTTTTGATAAAATTTACTATTAGATACTTCTTCGTTTAGATCTTTATAAAGCTGATCTGTTAATTTAAATTCAGTAGACCTAATATGGTTGTCTTGTTCCCACACATCATTCCCAGAACATTGATATGCTCGCTTGCATCTATAATAAATGTCATGTGTCAGTTGTTCTAATGTTTTTTCTCTATCCGAACCAGTAACAACATAAACATCATTATATTGGCAAAATGTTCTAAACCAAAATTTAAATTCAGTATCTATACGTTGACGAGATGGGGTGAGTGTACCATCAACATCAAAAATATATTGTATCTTCATTTTATTTTTCTATACTTATTGACATAGAAACTGGACTAGTAGCACTATCTAATTGACCTAAGCCAAATTCATATTCCGTATATTCATCATCCATATAACCTACTGTCTCTCTTACAATGTCATGGTGATTAAACTCTGCCCAATATAATTCATAAGCAACACCAGACTCTAGACATTCAAACTGATGATATAGTCCTGGCTTTACCTTATGATATTCACCGGCACTAAGACGAGTAATATCACAAAGATCATAATCTTGTTGCCATGTACGAATAAGCATCTTACCCGACTCTACATAAAACCCATTCCATTTATAGCGATGCAAATGCTTCGAACACACACCACCTTCTTCCATTTCAATACGATGAAACTCTAATGCACCGTTTGCCTCAATCAGCTCTGTAGTGCCCCATACTTTTCCAGCTTTCATAGTTTATTATCCTCAGTTAGTTTGGCAATACGTTTAAGAGCGTTCTGCAATTGCTCTTGTAACTCTTTTACATTACGTTGAAGAATATCAATTGTATTGGCCTGCGACACAATAATTTTACGATTCTTTTCGGCTTCCATCTCGTCTGGTAACATTAACCTATTACTCCGTTCTTATAGGCATATTCTAATGCATTGTTGGCTTCTAGATCCATTGGTCTATTCTCATACCAATTACCTGTCTCTCTATCAAACTCTCTACACAATTCTACTATCTGTGTAGCATTAATAGGATATCCCTTCTCTACAGCCCTACCGGCAACTGCAATCATTATCTTATACATCTGACGATACCAACCTGTAGATGATATAGTAAGATATTCTGTTGCCAAAGATTTGGGCCAGAACGGACAATCTCTATATCCGGTCCAAGTAAAGTCAGTGTTATCTAGCTTGCCTTTTCTATACTCAACAATTTGTTCTCGCCATGCTGGAGGTAGTCTATCCATAAAGTCCTTGGCATCTCTCTTATCATCATATGGCCATCGTGCTAGTATGTAATCGATGTCCATAGGCTCAGCGCGGTTAACGAAGAAAAAATTATAAGCATCAGCATAGCTTGCAGGAATATAGTACATCCGAGCAAGATCCTTAGTCTGTTTATCTCCGATGTCTTCGAGCTCGGTGTTAAGGGCATACCAGAAGTGTTTGATGCGATCTTGCGTAACCTGACCACTAAGTTGGAAAACCAAACGAAACTTAGGATGAGCAGGGGTAGAGCTAGCAGTAGAGTAACAAATATAGGTCCAATGACCAAAACGGTTACGAAGCTCATTTTCTATGTCTCCAGTAATTTCAATGTCATCAACATCAACAGCAGCCCAACCAGCCCAAGCAATGACATTGTCGTTCTTTCTAGTAGAATCAGGTTTAAATATAGCCGGCGAAATAAGTGCAGCATCTTGTTTATCATTTAGTGGCCTCTCACTAAGTTTATAGAAAAAGTTTTGTAACTTATCCCAAGAGTCAAAGTTCAGACGACGATGCGTCTTGTTATCATATACAAAGCGTTGTTGCTTCTCCCACCACCTAGGTGATTCAAATATAGTCAAAGAATACATTATCCAAAAAAGTCCTCTAGCGTTGCTCTAGGTTCAACATCCCAACCGACAGCGTCAAGTAAGTGTTGGATAGGATCAACAAAAGATTTATCATACATCTTATTATAATCTACAAATCGATGTACGTCAAGCTCTTTTGGTAAAACCGCAGGAAATGCAATAACATTTTCTTTAATAGTGTTTGGCATCTTTAGATAACAGAACTTAATCTTCTCACCATTATTAATCATCTCATACTTCTGTTCTAGACCCATACGTTTTATATGATGATTGTAGAGAAGAGATCCTCGTACGTGTATGGGACACGCTTTTAAATATATATCGCGATTGTCTGACCATTTGTCTAGACCCTTACAACCTCGAGGAAAGGATATCTCCTCTGGTCTCAGAGCCTTAAACTCTTTTCGGAATTCCGCAATAAAGTTTTGTGTGGCCTGTTCGCCTTCTTCTAGAATAATCTTAAAGATCTTTTTAAACTTGTCTCGGCACACCTGAGGAGTAGATGATCGTACTGCATCAACACCCATCATCTTAATCTTAGGTTCTTTATAACGAACACCTTCATTATCCCAAACATTAAGGATGTATCTCTTTTTTGCAATCCATACACCACGATCAGCTATAACTTCACGAGACATCTCCATACGATTCTCTTTAGAGTTTAAAACCTTAAATAGACTATTATATGCATTCTCTAAGATAGGTTCTATCTTCTCTTGTGCTATAATATTTAAAAAATCTATTGGCTTCTTGGGATTAAACTTTTCTACCAATGAACTCATATTAACATAGAGAGAATCAGTATCAATAGCTATTACGTAGTCTTTACCCAATGTATCTAATGTAGAGTTAAGATATTCATTAATAGACTTTTCGGCCCAACGAATAGCCAGCTGGCCAGTCAATGTAATCGATTCAGCAATACGATGATCAAAGTATCTAAAATAGTTATTAGCATAGGCACCATATAAAGAGTTCATAAGAATCTTAATGGCCATCTGCTGGTTTGTTAAGTCAGCAATCTGTGCTTTGATGGCTCCAATCCGACCATCCCAAGACCTACGAGTACCGTACAATTTTAATTGTTTTAATACAAATTCGGATGCCTTGGTTGCATCACCTACCACTCCACCACTGTCTTTAGACAATCTGGTTTGATGTTCTCTTAAAGCAATCGCAGAATCATAATCACCCATATCCTCTAAATCTTGGGATACCCGTAACATTTTATTTTTAATAACACGGCGTTCATCATAATACTGTTTAATGACACTTGGAATAATACCATCAACGTCTTTTCTAAATCTCATACCAGTAGCAGAGATAGCAACGTCTTCTTTAGGATCGGGTATATGACCGTTAAGAACATTATCAACTGACATACCAAACTCAATACCTGGTATAATTGTTTCAGGTGACATATTATTCTGAACAATAATATTTGGATATAGAGAATTAAGGTCAAAGGATACAACCCAATCGTGCATACCCTTTTGAGGTTCTTTTACATAAGCACCTTCATATTCTCTTTTAGTTTGAGGTCTTTTAGGAGGTATGGCTATCTGTTGTACTAATAGAATACGATAAATGATAGCATCCCAAATCTGCACAGTACCAAAGGTCTCAGCATAATTAACACCACCTCTATAGGCCATGGTCATGGCAAGGTTAATAAGGTTTAATCTTTTGTCTAGCTTCTCAATTAATTGAACATCTTTTAGGTTATAGTCAACATACTTCTGGTAATCATACTTGTAGAGACTATTAAGGTTACCATATTCTTCATAATCTAATTTACGTTCATCTAATACAACATGTGCGATATGATCTAACTTATATGACTCTTGTGCACCATACTGAAATCCAAACTTACGAAATAATTCTAGATAGTCTAATTGTTGAATACCGGCAAAGTCATAGAAGAGATGAGGTCGACCAGCAATGTTTATTGTTCGGTCTTCGACCAATCCCCACGGAGAAAGCTTTCTGTAGACATCTCCTCCGATGACGTTCCGTATACGATTAACCAGATAAGGAAGATCAAAGCCCCTAGTATTCCAGCCGGTGACAATGTCCGGAGACCACCTAGGATCCGACCAATAAGATAACCAATCCAATAGCAGTTCAACTTCATCCTTACATTTTTTATAATGGATGTGCTCAATACCTTCAACTTCACATTTGTCTTCATCGTAGTCGTATAGCCCCCACACCCAATAGGTGTCTGATTGATTATTCTTCATTGATATGGTAGTTACTGGATGAGCAGCTGATTCTGGAAATGGAAAGCCCTCATCAGAAGCAACCTCGATATCAATATATGTTATATTTACCTTATCCTGATCAAACTTTACTTCTTTGTCAGGTCTAAATTTATCTGCAATGAATTGTGTGATATAATTGGTTGTACCATAGATAGTCATACCATCTACTTCACCATATGTTTTCATATAGTTTGTTGCATCACGCATTGAGTCAAAGCATTTGGGGAGAACAGGATCGCCCTGTAGGTTATACCAACCAGTCTCATGTGTAGAGTTTACATATAATGTTGGCATGTAGGGAATCTTCTTAGCAACCTTTTGGCCGTCTTCGATTCCACGATATAGTATGTTATTGCCATAACGATTTACGCTAGTGTAAAAGTTCATAATACCTCCGAACTTACATTAAGCTTTTATTATATTATAAAATAAAAAAAGGGGCAACGCCCCTTTTAAACTATTAATTTCTTCTTAGCATCAGGTGGTGTCATTAACTTGCTATGCATACGTTCAAACTCATTTTTTATTTCTTGAGTTGGATCCATAACAGCAATCAAACCATGCTTATAGAATTTAATATCATCTTCTGGATCAATAAGAGGTGAAAAGATTGTTAAGCCTATTTGATCATGACTAACCATTCTGAGTGCGGAAGGTTTACGGACAGTAAAATCCGCATCTGTTTCTTCTACAACCTCTGCTACTACTTCAAGACCATCAAATAATTTTAAAACCTTTATCGACATTATTTCTCCTTATCTGTAACAAATTCATAAAGTTTGTCAGCTTGAGTTTTAATCTCATCGGGAGTGATAGCTTTGGGAATATATTTCTTATATGCTTCTAATGCTTCTTCAGCATTGTCTTTAAACATTTCCATGGCTTTATAAGCAACTTCCATTTGCATGTCATATTGCTTATCTAGCATGTCTTTTGCCATGTTTAATACATCATAGCGGATTTGATATGGGTTCGACATTTTATGTCTCCTGTGTGTTGTGTGTGATCTAAGGGGCCCGTAGGCCCCTCTGCTAAGACTCTTCTACTAGCTTTTCAGCTTTGCGATTTGCATCATACATTCTTTAGCTTCTTTATGATAGCCAAGAGATGCAAGATGTACAGCCGCTCTGCTATACCCAACAACCTCACACCAGGTTTGAAACCCAGCCCAAAGTTTTTGAGCAAATGAACGATGATCGATAGTAACTGTTTCTGTATAAAACATTAGACAAATCCTTTTAGGTTAGGATTAAAAGGTGAGATAAGATGTGATTTTTTCATATCAATATCTTGTCTGGCGATAGAATAAATATCACCCCTTGCAATACCAATATCGTTCAATTCTTGATCAGTTAGCTTACGCAATTCGTTTTCAGTTTGACGAACGGCTTTGGCCATCTGATAGTCGTTAATCAGCTTCTTGAAGAAGCTCTTTAGTGTCTGTGTCATTTGTTAATTCCTCGTAATGACCGATTTCGATTTTACGAGGACGCAGTTCTTCTGGAACTTCATATTTCAGTTCTACTGACAATACTCCGTCTACTAAGTCTGCTCCGTTTACTTTTACGTGTTCGGACAGCCTAAAGGTGCGTTTGAACTTCTTGGTGGAAATACCACGGTGAATGTATTCGCGACCCTTACTTACATGTTCACCTCTAACAGTAAGTGTACGATCCTTAACTTCAATGTTAAGTTCGTCCTTACTAAATCCAGCCACAGCCAATTCAATTAGGTAATCGTGATCACCTGTTCTAAGAATATTATGTGGGGGATAGTTATCTGATGAGTGTTTAGCTACATAGTCCAGTTCATTGAGTAGATGGTCAAAGCCAACAAAAGATGAACGTGGAAATAGTGATTGTACGCCTGTCATAGTTTTCTCCTTTTACAAGCAAGAATAAATGCAACCGGACCATCCGCATTGCAACATTATTTATATTTAAATTATAATAGGATCTGGACCATTAGTCACGATTTATTTGAACTTCTGTTATTCATTTTGTGCCAATGTTATATTTGGGACATAACTCCCACTCATCCTTTTCTTTAAACGGTAATATTTTAATCAATCTCAAAGGAGCACAATCTGCTGCTTTAGATGTGTCCTGTATTTCGACCAATCCCCAATCACTCATTAGTGTAGCAATAGTATTGCGTCTTTGAATATCTGATTCTTCGAGATTAGCCTTTTTACCATCTAACATAAACAACTCTTTAAAGTGGACAATAAAGTAACGCCCTTGTTTATGTAAGATATGACATGATTGAAATAGTTTTTTATCTTTGCGAGATGCTACACCAATACGTGTTAGTGTCTCTCTTACCTTTAAAAAATCTTCTGGATCATTTAAAGTCACTTCCAACATCTCTGTTGGACTCCATTGAATTAAGTTAGCCTCTTCCACCTTTACTCACCTTCTGTTTTATTATAGTTATTTGTTCAGGTGATAGGAGATGAAGTATTTGTTTGGCTTTCTCATTGCTATAGCCATAGTATTGTTTAATCACCTCAATATCACTCTCAGTTTCTGGTTTCATCCATTTCGAAAATCGTTTACGCTTTCTGATGGTATTTATCAAAAAATGATATTGAAGTTTATTATCACAATGGTGGTATTGATTCATGACATTGGCCAAGACCGCCGTGTCATTAAAGTAGCTTAATGATCTATTGACCATAAAACTATTATATGACTTCTCAGCCATATCATCAATCATAATATCTTTTTTAGTATCATTGATACTAGTAACATAATTAAAAGGGTTCATTAAATACCTTGCTCAACTCCACTATCCTGCCAAGCCCATCTATCAAGGCTCTCGGATATCAATTTATATAATTCTTCTGAGGTATAGTCTTGTGTATTCTTTTTATTAATATGATTATCATTAACATATAATTGAGGTACGGTTATATGGCCCTGAGCTTTCATAAAAGCCAAAGCTTTAGGATCTTCTTGTATATTAATAACATAATACACATATCCTGTTTTGTCAAGCTTTGATTTCATTATTTCACAATACGTACAACGTGGTTGTGTATAAAGTGTTATGGCCATAGTACCTCCTATTTAAATTGAATGTCTCGCATAACTTCAGTAAGACAGGCAACCATATTAAGTTCATGATCAGCAACAAAGGCGTCTTTATATTGATAATCAGCCAACAACAAAACCAATTGAGGTATACTATGTGAATCTACATATGTATACATGGAATCATACAGACCGCGGAATATAGCTGTAGTGTCCATATCCATATTATCAACGACCCAACGTCTCATGGCCTTAAAGTTTTTATCTTTAAGTATTTTAGTTAGGTCTCCAAAGTTGCCAGAATTATTATTTGAATTAGGAATACTAAGGTAAGAATTGGTATTAGAATATCGCTGTGCTTCATTTAAAACCCGTCTCCAGTCTGGTGCGTGTTTCATAATCAGATCAGCTGCCTCTTTCTGATCATATGATATACTTTCCTGTCCTAGTATATATACAAATCGTTTAAAGAACTGACCAGCAAGTTCAGCCATTTCCTTTTTAGAGGTATTGAATTCATATACACCACAACGGGAATGTAATGGTTCAATGATTCTATTTTTAAAATTACATGTAAGAATAAATCGACAGTTATTACTAAACTCTTCGATAAATCCCCGCAAGGCAGGTTGTGTAGACTGGGGGTTTAGATAATCAGCCTCGTCGAGGATGACAACCTTATAACCACCTTGCAGGGATACAGAAGAGGCAAATTGTTTAATCTTACCACGAAGAGTATCAATGTTGCCCTCTTCTGATCCATTAATAAGAATATAATCAAGGTCAAGCTCATTGCATAGAGCTTTGGCCACTGTTGTTTTGCCTAAGCCAGCAGTACCGGTGAAAAGCATATTCTGCAATTCACCGGTTGCCACCATATCCTGAAACGTTTTTTTAAGAGAAGGAGGAAGGATCGTTTCGGATATATTCTTAGGACGATATTTTTCAACCCAAAGAAAATCTTTGCTCATAATATAAAAAGGTATCCTTATTCAGCTTCAGCAGCTTGATCTTGTTGGTATGTTTCGGACATCTGAATTAGTTGTACGGCTTGATCACGTAGTGTACCAAGTGTAGATAGTTCTTCACCTTTAACAGCACCACGCTGTACCATAGTATCAATAACCGCGATAGATGAACGGCACACCCGATTGGCAAGATCATATACTGGTGCATGTGATTCGTGTGCCATTTTTACTTCGTCTTTTTTAGACATATTAGTCTCCATATGTTGAATTTTTCTCTAGAGCAACCCAGTAGTTGAGTTTCTCGTCTGAACTTGTAAATTGTGAAATTAATTTTTTAGATATCTTAACATCATAGCTATCAGATATCATCTTTAGGTTAGAGATGTTAATAATAAATTTGAATGAGTCTTCGTTGTATCCTCCGTCTACTGAAATAGAATATGAATTGGATGTTGTGTTCTCTGTATCTACTACTGTTAATAGTATAACACCATCATCTGGTTCAATCAACATCTGAGAATGTCCTAATGACATCGCAGCACGTTTAATATTAGTAAGTGTATCCTGATCTAGAGTAAACCAAACATCAGGATCGGGCATAATAATAGGCTTTTGTGGGCTTGTCAAGATATCCGTGTCAGAGTAATAATACTTAACAGATGCTCGACCTGCATTACCACCAATCTGCATTGATTGTTCACCAAACTTAACAGAAGGATTATCCACCAGACTCAATACATTTAGAAATTCATTGAGGTCATAGATACCTAATGTTTGATCAAATGTTTCGTCAACAATCGCTTCTGCTAACACATTCTTGGCTTCTGCAATAGTCATAAGTTTGTTACCAGGATTGATAACAATATTACTATTGATTGTACCAAAGTTCTTTAGAACGTTTACCGTATTAGAACTGATTTCCATAATTAATTACCTTTTATCTTACTAAAGTTTTTATCTTTCACTATTTCAAGTTTACGTTCGAATTTACCTTCTAACATCTCACCCTTATGAGATATAACAAATACATTCGTACTTTCTCCTAAAGTATAAATGATTTTCATGAGATTGTCAATACCGTCATGATCTAAAGATGAATCAAATGTTTCGTCTAATATAAGAAGATTAGTCGCAACACTATTTTTCATCTTGGCGATCTGTCTCCAAGTAAACAACAGAGCAAGGTCAATACGTTGCTTCTCACCCTCAGAGAATGAATCATAAGAGAAGTTATCTCTAAAACGTGATCTAATTGTTTCTTGGAAAGCTTCGTCCAAATGAAAAGACACAAAGAAGTCTAATATCTGGAGATATTGATTACATAGTTTATTTATCACAGGAAGATACTGTTTTACAATTTTTGTTTTGATACCAGTATCTTTTAACATTGTGGACATAATAATATTATAGTTGAGTTGTTCATTCAATGTTAATTTATTTTCCCATAATAAATTACCAGATAATACAAGCTCATCAAGGTCATCATTAGCCTGATCTATATCTACATTATTATCCAACTTATCAATCTCTGCTTGTGTTCGATTAATAGCAGATTGAAATTGAGATATAGATTGATTATTGGCATGTATGTGTGCCTGCCATTCTCTACAATCATCTAATATAAGATCTAGATTCTTAATACATTCTACATGCTTGGTAATAGAAGTTGAAGCTGTCTCAAGTCTTCCTGTAATTGCTTTGCCTTTTCTTTTCCTTCCAGGATATGCTCTTGTTTGGTTTCCTCTGTGATGGGTTGGGAACAACTGGGACAAATATCGTTCGACTCAAAAAACTTAACATCTTTGACGAGCTTTCGGATGTCGTTTTGAAATTTAGTCTCGTAGGCCTGGAGCTCTTTAACTTTAGCTTCCTTCCGGATCTTAGAATCTGTTGTCGGAGATAGTTTATCTTCCACGTTGGAGGATAGCTCTGTGTTCGTTGTATTGAGAGTCTCGATCTCATTTCGATGCTCCTCAATGAGTTTGAGCTTCTCTTCTTTCGCTTCCTTGTTAATTGCTTTAACGTCACGTATGTATTTCTTTTGGGCCTCGACCTTGGTTTTGTTGACTTCAATCTGGTGTGATACATCTTTTATATTATCCTTTAGCAGAGATGTCTTTTCTTTTAGAATACTATTCATTTTAGAAAATACATTAATGTCCAGAAGATCCTCGATGACTTCTCTGCGATTCTGTGCTGAGAGCTGCATGAAAGGAATGAAGGAGGACGATCCCAACACAACAATCTGATGAAAGCTTTTATGTGTAAGCTTGAGAATGTTCTGCTCGAGGATCTTCTGGTACTCTTTAGCGTGACTAGATTGATTCATCATAGTCTCGCCTTTCCAAATCTCAAATACATTTGGCTTAATGCCTCGGACGACCTTAAAGTCTGATCCTAATACATTAAATGTAACCTCTACTAAACAACCTTTATTATTAATAGAATTAACTAATTGTGGTTTAGATATATTACGATGCGCCTTTCCGAATAGAGCAAAGGACAAGGCGTCCAACATAGTAGACTTACCAGCACCATTCTGGCCCACTACTAATGTTGTTTTGTCTTTTGTAAAGTCTACTTCAGAAAAGTTATTACCTGTAGATAGAAAATTCTTCCATCTAAGTGTTTTAAATATAATCATACTACTTCTAGGGTTTGGGCTTCTACCATCAATTCAGACATTTGATGTTTGATCTTATCTTTATCAAGATCTGTATCAACTGCGTCTATATAAGTATAGAGCAATGTAGAGGTATCTTCAACCGATATTTCTTGATCTTCTACATTTTCTCCAAGAAATTCGTTAAAGTTTTCTGCAATCTTTAGTTCATGGATGTTTCTATTATTAATACGATCTATAAACCTATCAAACATAAATGTATCTGATTTATTGATTACAACAATCTTTACAAACTTATTTTCAACTTGATCTAGATCATAGCTAGTATAGTCGTTACAAGTATCATCATACCGAATACGGTGGAAGATAGTATGAGGGTTGCGCACAGGAGTAAGAACCCGTAGATCCGTATCCAAGACGTGAAAGTATTTATTATCGTGTGCATCATTCCAAAAGAACTCCATTTGTGATCCAAGATATTCAATATTATCTTGAGATGATTTATGATGAAAATGACCTGAAATGACTTTCTCAAATCGTTTAAATATAGATCGATCCAATCCATGAGGAGATGGCTGACCTGCAAACATTTCATATCCGGTGATTTCAAAATGACCACCTACCCAATCAGCTTTACAATTATTAATAAAGTCTAGAGATTCTTTTTCATTCTCTGGGCATATCCATGGAACCATTGCCATCTGCATACCATCATAATCCATTACGGTTGGAGATTGAATAATGTTAATCTCATTCATATAATGGCCAAGTAATTCTTTTAGGCTGTTAAGTTCATTTGTATTCTTATAGTATGTGTCATGGTTACCATAAATGATATCCATGGTTATACCTAACTCTCTAAGCGGTTTAAGGAAATGATTACGGTTACGGTGAAGAGCGCGGAAGTTAATAAATTTCCGGTTATCATAGTAGTCACCAAGGTGAATGATATGGCTAATATTATGTTCCAAAAGATAAGGAAAAAATACATCGCTATAAAATTTCTCTGCGTTATCGAGAAATATGTCGCTGCTATTGCGAATGCCACAATGAGTGTCATTGATAATTGCTACTTTCATTAAATTGCTTTCTAATATTTGTCGCTGAGATTTTATGAATCTCTTCACCTAAATCATGTTCTGTAATAGTATAACCCACATTTCTGCCAAAGGCAATATCTATAATGTTAGGAACATCATTTATTTCGTAATCCTTTCCATATACATATCCCTCTGCTTTAAGTGCATTTGTAATAAAAAGTCTTACATCATGATAATCAAATGGGTTTTGATCATCTCTAGGCATTTTCCTAACCTGAATTATTACTTGACCAGTTTTTTGAAAAGCTCTTTTAAAAAGTTCGGTGTGACCTCTATGCCACGGCTGCCAGCGACCGAGTAACTGTACAGTAGGTTTGGATCTATCCATCTATCAATCCTTACATCATAAATCTCAGGTTCTTCAAATATTTTATTTGTATCATCATATTTACTTTTTTTAATAGTATCCATCCATATTGTAAAATCAGCATCGAAAATATAACGAGTAAGATCAGTAGGACAAACAAAATCGCATATTACAATACGTCCACAACCTTTTTCGTAGTCGGCAAGGTTGGCCATTCTACGAGCCTGTCTTATTCTTCCCTCTTCAGAAAAGTCCCAGTCTTGAGTTGTTTTACGAATATCATCAGCGTCAAACCTGGCACAGTTTAACCCAACCGATAGTTCTCTAGAAATCTTAGACTTACCACTACCTGGTAACCCCATCACTAATATTTTCACTGAATATATCTTTCTCTGGTTTCCATCCTAGATCATATAAGTATTGTACATCCGCTTGTGTCTTTACTCTTTCTCCAATAGGATTTTCATGACGAATCTCACCTTTCCAGCCAAATACTTCTTCGGCCATCTCTAATACATTAAAGGTTGAACCAGTACCAATATCTAATACTTTCTTATCTATTTTATCCCAATTATTTAAAATAGTCAAGATGGCATTACAAAGATCATCAACGTGAATCCAATCCCTATAATGATTAGCATTGATATATTCTACTTCATTTCTCATTAACTTTTTATAGAGCATATCATCACGTCCAGGCCATACAGTATGGAATCTCATACCCTTAGCATTATAATGTTCTTCACCCATTACTTCACACATCTTCTTAGTAGCTGCATATGGATTACCATACCATTCATAAGCATTAGAGGAAGAAGCATATAAATGTTTGATACAAACAGTTGATGCAAAGTTTAAAGCATTACGGGTGCCGTTTACATTATGATCATAATATTCTTCTGGAATATCAAACGATCTACGAACTCCTGGTATAGCAGCTAGATGAATTAAAGCATCCCAAAATGTATCGGTATAAAAAGCCCACCGATCCCATTCACGAATGTCTCCCTGAAAATGTTGAACATCGTGGCCTTCCATCCTTAAGTAAAGAGAAAGAGATGATCCAACACATCCCTCCCATCCTGTCAATAATATTTTCATAAAAAGTCTCTTAAATCAGAATCAACGATCTTGGTTCTAGTAAGTTTCTTCTGTTGCTTTTCTTTTTCAGCAAATACTTTGAACTCATCATCTTTTTCTTTTACTTTGTCAATACGGTCTTTTAAAGTATCAACAAAGGCCTGAACTACAGCATTAGACTGTGTATCACCATTAGAAATAATATACTCCTCAATACCTGAAGAGGTCATATATTTTAATTTAATGTCTTGTTGTTTCTTTTCTTTTGCAATACGACGAAGAAAAGCATACCATGAGATTTGTGTAAAGTATGCAAATGCATTTGGATTACCAGTTCTTGTAGCAGCCTCAACATTATAGTTTTCAATAGCTTTGAGACAATTCTCTACAGCATCCATTACCATCTCTTCACGATATGTATATCTAATGAAGTTAGATTTGTGTGATAGACCTTCCGCGATCTTTAGAAAGCATGAAGCGATATAATCAGGCACAATTGGTAATGGTTCTTCTTTTTGTTTAGCTTCCGCCAAATCACCACAATAGTCGACTACGGCTTGAGAGAATTCTTTATTGTTAACGTAATGTATATTTTTTCTTTTACTCATAATATGATCCTTCACATTACTATTAATATAGTATAAATTTTATATAAATTCAACGGCGAATTTATTTTTATTTAGGGGGTTGATAGATCCTGCAAACCGGGTTATAATTAATAGAGGGTTTTGAGGAGGGGGGATATACTAGTGTAATTTCTTGGGGTCGCCACGTGGAAACATCAAGATATTAGCATAATCTGAATCCTCGTGCGCATATGAAATTTCTTCTACCTGAGCTCTCATTTTAGCTATATGCTCTTCTATCTTCGCAGCGATTTCTTCTTCTGTTAAGTTTGCATTCTTTACAGCTTCCATATAATTAGCAATTACTTTAGCCGTAGGATTTGCTTCGGATATAATATGATTAATATTAAGGGTCATAAACATTTCATCACCCTCTTGCATCATCATCCAAGGTTTAAAATGATAATACCTTACACCCTTAGTATCATCATCATATACATTTAATTTAAGAGCTCTTCTAATGACTAGGTCAGAGTGCTCTTCATCAGACCATTCAACTACCTCACAAATGACTTCTTCGCCATTGCTTAATTTAAATTGTTTTATGTTTGTGAGTTCAGTCATTAATATCTACCTTAACAATTTTATATTTGAATTGCTCTTTTTCATAAATCTTAACCCTTAAAGCACCATGAACCAAAGTATAATTTTTTCTGGACTTCCAATGCAGGTCATCAGTCAGGTCGTAGAGTGTTGTGATTCTTCCGTCATCGGATTGGCGTAACCCTCTTCCGATACTCTGTAGGACCTTAATTTGAGACTTTGATGGGCTAGCAAAGATGATATTGTGCAGATTCCGAATATTAATACCAGTACTAAAGGTACCAAGACTTGCAACAATAATAGCATTTTTTTGTTTCTCCACGATTCTTCTAATAGCTTCTCTATCAGATGTTGCTACTTCACCGCTAACGAAAAATACCTTTCGATCCTTCTCTACCTTATTATTTATCAAATCATAGAGAGGTTTTCCATGAGCGTCCACACGATTAAATAAGACGAGAGTATTTCCCTTAGCATCCAAAGCGAGATTGCGAATGAGCCTATTACGAGTATCATTTCCAATAATGAAGTCAATCTCTTCCTGGTATGTCTTCTTTCCAAAATCTTTCCTCGTTTGTTCTGAGTAGTTCAATAAAAGAACATTAATGTCTAGTGGTGCTAGAGTTCCATCATCCTGAAGATCTTTTGTTTTGGTAACATGATATACTGGACCAAATAAACCTTCTAACATTAATCTGTGTGTTAGGGTACCATCTAGTGTACCTGTGAATCCATATCTATATTTAGCCTCGGTTGCTTTGTTCATAATTGACGACAGAGACTTGGACTTAAAACCATGACACTCATCCCCAAGTATCATACCAAATTGTTCAAACCATTTTCTTGGAAGTTTGTAGATAGATTGCCATGTACTAATAATAATAGATTTATTTGTTACTTTATCTTTACCCGAATATATTCTATGAATACCTTCTGGGTCTTGACCATAGTCAATAAAGTCTTGATACATTTGTTCTACTAATGAGGTAGTAGGTACAATAACTAGTACTCTACTTGCTTTTGGACCATCTGCAATATGCTGAAGCCAATATTTCATCATGAGATAAATAATAAATGACTTCCCAGAACCCGTAGGAGATAATAGAATTGCTCGACTTCTTGTTAGGGCTGTTTCAAACGCATCGTATTGATATTCTCGAGGCTGAAATGGAAGCTTTGCGTCAGCTAGTAAATCAGACACATATTGAAGAGGCTCTCGAGGAGGAATCGGAAATCCATATTGATCCGACTCTTCAGTGTCAACAGAATACCCTCGCTCAGCTGCAAACTTTAACAAATACGTATATAGCCCAGCAGAGAGCTCTCCATTCATGCGATTGAATAATCGTATCTTACCATCCCATACTCTGTTCTTATAGGCTGGCATAAATTTATAACCAGGTACATAAAAAGAAAAGTAGTCGGATAGTTCAGCACCTAGTCCGGCTTCACAATCTACTAACAACATACTATAATCTTTTAATGTACAAACAATATCAGGCATTCTTTAAATTCTTATATTTCTTTCTCACGTCAATAAAATGTGGTAGGTAATCAAAAGTATTTACCTTAAATATTTGGGGCTCGGAATGATCAACCGTAATAAGTATAACACCTTGTTTAATGGGTATACCAGTTCTCTCATAGAAGGCAGCTGCATAGAATGAAGCCTGAATAAAATAATTTGTGATCCATTCTACTTTCTTTGGTTTGCGTGATGTCTTAAAATCAATAATAGATAATTGACCATCAAACTCTGCAATACAATCCACTTGCCCTGCACATTCTAATTTATCACTATAGAGATACTCTTCTTGAAACCATACATTATTGATACGTTCATCAATAATTGATTTTAGATGACTAAAAGAAAAAAGATTGTTTGGCATAACATCTTTATCCCAATCAGGTTCATTGTTGAGATAATCTTCTGCCAGCTTATGTACAGCTGTACCTCTTGTAGATGCCTGAAGAGAAATTTTATTGGCTTCTTCTTCACCTACTCTTTTACGCCATTTGATAATACTATCCTTACTAAGAATACTACAAACTGTTGTAATAGATGGATAGGCTTTTCCACTTGGTGTGAAATACTTCCTACCCTTCTTTGTAGTCTTCCTTGTTATCTTAGGAAGAGTAATACCATGATCTACATGATTAAACATAATCAACCACCTGCTTCAAATGTCTTCCATCTAATTATATTACTGATAGTCTGGTGTCGCCAATTAAGGTTATTGACTATCTCAGTTAATGTTTCTACAATGGTTTTCCAATACTCAATCTTTTCTACAGACTGTTGTATTTCAATATCACTATCATAGTAATAATCCATTTCACCTTTCATAATTTTGAGTCCATCAAGTGGATCAAAATCCCAGCCCAGCTCTTTCATTCTCTCTTCTGACATCTTACCATTATACCAAAGCCATTTGTCTTTGAGTAATAACTTCTGTTGGATCTCAGCTCTTTTCTTGGCCAGCTTGGCTTCTGATAACCATTGAAGGTATTTGGCATGTAGGGTAGGTGTGGCTCGTGATGTTTCGTCCAGTGCCGAACCAATAACACTATCTTTTTTCCATTCGTCAAGAATAGTTTTTAAGTCCATAATATATCCTCATAATATAAAATTATTTAGCGTAGTTCAAAATGTGAGAATCTAAAGCTACAGGGAAATACAATGTATTGTACATCTCCACTAGTAGATTCTAAAGCCATGTCACCCACAGATGTTGGAATACAATCAATATATTTAATTGTTCTGGATGTGTTGTTGTGGCTACTTAATATCAATAATGTGATATCACAATAAGTAGGTACCTTTGAAGATCTTCTGTCTGTAGCAGAGATTTCATTCTCTTCTACTAATCTATTGGCCCAATTATACATTTCTGTATATGAGTTAAGATCTTCGTCTACAATTACCATTGTAGTAAGTTCACCATATGTAAGTTTATCTGCAGCGAAAGGTACACCAGATACTCTCTTGTATGGTACCTCTACGGGATTAACTGATACATTAGGATGCAATACGGATTGAGCAAAAAATTCTAAGTTGGGATAGTTCTTGCGATCCACCACTAACTTAAAAGCAGAAGGCTGTAAAAGATTGAGGTTGCTTAGACCAGAACCTTGTGTATCCATTTCTACTGATATTGAAGGATTTAATGTAGGCATATTACTTTCCGGTAATTATTATACCTATATTTATATCCTTTTAACTGAAAGCAAATCGTAGATCTTTAATTAATTCATCTACGTCTGATTCATTGGCTTGATATAGTAAACCAATTCCACCAGCAGCAATCCATTCTTTTATGTTGCTGGGTTTATCATCTACCAAGATGTTTGGTTCTCCAGAGAACATCTCATTTGCAAACTTATGCTTATCACGAGTAAAGATAAGATTAGGTATCTCTGGCATAAAGCCATGACGTTCTAACCATACACGTTTCCAATAAGATGAATTATGATCATCTCCTGAAATAGGAGAAGAGCAGATACCATAATCTCGTCCAGCTATCTTACGACAGGTCTCTACTAACTTAGCTGAAGTATCAAATGGTTCAAGTGTATTAAACCAATTTGTATTCTTTAGACTTTCAACATTAGACTGGGGATCCTCAAGATCTTTCCAATGACTAACATTAAATTTCTTTTCAAAACCACCAAAGAAGTCAGCAATGACTCCATCCATATCCAAAAATAATTTCATTTAACCTCCTATGCTACTTTTTCACGAAAGATTTTATTAAGAAGCCTTAACTGAGCTTCTTCTGTAGAACCATGGAACAACCAATTGAGATCTAGGTGTACACCATTATCTTCTAACAATTGAATCATATCTTTTACTTTATTAGTCATTATATACTCCTTACGAAAAATATTCATCTACAAGAACTTCGAAACACTCATAGAGATAATCCATTGAATAGAAATCTCCAAGATCTAAACAAAGATCTGCATCAACAAAATTCCAATTAAGACCACCTGAAGAATTGATATTTTCAGAATTATTAACTGCTTTATCAAAAGCTTCGATTACGTCTGCTTTGATTGCTGATCCATTTTCTAAGTGTACGATTCTTGACATTTTGTTTCCTTTCATCTTATATTAATAATATAGGGCATAATGAATCAAATGTCAACGGTTATTTTCATTTTAAATGCATTTTTGTTTTGTTAGAAATCAATAGGTTATAAAAAAAGGGCGCCGAAGCGCCCTAAAGTTTTTCCGAAAACTCTTGATTCTTATGTCAAGATGTTGTCAACACGGAAGATTCTGTAGTACTGGTTGGTTTTTGCTGTTGCAAGACCATCTGCAGGTGCTGAACCTACGAATGGGTTTGACGCCATGCCATAACGAGTTTTGAACCCGATACGTGGCTGGAAGTCATTCTCACCAACTGCACGGACCATTGTTAGTGGTACGTATGGGCAGTAGAATACACCGGCGTCATATGGGTTAGTACCCTTATAACCAACGTTGATGTAATCACCAGTTGCATATGGATCGATGTATACACGAATACGACCGTTAAGAACACCAGCAAATGTGTTGCCTGTGTCGTCAACGTTTAGGTTTGTATTCAATGCTGGGCTATAGTCCAACATGCCAGAAGCGGCTAGAGCACTTGCAACATCTGATGAACAGATGATGAAGTTACCTTTACCACGGCGTGTTTCTTTTGCGATTACGTTTGCTTCGCGATCAAGTTGTACACCTAGACCTTTGAACTTCTCAGCTGACCAACGACCATCTGCGTCTGATGATAGGTCAAAGATACCTTTGACTGTTACGTTAGCTTGCTGAGCACCAGTTTTTGCTTGACCGTTGATTGTACGAATTACTTCGCGGTTGATCTCTGCCAAGATTTCTGTTGACAAGATGTTTGCCAACTCTGTCTCTGCATCAAGACCATGAATTGCTTTCAAGTCTTGTGCTAGTTCTAGTGTGTACTCTGCTTTCAACGCACGTGACTTCGCTGTAACAGTTGCTTTTTCAATGGTGAAACCCATTTCTGCAAATGCTTCACCTGTGTTACCAAGTGCTTCAGCTTCAGCTGTTTCGTATGCGTCACCTGCATAAGGTGCTGAACGATCAGAGTCAATTGTGTTTGGATCATTAGCATTTGCTAGACCGGATAGACCTGATGGGCCATTTGCACCGTTACCAGTTGTTGCTGAGTCACCTGAATAGCCAACTGCTGCTTCGTTGAATAGTGCTTCATCACCATTCGCAACACCAGCTTTAGATGTTTTGTAGCGTGACTTCATTGCGAAGATCAAGCCTGTTGGACCTGTCATTGGCTGAACACCACATACGTCATATGCCATCATGTTTGGCATTGCGCGGCGAACCAATGAGATAAGGATTGGGTTCCAGTTAGCACCAGTTACACCTTGTGATGCACCTGTTACTCCAGCATTAGAGTTAGCTGCTGTTTCTAGCAAGCCTTGCTCTTGCAATGCTTTTTCTGTGTTCTCCAGAACGACTGCAGTTACGGCACGCTTGTGTGCGTCCTTAACCAAACCTGCAGTTTCTTCGTTCAATACCGGAGACCATTTCTCTACGAGACGATCATAAGTTTCCATTATAGGATCTCCTACTTACTTGTTTGTTTTTCTTAGGGCGTTTACGTAAGCCGCCATTGAATCTGATACTTCTGTTGTATCACCTTCATCTTCTTCCTCGGGATCCCCAAGGTCGATAGCAGCAGTTGTTTTCTTAGCAAAGTATGATTCTTTGATTGTAGCTACTTTCTTTGCGAAAGTTTCTTCATCTTCGAAATCTACCTTTTCAACCAAATCAGCAAGCTTTTCAACTTGAGTTTCTGCTAGGTCTTTTGAAGCTTCACGAATGATAGCTGCACGCTTTAGAGTTTCAAGCTCTTCCGCAAGATCTAGAGATTTTTTCATTGCTGTGTTGAACTGCTCTTCTAGTTCTTCATTGGCTGTTGCTAGTTCGTCAACTAGGTCAACTTTGGATTCTGGGACTTCAATGTAGGACTCAGTGAATAGATCTTTCATCTTATTCATAAAGCCTTCTGCAATCTCGGTACGTAGACCAGTTTGAATTGCTACTTTGTTGTCTTCCATCCATTGCTCAACCACATAGTTGAGGTAGCTGTCAACTTTCTCAACAAGATCTTCTTTAGTTGCTTTAATTTCAGAATCTAGTTCTTCTTTATAAGCTTCTTCCAAACGATCGATTTCTTCAGAAAGTTTTGATTTCAGAGCCGCTTCAAAAATAACAGCTGTTTTAGCTTTAAAGTCTTCTGACAATGTTGCTTCAGATTCAACCAACGCGTCTAGTTCACCATTGTAGTCATATGATACTTCAGGTGACTCTGCAATCACTTCGTCGTCAAGATCAGATAGATCGACGTCTTCTCCCATTAATTTAGACAATGCAACACGAAGATCTTCTTTCTTCATGCGTGACATTTGTTCATATGCAGCGTTGATCATTCCAGCTTTAGTTTTGATCTTTTGCATAGGTTCAGAGTTTTTCTTATCTCCCTTGCGTGCCTTTGCACGAGGGCCTTTGTCTTCTGCTGAATCCACAGAGGCAATAGATTGCGCTTCTGCATTTTTAGGATCATGAGCCTCTTCGATTTCCTCTTCGAGCTCAACATCCTGTTCTTGGATTTGATCAGTCATGTTTGACTCCCATCTTTAGTTGGATTTCAATTTTGAGAGGAAATTCTTATACTCACGAACTTGCGTTTCATAAAGATCCGCACGTGGAGCACGTTTAATTTCAGTCTCTATTTTTTCAATTTCTTGAGCAGTAATAACGCCATTGTTCCAGATCCATTCTACACCTTCCATAACACCATTTACAAAAGCTTCCGGTGCAGATGGGTCTTGTACGATATCAACCGTATTAAGAACAAAGTCATCCTTTACATACATGGTTCCACCACGACGCTCAAGGCTACCCATACCACGAGTTGAGACACCTAATTGAACACCACCCTCAAGCAAACCTTTTACAATGTTGCCCATTGGAGTATCCAAAATTCGTGCCTTTCCCATAACATTATTACCTTCCATTTTTAGATCGGTAATCTTATGAGAAACTTTATCTAAGTTAACAGTTGGTCCATCGGGGTGGTTTAATTCCCCTACCGCTCTGTCCTTAGAAACCTGTTCATTGACGTATTTACTTACAGCACCTTCTAAGATACTTTTAGGATAGATACGTCCATTTCGGTTCTTAGATTCGGCCATTGCAAATACACCTTCGATGACGTGATTCTTAGATCCGTCCTCTTTCTTTTCGACGATGCACTGAACATCAGTTTCAGTATATTCGGTAATTAGCTTCATCTATCTTCCTAACTGTTTTATAAATTCATTACCCATTTTCTCTGCTTCTCGCTGAGAACGATAAGTTTCAAGTTTGTCACCATCAATATAAACATCAAATTTCCCTTGATGCTTGTGAATCATCATTTTATATTTGCCAACCTTTTTATCAAAAACATGTTCACCAGGTGGCATTTTCTTAACACGTTCTCTAATGGATTTAAAACTTAAATTCATATTAACACTTTTCTTTATTTATACATTTAAATATTTTGGGTAATATTATGATTCTTTATTGTCAAATTCGTACTCAGTATACTCATCATCTAATTCATCAATAGCAGCTTCGATCTCTTCGTCAGTAACGTCATCAACTTCATCATCACTCATTTCAAGATCTTGTTCTGCTTCTGTATCGTCTGTAGCTGGTTCTTCAATTTCTACTGCATTTCCGTCATTATAAATTTCTGCCGCTACATTAATTTTTTCTTGTTCCAAAGCATCATTCATTTTGCTTTGAATAATATCAGTAAACATAGGCCCAGCTTTGCTGAAGTCTTGGTCAACTACATTATTAATTAGGTCTTCTATTGCGCTCATAATCTGCTAAAGCTCCATCTTGCTGTGGTTGTTCATCTGGAATCGTATCTGATTCCTGATCCTGTTCAGGTTCTTCATCTGTTGGAATATCACCTGATTGTTGTTCTTGAGCCATCTGATCTTTCATTTGTTTTAAATCATCATCATCTAGCTGCAAGATATTTTTCATTACCCATTCTTTAGAGAAGAACTCTCCAACATACTGTTGTACATTATCAAGAGTTTGTAATCTATTTTGTAATATCTCTGCATCTTTTAATTCAGTAAAGTGATTATCTCTTACATAATCAACTACAATATCATTTTTCCACTTTTCCCAATCCTCTTCTACAATGATGCCTTTCATAAGCAATTGTTTTTTGAGAATTTCAGTAAATAACATTGAGAAACGATTTCTTAATCTATCAATAAACTTCTGAAACTTTACTTCATCTCTAGTAATCTCTGTAGATCTACCTAAACTAAACTGAGCTTCCTGTTCCAATCTATTAATAGGCACATTAAGACTTTTATATAGCTTCTTTTGAAAATATAGGATATCATCAATTTGGCCAAGGTTTTCACCTCCAGGTAAGGTGGAGATCTCTGTGCCTCTTCCACCCTCTCTACGAGGAAGCCAAAAGTCTTCCAGCATAGACATATGTTTACGATCGTCTCTTACCTTACCGGTGTCAGCATCATATACTAGTTTATTACGGTAACGAGCCATAATATCTTTCATATATGTTTCTGCTTTACCACGGGGAAGGTTACCAACATCAATATAGAAGATACGTCTTTCAGGTGCTCGAGCTAGTCTATAAATGACTAACGAGTCTTCCATCATACGTAATTGGTTTACTGGTTTTAATGCTTTATGTAGAAATGAAATTACTTTCTTTCTATCAACATCTAATAGGCCCGATGTTACATATGATACCGAGTCATTTGATAATTTTATACCGCCCGACATACCACCTGGCTTCTCTTGATAGATGTAAAATTCATTTACATTCTCAACAAGGTTTGCACCGGTAACCGGATCTTTCTTTTTCTTTATCTCTTTTACTTTACGAATCTTGGAAGCATCAATAGGACGAATCTCTTGAATACCCGCCTTGAGATTATTTTCATCAACTACAAGATGATGATATATTCTACCGTCAATATACCAGCGTCTAAAGATATCATGTCCAAGATCTTTAAAGTTTAACATTGATACTACATTTTCAAATTCATCATTAATTTGTTTTTTTACTGAATCACTAATGTCATCAACATGATCTAATGTAAGTGAAACAGGAGATTCTCCTGCTTGAGAGGTAATTGATTCATTTACAATATCCTCAATAGCTGCATCTACTTCGGGGTGTATTGATGTAGCTCTATATTGTCTAATATTTTGATGGTTATCCTTGGCATGATCACCCTCGCCAAGATTAACATAAGTGCCGTAATGAGTTCCAGCAGCCGTAACATAGCCTGCTCCATCCTGATCAACAGGTGGTACAACGGATTGCATTTTCTCCGCTTGCTTATTGCGAGCACGTTTTATTTCAAATCCAAATAATTTAAGTCCTTCAGTCTCAGCCATACTAGTTCTCGTAATTAAGTTAAGGAGAGCCCGTAGGCTCTCCAATTATATTTATTTAGGTAGTTGTACCTGATTCCCAGTATTGTACTTGGAACTCAACCTGGAATCTCTCAATGTCATTCTCTAGACCATACGCTAGATCAATTTGAGAAATCGCTGTTGGAAAACAACCTCTAAAGTTATATGTCTTTAGTGTGTTACCATCTTTGCCAAGTTGTTCAACTACAAGATCCGCTTCGTAATCAACAGGATTTGTTAGACCAGTATTTGCTGAGTGAGCATTCATACCATTCATCCAACGCTCCATTGCGTTACGAACATTAAAGTCTGTATCGTTAATGATAGTAGGTGTCCATACATCGAACACACGATCACCATTGAACTTTACTTGACGACCACGGAAAGGAACAATAATTGTACCTGTTGTAGAAGCAGGCAATGCTGCTGCTTCACATAGGAATGATGTTAATTCAACATCTCCACCTGCATAGCCAGGAAAATTAATAGTGGCTTTAAATAGATTTGGTCTAGCGCCACCACCACGCATTTTGGCTTTAAAATCATCTACGCCTAAAACTGCCATCTGTTATACCCTCCTTATACCGAAAGACCAGCGACTTCTTCGAAGTCAACGCCGGTTCTTACTGCAACAAAATTAAGGGTGATGTAGTTGATAGAACGAGCAGGTTTAATGAAGATATTTGCAATAAATTCATTTCTGTCGATAATATCGGGTGTATTATTTGTTTCATCGCACACGACTCTAAAGTCTGTTATACCTCTACGCCCCTTGATCTCTCTTAGGAATGGTTCTACGATGTTAACAAATTCAGCTCTTGTAAACTCATCGTTAAGTTCGAAGAGTGTATTACGAGCAGCCAAACCGATCGCTCTTTCAATTACCACAAATAGTCTACGCACATTGATTCTATCAAACGCTGAAGGTCTATTTAGGTGTGTTTTATCACCATATAGTAAAATACCTTGACCAGGTAGATTAGCAATTGGGTTTACTCCAGCTTTATACAAAGTATCTCTTTGTGCTTTAGTTGGGGTATATGCTAGGTTAGTCACACCAAAGTATTGACCTCTGCGAACACCTGCTGGTGAGTACCATGGAGCATTGTCATTGTCAGATGCTGCCATAATACCTGCAGTAGATGATGCAGCTGGAATGTAGACATAAGTATCGTTATACTTATCATATACTTTTAACCAGTTGTTATCAACGATTAGGTAGCTTGACCAATCCATTGCATTTGTTTCTGCTGTTGTTGCAGTTACGGGATCTGCGTTATTAATAACGTTTTCAGATGCTGGTGATGCCACAACTACACAATCCTTGCGTGTTTCTGCAATACGAACTAGTTCATCAGTAATAGTAGCATTTGTTGCTGTAGTACCTGAACCTGGTGCGATTAAGAAATCAACTGTGATTGTGTCCTTGTCTTCAAATACAGAAGCTGCTGATACGAAATCAGAAGCACCTGCAGGTGATCCATCTGCTCCTGATGCCAATGACCAATCCCCTGAATCAAGGCCACCCGCAACACGAACCCAATTGGATCCTCTGTTGACAACGTCCTTAACATAGTTTGATGAGCCATCTGTATTTGTTGCTGCAGAATCATCTTCTACAAATGCAAATCTTTCTAGTACAGTACCTGCGGTACCTGTGATTACACCATCTTCATCAAGCACAAGAACATGACGTTCTGTGCCTGTAGGTGCACCATCAAAATTAGCCTTATAGGGCCAGTTGGCCCAACCAGTTGAACCTGTAGCCACAACTCTTAGTGAGTTGCCTACGGCTCCTGGATATTTTGCAAAGATTCTGTTATCAGAATCCATTGTGTAACTTGAGTTGTTTTCCCAATGCTCGTTATTCTTAATTAGAGTTGCTGTACCACCTGAGTTAACTGAGTTCGCAGCTGTTGCGTCAACAACTCGTGTAACCTGTAGTGAATTAGCATATCTTAAAAAATTAGCGGCAGATAGGAAATCAACATTTGTCGTCGCGCCTGGGGCTGCAAAGGTAGAAGCAAGACCCGCCTCATTGCTTACTAGGGTCGCTTTTTCTACCGGTCCCCAGCGAAACTCACCCATGAATGCGCCAGTAGTAGATTGGACGTTTGGAACGCCACCAGTTAGATCTACTTCCTTGACGATTACAGCAGGTGATTCGGATGGAGCGAATATTGCCATATGTTTCTTCCTTTTCCAGTAATCGAATTATAAGTTTTACATAATACGGAATTCAATTACGTATATTTATAGTTTTATATATTTAGTGAATATCTTCCCAGTCTGTCACAAATTGTTGTGTAGCCCAGACATCTCTTGCATCTTCCATTTCTGCATTTTCAATACCGTCATCAACAAATCCAAATGGTAAGACATCATCTTCAATTGCCTTCATTTGGTTCTTAAACATCATATCTTTAATGTTTACATCTGTTAATTGTAAAAAATAATCACCAATTGCAAAGTAAGCAAACATTACTAAATTCATCATTAGATCATCATGGTTGCCTTCTGATGCTTCATATGATGTACCCTTAGATACAAACGTTGATACTTCTAATATAGTATGTTGATCTACTAATTCTAATTTTTTAGATTCAAGTAAGTCTTTAATTGCAGAACATCCAATACGTTTTACCTTACGATTCATTTCAATACCAAGTCTATTGGCCTTAACTGTTGACTCAACATGTAGGTTCTCATATTCTAAATCATAATAAAGACCATTACAAACAATTGTCCCTTGATCATTTGATTCTACTACTACCCAAGCATCATTGTAGAATTTTGCATACTTATATATAAGATTAGGGAAGAGTAATGGAGAGATAAGGTTATTGCGATATACAGCAACCTGTTTAAAGGGTCTAGTGCTAATATCGATTACATTAAAAGTAGAATAGTCCTGTCCTCTTCCTTTCGAAACATCTACTGCCATTACATATTGATGGCCGGGTTCTGGGTCACTATAAATCCAGACACTATTTCCTTCTAAAAGTTTTTTATGGGGCATAGCTCTGAAACTCATTAGAGTCTCAGCATTTATAAGCGTATCTCCCGTCCCAAAGAATGTATTACCAAACTCTTGGTCGAATTGCAATTGACTCGTGTTAGATATAGTTTGTTGTTTCCATTTATCATCACGACCAGGGACGTCCCACCAGTCAACTCTAAAGGACTTGAACTCGTTGACTTCTTGGACTGCACCTTCCCAGATTTTATGAAATTGATTACCGATCCCATTAGCTGTACTCGTAATTATTACTTTAGTTTCTGTACCAGATGAAATAACTGGATAGGTTGATGTATAGAACTCAGCTGCATTTTCAACAAATGCAAACTCGTCAAGATATAGAAGATTAACAGACATACCACGAATAGATGAACCACTAGTGGCTGCTGATACAATTCTACTATTATTTGAAAATTCAATTGATCTTTTATTGAGGGCCTTACATCCTGGTTGTAAAAAGAATGGAAGATTCTCTAACATTAGAGTTACTCGTCCGAGCATCTCCTGGGCTGTAGCTCCTTTGTTGGCCAAAATCGCAATAACCTTCTCAGGATGAAATATCGCATACCAAAGTAGATAGGCAACAGAACTAATAGACTTACCAGACTGGCGACAAGCGAGTACAATGCTAAATCTATTGTTGGTGAAGTGATCAAACATATCCTCCTGATATGGATACAGTTGAAAATTTACTAAGCCCTTATCAACGTGAATAATCTTACAATACGTAGAAGCAAAGTATGATGGGTCTTTTAAACACTTTCTATATTCACTTACCTCATGGGCTGTAAAATTATGTAGAACACCATCTCTTTTAATATTTGCATTACCAAGGTAAGTGTCATTCATCTTTCTTGTAATCGCTAATGTCAACTACCTTATCCTCATCATTATCTAAAAGCATACGCTGTAAATCACTAGTAGAACCTATAAACACATTATTAGTAGTTTGATTGGCTAGTTCCGCCGGTTTATCTTCTTTATGATAATCTTTATGTTTTTTATGTAAATCTAAAAGAGAGCCATTTATATCACCCATGTTCTTCATCATATTAGATAATACTTCAAATGCTCTTGGATGTTCTGTGGCTCTTGCAACATCCATCATATCATCTAAAGCCTCAGATCCTTTTGCTAAGAGGTCATGATATATTCTCCTGGAATATTCAAAATCATTATCTGCTTTATCATTCATCACTACAATCACATTCGGTACATGTACACTCATTACCATCAATGGTATCATGATCCAGGCATTTTATGACATCAACTTCTGACGCCTCTCGACTTGATTCAAACTTACTGCCGACAGTATTTTCTGGGCAATGACAAGAATGACCACAACTTCTACAAATTCTGTTTTCCATAATAGCTCCTATGTACTATCAAAATCAAAAATATAGCTATAATCCGATGAATCGGTAAATCCAAAATCAGAATCAGCACTTACATCAAACGGATTAGGTCTTACCCTTATTTTACCAATTTGGCGATCAGAATCATCTCCGGTTTGGATTTCATAAAGATTAGACAGAGATGTTTTAATAACACCAGTCTCATTAATTGGACCATAAAAGTTTACTCTCATATCAAATGTTAAAGTATATATGATGGTTCTTCTTTGCTCTAACGGTGCTTCATAGTCGTCCGTAAAGTCAACACTGTTAAGAGCAATTGGAATATCTTCTTTTACATTTGGAAAATCAGCAAAGGGTTTCATAGTCAAATTATATTGGGGATTAAAGTATGGTAATATTTGTTCCACTACTTGTAATGCATCATCTTGGTTCTTGGCATATACACTTAACTGAAAAGTAAGATTATATGGTACAAAACTATAGAATTTATTTCTTAAATCTGCGGCTGAACCGGTTTGAGTAAAAGTATTTGTTTTTTGTAACTGTCTACCCTGGTCATATGCTATTGAAATAATTTCAAAAGACATGCGAGGTAATTTTACTGCAATTTTAGTATTGTTTACTAAATCGGGATTTTCTCTAATTCTATCTAAGAATGCTTTCTTAGGGGCATATGACAAAGGAACCTTTACCTGACTTATAACCTCACCAGAGCTGTTCTTACGCAATACATATATGTTGTTAAACAACGTTCCAAACGCAGCCACAGCTTTTCTAAACTTTTGATGATAAAAGTAAGTAAACATAATTAACCTTTATATATTGACTGCAGATGAGTTTCGAATTGTTCTACTTTTTCCAATCTATTGGGCCAAAGAATATATTCTTTTTCGGGATTCTTTTTTAAATTGTTTAATAGAGGAACAATAGCATTATATAATGCATCAAGTTTTTCTTGAGTAGATGATGCAGCAGCTTCAACTTCTTTAGCAGTAGCACCTAATGCTTGTACGGCTTCAAGTTCAGATTCATCTACTGCTGTAAAACCAAAATCAAATAAATCAGTCATTAGGATCTCCAAATGGGTTTGATTCGCTAAAGTCTAAGAAACCACTTGAAATACTTTCGAAATCGGAATTCTGTTCATTTTCGGCAATTTGATTTACTTCACTAACCGTACTTAATCTTATTGAACCATTAGATCCTACAACCAATTTACCCGGAACAAATGTGTGGAATTTACCATCATTAGCTCCTACATGTGTTACATTAAGTGTTTTGGTAAGATCTAACCATTCACTTACCTCACCAGATATAATAACGCCATCGTCAAGTGTCATAGATATATTTTCACCCACTGTAAAGAAGTTTGCTCCTGTACCTGCTGAATCTAAATATAATGAATATGTATATGCATATTCTTTTTCTAAATCATCAATGTTAGTGACACCGGTATCCATATCCTCATCATTATATTCAAACAGCTCACAGCGTAATTTAAATGTTGGAAGATTTGACAATTGATAAAATGGTTGTTCGTGTTCAACGTGCATAATTTCAAATAAAGAATTTGACAATGGTAGATATATTAAATCACCTTCTCTTGGTCTTGGTTGTGTAATATCATTGTCATATCTTTTTACAGTTTGTGTCCATCTTTTTCTTGCAACCACAAAACTGGCCTGATCTCTTATCTGCACACCAAACTTAGTAAAAAGATCCCCCTCACCATCAAAACCTTCTATGTTTTCAATATACATTTCTAGTTTATATGCAGATCCAAATCTTGATGGCACATCATCACCGAACACACGATCTTCATTTACTATTTCTCTTGGTAAATAGTAAACATCTTGACCATACATTTGCAGGGATTCAATTACTATATCTTCATATAATAATTGTTCAGATTGAACTTTTTGACTAAAGTAATAATTGGTTGCCATATTAACCTACATAAAAGTCTGGTGGTAATTCGAAATCAGTTCTGATTCTTTCTCTTAACACATTAATTTCATTAGTGGCCTCTTCAAAAATTCTGGCACCATTTAACATTACACCACCAGGTAATTGCATACCTTCAAATTTAGAAAGGTTTGCACCCCATTGTTGTTTAATTAAAGCGGTTGCATATTCTTTTAGCCACAAATCATCCCACAGTGATGTATGTGCAGTTTCATCAATATATGTGTAGGCTTCATATACTAGATAGTCACCCTCTTTAATATCACCATCAACAAAGTCGCCATGAATATAAAGTCTGCCCATGCGTCTTATAAAATCAACCTGTGGAGTACCAGCCAATTTCATATCTAATAAAGACAGGTATTGTTGAATTTGTTCGTAATATGCAAGGTCACCAATAAATGTATACATGTCAGTAATATCATTTAACATCATTTGATATTTGATGTCAAACATATTTCTGGTAATTAGATTTTCATTTGTTTTAAAAAGTTTTGTAACATGGATTACATTTGAACCAACTGGTATATAACCATTATCTACGTCAGTAGAAGTAACCTCGTGTGAAACATAACCTCTATATGTAGCATCTGAATGATATTCTCTCCAGTATTCAACCGCCTCGTCAACTCTATCAGAAACCTGATCATCATCCACATTTATTTCAATCACAGGATCGCCTAGTTTTCTTTTACACCATTCAATTAATTGATCTTTGGATGCTACAGACATATGTCTTCCTCGTAATAGATAATGTATGTATTTATACTATTTTTTTTCTTCATCTGTTGGAATAAACACTGATTCACCATGATGATGACATATTACTCCACCATCCGCCCAGATTTGCCAATTGAGTTTTTTAGCTTTATTACAGAAGTACACATCCTCAGAAATTGTATTCATATGATTAATTGCCGATTGATAATAAAAATGAGGATACTCAATGGTTTTTAATACATGTCTTTTTATTAAAACACAACCCATTCCACATGCAGAAACCCTAAAAACCTTGTTTTTTAATTCTTCTGTCCAAATAATATTCTCCTGACCCTTACCAGTATCATGATACAATTCAGTAATATTATGTGGTTCTTTTCTCTGAACATATACTCCTGAAACAATGTCTTTATCATGACTTAAAAGTCTGATCAAAGCACCCTCATCAAAAGAAATATCGCTATCTATAAACCACAAATAATCATAATTCTTACCCCACTCAACGGCAAGGTTTCTAACCTGATCAACCATATAGCCAAAAAAGTATTCAAAATGTAATTTAACATTTTGAGGTTTCTTTACATCATAAATTGATTTAAATGTTTCTGGAGAAATATACTTATTTGTTGGCACCGCTATAAGAATATTAATCTCAGGCAACTCTTCAATTTTTTTATAAAGTAAATGAGGAGCATGTTTTTCTTCAGATGTTTCATAAGATGTATCAGCGTTTTGATTTTGTTCCATTGGGTTTACCTTATAATCATTTAGTGGGTTAATGTCGTTATAAAAACATGTTATTTCTTTAACAGCTTTTATTTTATCTGAATCTACTTTTTCTATAAGTTCATAAAATAAAGGATTGTCCATGCCACTCATTAACCACTTTCCATCTTTTTTATAATTACTATAGTTAAGATCCTTACAGTGAATACCTTTAAAGGTTCTTAAATGAGTGTATGGTATTTTCCAATTAAATAAATGCTCTCTATATGTTTTATTAAGTTTAACATCTGTAGGATAATCTTGTGCAATAAGAGGTATGCTATCCGCCATACTCCAACAGGAGCCATAAGTAAATTCTATTCCATCATTATATAATTGATTATAGTAATGGAATATAGTATTATTACTTACTAAAAAATCATCACCGTCAAGAAGTATTACAATGTCATCCTCCTCAACCCATCGATGAAAAGCATTCATTTGATTTCTAATACAGCCTAGCCTTTGGGGATTTTGAACAAATATTCTTTTTTTATTTTCGGGTAATTCAGGTATTACATCATCAGACGCATCGTCTATCAATATATGTAGATAATTATCGTAATCTTGTTGATCAATAGATTCACAATGTGCAAGTAAATAATCACTAGCGTTCCAAAACGGTGATATAATTACAATTCTTTTTTGATCACCATAACTTTTATAGACTTGCCTTTCAACTTCATTATCAAATCTTCTGCCGTAAACCCTCTTGACTTTATCATTAATTTGTTGTACCTTACGATAGTCATCTACCGGTAGATACTTTTCTAATTTAAAATAAAACTGCTGCTTCCACTGTAGTGCTACTGTATCCCATCCATAGATATCATTAATTACATCACAATAGTTTTGTTTTTGTTGTAGAAGATAATCATCACCATATGCTTCTAACACCTTCGAAACAAAAATATCAGATTGAGCTTGGGCATCTATATGAGGAAATAAACTATTAGGCACAGAAGCATAATTAGTTTTATAACACGCCAAGTCAATTGCTGTTTCTTCAAGAGCACCAAACCTAGATGTAATGATAGGTGTTTTATATAAAAGAGATTCTAATGAGGATATACCGAACGTCTCGGGAAAGTCTGTTGGATATATCATATAAGTAGCATTTGCTAATATATCGGCTATTTGGTTTTGAGGTATTACGTTAGTAAATGTTACATTAAGATCTTCTGATATTGATTCTTCAAAGGCGTGTAAGTCTTTTTCTTGGGCGTCTGGTTCGGCTCCTTCTCTAAATCTATAGTATCCACCAATAACAGTTAAATGAGCATTCGGTATTTGTTCTTTTACCTTTGGCCAAATATCATTGAGAAGTGGTTTAAGACCTTTTGTAACTGACGCATTGTATACAAAATGATTTTTGTCTTTTTTAGAAAGATTAATTTCATCAATATACTTTACGGCTCCATTACGTGTCTGAAATATTTTATGTTTTAATACTTCAAAATTTCTCTTGCTTCCATGATCACAATTAAGTACATATGTAGAATGAAAATCAGATAGAGTAAACAATTCATCAATAATACCTTGATTAATCATATCCTCAATATGTTGATCACCTTCACAAAAAGTATCATGCATCCATACAACTTTATGTGTTGCATTTGCACACATTGTACCGTATTGATTATTTGCAAAGAAAGGATAAACAGATCTTGAAGATATTACAATATCAAATACTTCATTAGTATCCGCTTGTGTATGGTCAATAAATTTTACATTATCGTATATACCAGGAGTAGCTTGACTGTCAAGGCAATTATTAAATACGGTTACATTAAATCCAATCTTAGCCAATTCTTTTGACATAAGAATAACAGCAGATTCAGATCCACCCAAACCTCTACTGTTTAATGTATCACCATCATATGTTAGACCTAGTAAGTCTATTATCGCTATTTTTATCATAATATACCTATAATAAATTTATATTATATATCTCCAGTCAAAGTGGCTGGGTACCCCCGACCCGCACCCCAGATGATCCTTACAACACCCTGTGCGCCAGATCCGTGCTCTCCATAAGTATTGTCTGCACTTGCACCACCACCACCATAATCACCACCTTTATTTATATAAGTCGACGACCCTTGATATAGTCCACCGCCACGACCTCCATCTTCACCTCCAGAGCCTCCATATCCATTGGCGGCATTACCGCTACCACCTGCGCCACCACTGCCACTAGATCCTTCACCAAAAATTCCTACACCACCACCATTTCCACCAGCATCAAAAGATCCACATGCACCGCCACCTCCTCCGCCACCACCAGATCCAGACAATCCAGCGCCATAATACTGATTTTGTGTCTGTCCACCACCACGGCCACCAGCACCTGAGTAACCAGCGGCGCCACCACCACCACCAGCATAAGCATAACCATATCCACCTCGGCCCCCAGAATAGCCCGCTTGTGTAACACCAGCAGTGTTTAAAGTGGCATTCGACCCAATGCTTGGTAAACTTGCATTACCTCCTTGTGCATAAGTATCATTAGCACTGTTTGTTCGTCTTGGATTAGGTGCTCCTCCAGCTTGCCAAAATACACTTTGACCTCCCCATGTACCGGTAATTCGTGAAAAATGATTTACTTGATATCCACCATATGGTGTGGGTATACCAGAAGTTTTCGGAGCCTCTGACGCAACTGTTATTTCAAGGGTGCCATCATCCGTCATAGGAACATTATTTACCCAAACCAAAGATCCACCACCTGCTCCAGGGGCATAAGAAGATGTTCCCATACCAGATCCACCAGCCCCCACTAAAAGAAAACACATATACGATACATTTACTGCACCGGGAATAGACCATGAAGTAGTACCTGGTGTTGTAAAATTCTGCTGACCGCCAAGAGAATTTGAATAAGAAGCTGAAATATCACCCTGCATCCACTCTTCTTGATCAACGGTTGAGTTTATTGATCCTACAGCACTTCTGCGAAAGTAAACGGCCTCATCATAATAGATTGAATTGACGCCACCTTGTGTTACGCCCTGAACACTTAAAAATGCATTTAAATTATGATTTCTTGCAATTTTCATTTTTTTACCTATGCAACTAGAATTTCAAAATATGGCCGGGTGGTGTTTTGGGATGACCCCGTATTAGTAACCAAATAAGTACCAGAACCATCAGTCCACGAATAATAAAGAGTACCCGCGGTGGTTGCTGTATACACAAGAGGACCATTGCTAGTCCAGTTGGTAGGGCATTGACCCCATGCAAAAATTATACAAAGAGCGTCGTTCCCATTATAATTAAAGTTTGTATCTAATGCAATTCTTTTTTGACCAGTTGCTGTTATAGCTAAACTATGTTGTGCTTTTACCGTTGTAAAATCTGTACGGTTTGTATCAAACGCACTTGATGTGTGTCCACCGTTTGGCAAATGGGCCATTGCCACAGCGTAGTTGGGTAGGGGACTATAGGAAGCACTAACACCTCTACTTTGATAAAAACCTATACCTGAAATTGTACATCCTTGAGCAGATTGTGCAATCGCAGCTTGAATTGTTGCTGCGGGAATAACATATCCTAAAAGGGATCTTCTATAGTAAATACCAACTGGTTGCGGGGTAGTGTTACCTGAATTAGTAGTTGAGCTACCTAGAATACCATCATAGTATCCCGGAGTAGGACCAAGTCCAGTTTTACCAGCTGACCATCCTCTAAATACATCAGTCTCGTTATTATTTGATTCCTGGCTAAAAATCGCGGCAAAGTCATATACTCCTGGATGTTCAGCCCCAGCATGATATGCCGGTATATCCTGACCGTGACCTGAAACTGTACCTTGCACACCAGGGTGATATACTTTTCCACCTCTACTTGTTAAAAAAGTCATTAGAACGTCCAATCCCCGTTATAAGTAATATTAGAGCTAGCTAAACATTCAACATAAGAAAAAACATAACTAAAAACTCTACCAGAAACTTCATGATGCATTGCAAATTTTATATAATTATTTGGTCCACTAAGAAAAAATGCATTCTCCCTTGATATTAAGGTTCTCATTAAACTACTGTTATCTTGATATGTATGTACACTTCTACTATAGAGTGCAGAGACCTGAGAGTTATACGTTTGATCATTTCCATAATCGAAAATCATATCATATCCACCTCCACCTGAACCATAGTTAGAGCCTTGACCCATGCGTAAAAATATTCTTGGGTGAAGAGTAACAGGTGCTTCGCTCGTATTAAGTTCATTTGTGCCAATAGCGAAATGTGTTACAAAATAAAAAGGATTTGATGCAGTACCATCCGTGGTTATCAAGTTCACATAGCTGCGGCCTTGGGCAAACCCCTGAGCAGTTATTTTACCATATTTTGTAATTGGTTTCCAAGTTAAAGCCATTGTATTTCCATTATTCTATAAAAATGTAACTGGTATAATATGGTACATAACCACTAGTAGTATAGGCCCAGAGTTCATTTGACGTATTATTACCACCAATCCATAAAGGGTTATTAAAACTAAAGGGTGTAAATGTTTCGTATGGGAGTAGCTCTTGATTATAAATCAAATAACGCGTTGTTCCCCCAATTTTTGTATATATGTATATGTATTCCGTTGTATTAGATTGATAAGTGTTGGCAAAGGTCAAATTTATAATACCATCAACCCAATCAACAACACCTGTATTAGCCGCATTAAATATACGTTGGTGAGCACCATTAGTAATAGCGCCAATATAATATCCAAAATTCCAATCAGTAACCTGATTTATATATTGTGTCATAAAAATATCCTTATGTATATTTATGAAATACTATACCGTTCCACATTACAACCCCATAAGCCGTACCAGATATACGACTACTCCAACTGCCAGTTGGTGTATAAAACTTTGCTATAACTCTCGTGTTTACAGATGCCAAAGAACCTGCATTCGGATCAGTCGCACTCATGGAGTGTCGTGATGGTAAAACCCAAACAGGCGCTTCATTAGTCCAAAGTTGAGTTGGGCTTTGCTTATCATAACTTGTTGGCCATTGAAGTGCAAATCGTGGTTCGGAAATTTGATAAATTGATGATGAAGAAATACCCCATTCTATATCAATCTTCACCCATGGGGGATATGTATATAAGGACGGCGTCGATACCATGGTAGTACTGGAAGATGGAATTTCTATCCACGCGGACGCGGTTGTTATACAAACTGCCGATTCTCTGATATCAAATGTAGCCCCTGTCTTGTTATGGTAGTCATCAGGCCAATATGGAGATGTCTGCATATCGGTTAATGTAAATAAAGAGGTATAAGCGTCTGTACTTAAACCAGTTGTTAGGTTATTAGTTCTACTAATACCACTTATCATTCTCGCGCCGGTGTATTCTGTTAAATCGGCAAACATAGGTTCCCCAGGAAAACTCATGACGGAAAACTCCACCCTTCATATGTAATATTAAGATCAAGGTTTGTACTATAGGTACTATTATTTGACCAGAACCCTATCCTTCTGGTCATCCACGAATCACCATAATTAATGTTATTTGGAGCATAACCTGATCCACTGCTATTTCGGGAAAGAGGGTGCATTGGTGCAATGCTTTCCCTTGCCTGTGGATTAACTATCATTATAGGTGCATCCTTAGTAGCAAGGTTGTATGTATTGCCCCTTGCTATTTGTAAACCATTAAATACAATTACATAATTAGAATAACTAGTGGTGTGCCCATACAAACACATTCCAATTGTAGGAGCTTCTGTAGTTGTTCTATTGCATATGTACATACCTATAATTCTATAAACTTGGCTGGCCGGATATATAACCCTACTTGGGTTTGTTGGACTTCCAGCAGACTGAATAGGTATTCCAACACTATACGTACGAAGTTGTACATTTCCTTCTGGAGAAGTTGCACCACCTCTATCAAACCAACTATCAACCATACCATTCCTCCGTCCATTCTAGTTGAATGTTTTCATTACCAACTTTATATCCCATCATTCTCCAGTTATTATTTAGACCAGTGTTAGCATAGTCACTTGCTGTAGTAATATGAATAGGATTGTTTTTATTTACTAGTTGATGTACTTGTCCTCTCCAAATCTTAAGACCATTAAACCTCCAAAACTTCGCATACGGATTACTTGCATCTCCATATACACCTAGATATATTCTATTAAAAGAGTCTTGACCCGAACCATTTGTACCATCAAGCATGTAGGCTCTCATATTAAATATTCGTACACTTGTAAAATTAGACCCACTCCAATTAAAAATTTGTGCCTCTGCTGATGGCATGTTGGTAAAATTGTATCTAATTTTTGTTACAGTATTATCTGACCATACATTTATTGGCATTAAGAATCTGCCTCCCACCATTCAATAGCAAATTGAAAACAATTATTAGGTTCTGAAGTCACCCATTTCAACGCGGTGCTGTCATTACTTTGTGTGCCTGGATCTAAATACAACGGAGCCGACCTCCCACCAAGAACCAATGCGGATCCCCATGGTATCCAAAAATCATGGCATAAGTATACATTACCAGAAGAAACTCCACCTCTAGTTTGTGAAGCAACAATACTTATCTGCCGGTCCAATTGATTGGTATCAACATTGGCTATAGTAAGGTGAACTAATTTCCCAGGGGAACCATATGCAGTATCAAGTATCCAATCTGTTGCCGTAAAGTTCTTTAGCGATACCCTACTTTCCATTTCGGCATATGTATTTTGTCCGAAGTCCATATTATTTACCCAAATACAATTGCCATAGCAATAGCTTTAGCTGCTGATGTAGTACCTGCCGGCCCTGTGGCACCTTTAGAACCTGTATATCCTCTAGGGCCTGTAGGCCCAGCACTGCCGTTGGTTCCGTTTGAACCTTTAGATCCTGTATAACCTCTAGGGCCTTGAGGACCACCAGGACCCGCTGGGCCTCCAGGACCCGTATTACCTTTAGAGCCCGTATAACCTCTAGGACCAGTACCGCCACCTGGTCCAGCTGGACCTCCAGGACCTGTATCACCTTTAGAGCCCGTATAACCTCTAGGACCCGCTGGACCTCCAGGACCCGCTGGACCTCCAGGACCCGTATTACCCTGAGAACCTGTATATCCTCTAGGACCTCCAGGACCCGTATTACCTTTAGAGCCCGTATAACCTCTAGGGCCTTGAGGACCAGTACCGCCACCTGGTCCTGTTGCACCTCTAGATCCTGTATAACCTCTAGGGCCTTGAGGACCTCCAGGACCACCAGGACCTTGAATACCTTGAGAACCTGTATATCCTCTAGGACCTTGTGCACCTCCTGGGCCTCCAGCTCCCGTATCACCTTTAGAACCAGTATAACCTCTTACCCCTTGAGATCCAGTATAGCCAGCAAATTGCCCTGCGTCGATCCATGCAGAACCATCCCAAACATATAGATTACCATTAGCTGTAACAATGTAAGCATCACCTGCTGTGTTGCCAGAACTTGGTAGATTACCTGTTGTAGCAACAGACCCTTGAATTGCAATCGATGTACCGTCTGAGCCTCTTGATCCTGTATAACCAATAACACCTTGAGAACCTGTGTAGCCTCTTACACCTTGTATACCTTGAGATCCTGTATATCCCCGAAGACCTTGTATACCTTGAGAACCAGTATAGCCGATAGGTCCCTGAATACCTTGATCGCCCTTAGATCCTGTATAACCAATATCTCCCTGAGATCCAGTATAACCAATAACACCCTGAGATCCAGTATAACCTGTATCACCTAAAGGACCCTGAGGACCCTGAATACCCTGAGATCCTGTATAACCTTTAGCTCCATTTGTGGTAAACCAAGCAGTTGCAATTACTGCACCCGAACCAGTAGAAGATGTTTCGCATCGTATAGAAATTTCATCATCTGCGTTTATTGATACGTTTAAATTTGATATTCTTACATCATTATTACCAAAGCCAACTTGGGCCTGTGCAATAGCAGCACCACCTCTTCTTACAGAAATGTTCATAGGAGTTGTTACAGCATTTTGGGTTGTAACTGTGATAGCTTCAAGAACCATATCTTCTGGTATTTTTACACCATAGATATTACCAGTAGCACCGTTACCAAATGAGAATTGATCTCCAGAAGCAGGAGTTGCTGACTTTTCACCGACAAGCCCGAATATACCTCCTCCAGAACCACTAATACCTGGCACACCTTGGTTACCTTGTGATCCAGTATATCCAATATCTCCTTTATCACCAACTGATCCAGAATAACCTAACGATCCAGAATATCCTCTGAGACCTTGTGAACCTGTAAACCCTTGATCACCTTGTGAGCCCACAAAGCCTGAATTACCTCTATGGGTATAAGATAAAATAGTGTCTTCATTTGCTGAGAATACAGCTGTACCTCCAAGGTATGTAACATCAAACAACATTACACTATTAGAGAAAGTACTATTTCCAGTAACTCTATAAAGTAAAAAGTCAGATGAGTTAGCATCTGCAGATCTTATCATTAGATAACCACGATCAGTAGTACCCCCATAATCGTCAAAGGTATTTAAATAGTTAATATTATCATGACCATCTGAACTTGTTCTGTGAATACCAATCTGAGAGGCAGATGTAAGTGTAGCATTGTTCCAACGAATAGAACCACTAGCGGCTTGGTTAACAGTTGTTGAACTTGGATCAGCTTCGTATTTTAAGCCCTGAGCAGCTGCAGATCCACCATAACCTCTAGAACCTGTAAAACCAATAGATCCTGTAAAACCTACCGAACCAACAAATCCTAGGTTACCTTGAGATCCAGTATAACCCGACCCCTTAGATCCCGTAAAACCTTGAGATCCAGTATAGCCAATAAATGTAGATGCAACCCAAGATGTAGTATCACTATCATAAAAATATGATATGCTATTAGTACTATATGTATCACCATGTGATGGGTTGATTGGAAAATTTAACGCTGCCATTTATTAACTCCCTGCGGACTTCGCTAAGAACCCTCTTTCGGGGTCGAATTCAACAAACACACCATGTACTTCTTTATCCCATGTTGCTTCCGAATATCCTGTTACTAAGAATGTAGATCCATTGTTATCTATGCTATATGAGAAATCAGAAGATCCGGATCCTACTTGATATTTAGACCAACCATTAAAGTTGCCAGAACCGTCACTATCAAAATCAAAGATACCTAATCCGATATCCTTTAGACCAAAGGTGTTGGCATCATCAGCAAAGGCTCCGGCGCTATTGCAGACAACTCCGATTCTTCCGTCTGGTAATCTTGAACTTGGCTTACCATTTTGTTCAATTTCTTCTGAGGTTTCTGATCCAGTATTATATCCTTGACTCCAAGTATCAGTTGCATAGTTAAACGTAATAACCCCAATATCTTCAGAACCAAATGTTGCTGAACCATTTACACTACCAAAAGTTGTATATACAATAGCTAGTGTATTCTCTATGGTGTCGTCAATATCATGTACGTTCATTGCTTTATCATTAAACCCTGAACCGTTTACATAATATTCTCCGCTCCATGTAGTAGGATTGAATATACCTAAGAAAATATCATATCCACCAATAGTTGTGCCTGGCCCCGCGAGATCACCAGTTGATCTACCTACAACTGCAATATTTCCTGCCTTTGGTGAAATACCGGGTGACACCTGAATATAGAATGGGTGATTATTGCTAGTTGTACTTACACTAAAATTAACTGTATCACCGGTATCCATTGTAATGGTTGGATTAAGAGCACTGCTATGAGTAGTAGCTCTATCAGTTCCAGAAATTGCCCAATACAACGCTCCTCCGGTAAATGTTGATGTAACATTAAGGTTATAGGTTCCTGTGCCACTTGATTGATCAGTAACAGTGATAATACCATTCATATTAGCATGATTGCCACATTGATAGTAATATGTTCCCGCAGTATCGGGAGTCCAGCTAACAACACCGTTTACAGACCCATTATTTGTAACAGGTGGATCTTCAACTAAGTTTGAAGGAGTAGAACCCCTTAATTCTGTAATTGCATATATTTCTTCATCGTCCGCAGATCCGTTCTGCCAGAATCGAAATTCCTTTGTTGCGATATTAAATTGACCTAACCAATAATCATAAACACCGGAAAGACCAGTATTAGTCTTTGCCATATTACCAGATATTTGGCCGCCTGTATAATAATATTCATTATCAGAAGATTTAATAACATCGTAAGCAAATATATTACCATCGTCCGCGGTCGCATCTCCAACCGTCGACATCTGGTATATTTCAAAGAGTTCATTTGCAGCGTGGATATTATATCCTTTATTTCTTTCTTCTTGATATCTTGGTGTGTTTAAAAATTCTTGTAAACCAGACAACTCTACAATGCCAAGAAATCCAGTAAACAAACCATTTGCACCATATGAACCATTATATTCCGTGCTATAATAAGTTTTATCCAATACACTTGTTGAAATATTGTTTGTATCAATGTTTACAGTAAACATTGTTGGGTCCAATATTTCAGTGGTATTGTTTTGTAAAACTGTATCATTTATTGCAGTAATGGGATTAGAATCATAATAATAAGCATTTGAAGTTGAATATGATGTATGATATACACCTGTTCCAAATCCAGTTTTCCATTGTCTAAACATTACAGCATCTCTGCCATAGGAGTGCGAAGTTGAACTTCCACCAAATACAAAGTTTTTACCGAGACGATCCCAAACCATATCTTTATTAATAAAGTCCTCGCCCATATGCCCAAGAGTATTTGCAAAATACAATGAGCCATCTGAATCATTTATACCCGCAACAAGTGTATCATTTCTCCAAAGCATACCAAAACTATTAGATGCGTCACTATCAAGATTAAGACCAGTGGCTAACATAATAACACGGTTGTTGCCCATATTGTTATTATGATCAGGCTCATTTAAGTACCATTCTCTTTGATTGGAATCTTCTGATAGAAGAGTATTAATTTCTTCAACATAAGCTTCATTTCTTAAACTTTGATATTGTTTTTCCCATACAATATCCGACACCCATCCATTTGCAGAATCTCTTAAATCATATCTACCAGCAATCGCAAAAGATCTGTGGCCATATGAAGTATAGTTTACAGGAGTTTGTGCTGAGTCTGCTAATGATATATCTTCTCTTTTACCAGCAACAACAATCCGCCATTGAGCATTATCAGAATCATATCTGGTTAATCTGATATCATTATAACCAGCTTCAATTGAACGGATCTGAGCATCTGCAACAGATGTACTTGCCCAAGAATGATGTCTTACATAATCAACTAAAGTACTAGAATTAACATTACCAATACCCCAACTAGGTGCTCTATAATTACCAGTTTTATCAGATCCTGCAAATAAAAACTCACCTGTATTTGGTCTACCTGGTCTTATTCTATTAATATGAAAATCGGCGTTTGAAAACTGCATAAGTTTAGAAGTCGCAATATCGCCATTAGCAGCATTAATAACTGATAAAATACCAGCTCCCCTAGAGGAGTCATCATTAGTTTCATTTGTTAAAAATGTTACAATGTTATCAATTCCATTATTATTTATTACTGCATGGCTTGTAATTTCACTGTAGTTATTGCTTACTCCAAACCGCTTTGACCAGATTACATTATCTGCTGAATCAAGTCTTGCAAGATAACCATTTTTATACAACGTGCCATTCTTTGTCCATCCTGATACAATATAATCTTTATGATTTGCGAGTGGGGTTACAGTATGTATTTCATCAGAGTCAAACCCCAATGAAAAATATTTTGCACCAGTATAGTTATAATTCTCATCATAAGTAGCCAAAAACGGTGATTTAATTCTTACATCATTGCCTACAAGTTTAAATCCATTATCATTAGTTTTAAACAAACTTGTAAATGACATATCAGCCGAATCAGCGGTTTCTTTAAGGTTTCTGCCCCATCCATGAACCAATTGTGAACCTTTACTAGTCAATTCGCCCTTTGCGTATCCAGATAATATTAAGGAGTTATTTTGCACATCTTCGATAACACCTGTAATATAATCATCACCTTCAGCTGTGTATGTATAGCTAATTGAGTTGTTTTCGTTATCAATAATAGTTAATAATAGATCACCGCCAAGGCCAGTATTTTGCACATTATCTTCAACACGCCCCACTAGACATTTGCGACCATCAGAAAGATAGATACCTTGATAATAATATTCCTCTGCGCCTGTATTAATTTCTTTTTTATTAAAGAATATCGGGGAAGCAACATCGTATTGTAGAATAGAAGTGCCTTGTGTAATACCCTCAGGTTCGGAAGTTGTCTTTTTTACAAATTCTGCATTTGAGTGAGTATATTGAATATGCCCAGATGTATTAGGCCCTTTAGTAATAAAACTTCCTGTAGCTACATCATAATCTAAATGATCATAACCTGCAAACGACCCACCAGCAAGATCAAAACTATAAAGACCCTTTCCAGAATATGTACCAGTACCTTGAGTACCACTTAATAGTGTGTAGAACTTAGTGTTGGTAGCATTGTATTTAAAGCCATGAATTCTTAAATCATTAGCAACAGTATTAGTGACAATTTGTCCTTCATCATATAGTGATCCAGTAGAATCAATCAAAGTTTCGGCGCTGTAGAGATCGGCACCACCTCTTAAAGATCCAGTACCAGCTACATATAACTTTGTACCAACACTTGTTATTAAGACATCAGGACGTTCCGGTGTACTTCTAAAATTCCATGGCATATTGATACGTGTTAAAGTACCAGGTGAAATAGTATTAGCATCCGTTACGCGCCAAATCTGAGTATCATAAGTATCATCTATATCTTCAACAATAATAGTACCATACATACCACTATGTACAACACAGACATAATAATATGTACCTGCTGTTTGTGGTGTAAAGGTAATATACTGTGTACCATGCCCTGAAGCACCCGCAGCCTGACCAGTCGTGTTCGTTTGATTGTTTGTCTTAATATAAAGTGGATGTGTAGATGCATCACCAGAATTTGCAAATGCCCATCTTGCGGTATCTCCAACTTTTAATCTTACAGTCGGATGGTTAGCCACACCATCAAGTGTACCTGGGGCTTGTCTGTCCGTACCATTTAATTGATAAAGGTTACCACCATTTGCAGTAACAACTAGATCGCCAAAGTCAATAACTTCTGCCTTCATAATTGTCGGCCAGTATACATAAGAACCAAATGTATGACCTGCTGATACCCTCATTGGATATTGACTCATAATACCTTCAGCTTGAGCATTACCACCAGGATATGGCACAAATGTAGGAGTTGCTAGATCAAATGATCCATAATTAACCTGAGGAGTAAACGAACCTGAAGATGATGTATAGGTTCTTGAATACACATTCCATTCACCATCTGTTGATGAGGAATCCATATAAAAAGCATGGAATCTATTTGATGATCCTTTTAAAATACCACCGGCAAGATAGTTAATACCAGCGGTTGATGGCAAAGTAACATCATTGTGTGAGTTATGTGCACCACCTACTGATGGCGTGTGGATACGTGCAAGTGGAACATTATAAGAAGAACCGCCTGATGTAGCTCGGATAGTAATTAGATAACCATACTGTTTATCAGCAGGTCTAATATATCCATCAGCATCCCAAACTAATCTGCCGTCATCAAACTGAGCGTAGTTGGAAGGAAGGTGTTTGTGGTATTGATAAAATTCCCAATCTGCTCCTGCAGATGTATGATAAGCCCTATCCCAATAAAAAGCATCATCTTCTAACAAACCACCATTTTGGGTACCATCATCACCCCATGTACCAATATGTCCAAAGAAAAACGCGTCTTGTTCATTAATATTGGTAATATCATTAACGCCTGTTCCGATATTTTGAATACAGCCTCCATGATATCTTAATGATGATCCATTATGTGTTTCATCAATAAATGCAATGGTACCATCTAATGCCATTTTTTCAGGTTCACCTGATAGTGCAGAAGCTGTTGCAATATCTAGTGCAGAATCCCATTGGTAGGGTGATATAGCATTACCTGTAAGTGTAGCATTATTAGTAAGATCAGATGGATGATAGGTATACCAATATCCATCATTAGATATATGATGCATAACTGGTAAACCCAAAAAATCTGAGTCTACTAAAGTATAATGCTGTGTTAGATTGGCAATAGTCATATATTAAGTTCCTGAAACTGGAATTCCTGGTCTAAAGACGATATCTGTTGAGTTAGTAGCAAAACCAATATACAAGGCTCTTGTACTTGCACTTGGTGTGGGCGGTGATGATATAATACCACCAGTTGCATCCAAAAAGTATGGCGCGCCGGGTGTGAGTCCTGTAAATCCAGAAACAACACCTGCTGCATAATATTCATCACCCATTTTACACAATACGGCCATAAGTTGTGTTACAGTATCTGTATTTAATGCATTAACTGTTGTGTTAGATCCGGTCATTCTTACTATCTTACCATTATCACCGCCTGATAGGTTTGGTACTGTAACGGCATCAGCAGATAGTGTACTAGTTGATTTAACAAACGCCATTTACTATACTCCTTCTCTGACGATTTCTAAATATGTATCGGTAGTAAAACTACCTGTGTTATCACTATTAGATACCATTAATTCTAAAAAATCATCCTCAAGCAAATAAAGAGTTTCATCCAATTGTACAAAATCATTTGGACTAATAGATATTGTAAATAAATCAGTTTCACTGGGGAGATTTCTATTTTTCTTTAAGGTAACTGTATAAGAGTTTCCAGAACCTGCTGTTCCAGATTGTGCAAAAACCTTACAACTATAATATCCTGTTGTTCTTGCCGTAATTCTTTCTTGCACCGCCGAATACCAATAAAGGTCACCAAGAACGTTAGCATTGGCATTAAAATCAGTCGTACCCCAAGATATTGGAGTTAATGTCGAGGTTGTATTAAACGGTTGAGTAATTATAGTTTTAACACCACTAAACGCATTGTGATTACTTATACCAGTGCCCGGAGAATAACCCAATCTATACATAGTAAATGTACTTGCAGCAAGCAATGTACCTACGCCAACATTTTCTTTTACATAAAGATTAATATAATCACCGGCAACCAGACTAAGTGTTTCATCAATTGTTACAGATTGATTAGGACCAAACTGAATCATATACAATTCAACATTGTTTTTTCTTAGTTCTACCGTATAGGATGCACCAGAACCTTCTGTACCTGCAAATATATTTGATATAATTCTATAATATCCGGTTGATGGTGCTGTTGCGGTAGTATCACTGTTTATAAAATAATTATCAACCTCATATTGGGAAACTTCAAATTCTATTGGAAGATAGGAGTTAGTAACAGAAAAATCAGTATTAATAATATTTCTTTTTACTCCACTAAAGTTTTTTCTGGTTGTTGATGTTATTACATTCCAAACAGTATTATCACTATCCCACTGCCATTTGGCTTGGTTAGGATCAGTATAGAGGTCTAAGTGAGTTGGATTAGATGGAAATGTTAAAGCTGCCATATCAATTACCCTGTAAAGTCTATACTTAAATTAAATTCATCTACCGATCCAGTTACACCAGTTATCTCAACCCAGATCCAGCTACCTGCAGGTACTGATGCATTTGCAATCGTTGGTGTTGATCCTGTGGTAGTGCTTGTTGTAGTTTCTCCACAGATTTGTGTGCCAGTGCCACTGCGACTACTGTTAAAATAAAGATTATAAGTCACGTTTGTACCATTCACAATAGCGGCTCGTGCGGCTGTTACTGTAATCGCTGTATGAACATACATAAGAGTTCTATTATTATTTGCGGTGGGTGAAGAAATAGAGATAAATCTTGGTGCTAAAGCACCCTGTGATCCTGTATAACCTCTTGATCCAGAATATCCAGTATCGCCATCGGTTACAGTAGGATCTGCTTGTAATACCCATTGAGATTGAGAAGTGGCAGGATTTGTGTAATAAATGTATGATTTACCTGTCTGTGAATTGTACCAGATCTGACCGTCTGTTGGATTAGCAGGAGCTGTTTCCCCTTGAAAAATTGCACCGGCAGAACCTGTATAACCAATGGAACCAGGCGCTGCATCAACCCATTGTGCTCCTGCAGCTTCTGCTGCCACGACAGTAATAGTGCCGACCATCATAGGGTGTGATGAACAAATGTAATAAAAAGTACCAACTGTATTAAATTGATGTGAAATTACGACTCCGCCATAAGCACCTTGGTTTGTTACACCTGATATATTATACTGGGCATCATAAGAGTCTGTAATACTAAGTTGTGTAACCCAATACATGGGATGCGTGGCACCTGAGTTCTGGGTGATTTGTAATGTGTCACCCTGAATAAGATATATGTTGGGATCTAAAGCACTACTATGTGTTGTGATTCTATCGGAACCTGATATTTCATAGTCATGGTTAGTAGAAGCTGTAGAAGTAAGAGATATTGTTTGTGGTGTTGTTTGAGCATCTTCATCAATATAATAAATTTTTAATTTACCATTTGTGGCATCCCACCAAAGTGATCCATCTTGTAAAGACTGAGTCGGCGCATCACTATCAGTAATAGCACCACCACCAGAAATACTATTAATTACATTTGCTGAATTTTTATAATAGAGAATACCATCACTATAGTTAAGAGCTAGCTCACCATAGTCTAGGTCTCCTGCTTGAGGCTGCTTGCCTACAACAGCCGATCTCTTTAGCTTAATATTTGCTGCCATATCTAATTCCTAAAAAGGTAAGTTAATTGGATAAAAATCCCACTTGTCATTATTTATATAGTTAATATGTACCACCATCAAGGGTACCGTAAATAAGTCCCTCTATTTTTACACCATCTGCCGTAGACCAAATTCTACCTCCACCGGTTGTATTTGTATTAGCTGCATTGCCCATATAGGGATGGTTTAAACATTGATATGCAATTGTTCTAGGTCCATAATCATGAACTCTGATTTGAGACCAAGTATTGCCAACATTAATATCCCCGGCTGTTCCACTATAGATTACTTTTGCTGCAGAGTCGGTAATAGAACCATTTCTTTCATTATCAAAATAGAATCTTATGTCATGTGTAGACATTGAAGAATCGTTTTGATGGAATCTATATGTAGTACCAGGTTGAAGATCTAAATGAGGAGCTTGAATTTCTCTTGCTGTATATAAATCATCTGAATCAAAGGCAATGTAATAACCTTTCGCAGAGCCTGAACCATAATAACGATGTGCTGATGTCTTAAAGCCAGATCTTACATAAATGTTAATAATATCATCACCATAGCTATCAACTAGGCCTACTAATGCTGGAATGTTTGTATTAGCATTATCAGAATCTCTGCCACCATAGGTTCTTAGAATGGTGTTGTTATCAACTATAAATGAACCATTACTATCATCATTTATTGTAACTCTACCTGAAGCAGTAATATCCGCAACTGATGGATTTGTATTAAGTGATATTAGACCTGATGCAGAATCATATACAATGTTAGATCCTGCTACCATTACATCTCTTGCACGTTGTGATGTAAAGTCAGAATCAAGTATGAGTGTTGCAAAACTGCCACCATCGGCTGTATTAATAATAAATTCACCTGTAGCAGAATCGAATGATGTGGATGATACTCCTGCAACACTAACTGATCCCGCAGAATCTAATTGACCCTGGGCATTAACCGTAAAGACTGGCACTTGAGATGCAGAACCATATGTACCTGCAGTGACTGTGGTATTGGTAATAGAAATATCACCTGATGCTACCGTAATTCCAGTACCACCAACCAATCTTGCGTCAATATCACTATCAACCCTAGTTGCTGTATAATAAAGATTTAAGGAACCTTCACCTAAACTATCTGTAGTTTGTTGTGATAGGTCGTATTTCAGTTGAGTATTATCAGAATCAACTACTTGTAGTAAACCATTCGTACTGTGTTTCTTAAGAGTAATTTTTGGGCCAGTACCACCTAGATCAATTTCTAGACCTCTCATAGGCACTCTGTCGAATGCAGGATTATGGAATCTTACTCCGCCATCATTTGAGTCAACAGATATAAGAGTGCCACCAAGATTAATTGTGTTTCCAGATAGATATAAATCTTTCCAACGGTAGTTTGAATCCCCTAGATCGTATGTCTCATTGATTGCAGGAACTAAATGACCATCAATTGTTTGAATGGCTATTCCAAAATCCGAATCAAAATTATCTGCTGTGTAAACTTGTTCTACGTCAAAACTAAATTCACCGGTTTGATTATTATATGTTAGATCTCCACTGGCAGTAAAGTAACCTCTTATGTCTTGTTTATAGTAACTTTCTAGTTCTGCAGAGTCAATTTTTATTTCACCTGCATTATAATTAATACCAGTCCCGCCTGTAAAATGAGCTTGTGTCTCAGCCGCGGAAGGGCCTGTATATGTAATAATACCAGTTGTAGGAGCATAACTTAAAGATCCATCTCCTCCAGTATCCGTAACAGAAATAGCATGTTTAGCGTCACTGTCTGCTCTTGTATCAGTATAATAAAGATTTGTTGAACCTTCATTAAGAGCATCAGTAGTATGGTTTTGGAGAGTGGATACCTGACCCGTAACATTACCGGTTAGATTACCATAACCCATACTAAATTGAACAGGAGCCAGTGCAAATGTTGGATCGCTTGTGTTAATATTGCCTTCAGGTTCCGGTTGATACCCCGTAAAGAATTTCCAACGTTGATCAGATACATCTCTAAACAAACCAGAATGTGCATATGAATCAGCTGGGTTATTATAGTTACCAGCAATACCAATTTGTACGTTAATTGGAGAAGCTGTACCTTTCCATCTATCACCTTGGGTGTGACCTGTAGACGCACCAAATGTAATTACCTGATTGTCTTGTCCAGCCAGCATAGCAGCTAAACCATCGGTAGACAAATTCCATTCAGTCAATCCAGTGCCAGCTGAATCAAAATATTCTATAGAACTAAAGTCTGAATCTTTGGCCCACTCAATTACATCTTGAGCACCTGCAGTTTTAATTCTAACCCAATAAGTAGTAGTTGCTTCACCGGTAAAGTGTCCCGATATTGTCGCATCATCAAGACCCGTACCACCTGAGCCTAAACCCTGGAAGTTAGTACCAGCTTCGCCAATAGTATCACCACCCCCAAGATAAATGAATGTGTCAGAAACATTTAGTGCTGCTGAAGATGAAGTGGTTTGTGTACCAAGAACCTGTAGGTTACCCGCAATAGTAACATTACCATCAATACGGGTAGCACCAGTTACACGGAACCTTTCAAAGGTATGATCATACAATGTAACATATAAAGAACCACCAGCACCAGCAGAATCTGCAGTTAGACAAGTACCAACATCCATAGGATAATTTGGATATTCAGGAGCAGTTGAAGTAAGAGCACCTGGTGTATTAAATCCTAAATGTACTCTTTCACCTTCTGTAAGATTAGATGTGTCTATTCCATTAAGCACACCACGAACAACCACATACCCATGTGAGCCATCAGCAATAGTCTCACCGGCAAGACCTATAACATCTTTTTTATTTACATCAGAAGCATCTGCTAATGCTATGTGAGGATGACGTCCATGTATTGGATGCCCCGGAATATGAACTCCGGTAATATAAACAGGCTTACCTTTTTCAATTGTTGTACCAGAATTGTTTCTGGCTCTAATCCATTCTCTTTCACCTAAAAGGATATCTAGGCTGTCGCTTGCACCTTGTAGGTAAAGAGTCTTAGCATCTTGATTATACCACAATCTACCTTCTTGATATGATGGTGCTGATAGGTAATCAGTGGGTTCAAATTCAATAAAACCATTTTCTTTAATTAAGAGATTATCATTAACAATTGCTGAAGTAGATTTAAGATTAGTAATTACACCACTATCAGCATTAAATTGAGAAATATATGCGGAATCAATTGATACTTGACCAAATGTGGCCGTATCAATATCACCGGTAATAACATTTAAATTTGTTATACGTGCTGAATCAATTAAAGCATCTACTGCATTAAGATTAGTAATAGTACCTGAATCAATTGTAGCATTAGCAGATGTTAATGCATCTATATCACCAGTTGCTACATTAAGTTGTCCCGCATATACTGAATCAAGAATTGCATTGGCAGATGTAAGAGTATCAATATCACCAGTTACAACGTTAAGTTGAATTGCATAAGCCGAGTCTGTAGTAAACTGATCAATATCACCAGTTACAACATTTAGTGTTTGAGCTGAAATTGAATCTACTGCTAATTGTTGTATCTCGGCAGTATTGGCTTCCATATTAACAATGTTGAAGTTATTGATAAATGAAGAGTCAATATGTAATTGAGAAACATTTAGACTATCTACCGTCAATTGTGAAATATAGGCTGAATCAAATCTAGCATGCTTGGCTACAAGATCTACTGTTTGACCATTGGCATTTTTAACAGCAAGGGCACCATCACTATCTGATAATACAAGTGAGCCGAGATATATTGACTGACCAGAAAGATATAGATCTTTCCATCTACGATTAAGTGAACCAAGATCATAAGTTGAATCAAGGTCTGGTAATATATTGCCTAATACATTTACACCACTATCGGTAGTTTGGAATTTAACCAAATTGTCATAGAATAGTCTTACGCCTTCACCAAGACGTTCGGCATCAAATAAAGTATTACCATCACCGGTCTTAAAGTATTGTTGATCAGACCATACTTCCACTTTGCCCGATGCATTATTTTTTACAAAGAAATTACTGCCATCATGATAAAGATCAACGTCTATACCATCTGTTGATCCTAAAGTAATCTTTACATCATTTTGAAATCTAATGTCTTGGCCGAATGAATCAATTACCTGATCATAAGTTCCACCATCTGCAGTATTAATTCTAAATGTATTTAAATTTGATAACCAGCTAGTTGAGTCAACACCAGCAACAGTTGTAGTCGTAATGTCATATAGACGACCATATCTATCAACAGTAAATGTTGGAATCTCGGTTGCTGAACCAAATGTACCAGAATCAACACCTGTAACGTTTAAATCAAAATAGTTAGAATCAGGATACCAATGTATGTTTACACTATTTTCAATTGCTTGATCTAGATCTGAGTCAAAGTCTTCACTAGTGTAAACCTGTTGGATGTCAACTGAAATGACTCCAGTATTAGCATCATATTGTAGGTCACCCGAAGTACTAATCATACCTCTAATTGTAGATGTAGAGGTTGCGTCTCCTAATGCAGAATCAAATCTTGCTCTTGTATAATAAAGGTTATCACTTTCTTTTAAATCACTTGTAGAGAACGGACTAAGTGTTACGGCTGTAGTAAATGTTTGACCGTCAGCCGTTGATATGGTAATTTCACCACTATTGTCAGAAGAATCATATTCTAGATTTGTAACACCAGCAACAGCAACTGTATTGATGGCGGTCACTTGCCCTTGATCATTTACGGTTAAAACTGGAACTTGTGCTCCTGAACCATATTCTCCAGGAGTTACACCAGTTGAATCAACGTCTAATACAAGTCTGTATTCTGATCCAATTTTAGTGGCAGAGGTACTAATAGAATTACCACCAATAATTCTAAATGTCTCTGCATCATAAAGAGAAATAGAATCAGTAAAATTATCATCAGTTACAAAGATAGCATGTTTAACTTTATCAACTTCACCATCTACATAGTGTTTTGTGGTAAGGTCTGAATCATTAAATGCGCCAAGAATGTCTTGTCTGAAAATATTAGCATTGCCTATACCAGTAAGAGTAATATTGCCAGTAACATCAACATTACCTTCAATATTAAGATGATCATTAGCAAGAGATATAGTATCACTATCAATAGTAATCTCATCAATTTTTAATACGTTTAACTCTTGTCTATTAATAAAAGTCTGTGTATCAGAATCAAATTGTAAAAGATCATTATCTGATAAATTAGTAAGATTAACACCTGTAATATTAAATATGGAAAATGCACCAGACGTTACCCTACGTATAGGTGTACCTACTATTACTTTTCTTACATAAGTACTTTTAGGCTGAGATGTTTGAATTGGCATTTAAGTCTCCGAAATTGCTTTATTCAGATCGTGGTTCTGTAACATTGGGTGTAACCTGAATTCTTCCCTCCATAACGCGTTCAATAATCTCGTTGTTATCACTGTCATAAAAAGATATGTTAATGTCATAAACATATCTGCCTGTATCCAACAGGGCGGTCTGAGCATTTGTAAGGGAGAGAGTAGCAATTCCGTCAGTAGATGGTGATGCAACTATTGTAGTAAATTCAATAGAAGTAGTTGCTGCATATGATTTTTTCATAGTACCTGTAATCGAATGATTAGCCAGGTTTTTAGTATTGCCATTTGCATCTTCAAGATGTAGTTCGATAGAGATATCGCTACCTTTATCGATAGTAAATTCTTCGTATTGGGCCATAAAACTCTCCAGTTTCTTTGTCGGACACACCACGTGCCCCTGCTCCGTTGTTCTTATTTATAAGAAAAAGAAACTTAAAGAGTTAATTAATAAGATATATCTGTTGTGTCTGTGTGAACGCCATACATAGTACCACTGTCAATTAAGAAAGAGGTACCTTCAATACTAGCACCGCCTGATGATGTATAACTGCCTGAAGCCCAGCTATTACTTGCTGCGCCAGCTTGTCCGTATCCACCGCCGCCGCCATTCCAGTATCCTAAACTACCACATCCATTTCCGCCAGTACCAGTAGCACTTCCTATACCACCACCATGACCATAAGTACCAGAATTACAAACACTAGTAGTATTAGATATATTTGAGACGTCACGGCCACCCCATCCACCACTTCCCCAAATGTTTTGAGTAGCGTCTAATATACTAGTACCACCGCTTGCATATCTATAACCACCTGCACCGCCACCTTCTCCACCTAGAGCTCTAGGAGAAGATGGATTAGTTGGGTTGCCTTGTTTTACTGCCCATCCATCAAACCCTCTCGCATATGGAAGGCCACTTAGACTTACACCTGAGGTATCAATGCCTCGTAGTGATTCACCCGCAATACTTTGAGTGTAATTATCTCCTGAAACGGTCATAGGAACAACACCATCTGCATTGGAATCCAATGCATCCATCATTATACTATATACACCGCCGTGGCCGCCTCCAGCACCACCACCACCAGCTTTACCACTACCTCCGCCACCACCGCCTGCAATAACGGCGCCGGGCCTGTTGATAATAGTTGTGCCTGAAACCCACGGTTGGATTTTAATCGCGGGACTACCATCCCTACCATTAGAATCTCCCAACCATTCCGAACCTCCATTACCACCACGGCCCATTATAATACCAGCATTTGTTATAGTAATATTATCAGTATCTATTAGTAATCCCGGTTGAGTACTATCATCAGAATAAACAAATGAATTACTATCAATAAAAATAGAACCTCCCGGTTCAACAAGCTCTGAAGCTCTAACACCTGGAAGCATACCCCTTAATGTAAAACTGCCGGATCTATTTGTATAAGATGCAGAATCATCAAGTCTGTTTTCATTATATTTGCCCATATCTGTATCCATACCTAAATTAAAAGCAAATTTTTCGTGTGAATTTATTTTATAGGTATCATATAAATACACAGCTCCATGGTACGGTGATGGTGATACACCCGGAACATTCTTTATACGTGATGGGTCTGATACTGCTATTTTACCTTCGCCGATAGCAACACATTGACCATATCCACCACCATTAGGTGCATATGTCCAGGGATAAAGAGTTGTTTCTAAAACAAGAGATCCATTGGCGTCACTGTCAGTTTGGTAAATAGTGGGAAGTCTAAGTACTTCAACATATCCAGCTCCATTATTAGTAGAAACAGTGTCAGGAAATAAGGTTTGTGGAGCTCCAGCAACAATACGTCCATCACCAATGGCAACCGACATTCCTAGATGATCTCCTGCCGCAGCCCCTTTTCTATAACCTATATAATTGCCATTAAGATCATATACATATACAGCACCTTTTTGGTTGAATGCATTTGGGTCACCAACCACAATCATATTATGACCAATGTCTACACACATTCCAAATGTATTGCCAAAAACCTGAGATGTAGTATAAACATTGTTATTAGCCACACCACCACCATTAGCTTGCGCTTCAGTTTTATTTGCTGAAGTACCACCAATAATTTTAGTAATTTTCACCCCATTAAGATCAAAAATATAAATGGCTCCAGTTTGATATCCATTGCCGGCTGCAGTGCGATATCCAGGTGCACCTGCTACAATACGGCCACAACCAATTGCAACGTCGTGGCCCATCATAGCATAACAACCTTCAGTAGAACTTGTGGGTGTATATCCATCATCATAATTATAAATATGCGCCAACATATATACATCTTGTGCCCTGCCAAGGTTAGCAGATCTACCACCTCCACCATATTCAAAGATCATTATAGAACCTCTACCGTGAGCTTTGCCACCAAATGATGGATTTGGATCGTGAGCACCAGGTGCGCCCATTACAATTCTATTTTCATTAATAGCAACTGACCATCCAAAATGATCATAGAACTCCCATCCTACTTGGACCTGACCTAGTTTTTCCCCATTAAGATTATAAAGGTCACAACGACCTCGTTCTGACACATCATCCTGATTACCACCAACGATTAAACCCTGCCCAATAGCCCACGACCCTCTCTTAGCATTGGTAAAACTACTTGACGCGTCATATGGCAACAGTGTTCTTCTAAACTGACCATTAAGGCCAAAAATATCAAGCCTTCCATCTATATTACCTGCAGCACCCGTATACGGAGAATTTGCTATTAAAAGGCCATTACCTATTTGAATACTCTTGGATCTCTTATACTGATTATAATCAGGGTTTTCTTGCGCCTTGTAGTTAAACACCGTATATGTACCACCCTGAGTCCTATCAACTGGATCTTGTAACCAGAGAGGGGCGCTTATACTAGAATAATTATCTTGGGTTCCGTCCTGTGGCCATGACTGTCCATAATCAGCATATGTGGCTAATAAAGACTGTTGAGAATCATGTTCAACATTAAAATGTGTTCCCATTGTTCTTGTTGAAGAAAAAAACATTATACGCCTCTAATACTTTGATCATAGACACTACTGCGTCTTTTTGGTGTTTCGTATATATAGAATGCTCCACTGTCAACGTTTTGATAAATTAGGTCATCACCCCAATTTTCATCACCATGATCCAAAACAACAATTGTTTCATCAACTGATGACATATATTTGCCCCAGCCACTTGGTCTGCCGAAAAGATATCCCCAACCGGCACCACCTCTAATTGAATCTAATAAATTACCTTCAAGATCAAATATTCTCAAATGACCTCCTAAGGATCCTCCAGAACCTGCTATAGTAATTTGATTGTTTGCTATAGACATGGTTAGAGGATTCATATTAGCCATACCCTCTACTTTAAATTGAAATTGTCCCTCTAAGCCGTAAATATATGCAGCACCTTGATTGTTATTATACCATGGAGCCAATACACCCACAAGCCCACAACCTATGGCTACATGATGTCCAAAGCCATCATTGTTACTTAAATTGCGATCAGGGTTGGCCAATTTTCTTAAAGGATTTAAAGATGTACTGTACAAAAATGCTGAACCAGGTCCATGCCCATCATAATAAAAATTATTTGTTCCATCACCGGGTGCTCCTATAACAACCCTCCCAAATCCTGCTGCCAAAGATTCTCCAAATTGTGGGTTTGAATACCACTGAGCAGAATCTCCTAAAGAATCAACCATACCAAAAAATCCAACTGGGTATTGACCATCTGCATAAGCGTTAGTAAGATTAAGAGCAGATGGTAGATGTGTCTGCCATTTATTATTAGCCGATCCAATTGATCCTGAATTATAATTGTATTGACCACTAGTATGAGCATATACTCTACCAGGCCTTTCATTAGAACCATAACTAGCTGTACCGGTAGTTGAATAGTTACTATCCATATAATGATCTGATGATATACATAAAGAAAATCCAGGGTATGTTCCCCCAGTAATTGCCAATTGTTTTGATTGCTTAGACCATCCAGTTTCACGTGAATTGTCTAAACCGTTCATACTTTTATGTCTATCAACGTGGCCAATATATCTACCATCGGCTGCTCTGTAAAAAACAATATGACCCTGATTTTCTGAAGCAGCCTGATTTGCACCAGCGGCAAAGTTAAGAGTTATTAAATTTCCATTATTATCACTGTCATGGGCTCCACCAACTCTTATTGCCAATATACCATTACCAACCGCAACGGCTTCTCCAAAACGCAGACCGTCTCTCATACCTGGTGTAAATTCTTCACCCCCAAACTCAGGATCTGTGCCATCCGGAAGGGTTGTGGCATTAACAGGATCAATTTTATAAAGTTCTTCACCCTTTTTATTATATACAATAACGCGGCCCATACCTTCGAAGGGCGAGCCATAGGTCCAACTTTGTTGACTTTGTACTATAATACCACATCCAGCCACCATTTGCTGGTTGTTACCACCTCCAACTGTTACATTTATCTTTTTTTGTGTATAATCAGTTGTTAGGTGTGAATAATTTTCTTTGGGATTAGATACAATAATATCCCTATCATCTAATACTAATTTTTTGGCAGCTGGTGGATTATTATTAGTAGGATCGTTATCTATATAAAAAGCCATTACTTATCTCCATCTTCCATTGCCTGTACATCATATGGGGTAAAGATTCCGCGGCCATAATTTAATTCATAAGCTGTACAATACCCTCGGCCTGAAGAGGGCCCCTGTCCTCCAATATAAAGTTGACCTGGTCCTAAACATACTCCGGAACCAAAACGTTCGTTTGTAGCATCACCGGTTATTGAAGCCAAATAATTCCCATCAAGATCATATAAGTAAACTTTACCACGGTTAATAAAATCAGAGTATGCACCAATTACAATATAACCAAAACCAACATCTATTTGATCTCCAAAAGATTCATAACCACCCAAATATACCCCAGAAGTTTCTGTTAAAATGTCTTTTATATGATTACCATCAAGATCAAATACATGAGTACTCTGTGAATAACCGCTTGCTACTATTCTTCCACCACCAATTTTCACGTTACGGCCAAATTGGCCCTTTGCACCAGAAGTATTAGGAGTTGGATTTGCAACTCTTCTTAGTAAATTACCTCTATAGTCAAATATATAAATTGCACCTTGATTTTCGTAATTTGTTACCACATTACCATCACCATCAAGTATGTCTTCACGTGGTGCTCCTACCACAATCCTCCCACATCCAATATCGTGAGACTCACCCCATTGAGTATAATTTGATGCATTATCATGATACCATTTAGCAATAGGTATATCCTTCATTTTGATAACCTTGCCTGAGCCATTAAATGGACTATATACACTTTGCATATCATCATAAAACCAAACCTTATTATCTTCACCTATGGCAGTATTAGGTTTATACAAAGAGCGGTTGAACCCAACAACCATTTTTCCACTAGCAGCTGATACAGAAGCGCCCATATAATTAAACTGATAGCCAGAAGCATTAGTATCGTACATGCCGCCCTTTTGACCACCACCACCTGCTGGACTTGGACCATCTCCATAATAATAATTTCCATAAAAAGACGGTAAATGATATCTTACCCCATTACCACTATATTGCTCTGAGTCAGTTTGTACACGAACACCACCCGCGTTTGTAACATTATTACCGGTGTCATCATAACCAGGTGCACCTGATATTATACATCCTGCTGTATATGCTATAGATTTGTTTGCCTGGGCACCTGCACCCCCAGACCATATATCTATTTTTTCCCAAGGGGTTCCATCATCCCATCCATTATTTTTATCTCTTTCACCATTATAATAAAATACTCCAAAAAACCTATCATTAGATTTAAGGGTCACATCATTTAAATAGCCATATCTTGTTTTGTTGTTTTGATGAACTCTGCCTGGGTTAAGTCCGAACAACATGCCAGCGCTTGTTTCCTGCCCAGCGTTGCTATGTCTTGGGCATGCAAAAAATACTTTACCGCCACCATAAACCATACGTGGCTGGCCGGTATAAGGGGTCAAGGCAGTATTTAAAAATAAATCAGAACCGTCTGCTGCATCTTCATCAACAGCTATTTTTCTAAAAATATTCCTGTATGACGGATATGCAAATGTTGCTTTTGGTGAATCATAAAGATATGGTATTCCGTCTATCGTAGAATGAGGGCGGTCACTAGTTCCAGCTTTAAAGGCCATATTATTCTCCTAGTTTTAGTTTTAACATATCTACTTCAGATTTCAGATCTTTAATAGCCTCTATTAATACACCAACCATCTTTCCATAATCAACCGATTTCATACCTTCTTCGTCTGTCTTGACAACTTCTGGTAGAACTTCTTCTACCTCTTGTGCTACTACACCAACTTTTCTTTCTTCTTCACCAATCTTATTATACCAAACACCACGTAGTTGCGATACAAGATCAACGCCGCCGTTTATAGTTTCAATGTTTTCTTTGGTGCGGATGTCTGAGATAGATGTGACGTCACCTTGAACTGTTAGATCATCACCAGACCATGTTGAGTTAAGAGTACCGCTATATGTGCCTGTATAAAGTTTAATAGTTGATGTAGTAGCAAAATCTAAAAAGCCTTGTTGGGCAGTTGTCTGGAAATACACTTTACCATTATCTGGTTCAAGCAGCACGGCTTGATTGGCTTGGATGCTGGTATAATTTCCACTGTTTATCGTTAATGTATTTGTTGCGTACATAGTTTGTTCAGCAGTGCCTATACTATAAGTAATACCCTGCGTAGTTTGATAGGCAGAACCCCTTGACATAATAATGCTGCCGTTATCTGCTTCAAGCCAGACACCATTTTCACCATCAATAATAACATAGCCATCGGTTCCAACCGCCGGATTTGAGCTTTCAGATTCAATAACAATATTACCACCGTGCCCGCCCGCTTTATCATTAATGGACTGTCCAGTTTTAATTTCTATTTCTTCATTTGCATAAATGTTTAGTCCATCTGTGGCTTGAATTTCTTGAGCATTATTAACACCATCAAATCCATAGAATCTCAAATACTGAAGATCAGAATCACCAGTAATAACAAATGAGTTGCCATCTGCATATATGGATGCATATGAAGTTAATTTTAAATTATTATCACCACCAAAGAGATAACTAGATTTAAGTTCAAGTCCACCAACGCCTTCTAATGTAAAATAATCAGGAGAAACAAAAGAACCAGTAGCATCATTATTTAATGTCCAGATCCAAGTATCAGCGCCACTACCATTTGTAAAGTTAATGTTATTACCATCTGCATCTAGTGTAATATCCCCTGCAGCGTCAAGGACAACATTATTATCTGCACTTAGTGTTGCGTCATTATAAGTAGCACCACTTCCAAGAACTAGTTTAGCAGTTTCGTTTGTAGCACCATTTGTTGATGTTGTTGTATACGCCGCAAGGTTCAATGCACCACGTTGTACTTTACTACTTGATGTATGTTCAATATCGGTTGTGATATCAGCCATTACAACATCAACTGCAGTATCATCACCACCACTAGCAGTATTTTGTTGCTTATATGTAAAGTTAACCTTATGCATACCAAGTAATTCAGCAGTTAAGCCACCGCCACCAACGCTTGAACTATAACCATATTGTCTTAATTCTAGTGTTGGAGATCCATTATCATTCCAGTCATAAGAACTGTTACCGATAATCATCTTTGAAACACCGGAAGAGTTGTTTACCGAGTTTAGACCATCATACCAGAAAGTACCAGTTGATGGATCACTGTTAAGAAGTGGTATTCTATATCTACCCTCAAGGTCACTTGAGTCAATATCAATGGATATGGTTTCATTAAATGACTGGTCTAATGTAAAATTACCACCGGTTTTTAAACCATGTCTTGCTGAAATAGTAATAGTAGAGTTGTTTGGGGTAACTGCGGCTGGCCACGTAATTGTTTTTGTATTGACGGCAGTAACATGGCCCGTTGCATTAGTAGTAATGCTGTCAATAACCTCCTGTTCGCCCGAGTATGATGCGGTGGCCTCAGAGGTTGTATCGGTTCTAGTGGCATTATCGTGTGTAATAGAACCAAAGGTTGAATTAAATGAAATGGGGGCGGTTGCATCTAACCAACTAGAAGTAGCAATTCTTGAAAGAGTATCTGTTTTTGTGGCTGCAGAGTCATCATGTACAGCCCAGTAATTTTCACTTTCATCCCACACCAGCTTTGCATTATTTCGATTGCCACGCTCAATTTCTATACCGCCGTCTTGTGTTGGAGCAATACTACTTCCCAAATTACTGTTGAGAACTATAATGTTGTCAGCAAGGTTAATTGTCTCTGTATTGACGGTAGTAGTTGTACCTGATACTGTTAAATTACCTTTTAGTATAGTATTTCCACCGACCCATAGGTTACCAGATATATTTGCAGAGTCTGCGGCAAATTGACTGATATCAGCTGAGTCTGCTGTAATACCTTTTGATACAGCAATTCTATTTACACTCAATTGATCTGTAATAGTAACATCATCTGGCAAACCAATTGTTGCAGATGAACCTTCACCTGGTGTATGAGATACTGTAATCTCATTGGTAGTTCCAGAAATACCAGACATGTAGTTGCCGGTAGTCTCAGTACCTAGGGTAACACCATTATTTTTAACAGATACTGCACCATTACTTACACTAAAGTTATCAGAACTAAATGAGGCCACACCCTTAACCGAGGTTGTGGCATTTACGCCAGCAATTGTTACGGTAGCCCCCTCACCTGTACCAGATGCACTAATACCAGTTGAGGCAGTTACTCCAACTGACTGTACATAGTTACCAGTAGTTTTAGTACCTAGGGCAATACCATTATCCTTAACATTTACTGTACCAGATGAAAATTCTAGTGTAGAACCGTCAATGTTACTTGCTGTAAGAATTTGAGAAGTATTAGATGAGTCATAATTAGCAACCCAATAGTTGCCATTTTCATTCCATTCAATTACCGCAGAATCGTAGGACCGTCTGCGAACTGCTATACCTGCATTTTGAGTAGGTTGACCCTGATCTGGTGTATTTTCAGAAAGTAGAACTACATATGCATCACTAGTTCTAACATTACCTTCTACAACTTGGGTTGCTGCAACAAGACTATTAACTGAAAGTGTATTAACATGCAAGTTGCTTGCAGCAGCAGAATCAATAATACCTATAAACCCACTGGTGCTTAGAGTTCCAAAGTCTGCAGAATCAACATGTAATTGACTAATATGAGCTGAGTCAATATCAGCATTAGCGGAATTAAGTTGACCAATATAAGCAGAATCAAGTGTAGCATTATCGACATCCATTGTTGCTACATTAAGCTGTGTAACATAAGCGGAATCTATAATACCATCACGTAGACGTAGCTGTCTTATGTCAGCTGAATCTACATCCAATTGACTAATATGAGCCGAATCTATATCCGCTTGAAGAACATTAAGTTGATGCATAAATGCAGAATCAACATCTACATCTTTAAAATTTAATTGTGAGAAGTACGCAGAATCACCAGCAATTTGACTTACATTTATTTGACTAAAATAAGCTGAGTCAACATTTACTTGAGATGCGCTTAACTGTACTACATACGCTGAATCAACATCTAGTTTATTTACATTAATCTGATCAGCATATGCTGAATCAATGTCAGCCTGAGAAACATTAAGTTGACCGATATAGGCAGAATCCAATACAACATTATCGGCATCCATTGTTGCTACATTAAGTTGTGTAACATAGGCCGAATCAATAATACCATCACGTAGACGCAATTGTCTTATGTCTGCGGAATCTACATCTAATTGATTTATAGCCGCGGAATCAATAGATGCATTTTCTACCCAAAGAGTTCCCCATTTATCTGTTTGACCACCCAGATCATGTTTATTATTGGGAATAATTGCTGAACCTACTTGTGCTTGAAAAACAACAGCATCAGTATTAGTATCACCAATTGTAACAAGGCTTGCATTACCAGCCTTTAGAGAAGAAACACCATCTACTATAAGATTGCCTTTTACTGATAGATCTCCGTCGATATACGCGCTGTCTGCGTGCAGGAAATGAACATCTAGTACATCTACATAGGCGGAATCTATATCAACTTGAGAAGCATTTAATTGGCCTACATAGGCAGAATCTGCTTCGAGATTTGATGTCCAAATCCGAGTATCAACATTAAGTTGACCATCAAAATGACTTACAAAATTACTATCAGAAAAATGTGCACCCGGAGTCCACAAACCGGTGTTTTGTATAGAATCAAGTTTTGCGTCTAGTTCATTAATTGATTGTACAACGTCAACTGCATCGGTAGTCAAAGAGGTGATATCACCAACTGAATCAACTAATTGATTAAATCTTTTTCTGTGCGTATTAATTGTATCACTTAATTGCACGAAAGGTATTTTTGTATTATTAGCCATTTGTACCGTTCTCTAATAGTTTTTGCAACATCAATTTTATATCACGAACATCATTTTTTATTTCATCTATTTCTTCACGCTGTTCAGCTTCTTTTTGTTTCATCAACTGACGTCTATTGTGTTTCTCTTTATTTATATTAACTATAAGCCCAGTTTTTCCGTCTCGAGCTAGATCTGGTTGATTATCAATAGGTATCAAATTTCTTTTCATTAAGAAGTTGCCACAATTCTAAGGTTTCTAAAGATAGGAGGTTGTGCTTGGTTTTTAGTGTTAAAAGTAATTTTAATCTGATACTCTTTAAATGAAGTCAAGTTAAATGATGCAAATGCATATTCACTATACTCATCATAACTTCTATTGGTAGAAATTTCTGAATAAGATTTACCCTTTACATTTTTTACATCCTTACTAAATTCAACCCAATTCTTTTCATGAATATGGTCTTCGCCACCCTGAGATGTTCTATACCAAACTGAGAAATCAGATCCTACTGGTCTGCTTGCATCAACATATACAACTAATGAATCTGATGCATATTCTAAGAAATATGGTATAGTAATATGTTTAGAAGCAGTGGTACCACCATCAGGTTCTGTCTCAGATGTCCATGGTATAGTAGTAATTAAATTTCTACCATCAGTTGATGCGGAGTCCTGATAATCTACAAAGAAGCTTGTGGCGTCAAGTGTACATGTAGCTGCATTAAAGTATGGTGCAACGTTTGGATCTTGAGTTTCCATATAGACATCAAATAATGTAGATTCATTTAAACCTCTACCGCCAGCGGAATCTCCTGTAGTTGGTTGCTCCTGAGCATTAGATGCAATAACGTATGGATTTTTCAAATGTGATAAAATATTAGGTTCTACCAAAAGCCCCTGACGTTTTACATATGGAGTTTCAGAACCTGCAAAGCTGGAAGTAGTTGTTAAACTTGCTTCGGTGTTTAGTGCAGTTCCTCGAGGTGTTGTATATTGTATGTTAAATAACATTTGAGCAATTTCATATTGCTCTGTAGCACTTAAACCCGTGCCACCAGCTCTTATGGTTTCAGTTGGGTTTGAACCTGCATCCATTTCAAATGAATACCCATATGGATCTACAGCATTAATTACTCGAGGACCTAAGATAGCAGCACCACTTACACCATTAATAGTATCAGCACTGTCAAAACTATTTACACCGTCTGAAAATAATTCTACTTTATCGCCAACTCTAAATCCGTGTCCAGGATGGTTTACCTTTAGAGTAGCATCACCTTGTGTGAAATATAAAGGATCATATGTATATCTTGCTTTATTATCAATATTTGTAAGTTCTGTTAGTTTCTTTTCTGGGGGAATATTGGTATTAATTCTTGCTCTAAATTGTTTACCAGTTTCAAATTGAGCTTTATATATCTTAAATGCAATGTTTTTATTATTATCAGCTTCCCATGAAATATCATTTGATGATCCATAGAAGCCACCACCACCAGCAGATGTAATATATTTCTTAGTATTAGTGCCTGTGATAAACTCTCCGCCTTCTGCAATCCACATTTCATATGCACCGATTGGAGCTGAAGTGTAAAGACAGAAACTCATATACATTTGTTGTGGTATTAAAACAGGATTATTAAATTCAAATACTACTTCAGTATTTTTATTAAAAGTTCTACTTGCATTAGTAAAAGCAGAAGCTGGCATAGTGACTCTAGAACCTGGAACAAATTCAAGAGAAGAAGGAATCCCACCTTCTGTTACTGGTCTAAGTTCAAGAGTAATAGGTAATGATGCATGTGCCTTTGCAAAGAAAATACCAATCTTGGTAATAACTGTAGGTTCTGGCACCTTAAATACTTGAGCCGCAGGATTTCTTTTTTCTGTAATATTTAAAAGACTAGTCATTTAATTACCCCAACCATAACTGCCATTACTGGATACTTGTACAGCGTTGTCGTCGTTTACAAGCTTTTCTTCTAATGCCTTGGCTTGTGTGTCAGTATAAGCATTATGCCATTTATTACCAACTCTTACTGACAATAATGGCGCTGTATAATTATCATCTTTATTGCTACCTGATGGAGTTGGTGAATGTGTGTAAGCCACCCAAATAGGAGTTGTAGTTACATTTGTCTTGACCCAGTAATTTTGTATCTGACCAAATGCACTAAATTTAGATACTCCATATGAAGTTGAATTTTCTTTGACAGCTGTTGCAACATCAGTTACTACAAATTCTGTACCATCATATTTTGTGGGCCAATTAAGTGTACTATTAGATTGTAAATAAAACAACCCGTAAATTTTTCCGGTATTATCGGTTTTGATACCATCACCATTTGAGCTCGTGGGACCGCCCTGAGCAGAAGGATATGCTGTATCATTAATATATGAATCACCAGGTTCCTTTAACTTAGAATTTCTTCCTGCATTAGTAAATGTGGTTTTGGCAACACCTGTCTTTACATAAGTAGTAACATTTTTACCACCAAAGAAAAAATAATGCGGTATGTTTGGTCTTAGCCCCTCGAATTCAAAATAGATAAACTGAGGTCTCTGAATTGAGATCTGATCAAAGCCTATATTTTCATCAGAATAGGTAGTAACCGTTTTATTTTTATAGTATCCATGACTCATTTTTTATTTCCTTAATGGTGTTACCGGTGATAGGACGGTAGCTGCTCTCCGTTAAACATTGGCGGCGGTCCTGAAGGTTGCGTAAACCCAACCGAGTTACTTATGGTTACTGTTACTCCATCTGGATCAATAAATGATTCCTCTTGCTCGGAGATATAATTTTCATCTACTTTCCTTCTTTCAGTCCAGATATCGGCCTGTGGTGTTAACTCTCCAACACCAATTGTTCTACCAGTTTCAAATTGATTTACTGCAATATAACTGGTAGCAGAATCCATACTCCAGTCAGCAACGGTTTCTGTATATACTGGCCAGATTGTATCTCCTTTTCTTATTACATCAGAAGATGCATCTGAATCATAAGTGGTGCCGATTTGTCTCTTAAATTGCAAAGGAGCCAAAATACCATAACCAGTATAAACAGCTGATCTATTATCATCATCATCCCATGAGGTCTGTGCAAGGTTGTTAAATCCATCACCCGATAGACCCTCAGTCTGTCTGACATCAGTTGGATTGTCGGGGTCATACACTGTTAGTTGAGAAAGTTTCCATTCGGTCTGACTTAGGGTCGATATAGCCTCAATATTAGTCAGTCTACGTTCCATACTTCTTATGTCGGACATTTTAAAGCCACGATTGTCATAAGTATATGTGTTAAGATCTTTATGGTCAATGGTATATGGAGCCAATGTAACCTTATGCAATATCATATGGGTTGGATCAATATCTCTAGGTTCTAAGAGTCTAAAGCTTGATGTGCCTTGATGAGAATGCAACCTACCGTCAGGTGCCATTGTTATCATATCAACTCTTGGTTTCCAATATTCCGCAGTGCCTATAGTTAATGTATCTGTGTTGCGCGGTATGCGTTCAATTCTGGCTTGACCGGTATCAAAGTTACCAGATACTGGATCTTGAATAGGTCTCATATCAATAACATCGGTAAGTCTTTGTTTAATGCCAGTAGATGTAGTATAAACAGGCACTTTATCATATGTAAGACTTGGATAGGAAGCCTTACCACCAAAATACCCAGATCCAGAAGGTGCTGCACCATGATCAAAATATTGATATACAACTGTAATGGTACCTGCAGGTGCTGAAACTCCTGCCTTTAATTTACCGCCACCTGCACAATAGAAGTTGTCTCTTTGACCATTGTCTTTTAGGAATTTATACATTATATCTTCACCAGATGTATCATCTGTAATACTAATGAATTTATAAATGTCAACCTTGTTAAGTTTAAATTCATTGTCTGAATTTAAAGAAAGACCAGCCTCAGTTGTGTTGGCAGAAATTGTTTTGACTTTTTGTGTTAGTGTTGTATTTTCATATGCCAATACTGTAATAGCTGAGTTAAATGGCAACCCACTTATAGAAGCAGATAGACCATCTCCAGCAATGGTAATAGCTGCTTCAGAGAAAATTTCTCCACTGCTGTCTACTGTAATCAGCCATTGCTCAGCATCAGTAAGAGTATTACTACCGGTAGAGTTAATATTTGTTGCAACACCAGCACCACTTGTAGTATCGGTTTTTATTACACCAATAGTAGTAGTTAGATTAGAAATAGTCTGTACTCTATCCCTTGTTAAAGGGAACAACAGATTATCATCGGCTCTGTCATAGATGTCAGTAGATCCCAAAACAGATACTAGGTTAGCATGGTTATCAGAATCTGTACCTAATGATATTACATCTTTAATACCCTTTTGAGCATCGGTAATTCTTACATCAAAAACATGAATTCTATATTGATTGTTATATTCATCGATTTGTCTAATTCTTGCTGTACCAATGTTTACACCAGCAGCTGAATCAAAAGAACTAAGTTGATATTGATTTGATCCGGTCTTGTCAATGGTGTATAAATTAACAACAGAATAATCATCTATTTTACCAAGAAGTCCCCAGGCACTATCTGCAAGGAAATAACTACCATAGCGTGCCGAAACAAATTCATTGGTTTCTGTGTGAATGTCGTTTACAAGAGATCTTGGTTTTTCAACACGTTGTGTGTTAAAAAACTTACGTGTAATCTTTTGACCTTCAATAAATGCAGTACCGCCTGTAACTGAATATACCAAATAATTATCATCGGTAGAATCATTTTCTACAGTAAGGCTTAATTCTCCACTTGTATTTCTTTCAATAAAATTACCACTTATTGATTTTGTACGTTGATTTATTAGATCGCCAACATAATTTAGATTATTGTCTTTTGTTTTTACAAGAGTAAACAATCCTTTGGTTACATGATATAGTTCAAAGAATGTAGAACCTGCAGGTGCTTGTGATTTAAGACCTAATGTAAGAGTAATTTTATATCTGTCGGCACCAGGTGATGTGAGGTTTGGTGTGGTACCTGAATTATCATATAGAGCTACATTGTCGCCAGAAGTAATTATTTCTTCATTTACTCTAAAACCAACAATACCTGATCCTGTAGGAGAATACTTATCAATAACTAAAGTTTGGGCTTCAACCATAATCATATGGCCAGCAGCAAATGATTCAAAACGAGGAGTATCAATAAGAGTACAAGTGCCCACAACATCGGTACCAACTTTTATAGTTACCGATCCCTCATCTGTTGTAATAGTGGCACCTGCTTGGAATCTTAAAGAATTAAGTTCAGGAGTTGTAGATGACGTATCAACGTTTGGTTCACCCTTACCCATTTTTACAATAAGTGTATCAGGGTCTGTAACTACCACACCATTACGAGTTACGGTTTCTGATGGTATAACAGCCTTTACAGTTGCATATAATGTGCCATCTGTAATTTCTGTACCAACTAAGGCTGATGGCGTTGCAATGTTTGAAAGGTTGTCTAATTTAATAAATGTAAAGGCGCCTTCATTGGGACCAGATGCAAGGCTTACGTTAGTATTAAGAATTGCACCTTCATTAAAAAGATATGTTGCAATACGTGCAATCTCAGATTGAATAATGGTCTGCATCTGAGTAAGTTCACGAGCCTGCAAAGCACGACCGTTATTAAACAATATACGATGAAAGTGATCACTGTCTCGATAGTCATCATTATACTGACTTAAAAATGTAGTTTGTGTATATTGAGTAGCCATGTTATACCTTTAAAGTTGTATTACAAGTTTGATGTCTTCAGTACCAAGTCTGTTACGTGTAGTTGCAGGTTGGTTGTTAATGAAAAGTACTTCACCAGAGTAATTATCTATATCAGGATTAAATGATGTATATCCATTTGCGCCTGCACCTGCTGGTAGGGTATCAGTGTTATAGATACCAAAAATAGATGTCGTACTTAGGTCATTGTTACCATCAATAGTAATAGTTTCACCAGAATCAAATGGTGTAAATCCTGTATATTCGTCTTGATGGTACCATAATGTATCTGAATCATCATACCATGTTAAATAAGCTTTGGCACCGGCATTTGTGCCAGTGGTTTGATTAATAAGTGTATTATCACTAAATGTTAATGCATATCCAGTAGATGGATCTCCAACGGCTCCTGCTGGCTTTGGACTAATTCTTAATTTTTTAAGACCAAGGCCTTCAGCATTTGTAAATAAATTATTTGAACCATATTGTCTTGGATTTTTAATAAGACCAATTTGTTTGTAATTTTGGTCAATTACGAACTTGCTATTTTGAGTGCCAGTGGGTTTAACGTTAAACATAATAGCTCTAGTTTTAAGATCAACTGTGGGATCGGCTCCCATACCAGAGTCTTGAGCGAATACAGGATAAATTGTAGGTGCAGCACCAGAAACCAAGTAAGTATTATCTACCTCAACATTGGCATATTTGTAATTACTACCCATATAGGTTGACAAACTACCATAACCAGTTGCTCCTGCATTAGCTGAGTCTCCTACCTCAACCGCCACAATAGTTGCGTTTCCTGAAGTTGCTGACATAATAGGTCTTGCAGTTGCACCAGAACCATTTCCAACTACAGTCAAAGATGGTGCTTGTGAATATTGTGCTGCAGCACCAGCTTGATTAGCAACGACTCTATACCCAATAATTTGCCCTGCAATGGCTGCATCCTGTACAGCTTTTTGTGGAGCTTCAGGTGCAGTAGCAGCTGCAGAATCAACATACTTTACGGGCATCCACGTATCAGTAAGATAGTTGTTAGCATCAGTTGTTGTAATAGTATAAAGATATTTCCATACATATCCATCAGACTCAATAGGCAATGTGGTATCAGTATGATCAGGTTTTACCGTTGATTCAACATGTGTACCAACCGCGTTTTTACCATGCCTAATACAAACATATACATTGTTATCATTTGTACGTACATAAAATCTTGGGTCCTGTTGAAGATTATCAGCATATTGAAAATACTTAGTATTAGTACTCCAGGTTTCAATAGGTACTACAAATGATACAGCTTCGGCTAATTTTACAGATTGAAGAGACATTCTAAAACTACGTTCATCCCAATCAGATGGATCAGGATCATATACTGAGTTTGTACCCCCAATTTCTATATTATATGGTTGAGATTTACTTAAACCAATGTAATAGTAATTATTTGAATCACCAATGTTTTCAACATTGTATTGATCAAGCAAATCCTGTATAAAAAGTTTTTTTAATTTTTTAGTAATAATTGCTACCATGGTTTATCTCTTATGTAAATGTTAAGTATGTAGATGTTGGATCGTTAAGAACTATCCATTCAGTTCCATCCCACACTAATGAAGCTGATCCATACCTTGCTACAGCAAATGTATTATGTGGTCCTAAGTTACTACCTGTCTTAGTAATTGTTGCCGTGCCTGTGTTTTTATTGACAAAGGTTTTCTTTTGACCTACTGTAGTACCATTTGGCATGGTTGCGGCAATTGATGCACTGTGATTAAAAATAGTAAGGGGGGATTTCATATATGCCGCTAGTGTAGGAGCAGCAGAATCAATAGAATTATTACCCAATACTAAAGATGAATTAAGATTAATTTGTCCAGTGCCCTTAGCATTAATATCTAGGCCTACGTTAGTATCACTACCAACAGCAGCAATTTTTGGTTTATTACTTGTTGCTGCATTAGAAACCTGAATTGAATTAGCCGAACCTACTGTTACAAATCTAATAATGTCAGATCCTGCAGAATCTCTTAGAGACTGTTGAATATTGGGTCTATAAATTGTCGGACTAGTAAGTGTTTTATTGGTTATGGTTTGTGTATCGGTCGTACCAACCACAGCACCAGAAGGAATTGCTTTGGCAGAAGCTGCACCATCAACAACTCCAGAACCATTAGTAATTACAAAACTAGAAGCTGGCAAACCGGATATATCATTATCATCCGCACTAATGGTTTTATTAGTAATTGTCTGTGTTGCCGTATCAACTAATAATGTACCACCAGTATTTGGCAGGTCAATAGATACAAGTGATGTGCCTTCAACAAAACCAAGTCTTGTATTGTATGATAATCCCAAGAAGGTAACACCACTATCGGTTAATCTTGTTGATCCACCAACGTCACCACCAACGGTCGAATACAACTCAGCAAAGTTTTCATTTATTTTGGTACCAGCAACACGTAATGTATCACCTGTGCCATCATTAGCAACTGTACCTGTGTTAATAATTTGTCTAGCCATTTATCTGCCTACCAATTTTCTTTGTATTATTTATACTACCACCACTGAGTAATTCCGTGATATCCTATGGAATCTGTACCAACTAATGCTCTACCTATAGAATCAAAATCATTTATACTATCATATTTTGTATACCATTTATTTTGATCAAACCTAGAAGTCAAAACACTTGGTTGTGATAAAGTATTGTAGGGTAAAATATGTTTTCTTATCCAATTATCTTGTTCAAATGTATTAGAGTTATTACCAGCTTTAAAATTTAAAATAGCCTGCACATCATTTGTACTTACTGTTGCTGTATTTGTAATATCAGCTTTTTGGTATATACCCACCAATTCCTGTAAAAAGGTCCAGCGTTCAGGCAATGATGTAGCACCATTTACTAATGATGTTATCTGGGCTGCAACACTGTCATAAAAACCGTTTCCATAATCATCCTCATCCATAAACACAGCATCACTAAATTCCGCATCGGAATTTGTATCACTATCATCAAAGGTTACACCACTAGGATCAAAGAGTTCTTCAAGATCAAAACCTTCAAAAGCTTCCAAGCCATAATTTTCAAGATCATCAATTTTTTGATATACAACTTGTCTTCGGAATCCCATTATTCTTCCTCGATTGTTGTTACACTTACATAGGCATCAGGCTGGGTAGTAGCAATTGATGTAGATGCTGTAAATGTAGTAAGTTCTTCGCCTGGACCAAATTCCATAGTATAACTTATACCCTCTTCTTCAGAGAATGGTGTAAATAGGCCAACATTGGTATCACCATCATAATCCCAGTTTTCATTTACAACTTCAATGAGAACCTCTGATCCAATATAAAAACCTGCTGGATGAGCAAAGAGTTTATAAACATCTACCCACTGATCAATAGGAATATTAACCCTAATCAAAATTGAAAGTACTTGATATAATTTATCATCAGTAATATATTTAAAGGATTCGGGTCCGAGTGTTGAAGCAGGTTGCTTAATCTGTTCGCCGTTAGTATTTGTGGCATTTAATTCATAATCAATTTCAGGTCCAACTTTGAAAATACTTTCTTTAGGATAAATGATTACCGGGTCTACACCAAAGAATCCCCTAAAAAATTGTTCAATGGAATACTTAGTACCTTTAGAACGATATAAAAGATTACTAAATTTTATGGCTTCTCTTTTATTGAGGAAACCACCAAAGTAGGCATTACCTAATAATAATTCATCTTCTAAAAATTCAAGCAAAGATTCTGAAACAATAGTTACATCTCTTTTTTCATTTAGTCTGTGTATCTTATCTTCAAAGCCATCCTGCTTATCTAACCACTCATAGTATAGTTCCAATAAACGAATTAGCTTAGGATAATCATCTTGAAAGTAAGCAGGCAGAAGTTTTTTTACTTCAGACCTGTGAAGATTTAAATTATTTCTTTTATTGTCTAAAAGTGTCTTATCGCCCGAATGACTCATTTAGTTCTCCGCTGTTACCAATACAGCATTCACCGAAGATCTATTTGGATCATAAACCAAAAGATCGTTTCTAATTGGCGTAATGGCACTTTGGTTTGCAGGCACTGCTGACAAAGCTATTTGAGTATCTGTACCTGAAATAGTAGATGGAATAAAGTAATCAATAGTAACTTTGTTATCCTGCCAGGTACCAACACCCTCTAATACGGTGAGCCCTGAACCGGCATTAATAATATTGATTGTTCTACTATTAAGAGCATTTCTCAATTGGCAGTTAATACCATTGTAAACAAAAGTATTACTTGTTATAATATATTGATCATTATCGGGTTCTGATAATGGCACTGGATATATAATTTGTTGTACATTTGATATAGCGGTAGTTGACAGTGTAGTGCGAATCGATGTATAGTTCTGTGATGAGAAATCCAAAAGGAAATTGGCCGCGCCATTATAGTTTCTTGAATTTACTAGTTTGACAACATAATCAAGTTCGGCACCTGTAAGATTGCCAGTATCAGTAATATTATTAATTACAGTTACTAGATTAGGATTAGTTGGGGTAAATCTTCTCTGCATTCTAATATCAGCACGAGATGATAGCACAGCAGTGTTTACATCATCAATCAAAGATAACATATTTGATCTTCTAAATGAACTATTAAAAACACCCGTAGTATTAGTAAAATAATTGCTGACTACTGTGTTTACTTCATCTTTTACAGTATTAGATGTTTTATCGGTTTTAGTTGGGTTGAATTGGAAATATGTGTCAACCTCAATATAAGTAGTAACAGGATCTGCAAATCTTAGATTAAATGACGCTACAGCAAGTTGTTCGGCAAGACTTACTATACCTTGTTTAACTGATTGTATTGTACTATCTGAAATACCATCCTCAAATAGTATAGAAGTGAACACGGCACCAAATTCAGGCTGAGCTGCATCTTCACCACCCCAAGAAATAATATCCTTAATGAGTGAGGAATAGTTTTTAAGAATCAAAGACGAATAGTCAGCAGCTGTCACCATACGGTTTTGAGATGCATATGAGAATGGAGCATTTTTTCTAATTGATTCTATAGATTCTTTTGGCTTGCCACCAACACTTCTTTGAAGGGTCGTAGTAATCAAATCAACTGTAATTGAATTATCACCACCTGTTGTATATTGTTGCGCAGCAGTAAATCTATTAGCACCATTCGCTTCAGCTCCTGAAGTGGAAAGATAAATCACTTCTATCTTAGCACCTGATGTGGGAGCAATACCAAACGTATTACCATCACCAAAAGACAATTCAAAATAACCATTAGGTGATTCTCTTAAGATGTAAACTTTGGTACTTGCGTTAATAGTTGTTGCATTAAGAATATTTGTATAGTCTGTAAATTCACTTGAAGTAGCATCTGGATAAACCCTTACGGTAACACTATCGGCAAATAAACCTGTATCTGGAATTACGTATACGGGATTATCCTGATATTCACCTACAAGAAATGTTTTAGTTTTAAGTGTGCCCTCATAAATTGTAATTTCATTAAGACCAAGATCAGTCTTAAATTCATAAAAACCATTTCCATCATCAGTAGCAACATATGGCTCAATTGTAAGAAATGTATATGTTTCATTATCAACTGTTGCATTAAACTGAGTATAGGCCGGAAGAGTTACTGGTGATTCACGTGGTGTAGTAGAAGTTGTATAATATACTCTAACACGGCCCTGAGAAGCTGTTGCAGAGTCGGGTATGTAACCAATGCCTTCTGCCAAAGAGATAGCGGAACTTCTTAATTGAGCAGTTGATAAGTATGATTCATTAAGAGCAAAGTTTGCCAAGAGGCCATTCATATGTGTATTATGTGCCAACACATCTAGAATGTTTGAAAGACCGGATGCTTCGAAATCATAGTCCGCAAACTCTTCACTATTTTGCAAATAGGTTTTTAGATTATTCTTTAAAGAATTAAAATCTAATGATGATGATTTTATTGTTGTTGCCATACTATCTCAACCTTGATAAAGCAGTTGTTGTTGAAATTACTTCTCTACTATTCATTACTCTAAAAGTAACTGTCACATATATTGAGTTATAATCAGTACCATCTTGTATAGAAACGTCCAATACATTTGCACGTGGTTCATATACATTTATGGTTTTAATGATATCTTTTTTCAAAATAATATTAGTTGAACTACCAGCCAATTCAAAAAGTAGATTTATTAGGTTGCCACCAAAGTCGGGGTTAAATGGTTTTTCAAATTTGTTAGTAAGAAGAAGATTTCTAATGGCCTGCTTTACTGCGGCCGCTTCTTTTTTCTTTCTAAGTTCACCATTATCCTTAATGGCAAAGGTAAGATCAATATCAGAAAATGGCACACTTCTGGCGGCCCGTATTGTACCGACATTTAAATTACCATCTTCTGCTGATTTTACTCTTGTTACCATGTCTCAACCTTTAGTCTTATTTATAAGCTTAAATATGGATTTTCTCGTTTGCGATTCTTATTTATGTGAGGTACCCAATCATTTTCGACACTCTCACCCGCCCAAGACTCTGTTGCTTTCCACCACCTTGCTGGGCCCATATCAATGTGTATAAAGTTATATTCACCAGTCTCTGGATAAAACCCAAAGCCCTGGAAACCTACCGTAAGTGCATTGTTAATAAATAATTTCTTTTGATCATTAGACCAACCAGCAACACTTATATCAAAGGCTTTACCTTTTAAATGCTGAGAGGTTTTTTTTCTACTACCTTTAGTTTTGGGAAGTATACCTTGTGGTGTTGTATAGATTTGAAAGTTGCATAAAGACATAAGATCACTAAATTCGTTTTCAAGAATTTTAAGCAATACTTCTTCAGCATTATCAGATAGGTTTCTCAATACCCATTGGTCTTTAATATATTTACGATCAATAGTTGAATTCTTTATTGATACTTTATAATCAAATGTTTTATTATTTTTTATTTCTTCAGTATATGGTATGGGTGTAATTTCTTTCTTATTTGCTTGTAGTTCTATAAACTCGTTTTGCGATACTATCTCACCATTAAATTTGGTATTAATTTTTTGTTTAAAATCTCCCTGATAGTCCTGATTTAATTCAGGTAGATAGATAGCCATTCTAGCATTATATTCATCATCCACAATATTAATATTATCATATTCAAGAGAAATGATATCAAATGGTATTCTGTCTTTAAGAAATACAGCAAGATCATACATTTGGGTTGGATTAGATTTACCTGTGGTTTTATCAACAATATCATATATTACCAATCGACCCTTAATTTTTAAATCAGTGTCAGATCCGGTATCAAATATTTCGAATTCACCAGGTCTGTAAATACTTTCAACTGGTTTTACAATAAGATTTTTCAATAACGTTTTTTCATTATTAACTATTTCAAGTATGTTTGCATGTATTGTTAAATACTTTGCAATTTGTCGTTTGACTTCTTGGTCTCTGATAAAATCAATGTTTGTTGGATCTTTGGTACCCAAGAAAGTTGCCATTGTAATATTTTTTGACAACTTGGTACGAGACGTTATATCTCCGAGATTTAAATAATTAAATTCTGGATCTGGTATAATATTTTTAGTAGGAATTTTTGTAGATGTTGATACTGTATTAGTCTGCCCACTAGGACCAAATGAAGTAGTACCAACAACAGGCGATGTCTCTCTTTGTGTTGATCTACCATAACCAGCTGGTGTTTTTTCTTCAAAATAACTATTGTTGATTAATTGATTTTTAAGAATAAATTCAAGGAAGGCTTTGTTCTCAGCATTCTTTTTATTTCTAAGTCTTGATCTAATTAAGTCAGGTGTCACCTCATCAATATTATAGAGAATGCCACCAGTATCTACTTTAGGGTCAATTTTGTTTTTAATGTAATTATTATTGTCTACCTTGACCTTACGAATACCGCCATTAAGTTTTGTAAGATATTCGGCTACCGAAGATGCATCTGGTACAGCATAGTTTGCTGCATTTACATCCTCAATGTTTGCGGGCACAGCTGTATTTGTATTTGTCCAATTTTCTGCTGCTCCTGCCAGACCAGTTGGTGCAGCTCCTGCTGTAGCAGCAAATACTGATGTGTCTGCCGAAATTGCTTCATCAGCTCTACCTGTTAGATCTCCATGAAATGTTGGAGCCTTGACTCCTTGATCAAATACAGCTCCATTGCCGACAAAGTCAACAGCAGTACCGCCAATAATACCCGTGCCACCCTGCACAGTCATATTATTAGCAGATAGGTTCATATCGTCTGCAGACTGAGCCAAGATGCCCTCTGTTGTCATGTATAGATTTCCACCTACAAAGGTTTTCATATCATTCTCAACAAGATGAGTAGATACACCCTTTACCATATGATCATGATTGGCCAACATCAATTCTGTTACCTGTTGAGTATAGACCTCAAATGATGGGCCGTTTACAATATTCTCTTGACCAAGACTTTTTGATTTGCTAAAGCCACTAATGTTTTCAGTTTTGTTTCCTCTGGTCTTTACATTAAAATTCATACAATTTATGTTAAAATCACCTGTTACATTTAGTTCAAGGTTACCACCATAATTAATTGTACCGTCTCCAGTAATTGTAATAAATTGATCACCACCCGTAACTTGAATACTATTTTTAATTGTTGAAATAGAGATAGAACCATCCTTACCTATTTCTACACCTGCACCTGTAGTGTGTTTTATAATGATACGTTCAGCACCTGGTGTATCATCCATTTCAAAGCTGTGGCCTGAAAAGCTTTTTTGTACTTGATTAAGGGGATATTCAGATTGAATCAAATCTGTATTATCAATAGGTATTCCATCAATTGCGCCATTATAATAAAGTTCTGTCCTTTTATTACCTAAGGCTTCTTTAGAATAATTAAAAGCACCAACATAATCAATGGTGGGGTAAGTACCTGTAATATCTTCATGCTGATTATTTTTTTGATTCTGCGCTGCAGTTTTGGCTAGATTGCTTTTACTTAACATTATACACCGCCCCTTCTTAGTTCATCAAGTGTCAAGGAATCTCTTTCAAATGGGTTAAAAATATTTTTCTTATTAAATTTTGATTGAATGTAATTAGGTACATTGAGATATGGAAATGCTTCTTTGTTTATTTCATGATAACCAAAAACCTGTGTGCCCGGATAGTAATAATAAATGTTTCTAAGTATCTTTTCTAGAGTCGCATATTGGGCTTGATTAATACCCTTATCTCTTACGGCATGTTTATTAAAATCATAGTCTTCATAATATGGCGTAGTAGTACCTCCATCAATCATTATAATAATAGATCTCTTGTCATGATTTTTAGTACCACCAACATTAATAGATTCAATATTTACGGGTCTCACTCTTTCTATTATACCTGTTTTTAAAATATAATAGTGCCATGGAAACCCATTACTTTTAATATAGTCTCGGGCTTCATGATAATGAATGCTGTACATATCATTTGCTACATCAGATGGTGTACCAGTACAATCAATTATTACTTCAGTGAAAGCTCTCTTGATAGTAGATATTTCTGTAATTAATTCTTCTTCTGAAGATACTATATAGTCTAAGTAATAATCATATCCATTATTTACTGGATATCCATTTCTCCAGTCAACTTCTATTTTAGAAAGATCTCTTGATACTGGAGTTACCGAAACAGCAGCCTCTGATTTTTTATGTTGAAATGTTGACATTCTATTATCAATTTTTCTGACCCCTGTTACTAAATCATCTAGAGGTCTATCACTATATTTTTGTAAAATATTGACCGCTGCCAAAATATTTCCGTTTTGTATATTTGTAAAAATTGCTGCTTTATCTTTATCTTTTATTTTTATAGGAATACCATTCTTAGTTGCAAATTCATTAAGAATATTTGTGGCGGGGGCAAAGGATTTTTCAATAGCATTTTCAACCATTGAATTAAATCCAATGTTAAAAATAGATAGAGCTTCATTTTTAAATTTTATTACATCACTAGATACACTATTTAGAAGCCCGGCAAGACCTGGTTTTACTCCACTAGTGCCAGCGACAGTTGCAATTACATTGTTAAGGTTTTTTTCAAGAATTTCATTAATCTCATCTAGGTCTTCTAAAAATTCATCAAAGTTACTACCAGCAGCCTTTAGATCTACAATGGGCTTTGATACATCAACAACGGCTTCTTTAATAATAGAATTTATTTCATTTGCCTTAATGTCAGGTACAATAGATTTTAGCGATGATGATATTGCTTCTATTGACCCCAACGATATAACTTCATTTAAATTTGTTTCAACTGCAAGGGTAGCATTAGTAAGATTTTTACTTGTTTCTTTAAGCACTGTAGATGCAACAGGTTCTAGTGTTGCCTTCAGGCCTTTCATATTTGAAGTAAGCTTTGTGATTGGTAGTTGGCCTATAGATTGAGTCGGTATACTACCCTCTACGTTTTTAATCATATCACTAGAGGCATTTAAAGATATTATACCACCTATTTCCTCATTTACTTTAAGACCTGCCTTAGATGTATTTTCAAGTATTTGTTGGGCCTGGGCATCATTTAATTTTTCTTTTACAGAGTGGTCTAATTTTTTAGCAGTTGATGTTACGGTAGCCGCAATAAAGTTAAGATCATTTGACAGTGACATAATTATACTCCATTAATAGATGCTTCATACCAAGATAGGGCATCTGTTGCATATTTAGACCGTGTAATATACTCACTATCCTTATTAGCAGGGTTTTCATATCTATCAAGAAAAACCCACGTTGCGTTATTATCACCTTTAGGACCGTTTATTCTATTACTGTTTATGAGCCTACGATGCACATAAGAATATTCTGACGCATCAGTATCTTTACCACCTAATGAACCGTTTAAAGTATTAACCAAATAACCCAACTGCCCAAAGAAATCACTTTCGGGTAAATTTCTAAGGTTGGCATAATTTTTTAATTTATTCCATCTAAATCCTGCATTAGCACTATTATTCCATTGTGCCAAGCCATAAGAATTACCGTTGTCACCCAAAGCAGTAGGATCAAAATACACATTGTCCTTTGCATTAAAACTTTCTTTTGTGAGGTTGCCTACTATACCGGCAGCTTGTAATGGTGTATATCCATTTTGGGTAAGATAACTCATAATAATTACAGATTTTTTTACCATGGCTGATGAACCGTAACCACCAGCAGCCCTTTCAACTGTATTGTAATTCTTTATAAGATTATTGGGTTGTATAAACCCATCATGCTTAATAGTACTACTTGCGTCTACACTGCTGCTTGTGGAACCTCTATTGACAGTGGTTCTCAATCTTTGTTGGGTTGCTGATTCTCTTTCTGTGGTAAACATTGATCCTAATACAATAGGAGACTGTGAATTTTCACCATCTAAGAAAAACCCATAAACCCTAGCCGGTGGATGTATCTGAGGTATTTTACCAATACCTGATGTCCCGGCTTCTGTGGTGGGTATTAAAATGTCTGCCCAAGGTAAATTGGCATTATCAATATCGGGTCCATGAATACCAAATATTCTTACCTTAATCTTCCCAGGAAAATCTTTATTGATTTCAATTGCGGTACCTATAAACCAACGGGTCTTATCTCCATAATACATTATACTCTCCCGACCAAAGATTGATTCTCAACTACACGAACACCTACTTTAGATACTCTGTTGGCTAGTCTTGATACCTGAACACTTACTCTTGTTTTTTTATTATGGGGTGTGAATAGATGTCTTTTAGTAATTATTAAATGAGGTCCAGATCTTTTATCATCTGTTAAAGAATAATTATGTTGATTAGTACTTAAACCAGTATCTTGATTTACAGCAATGTTAACTTGGCCGCCTACACTTCTTGACGTATCAGTGGCCAGCCATATCATACCAGCCATTTCAATATCATAAACATTTTTTGTGAGATAATGCATAGTAGCATCTCTTACTACATCATTAAGAAATGAACGAGACTCATTTATACCTTTTTCTTTATTAGGCGCAAAGTTACTTGACTTGAGAGTAGTATACACCTGAGAATTATAATCACCTAAAGTCGGTGCTGATACATTTGTTTCATTCTGGTTTGAAGGATCAGGATCAAATACATCATCATCTACCAAAAAGCCCAATGCATTTTTATCAAATATATTTTCCAACCAAGGCACAATAAAATTTCTAAGATTCATACTTTGATTATAATACGTACCATCATTAGTATCAACGTTTTCATATCTAAACCCTAGACCGCCATTTTGAGCAAGTTTAAGTGTATCTTCTGCTGTAGAGTATGTTATTGAATATTTACTTATATTATACATCTGCTCTATAAAGTTACCAGAAGTATAGGACATGGTCGGATTAAACGTAGCTGCTCTATCTTTATTAAATGGTTCCTTTTCAAGTAGTGTTTCTAGATCGGTAAAAATAAGTTTATCACTGTGTATACTTGAATAGAGTAGATATGGCATTCCATGAGAAGTTGTAATTTTACCAAGAATAGCCTTTACTGCATCAAGAGGTTTAAGGAATGGTACATTATACCTCATATCACCCTGTACTGACTTTCTAAATGGATTACCGTCATTAAATTCAAAATCAATTTCTTTTTTAAGATTGTCTTTTAATATAGTTTGTATAATATCCTCGCCACTACCAAAATAAGATTTACTGATCTTCTGAACATAATTAAAATATCCATGGTCTTCTATAAGAGAAATATGATATACGGATGTACCTTCATTGTGTTTATTAAATTTGTTTATTCCATTAATGACAAAGTTTTTGGTAGTCGTAAACACATTTGATTCGGATTCAGTAAGAGGTGTAGAAATATTAAATTGAATTCTTTCAGTGCCAATGATGCCAGGCATTTCAAAAAGATTAAGATCGTCCACATATATCATCTCAGCCGTAAGATATGCCTTACCTAGATGTTCATATATACTAAATTCACTTATACCCTCTTTAATGTCAATTTTATTATCAACATTAGGATTATCAACCGACATGCGATTTGTATAAAAGTATACTGAACCTAAATCAAAAGATTCTGGCGTCAAATAGGCCATGTTAAACCCTTAAAAGTTTATTAAATTGTAAATGCAGCTGTCGTGCAATTCGTGGAAGAAAAACATTTATTTGTCTTAATTCATCATTTTCTTTACGTAGTTGTTGGCGGTATGTTACTCCACCAGCACCTGTTGTATCTCCAACAAATTGGGATATATTAACTCCACCAGTATTTAGTACATCCAGATCAATCCATTCACCATCTGCATTTTCATAATGATGAATACCAAGAGTTTGATCCTTTACTCCTACAACTCTAAAGTTGGGAATAGAACTTGGTACCTGGTTCCAATTGTCAATATTGTCTTCACCTGGATCTGAATATAATCTGTCACCTGCGTTAATTGTAGTAGATGAAATAAGAGCATCAGCAGTTGCTGTATTAGCACCAACCTGAGGAGATGATAAAGTAATTGTAGGTATAGATGTATAATCAGTGCCTCTGTTAGTAATGGTAACAGCTGTTACTGATCCATTGGCAATTGTTGCGATTGCTGTTGCGCCTTCACCATTACCACCTGTTATGGTTACTGTGGGAGGGGATGTATATCCAGAACCTGGATTAGTAATATTAATGTCTCTGATCTCAGTTGCTGGCTCTACAATTAATTGTCCAAGCATGAGATTTTTCTCTATGATCTTACCTTTAAAGCTTGGATATTCTACGGTGTTGTAATCACTAGATGCAACCCAATCACCTTTATACATTCCTACTGCTATGTTGTTATCAGTCTGAATTGCTTTGTGTGGGTAGAATTCGTTTGCCTTTTCAATCAATTCAGATTCATCTAGCGGCCAGCCACTTACTCTTAACTTATCATTTAAAAGATAAAATAGATAATAATATTCAGTTGTGCCATAAAGTTTGTAAGAAAGTATGTCCGGTCTTTCGCCGTCCTGAATAAAGTATTCTGAGTAATAACTTAAATCATCTTTAAATTCATCAACAAGATCTATATAGGTGGTGATATTATCAAATAAAACATTTGATGTCTCTTCACCAAAATTATAGGTTGTAATTGGAAAATTAGCAAACATTGGCATAGTTTAAAACTTTCTAAAAGGTAGATTCTAATGGAGCGGGCTTTTTAATATCAGTAGCATTCATGGCACGTTCTTCAACAAAGGTTAAAGAGATATCTACTTCCTGAGGAGATCCATCTGTATGAAATGCCATAGTGTTTGGGTTATAAACAGCTTCAAATGATTCTAAGAAACATGGCAGAATTTCTGTTCCTATCTTAGTCCAGGTTTCTCCATATACATCTTCACCAAGATAATACATTTCAATTTCCCACTTGCATGGGTATTCTAAACCAGCAGACATACCCTCAAAGTTTAAAATTTCATTTCCAGCTGATGTAGCACCAATGCCTTCATCTTCACCATCAAATATTTTAGAATCATCAGTTAGAGATGGATACATATTTTTTCGAAAGAAATAAATTATGTCCTTTATCCTTTGAGACTCTTCAGCGGTGCGGGGTATCAACTTAAATGTAAATCTAAATGATCTTAGAGCAATGCCATTTAAAATATTTCTTTTATTTGGATTTACGGCAATGCCTGTTGCTGATGCAACCGCACCTGAAACCTCTGGCATACTAGCTTTTTGGGCTGCTCTTTGTACAGCAAGTGAAGTGGCTGTATTACCAAGATTGCCATTAAACAAAGCTCCAAGTGTCTGCCCAACCATTTTAGACCCGGCATCCATCATAGTGCCTACACCAACGTAAGCACCCATAGCAGCTGCTCTGGCTCCCATAAAGGCTGCTCCACCAAGCATACCTAATTCAGGCTGAGTATAATCAATTTTATCTGCAATTTGTATAGATTGTGGTAAAAATAATTCAACGGAGCCTTTAATTGTTTTGTTGTTTCTTAACTTTTGGGAGTAACTTATACCTTTATGTTTTTGCACATCAATAGATTGTTGTGCTTTCTTAGCTAGATCTTTATTTGGGATAAAGCTTTCATTTGGAATATTCGCTTGCACCTGGCTGCCAAATACTGAAACACCAGCATCCCACAATCCTGCATAGCTTTCTTGGGTAGCTCTAAACTGAACTTTGGCCTTATAGTCACTATTATTTTCTATTGGAAAGTTATATGACAAATTGCCTTCTGTGATTTTGATACGCAACGGTTTTTATCCTAATAAATATTAAAAAACTTTAAAGTATTTATAAGGTAATTATGGCATATTCTGGAAGATATAAGGTAAAGAACAGAACCAAGTATAAAGGTGATCCAGATAATGTAATATTTAGATCTTTATGGGAGAGAAATGCTTTTAAGTGGTGTGATGAAAATTCGTCAATACGTTCTTGGTCATCAGAAGAGGTTGTTATACCCTACTTCTATGAAGTCGACAAAAAGTATCATCGTTACTTCATGGATCTCAAAATTACCTACAGTGATGGCAAGACTTTTTTAGTTGAGATCAAACCAGAGAAAGAAACATCCCCACCAGAGTTCAAGGGTCGCAAGACAAAAAAGTATATCTCTGAAGGAATGACATACATAAAGAATATGAATAAATGGGCTGCAGCTCAAAACTATGCAGCTGATAGAGGTTGGGGATTTCAGGTTTGGACAGAGAAAGAATTATCTTCAATGGGTATTCTGCCCAAACCAAAAAGAACTCTTAAACCTTTAAAACCCCTAAAAGTGAAAAAACGTAGATAAATAATGGTATGTCAAATTTATTTTACAAATTAGAAATGGAAGCTTTCCGCAACGGGATTACACCACGAACTCAGGAGTCTCGTGAATGGTTTCGTCGTAAGGCTTCGGCTATGAGAAGTGTAAATAGAAACGCTCTTATGAAAGAAGAACCAATACAATTGTCGAATAGACAAATCGTTGGTTCAATGTATATGTTTTTCTATGACCCAAAATTAAAATCAACTCTGCCCTACTATGATAGCTTTCCTTTAGTGATTGTTATTGGTCCCGCAGAAAAGGGATTCTTGGGTCTCAATCTTCATTATCTACCACCAATACTAAGAGCCAAGTTCTTGGATAGTCTGTTAGATATTACGAATAACAAAAGATATGATGAGACAACTAAATTTAATGTTTCATATAATCTACTAAAGAGAGCCGGTAAATATAAACACTTTAAACCATGTGTAAAGCATTATTTAAATGAACATGTCAGAAGTAGATTTGCCAGAGTAGAAGCTCCTGAGTGGGAGATTGCTACATTTCTTCCTACCGCTGATTTCCAAAAGGCTGGTAAGAACAAAGTATATTCTGATTCAAGAAGGAAAATCTAATGGCTGGTACAGTTGATCAGTTTAAAAGTTTAGTAAGTGCTAAAGGTGGCCTTGCCCGTAATAACCTATGGCGCGTAAAGCTTCCAAGCCTTCCTGGGGCTAGATCTGAGGAAATGAATATACTTTGTAGGGATGTTCAATTACCTGGTAGGCAGATTACTACCAATACTTTTAATTATGGTTTAATACAAGAGCGTGTTGCCAATGGATTTTTAATTCAAGATGTGTCTATGACATTCCATGTTCTTAATGATTATGGTGTAAGGGAATATTTTGAAACATGGCAAAACCTTGCAACAAACACAAATACATATGAAGTAGGTTACAAAAAAGACTATTCTAGAGATGTTGAAATAGAACAGTTTAAAAAAGTCAAGAGCCTACCTCAAAGATATAGACAGGAATTCTCAAGTGGTATAGGAAATGTTCTTCCTAAAATTTCTGACTTTGAACTTGGCGAAACTATTTTGGGTCTTAATGATCAACTAAACGATCTTGTGATCTATAAATGTAAACTTATTGATGCATTCCCAACAACTATGAATGCAATACAATTGAACAATGAGATGGATGGTATAGTTGAATTAAATATTCAATTAAGTTTTACTGACTGGAAAGCTCCATTTATCGTATCTCCATCAAATCTTAAAGATGCTTTGACTAGTACAATTAGATCTAACATTATAGGGTTTGTAAATAATATTTTTTAATTAATGAGGCTTTGAAATGGCTCTACCCAAACTAAACAATTATCCTAAATTTAATACAGTATTACCTTCTCTCCAACAAAAGATTCATTTTAGACCCTACAATGTAGGTGAAGAAAAAGTATTGCTTATGGCATTTGAATCTGATGATAGTCTAATGGCAGCTCAGGCTATTCTTGATATAGTAAAACAATGTATCGAAGAAGATATAGACATTAATAATCTATCGACATTTGACGTTGAATATATGTTCTTACAGATTAGATCAAAGTCAGTTGGTGAGACAAGTACTATCTTGCTGAGATGTGAATGTGAGCATCCCAACTCAGTTGATATTGATGTATCTACTATTAAGATTGAATCAAAAGAATTTCCAAATCCAAAAATCAAATTAAATGATGATATTGAATTGGTAATGGGATTTCCAAAATATAAGGATGCAATTCAAAAAGAAAAGATCCTAGAAGGTGAAAGCTATACTGAGATTCTTTATAACTTATCTTTGATGTGCCTACAAACACTTCATACAGAAGATGATACATTCTTATTTAAAGATGAACCGGAAGAAGAAATTAAACAATTTATGGATAGTCTTTCTACTGATCACTATCAAAAGATTTTGGAATATGTAAACAATCTACCATCATTGAAACATGATGCAGAATTTACTTGTGAAAAATGTAAAAAAGAGAATAAATATACATTACAGGGATTACAGGATTTTTTTTAATAGCTCTCTCACATGACACACTAGTGAATTTTTATCAAGTGAATTTTCAATTAATGGAGAACCATAACTATTCACTCAGCGACATAGAATCGATGATGCCATGGGAGAGAGAAATTTATGTAAATCTATTGATCGAGCAAATGAAAAGAATAGCCGAAGAAAGAAAGGTTGCGCAGGGTATTTAAATGAGTTTAACAAACCTAGCCCAGAAGCTCGAAGAGCAAAAGAAACTTAATGCCGATACTCTTGAGGGCATTAATCGTGTCGGTGATGGTGTTGAGGGACTCAATAAAAACTTTACGGCCTTTTTAAAAAGTCAAGACAGAAATAAGTTTGATCAACTAGAGGCTCAGAATAAAAAACTTCAGGCGCAGAAGGCAAGTTCTAGAGTAGACAAATCTTCGGGTGAAACCAGCAGACCCTCAATGGGTGCTTTGGCTCAAGGTGCTTTGGGCCTAGCAGCAGGTGCTGCAGCAATAAAAGCTTTTGTAGATAAATTGGATTCAAGACAAAAGACAGAGGTCAAAGAAGCTGTAGAAACTGTATTGAATCCATTAGATCAAAACATTACCTTAAGTATTGCCAAAATTAATCAAAGATTAAATGATATTCAATCTCAGAATTCAGAGATTAAAAAAAATACCAAGGTTCCTTACACAACACCTAAGGTATCAAAGGTTACACCTACACTTAAACCACCATCGCCGGTTACAAAAGTAACACCAACTTTACCAAAACCAATTCCAAAAGTAACAGTTGATTATCAGGGGAAAAAATTAGATCTCCAAAAAAATGTTGGTACAAATACCTTTAGGGATGCTACTGGAAAAAATTACAGTGTAAAGAATGGTAAAGTTACTAGACTTACAGGTGGTGCCGATGCAATGGTTGTTAGAAAAGAAGCACAGGCGTTAGCCTCTCCCGACACATCTAAATCCGCGGTTAAAATAGATACAACTACCGCTAAGCCACTAGTAGCAGATCCTACCAAGTCTATTGATCCAAACCGTAGATTCACCGCTATGAATGATGAAAGAGGTAGAGGAAATAGATATAAAAATTATGGTATGATGATAAGGAACAGAGTAGGGGCAACAGCTTTTGTGGCTGCTCTTAATCCAGTTGAAGCTGCAGCAGAAACAGCCGCAAATGTATTAGCTAAAGCCCAAACGATCACAAAGGGAAAATATAACCCTCTCAACAATATGATTGGTAGAACTCTTGTGAGTGGGGTATCAATACCTGGCAAGACAATATCAGCTGCATTTAAAATTGCAGGGTCAGTGCCTGGTGCCGCACTACAAATGATGATAGCTCCAAGCTCTTTAGCTGATGGTTCTATTGATGCACCTATGATTCAAGCTGCTTTTGATATGGAAAAAGTTGCTGCTGATAGAGGTAAAGGTGCTATAGCAGTATTATTAGCAATTCAAAAAGGTATGAAGGATTGGATAAAAACCACTGGTGGCCAAGGTATGCCTCAAGGCGAATGGGGTGTCTATTGTGAATTACTAATGAAAATGTCCACAGAAGAATTAAAGACATGGGCTCAAGAAAAACATTTCTTTAGATTCCCAGAAAAGGCTCCTGGATTTGATCCTGATGATTATACTACATGGGATAGCTATAAACAAATAATGGATTATAATGTTGTGGCAAATGAAGATCCAAATGATGGATTCTTACCTATTGAAAATCTAAGTGCCAGAAGACTAGAAAAAATGGCAGGCCGCGGCCTCTTCGGTATTCGCAGTAGATTCTTTAGAGGTAGTGGTAGTGGAAAAACCAGAATAGGTACTCAAGCCTATGCAGAACGCGGAGCCGTAAATGATATTGTTTCAAGACTCATAGAAGGTGGAACAATTACTCAATCCGGTGATACCTATATCTTTAATGGTGGAGATACCAATACTGTAAATGGTTCTGCATCAGGTGGAGGCAGTGATATACCCCCACTTCCACCTCAAAACGTTACGACCGTAACAAACGATCTTACAGTTAATAATTAAATCAAAAGGGCGCCCTTCCTAGGTGACGCCCTTTCTATCTGTTCGTTTCGCAGTACAGCACCCGGCTAGCTTTCCAATCGGTACCAGCGACTCACCGACCATTCCTGAGCTGCAGACTGCAGGGATGGGTTTCTATACCTCAATATCTACAACATCCCCTGGGCGATATTCCGCAGCATTAAGGTATTTCTGTAATCTTTCATCATTAATAGTTTCCGTCATTCTGTCTTTTGCTTCATAATACTTTTTCAAAACATCCATATTAATCGAAGCACGAGTAGACGGCTCAACAACTCTTTTGGCTTCTTTGGTAGGATATACAGGGGGCGGAATATTCTCCGAGTTTGGATAGATCGTATTAAACGGCATATTCTTTGAAGCCCCTTGTATATCCATTTTCTTAGTCTTCCGCTGCCAGCTTAGCGAAATAACTCATTGTATCATCCTCTTCCATAGAAGACTCAGCCGTACGAATAGTTGGTTCGGGTGCTGTAGCTGCTGTAGGAGCTGGACGAGAATCAAAGCCCGGAATAGAATCAATATCGTCTAGGCTCTCCATGACCTTTGCTGTCATTGGAGTAGAAGACTCACCTAATACCACAGCCAGACGAGATTGCAATTCATCATATGTCTTATAGTTCTTAGGATCTGTCCACTCTGATAGATCATGTTGTTGATTATAGATTGCTTCTAGTTCTTCATCACTACCAGGAATGGCTGATGCAGACTTAAAGGCGGATGTATCATAATTCGGATAACCTTCTACCTTACGAATCTTCAATGTAAAGTCAGCCCCTTCCCACATATCAAATGGATTGATAGGTTTCTCGTCAGGGAACTGAGGTTGCATTGTATCCATAATCTTATCAAAGATCTTTTTACCAAAGCGATAGAGCATTACTTTACCCTCATTCTCTGGTGCAGATGGATCTGAGATAATCAACACATTAGCAACATAACGTAGGTTACGTTTACGTTCACGAACTGTCCGCTTTGCTTCTTCTGAACCATCTTGGTTCCAAAGCTTAGAGTTCATCTCTGCTAATGGATCGGCTTGACCAATAGATGTAAGAGATTTCTCTACATACCATTGACCTGTTGGGCCCTTAAAGAAATGGTCCCAGTAACGCACCCAAGGAGTAGGTGCTTCTGCGTCTCCAGGAAGGAAACGAATTACAGCATAACCATTACCAGCCTTATCTCGAGTTGGTTGCCAGAAACGATCATCAGTAACATTATGCTTCTTCTGTTCTTCTGGACCTGCATTACCTGCTGCTTCTACTAAAGCCGAAAGGTCTGTGCGGTTACGTTTTAGTGCTGCAAAACTCATATGTATTCTCCGTATATTAATTGTATATCTTTGTGTATTTTATTGTCCACTATATCATTATAAAGAATTATATAGTATTAGTCAATCGGCAAAGTGTTGCCTTTTGGTAAAAAATTTAAATTCATAGCCTCAGCTTCAAGTTTGTCTTTTATGGCTGGGGCTATGTATTTTCTAACATCCTCTAGATCTAAATCAACATCATCACAAACATGTATGATTGCATCCATGTAAGATGACTTATGCTCTTTTACGATTCTTTCTACGAGCTTTGTGAACCTTGCCTTTGTTAGAAATCTTTCTTCCTGCATTATTTCCTAATTCCATTTCTAAAGTCCACTCACCTCCTAAATCAGGATAGTAGACGCCTAATGTTCTTTTTACATTGCCATTCTTATCATAAGCTAAATGTGTACAACGTAATTTTACTTTTTGTTCTCTATCAGCGCCTGCTCTATTATCAAGCCAGATACCAGTTCTAATATAGGCCTGCATATTATGTAGATAACCTTCTTCAACATGATATGCAGCTTTTTCCTTACGGTCATTAGAATTCTTCAACGCCTTCATGGCCCGAAGTTTCAATTGCTGATCCTTAATCCATTTACGAACCTTCTTAGGTGATAATGGATGATCATCAGTCAGATCTCTAATGGATTCATGTACGCTGACATTCTTAGCGGGGCCCTTAGCTGCCCGTGCTTTTTCCAAACGAAGTGTCAACTCTTCTTTTTGCTTTGGTGTGAGAACTCTTTTCTTCTTTAAAGGTTTGACCATTTGTATCCTCCAACATATAATTTATTATAACATCAAACGAAACAAATGTCACGAATTATTTTTAGCCATTTCAATTAAAGTGTCTTTGATACCAAGTCTTTCAATGTTAAATTTATAACTTTGGGCTTCCCATGTACCAAGTTCAATGTTCATCATCTCCATATGATCTATATTTTCTTTGGTAACCAATTTGACTATGTTACTAAACTCAGATCCTTCTTTAAAATCTTTTTGTAATTTTTGTGTGGAACGTTTTTTTGCGTCATTCCAGAAATCGTTTTTAAATGTAGAGCCTGACATATAATGCATGCATATGATTGACTCAACGGCATTAATTTCATTTTCATATAGGTTCTGTGCAAACTCGGATGGAAACACACCGTGCCATAAATTTAATGCTGTATTCATTATCTTAATGGCTGAAGCTGACGTTGTTGCTTCTAATGGTTCTACAAAAAATGATGCATTGCCGTTATATACAACTTTATTTGAAAAATTATTATTTTTATAATAACTTTTAAATTGTATATGATTTGTAGTATCACTTGGTGTCAAACCAAAATCTTCAAATACACTTTGTACATCCTTCTTTATATTTGACAGAGAAGTATAATTAGAATTATAAAGATAACCAATAGAACATCTATTCTGTATGGGGATGCCAAACACCCAACCATAGGGCCGGGCTATAGTTAATGTTTCCATAAATTCTGGGCGATCCCAATAACACTGTGTCACAAAACAACTGTCAACCGATACATGATCAAGTGGTGTATAATCACTATAATCTTTAGGAGAGCCAGAACAAATCATTACATGATCAGCGTCAAGATCATTTGGATTCTCTACATACATGTTAATAATATTAATGCGTGGTGAGGTTTTTACAAAATCATATATCTTATTTTGGAGATCAACTGCGGACATGTGGATACCAAATTCACCAAAAGGAAAAGAGTGTGAAAACGTTTCCTCAGTCCAATTTTTTTTATAAATGCCTAATTTAGGAACCGCATTAAATTCCGACATAGCATTATTGGTCCAATCAAATGTTTGTAAAAGTTTTGCAACTGCTAATGTAGTTCCTTCGCCAACTGATGTAGTAGGAATACTACTATCAAATATCCAATCAATATGCCAATCAGTACGTTGTAAAAAATAATTAATGGCAAGGCAGCCAATGGTGCCTTTACCGACAATTGCAAGTTTTTTCATTAATCTACTTTACTTATTTCCCATTCGCCATCTTCGGTTCGTTCGGCATGTATATAGCCTTCGGCGATTAAATACTCTATAGTATTCTCAATGATGAATTCGGGCGGAAATCTATTACTCCATGATCTACCGATCATAAAGGAACAGAAAGAAGCCGCAGCGAAAAGTATCCAAATTATATCAAACATGATTATATTTATGTAAATGAAATTACGCGATCTACACGGAATGAACGCCATTCACATTTTAGAGTATCCCAAACAGCAATTGTATCTTCATTGCGCTGGCGTTTAGGATCATGTTTATCACCAGCAGTGGTTAATGCTGATTCCATTAGAGTGCATTGCATATCCCGCGTTTCACCATTAACCTTAGTAAAGATTACACGACAGACCCGCTTATGCAATTCCTGAATCATCCAGCTACGATCATATGTCATAGTACCGTCCTCTTGTTCTTGTAAAATCATTTCCATTTCCTTTGTATCATAAAAAATTCCGGTCATCCCTGCACATATAACCTTTCACAGAGATTCTTAAGAATAGCATCACTCTTTTCAAGCTGTTGCTTTAGCTTAGCTACTTCATGACGCAGGTAACCAATCTGATCAGCCTGCTCATGCAATTTCATTTCTAGTTGCCGAGTATCACTCATTTATACAACATCCTTCCACATGTTAAAAAAGAATTTTCTTGAAGACAATCTGACCATACATGTATTGTATACCAAACCCCAAATCCAATTAAGGCAATAACACCTATTGCCTTAATCCCAATCGTTATCATGTCTTGTTGTTTCATAGAAGGTCTCTCCATAATATTGTTTAGCATACTTAGATGCATCAGTCCAATGCATCTCTTCTTTACGAAGCATAGAACGATCCTCACGCTTTACTTTAGCCTGACGAGCCTGTTTCTTCATAAAGGTAGCCTGCTTACGCTTTTCCGCATTACGAAACTTTGTAAGCTCTTTTTTCAACTCACTAGCGAATAGATTCTTTCCAGCCATTCTCAGCCAACCTTTCTAACATTTTTTTATACTCATTAGAGTTTAACTCAATTTTAGTACGAAAGCAACCGTTAAAGTGTTCTTTCATTGTTGCTCCGCCACCATGCCAAGACTCGGTGATATAGTATACCTTATCTGGCTGGTTATCATGAACGAACTTCATCCCCAATCCTTTTTATCTCCAGTGGATTCATTATAAGCATAACCCTTATAATACTCCTCCACTTGACGATCAGACATTCCCGATCTATCTACGCGAGGTGTAGTATTAGTTGCGCCGATAAAAAAATGAGGATCAAAGCGACGACCATAATACGAATCAGCCGATCCGCGATCAAAAGGACCTCCATGCCGAGCATCATATTCTTCTCCTTCGAATTCAACATATCTCATTACTCCACGATCTCCAGACCGTCATACTCTTGCTCAACTGCACGATACTCTAAGATAGCTGATTCGGCATAATCTAACATTGCTTTCATTTCACGAATCTGATCAAGAACATCAATGCCTTGGCTTTGACCACCTGATGTTGTAGACATTGACCAAGAACCATATCTACGGCGGAATGAGATAGGACCACTACCCCACCAGCCTGATGATTCAAAATAAATTGTCTCACCTTCTATGTTGCCATTCCGACGATTTTCTTTTTGCTCATGCATTACTTTAATAGACATTATGCTACCTCCTTGAATCCTACCATACCAACTTCGTACTCAACACCGTCAAGCTCCATACGATCAAATACTGATGTAGAACGAAGTCCCAAACCATCTTCACGCTCAACAAGAACTGTTACATCATCATTAGCATCTTCACCAATCTTCTTAGACCAGCTACCCATTACGTTGTTAGTCCAACGGAATGCATACTCCAACATTTCATTGGTACCATGATTAACAAAATCAGATACATCAACCTTCGCTACAGATGTATATCCTTCCATATCACCTGTTACTTCGTTACGATCCATATGTTTTACGATGATTTCCATTTTGATCTCCTTCATCTTATATTATTAATATAATGATTATTTCAGAGATTTCACCCCGGGCACACGAAAAAAAGTGCAGAAAAGTGCATTTTGTTTTCGTTTAAAATCAATGGGTTATAATTTTTTAAGAATTTTCTTTTAATTCTATTTCATATTCTTCAGCAGTACGGTTAAATATTGCGCGGCCATTAGCTTCAAATTCAGCTTTTTTGGTTTCTCTTAGCTCAGGATCCTGATCTAGGTAGTTTCGGAGTGCCATTTCTAGAGTCGTCTCGCCAATCATAACTCTCTGGAATTCAGTTCCAGGTCCTGTGTTATATACTAGAACTTGTGTCATCTTATCCTCTTATACTTAGTCTCGTTAAAAAAATCATTCCCCAAGACATCATTTATAATATCAATGTGGTTGTCTGTGAGATGTTTGGGCGTTTGGCTTTTATAATAAAAAAGATCTTCACCCTTAAATCCTTCAGACATAAACAGGCTTCCATATGCAGGAGCCTCCCAATCATCATAAGGTCTTACAAAATCTAAACGACCCAATTGGATTTGTTGGTCTTGAGCAACCAGAAGATCTTCATATCTAAAAAAATGTGTGGCTGATTCATACCAATTATTAAACCATTTGCAATATAGGTTTATTAAATTATGAAGATTTAAGATACATTCACCATAAGAATTGTCTATCATTATTTTTCCGGGTTCTGTAACCTCAGGATATGTTTTTGCAATGTCTGCTGGTTCACGCCATGCTATAGACTCAACCCATGTATATGGAGATTTAATAATTGCTACAGATGGTATATCACTATCCGGAACTTCTAACTGATGTTTCCATATAGATCCGTTGGCAACCGTAGCATCATAGTTATATGTAATAAGTTTTTCAAGAAATGTTGTACCAGATCGTTGTAGACCAAAGATCATAAAACTATTTTGTGTTGCCATATATCCATTCACAATCTGCTTTAGCCTGTTTAAGTGTTTTACGATGCCAAGGTACTCTATCTAATATTTTTACTTGATAAGGTTTTTTAAATTTTACCTTATGTATTGATGCAACTTCTTTTGATATAATAGGATCCCACATAACATGATATAATTCACATGTTTCTGGATCTCTAATTTTTTCCCAACTTAGTTGCATATCGTTACCTTTATCTGGTGATTCCGGAAGGACTCGAACCCTCAACCTACTGATTAGAAGTCAGTTGCTCTATCCAGTTGAGCTACGGAATCATTATAACCTATATAGAATCTTTTTTCAACTCTATCTTCATACATATGGCTTGCATGTTAGGTGGAAAGTATCCATTCATACCACCAACCTCAGTACTGAGCTTTTCACGTTCAGCAAAACATTCTATATGAGTTTCAAACACACCATTACCAACTGTCATAATCTGACCATCCCAGTATGTCATGAATACCAATAACCAAGCCATTATTTGGTTAACTGATGACAAACATATCCTGGATGTGTATCAGTTTTCCCCTGTGAAATATAATCCTTACCCTCAACAAAACCAGGATATGGTTCACGACAACCGCCTTCGATTTGTTGCCACGTATAACCTTCAGCTCGTTTAGCTTTTTCCATTTCTAAGAACTCTTGATTATCATATGCAAACAATGTTAGTAAAATTACAAAACCCATAATAAACTCCTATTTTATAAATTCCAATACATAACGCTTACCATTCAGATAGAAACGAATTGTAGAGTGGCTGTAACGCTCTTCTTTCTCATCCACATATACAACAACTTCACTACATTGACGTTGAGTCTCATATCCAACTATTCGCCGCTCTGTCTTAGGCTTAGAGCCTTTGTCAGCCCCTATAAGACCACCAATCACAGCACCTGCAGCAGCTCCATCATCATTACCAGAAACCCCTTTGCCAAGAAGACCACCAATAATCATACCGGCTAACGCACCACCAGCTGCATCACCTTGTCTCTGCACTTCTTGATAGATTGGTACTTCTACATTCTGACAACGGGTCTGAGTAGTAGGGATTTGAGTAACAACCGTTGTTGTATGGTCATAGATCTTAATGCGATCAACATTATCTGCCGCGGCCGACCCTGCAACTAAAAGTAATGGTATAATGAATTTAAACATTTTCTTTCCTATCTATATTTGCTTTGATTCCAAAACATATTTTTATAAGCATCCCTAAATTTTGTGGTTAATTTATTGTAGTTAGATTCATATTCATTAGAATCCATAATAGCCTCTGACATAACCCAATTTTCTTTTTTAATGGGAATTGCCTGAACCAATGGTGTACCTTTTTCTACTATTATTTCATCATCAAAATTAGTACAAATAAAAGGTAGCGCAACAGCAATGGGGAACCTGTCAGCATCAACTATACCAGATAAAAAATGAATGCCTTTATTTTGTAATTCAAAATTATTTAGTAAAGGTGTATAGAGCAAACTATACCCAGGAGGTGTGTTTAATACATATGGATTATCATATTTTAAGGTCACAAAATCCTTAAACGGTTTCCAATACGGCCCCAATTGAGGTGATGTATGAGAAGAAATAATCTGTGGAAGAGTTGGTGCAGGGCTTTCAGAATGCCAATTATGTTTTCCTTCCTTATCATAATATAATTTAATACCAAAATCCTGAGCAGCCGTAATAACATACCCCGCAGTCATTGCATCTAGAAATGGAACACATTTTTTCAATGTGCCATCATTTCTGGTGTTAAACATTGCCTGTTTAATTGGTCCATCAATCTTAGTATCTTTATACCATTTAGGCAATGCTTTAAATGCTGTTATGGGTTTAGAAAAAGCCTCAAACCAATGAGCATTGCCTTTTAATATAATTTTTTTCATACTGTACCATAATTTTTAATTAAATCATTTACCAGAGAGATTATGACATCAACGTCATCTTGATCTAAAGGAGGTATGTCTCCTTGATACAAACCAACCGTAATAGCTTCTTCTATTTGATATTCATTGGCTTTACCATCAACGAAAGGCTGATGCCATCCTTTCTCAAGAATATGTAAAACCATTGCTCCCTGCAGATCACCACTTAACATCATTGTGCAGCCTCCTCATATAGCTTACGTATATTGCGACGATCGTTATAACCAATTCCATAATTCCAAAGGAAATAATCAAAATCAGTAGTATCATCTTCGGCATCCCAAAGATAATCAATAGCGTCGTTCCATGCTACACCACATGTATTCATTACTTTACGAACCGTTTCACGAAACTTATTTAGGTTATCAGCTTCATGACGAGCTTCTTCTTTTTGATTATACTCCATCGTATGAATCAAAGCATCCCAAACCTCTTGCTTCTCTTCGTCAGAATATGATTTCCAATCATCAAAGAAACGTTGAGATGGGCGAAAACCATAAGCATCTTTATGAAGATCTGAGATCAGTTCATTTGCAAAAGTAAAAGCCATTTTCATTCTCCTTCATCCTATGTTAATAATATAGGGCATCTATCCAGAAATGTCAACGGTTATTTTCAAAATAAATTAACTTTTTTTTACGGCTTCAACCATCACCAAGGCGTACCCAAGAGTTTTGATATCGATCTCCTGAATCCCCTCCCAATCCTTCTCCATTATTCTTCTCGCGCATTCTACTACTGTCATAACTAGTCCATCCACCTAAGTTGTTCAAATCAATTCCGTCAATAGGGTCATCGGTAGGCGTGTCTGAGGTCATCCAATGCTCCTTTAATACGTGAGGGGTAATCACCAATAAATGTTCCTGCCTTTAACATATCTTGAGTGAGACACTCTTTATGCATATGTGTTATATCATCCCAAACATGCAAAATACGTTTTGCCATTTGATCAAACCTATTATCACTCAATATTGGATCATCTTCAACATAATAAGCATAGGCTGCCATTAAATACCATGGTATAAGCATATTAGGATTGTCATCGCATATATCAATACATGCTTTTTCAATACCGTCTAAGTCCATCCCATTTTTCCTTTAATTCTTTCTCTACACGATGCGCTTCTATTTCCCAGGGGCGATCATCATACGGCATATCAGAACTATACACCTGCTTTGCAAATCGTACCTCATGTACCCAATTTTGGATCATACGTTTAGAGACGTACTGCCACACATGAACCATCTCATGGAGAATTGTTGATATCATTTCATCTAGGGGAAGAGATACATCGATGCGGATCGTAAACTCACGATCTCCTTCATCCATACAGTCGCCGTAAACTCCTTGCTTTTCTGCTAACTTACGTATCGTACGAATATTTATATAAATCGGCTTTCTAACCCGAGGCATAAGTTCACAGAAAGCAAAATCGACAGCCTGCTGAATAGCCTTCTGCCGATACTTTGCTGTTTTGGTTTGGAATTCTAAGACTAACAATTTATTATCCTAAGATGTAAAATCGTTGATGATATCTTCTTCTTTTTGATCTAGAACATCCTGAATCATACCGATAAGATAATTACCTTCTTCTGTATAGAAGATATCTGCGCATAAAGCAGATTGTAATTGAGATAGTTGTTCTTCTGAGATGATGATAGTAAATGTTTTCATTTGATTCTCCTTCTATATTAGTAATATAGTTCATCTGAAATCAAATGTCAACGGGGTCAATGCACTTTTATTTCTACATTATCACCTTTTGGAAATTTAAGGTTAGGATGATTGTGATGTAGTACCCATTGAGTATTTTTAAATTCTTCAAAGATACTTTTCCAGATAGGTCGCCAACGATCATTAAGTCTCACGTTATTAGTAGCTCCACGATCTGAATTAATTATAAAATCAGTGGTACTTCTTAAATTCATATCAAACAAAGAATCGAAGCCGTATAGATGTATTTCGTCGGCTCTCAGTTTATTTGCTGTATAGTGTGCGGCGAAATGACCACAATTAAGATTTGTATAGTTACCCGCATATTCAGGCAATACGGTATAGAACTCTCTGATCTTATGACCAAACCTCATCTTAAAATTACCCTTGTTTTGTTCATACCAAATCTTGGGTCTATATCCCATAACCCAATTTCCAGGAATCTGCACAGAACCTTCAGTGAGGGCATGGCACATTTTAAAATCTACAATGCAGCTTGCATATGTGTTTGCAATTTCCTGTGGTGGTAGATTACAAGTAATCTTAATGCCCTTAGCGGGTTTATATAAAGAATGGTTATCACCATTACCGATAATATGAGCAACTCTAGACATTAATCATTTCTCTAATATATTCTTTACCTTTTGCACCAGTCCAGTGCATGATACTAATTTTTTCGGGAGCAGACTTATCAAGCAAATCTAATCTGAGTGTGTTAAATTTTCTTGGAAGATCTCTAATATATATTAACCTATTCATTTCCTGTCTGAGAATGGCATGAAGTACATCTTGATCTCCAAACATAGGATTGGTTGTATCAGTTACATTCTTTATCTGCTTAACCCATTCTCGTAATATAATAGGCCTGTTTTGAAATGCTACTACCCCTGAGTTGTGCCAAGTCTCTCCTCTACGTATAGACCACGGAACATCTTCTACCATACACAATTTATTTGGTAAAGTATATTCAAATATGTTTTCAATATTATCTTTAACCTGACAATCTGTATCCAGCCAACAAACCTTATGAGCACGTCTTGTAGCATCCAACATGGCGGCTGGTTTTTTAAACCAATGACTTTCGGATAAAAATTCTTTATCAAAATCATATACATGTAACAAAGCATCGGGATTATGTTTCCTAAAGTTTTGTTCAAACCAAGGTAACATCCATCTTGTTTTCTTATCACATCCCGTTATGAATAATTTTTTATGCATTATCAATCTTCCAAAATCCTGAACCAGTATCAAATTCGTGATGTACTAATTTTAATTTTCTTTTAGCAACAAACTCATCAATGGCCTGCATGGTACCGGGATGTGCGGGATGATAATCATCACCACATAGAAGTGGTACATCCTTCAAGAAGTTTAATTCAGCTGATACATTTTCATATGAATGTAGACCATCAATGTAGACCATATCCCAATTAGTATCTTTAGCTAATAATTCCAAGCTGGGATATGCATGAATTTCTTTAAGTACTTCATAACGCCTTGGATGTTGATTGACATTATGATTAAACAATGTTCTGTGATCTTTTTCGAGGTAAAGATTCATAGCATATGATATGGCTGAATTGTA
>Ga0255782_10000034_pt1 | contig 117987 bp, 169 predicted proteins | sample 101ome_26_FD_179980 | JGI IMG/M metagenome (GOLD analysis project Ga0255782, IMG submission 179980) | Coastal salt marsh microbial communities from the Groves Creek Marsh, Skidaway Island, Georgia - 101408AT metaG (version 2) | ecosystem: Environmental > Aquatic > Marine > Intertidal zone >...
CTGTTATCCACACTTCTTCAGCGTGTTTAGTTTTACTTAGAATTCCGTCAATGTCCCAAGGTGCTAGGAATTGACCTTTCTTAATGTTTATGATTTTACCAGTTGAACAAGCCATCCTAATAAGATCAGTTTGTCTACACAAGAACGCAGGAATTTGTAATACATCTACCACATCGGTATGATCAAATTGAATGTCAACAACCTGTTGCTCATCGTGTACATCTGTTAGGATACGTAATCCTTTAATGTACTCTTTCATTAGACTAAAGTCTCTTATGGTTTTTTCAAAGCCTACTCCACGCACACCTTTTATGCTTGTGCGATTTGCTTTGTCAAAACTTGCTTTGAAATAATAGTCAATGCCGTGTTTATCACAAACACGTTTACATTCTTCTGCTATTTCTAAACTTTGTTCTAGGGTTTCGTGTTGACATGGTCCTGCTATAATTCTCATAATACTATTGATCCTACTGCTCCAACAGTAGTTATTACAACAGTTGTTGCTATATCTATAATTCCGACTGTTATAATAATCAAAGTGTCCATTACTTCTGACTCATTCCACAGGGTTCCCAACGCTGTTCTTCCAATTCAATAATCCTTTGTCGAAGCATATAGTTTTCTGCTTCAAGGCTACGAATTGTGTTTACAAGTTTGGCTTTATCGTTTTGTGCCATCTTTTCCTTGCGACCATTCTTCCAGTTATGACAAGTGTCCTTGACTGCTTCAAGATATTCTATCTGCTTGTTCCGTGTGGCACGTTCCCATTCCTTGGGATACAGTATCTTGATTTCATCGCAGTCAACATAACCTGCATCGTTGAGATGTAGGTTGCCCAATCGAATATGATGTTTTAGTTCTTTGGGTTTAAGTCCAAGTAGCCTTGCTACCTTATGTAGATACAGTACCATTAGTCCTCCCAGAACAGCATCCAGGTTAGTAAACCTAACCAGACTACCACACTTCCATATACAAATACATCACCCATTATACACAGCCGGTTGGTTTTGGTAAGCCGCCGTACTTGGCAATCTGCTTCATTGGACCAGTCTTCCAAGCATCATACAAACCTTTTGCCTTACGATCCATACCAAGTGCTTTACCAAAGTCCTTAACACGAGGTACCATTGATGTTTCTTCATACATCTCACGTGCCAACATAATGTGACTTACCTGTTCTTCAGTAAGCGTCTTATCATCTTCCTGAGCCATTTCGTGCATTACGTCTACACTCCAGTCACTCATTGCCAATAAGAAACCATCACCATCTCTTTCTAAACTCATTTTTATTCCTCGGCTTTCGCCTATTAAAACAATCCCACGATTGCTATACAAATTACTATGAACGTAAAAAACACCTGTGTGTTTCTTAGTGTTCTATTGTAGGCCGCATGGCCATAACCGTTCCTTGGTGTAAAAGTATCAAACTTCATATCTCGTCCTCCTTGTTATGATATCTATTGTTGTTAGGGTCGCCTGCTTCCAGTTCATCTAGGTCTGGTCGCTTCTTGCCCTTGAGCCAACGCTTACCATCCTTGTGATTACCTTGCTCTGTGTCTACACCACTAATGTAGTGTCCACCCTTGTGTCCTTCTGGGAGTTTTTTGTCGCGGTCCAAACCAATGTAGTGACCGTTGTCTTTCTTAGCCATTACGCTATTTCAAAAGGTTCACTCACCAATTTCTCTGTGGCAAGTTTAGCATCAATTTCTTCTTCAAGACTTTTGATACGCTTATTGAGTGCATTTACAATACTAACACGGGTAGCACCGTGTTCAATATTATCGTGCGTCATTTCGATACAGTGTTTTACTGCTTCCAGTTCTTCTAACAGTTCTTCTTTGTTGATTTCCACGTTGCCTCCTCGGCTTTGTTAACTTACACTTACTATTATACTAAAGTATTAGGAGATGTCAAGTCATTTTGGCAAAACGCATTGCCAACTTTAAGTTGACACAGTTATGCAAAAATAGCAACACTGTCTTGCACAAAAAACAGTTGATTTATCTCAAAAAACATAGTATATTATAAAGTATTAATATAAATACAAATGTTGCAACGCAAGATGCAATATTCACATACAGACACTTGGATAGACAAGGGCGTAATCCACGCCTTACAAGCGATTGACGACTACCAAAGGTAGTTGCACCGCCGGGGAAGTTCCGGGGTATTGCTTTCCTCAAGCATCCATACATCAAAGGAGAGAACAATGACACGATTAATGCGTGGTCTGATGTCTTGGATGAAACGCGGCAAATCTACTAGCCGTGATGAACTCTTGACTTGGGCCCAAACTGAGTACAAAAAAGATTGGCGTTTTGCTTATCAATTTATGTTAGACCATAACGGTCGAGCACCATCACTTAGAGAAATAAACGGACCTGCTTATGTCCGTAAGGAGGTGGCTTAAATGCTACGCTTCCTTAAAAAACTATTCACTTTTTCACAACGCGACTGGGACGAAGACTATCTGTCTCGTGCTACTGACCATGCTGACCTTGAACGTCGTATCAGGGAACTTGATAGGCGCCAGGTCATTACCGGACCGTTTGGGTACAAAAGAACTTAACATATACACACAGAGGAGATTATAAAATGTTATTATGGGAACGATTTAAAAACGCTTGTACTTCAGCAGGCTATGCTAGAGCGGCAAGTCAACTTGCTAGCCAAGGACATTATGAAGAAGCAAAGAACCTTATGCTTAATGGTATGAAAGAAACTGTTGAACGTAAGAAGGCTATTCAAAGACTTGAAAGAGTTAAGAAAGCCAAATGGAATTATGAGCCAGGTGATCATTATATGAAAGGTCACAAGGTTGCATTTTGGAAGGGACACGCAGATGCTTAAGACTTTTTGGAATGCAGTTGTGCCTATGGCAGTTATGCTATCAGTACTATCAGGCTTTATGATACTAAACGGAATGTTCTGGGGAGGAATGTTATAATGTTAAATTGGATGCCTTACACTGACGAAGAATGGGAATACCAAAGTAAACCTAAACCTTCGAAGTAATCAAAAAAGTAGGGGAGCCGCCCGTCAAGATGACTCCCCTACAACTTTGCCTTTTAAGTTGTTTTATATAATTTTATTTTTGGAAAATTTTATATAGAACTGCGGCCGCAACTAAACCAACTAAACCTTGAGAGCCTAGTGTAGCAACGATGCCAGTAATGGTACCGATGATGTCACCGCCAATAAAAGGAACCGTACCACCAAAGATAATTTGTAGCACGATTGCTAATGAGATGAGAGCGACTCCTGCTTCAGTTGCCTCTTTCATCCAACCTACGACTTGTTTTAACATATTAAGTCTCCTTTATTATTAAACAACTGTTGATATTCTCAACAGTGTTTTATTTAGGTAATGAGAAATAAAAGTAAAACTACCATAAATGGTTTAAGGTGTCTAAATTAATGATTTTCATTATTGACTTTTACCATTAACCGTGTATAATTATTATTGTAGACTCAAAGAGGACCTGTTTAACTCTCCTCCGATCTGTTTACATTTTGTTAATACTTTAGAAAAGGAGAAACATTATGTGGACAAAACCTACATTTACTGAAATGCGTTTTGGCTTTGAAGTCACTATGTACGTGATGAACAAGTAGTAAACGCTGGGGGGTCTTAGGATCCCCCATTTTATTTTAAGGAAGATACTATGGAAAAAGCACCAAACCCAAGTGGATGGGGACTTCTTGTCATTGTAGGATTTTTAGTATTAGTAATTTGGCTTGGTCCTAACAAACCTATACCAGAGATAAGTGACGATGTGCAACACGGAACAATTGATTGTAGTCAAGGACTTGATCAGTTAACTCCAACTCAAATAGAGTTGTGTATAGATATACAATCATTTAGCGAAGGATCAGATTATGAATAAAATGGAATGGATAGGAGTCTTAGGAATACTAGTAGTAGTTGTAATAATGCTGACTGGATGTGCAGGATACGACTTAGTTTGGGGATATGATTATCCAAAATAGTAATTTTTTTCATTGACATTACTAAATAAACGTGTTATATTATTAGAGTTATAGTAATATAACAGACACATTAAAACACACACACAGAAGGAGAAAAAATGATGTCATTTGATCAAGTAGAAAAAAGCGTTAAACAAGGCGCTGAATACGTTCAAGAAAAAGTAAAAGAAGCAATGCCAAAAGTATCGTTCAACAAGAACGGTTATGAAATCCGTACACAAGTATTGGATATGGCAAAACAATTCACAGAGTTCGAACATTCACAAAAGTGGATGGGTTGGGAAATTACGCAGAAGCGTGATGAAAAAACTGGTGAGATTGTTTCAAAAGTAGGTATGCCAGAAGTACCAGGTGTAGACCACGTACTTGAGTATGCTGAAAAGTTTTACGACTTCATCAACAAAACAAAATAATCAATTACAGTAAGTAAAATTGACTTAAAGGGCGGTGCTTCGGTGTCGCCCTTTTTTAGTAGTGGAAAAAGAATACTTGGTTTCTACGAACCTCGTTGTGCCAACGGTTGCTTTCAATAGCCATACCATGATAAATTAAACTAGGAAATATAATTGCTCTATTATATTTGCTAGGAATGTTTCCGCCTTTGATCCATCTGTCTTTAGGACTCCAGGGGTCAATATGTTCTGCGTTTCTTTCATGTCCTGTACGTATAGCACTATCAAATCCATGCTGTGCAATCATCTTTGGAAAACCTTGTCTATGGTAAAGGTTGGTTCCTTCACAGCCACCTTCGTTCAAATAGATTAATGCTGTCCAACCATGATCTAAATGTGGCCACCACCAATGTGTTTCATGTTTATCGAACTCTGAATCATAAAACGTAAATGTATTTGTTAGTATTGTTGACGGCTCGTTCTTATATTCTTTGGCTCCACAGATAGTTGCCAGTGTTAGAGAAACACCTTCCATTCCAGGGTGTGTGCCCGAGTGTCTTCTATCAGCAAACTTCTTACCATTAAGGCTTTCTGGATCACCTTCTTTGAATAAAGTATATTTGCATTTGGTATCAAGATATTCGTTTACTCGATCAGGAAATGCATAAAAGTCATCTATCTGCCAATAGTGGCGCTCATAATACGGAAGGTCAATCTTCTGAACATCCGCATCGGAATTCATCATAAATGGATTATCAATACTACTCATAGCAATATTTAATATCTCAAAAAACTAAATTGACATAAGTTGATATTTTGCTAATAGAGCAGGATCATCTATAGAATGTTTTGGTTTAATATCTAACCCTTGTACTATGCATAACCAACTAAACACATCGTACCACTGCCAATTGTTTTGTTTGATATAATCAAAATCATTTTCTACAATTAACTTTTGGTATGTTTTATCAAACCATTTAGCATTTTTTTGATTAGTCCAAAACTCTGTATTGCTGTTAGGATTATCAATATAATGTAATTTAAGAAAGGTTCTTATTTCGTGTGCTGATTTGTATAGTTCAGCATTAAACTCGTCAACTGTCATACTAGAAGCAAACACTTTGTCTAATAAATCTAGTTCTGTTATTGTAAATTCTATGTTAGTTGCTTCCATTGGCTCTACAAAATGTGCTGATAATCCTATTGCTACAATGTTGCCTTTCATTATATTCTTTTGTACACCAACATCAAATTTTATAGTTCTAGCATCTGGAACACCTATTTCTTGTCGTGCTTGATCTGGATTGATATAACTGCTGTCAAATACATATCCTCTGCCGGCACGATCTTTTGTGTGTATTGTCCAACACCAACCATATTCTTTTGCTTCTAAGATAGTATATGGACAAAACTCTTTGAATGGTTCATTCCAAACTACTGCACTATCTACAACTCCTTTATCATTCCAAGATTCAAAGTCGTCGTTGCCAACTAACACTTTATGAAATCCTGTGCAATCAACAAAATAGTCTGCTGTGATTTCTTGTCCGTTATCTAGTACAACACTCTTTATGTTGTTGCCGTTTCTTTTAACATTTGATACTTGCTGTTTAATAATTGTTATTTTATTCTTTAACAGTTTTTCAAGGTATTGTGGTACGAGTCCTGCTTGCCAATGTATTGCTACACCTTCTAAACTATTGGGTACTTGTTTGTTAACTACAAGATTATAAAAATTTGATAATGGTGCTACTGGTTGATTATTAGTGTACGCCCAAGTGCTTACATCTAAAAACTCTTGATCATCTCTAATATTAAAAGGATGGCAGTATTCTTTTTTACTAAAGTTTACATGATAGGTTGCAAGTTTTATTGCACCGTTGACCTCTTTAATGTATTCCTGTAAATCTATGCCCTGCCTTAACAGCCATTCTACTAGTCTGTCTGTAGTAGACTCTCCAACTCCAACTGTTGGAATGCTACTGTCTATGATAGTTATTTTATGATTCTTGCTTAACGACAATGCAGATAGCCATCCTGCTGTTCCGCCACCTACAATTACTATGTTCATATCTTTTCTAACAACTCGCCTGCCGTGCCTTCTATTACTGGAATATCATATTCGTCAATGATTCTTTTGTAATTGCTATCCCACAAAGGTTGTAGTTCTTCACTTGCCGCTGGACCTTTTCTAATGTGGTCTTCAATTAGTTTGTGTTCAGGATTATGTCTTACAAAATAAACTTCATTAAATTGTTTTGCTTGTTCAACAGCAAGTTCAAGATACTGTAAAGGTAGTGTACCTTTGCACATTCCCATAGCATATGCACACTCATTAAACACAACATAGTCTAGTGGTAAACGTTTTACAATAAAAACATCTGCACTGTATTCGTGTTCAAGCATTTGACTCCAGTGTCTGTGATACAACCAAGCACAACTGTCTAAGTTTCCGCCTATCTCTTTGGCTAATAGTTCGCTGTCCATAAACATTGTACTGCGAACAGTTTCGGGCATATACGTGACATTAACTCCACGTTTACCCATTTTTTCTCTTTCTAATAATTTAATAGCAACTGTGTTTTTGCCTACGCCATGGGCACCTACTACTGCTATTCTTTTGTCTGATACACTCATTGGTTTAAACTATCCTTTGTATATATGTTATCTTTATCTTGTATATCATACTGCGAGATGTGAGTAGGGTTTAGGGTATTAATATTATACTCTAAACCAAATATTGTGTATTTGTATCTTGGTTTTACAATTGGCGCATTAAGTTCTGCAAACCATTTTCTAACCCATTCAACATTGTTATGCAAAAAATATATTTTTCTTAGATGATTTACATTATCTCCGTAGTAAACTCCAACTCCACTTTTTAAAATATCAATTCTACTTCCAGGTGGCAAAGAAGGTAATGGATGTCTAGGTAAGTTTTGATCGTAAACTTTTAATACTCGTTGTTGTTTATCTAAGAAACATTCAACAGCATAATAGTCACAGAACACATGATAATTTTCAACAGCAAACTCTTGTTTTATTTCTTCACTAGGGTAAACATCAAATGTTAGATTAACTTTTTGTTTGTTGACATCATAACTAATCATCTGTAAGCCATCAAAGTTTGTATTAGGCCATACAGCCAATACCATTGCTTTGTATTCTAACGCCGCATTGCCGTTAGCATCTACAAATACTTCGTTTGCTCCGTCACTACTGTACTTTGTTTCAATCATCTAACATCATTTCCTTACGGTAGTAATTGTAAACATCAGGCACCATACCTTTCATAGGTATTGGCCAATCAATTATATCAAATAGATAATCATATACCTCTGGACTTTCGTCATAGGTTTTATAATATGGATCGTTTCCAGCAAGTAGCATAGGGTCTCTTAAAAGTTTCCAAAAGTCCTCGTCAAAGTCTTGGCTAATCCAATACGCATAACAATATGCTACTACATAACTTTTGCTTGGATATATCCATTCATCTACGTATTCAAAAAAGTGTCGAGCGGCATCTTCTTTGACTGCTGTAGACATTTTTATATCAACTTGATTAAGATCATCAGAGTGTTGAGTATTCAAACGATGGTATACTTCTTGTCTAACTTTCCAGTCCTGCATCGTATCGTTCTCCATAGTAATCTAACAATCCTTTATAACCATTACAACCGTTATCTAAGTTTTTAACATATCGATAGTGTTCTGTTAAACAGATACCGTAGTAATCGCACTTCTTACAGATATCAGAACAATTTTTTTCTGGTTCTTGTTCTGCCCACTGCTTATACTCTTTATAAGAATCTAATTCTAAAAAGTATTCTTTATCGTGTTTATCAAATTCTAATACTCCAAACTTTCCATTTGGCGTAATGTACACATGGTCGTTTGAAAATGCGTTTCGTAGACCAACTAAACTTTCATTTATGTGTTGCTTATTAATAAATTTAAAGTTCTTTTTTATAGGACTTTCTAACCATTTGATAACAAACTGTTCAAAGTCTTTGTGCGTGACATTATGTGCATTTGCTTGATTAATACTGTAAGGTTTAATTTCTACACTTTCAATTGAACTGCATAGGTTTAACTGTTGTATCATACTATCCACATTCATATCAAGTACTTTAGGACTTGCAAGAATTAAAACAGCAATAGGCACAGGACTTTGTAGCATATTATAAAATACTTTGTCGTATTTTTCTCTTGCTTCAAAATCATAACTTACACTTAGATAAAAGTCTTTTTCAAAAAATCCATCGTGAAGCATAGAAAAGTTTGTATTAATGTTTATTGTTCCGCGATAATGTTTTTGTATTACATCACGCATCTCATAAAAATATTCTTTTTTAAGAGCACCAACTTCGCCGCCATACAAATCAATATGATCTATTGTATCTTCCATTCTTATTTCCATTAACATATCGTCTAGTCTTTTAAGATCTATTTTATTTTGATCTGCTAGTTGCTCTTGTGTGAGATAACAAAAGTCACATCTAAAATTACAAAAGTATGTAGGGTTAATGGAAACGTTCATCCGGAAACTCCATTATAATTTTGTTCAATAATAATTTTTTACTAAATCTAGAAAATAGCAAACGTGTTAGTAGACTACTATTTTTAAATAAACCAATGTAAAGATATTCGTAGTGATTATAGTTTTTTAAAAATAACTTATTCATATATTCTACTTCTGCTTTTTTATCTTCTAACTCTAATACTTTACGCAATGATTGATTTGTATTGTTAACTTTCTTTCTAGTTTCAAAATATAAACCAGGTATATGTTGTATACGATGAACAATGTTATGCATCCTAATATCAATATCGTTTCCGCCAAGTGCTAACATAACATACCAATTCATATTTTGCTTGTCGTAATAGTGTCCTTCACAACTGCTAATAGGCAAGTATCCTTTGTCTAATAAGGCTTTTATATGAGGTCTAACACCAGGCTCTAATTCGTCAAAGAATTCTTTATCATAAGGACTTACTGTCAGTGCAACATAGCCTGTTTCGTAAACATCATTAGCATTTTTTGAAGCGTGTATTCTTCCGTTATCAAAAACTTTATTCTTCAATGTCGTACTCCTTTATCTTGTTGTTTTCCCAAACAGACTTATATCCGCAACTTACAATTACACTGTGACGTAGAGTGTTTGTTGTATTAACTCTGTGAACAAAACAAGGATTGTAATTGTTTAATACTATTAACTTATTTGTTTCTATTTTTATTTTACCCGTTGTTTCAACATTGCCTTCAATATGATTTAGACCTTTTGCTGGTTGCCAATGCGGAAAACTATCAGTATCATTAACTTGAATTTGACTTACCTTTCCTACTTCAAATTCGCCACTATCCTGTGTTTCCATATAGAATAATAACTGTATTAGTGTTCCGTCAAAACCATCCCAATGCCACACCATATCAGTGCCTGCATTCATTCGATTCACACTTACTTTAAAGTTATCAAAGGTTCCGTATATTTCATTCCAGTATTTGAAGTACGGCTCTGCTAGAACTTGTTTTATGATATCAACATACTTCTGTTGATTAGCGTAGAAGTTATCATCTAGATCTAAATAATCTCGATCCCATAAAGGATTTTCAATACCAGGATATGTGCCTTTTCCATATTGTTCAGTAAGAACAAAGCCTGCTAAATGATTTGTTATTGTATCATCTACGTATAAAGTATCAAATCCTTTTTCAAAGAATGACTGTAGGTTAGGAGAAGTTTTACTTAGATTCATTTTCATACGGAGTGACTTCTACTCCCTCCAACCCGTTTGCTTTTAATATCTTAGGAGCAATCTGTTTCATCAAACGACAATGTGCTTCTACTACATTATGTTGTTTAAAGTCTTTAACTGTTTTTCTACAACCATTACATATATCAAACATAGGACAAGTATAACATGATTTTTTCATACTTGCAAGTTCAAAACTATCCTGAAGCGGTGTAAAAAATTCTCCGTTCATTTCACGTTCAAAGTTAATTGGCTTGTCCATATCATCTCCAAACGCACCACAACTGTAATAGTCGCCACCTGGATTCATAGCACGTATGCCTTCGTCACACTTTCTATTCTGTGGACAACTTGTAGCATTGCCTTTTAGTCTTTGCATCATTTGTTTGGTGTTGAACTCCCATGGAGCAAGTCCTGCTTCCCATATATCAATATAGGTTTTATACATTTTAGATAGTAAGTAAGGACGATCTTGTTCGCCACTACTCATTGCATAGTTAAGTTTACACTCAACGCCTGTCTTATCCTGTCTATCAAAATTATGTAATGTTCCGCCAGGCTCAAGTCCTTCACTCATTTCCATAGCAAGTTCTACATTTTTAATTGCTAGATGATCGTTAGTATCTGTGACTACACTAATAAAGTCCGGACGATAACCACAGTGTTCTAACATAGCATCTGATACTTTCCAAAAGTCCTCTACTGTGAATAAACTGTAATCACCTTTAAGTCTTCCGTCACCGTAGTTAAAACTTGTTGTAATTCCTACACGTTCATTGTTAAAAAGGTCACGCCATTTTGTAGGCTTTACATAAAATGGCCACAAATTTGTAGTAAGAGCAATACTAGTTTTGTAATTATTACTATCTAACCAATCTATTATACGCCAATAGTAATCTGGTTCCATCATTAACGGATCACCACCATTAACAATTATTGTGTTTGTATTAGGATATCTTTTTAAAAACTTAAAAATGTGTTCATGATCTAATACAACTTTTCCATGCTCTGCAATTTTTGTGCTTGAACAAAACGTACATTTAAAATTACAAAGTTCAGTTGGTTTAATAATTAGTTCCATAAACTTATACCTGCATTAATTGTATATCTATTTTTAGTTTTATCTTTTAATGTATCTACACTATGAACAAATCTAGGATTAGCATTGTTTAGTAATACAACAGTTCCGTTTAACGGAATAATATTTTTTACATTAGACACTTCTTCGTTAGGCCAATCACGTTCTCCAATTTTAAGAATACTTCCCCATTCTGTTTTCCATTCAGGCTCTTCAGTAAAATAAATTAAAAACCCTACGTCATGATCTTCAACTCCGTCCCAATGCCAGTTTAAACTATCACTACCATTCCAGAGATCTATAAACCTAAGTTCCCAATTATATCCACACGTTTTTTCAAACCAATTGCTATAATAAGGATCTTTAAATAATTGTGTAATTGCATCAGTATACATCTTAGGAACAACATCTAAACTAGAAGCACTTTTGGCTTTTTCATATTCTCTATTGTATTCTCTTTCTTCCTTAGGTGGTGTTGTAATATCTGTGTTTATGCTCCATTCAGGTATGCTTTTGTATACCGAATGTGTTTGCCAATTTTCCATAGATATTTGTGCCCACAACAATGTTGTTAGATGTTGCGGAAGTTGAACAACATCAAACCCGTGTTTGTAAAAATGGTTAACGTCAAACGTCTTTTGAATCAACATAATCGTATACCTCCGCTAACCAACAAGGCTCTTGTGTTCTAAAACTTTTTAAATGATTACTTAAGAAACAACCCATAGAGCAACGTTGAAAATGTGGACATTCTAAACAGTTATAATCTTCAAACCATTTCTGTTCCATTTCTTCCTTAGTTGGCCTATATCCATCTAGGTCTTTAGATAATAATACTGTACAACCTCCTGCATCACCACTGGGCATAATAGTAAACGTATCCATACAAGTCATGCGTTTCTTTTGCTTGTTAGGATAATCTTTGAAGGGTAAACAGTTAGGATAGTTATCTAACATAAACTTCATAAAGTCACGCAACTGTACATCATTAGGAGTCATACGTTCTCTATTCTTTTCTGGTGTGTAGTAATCAAAATAGATATCATAGTTGTCGTACAAGTAATCAAAGAAAGGTGTAGCACGTTTTAAGAACTTTTCAATGTTAGGCTTTGTCATAATAACATTAGCACTTTTGATGTAGTTTTTAAACATTCTTACGTTCTCTTGAAACTTTTCTAACTGTCCAAAACCAAAGCGTCCACTAGGATCATAACTTGTTAGTAGTTTAATCTGTGGGCATTCATCTAGTAGTTTTTGTAGTCTATCTGTGCGTTCGTAAACAAAGTTTGTGGTAAAACATATTTCAACATCATAGTTGTTTTCCTTGCTCCACTTATCTAATTCATCTGCTAGATATTTGTAGTCATCAAAGCAACTGTCAGGAACAAGATCACTAAACACTTCACCACCCATAAAGTGTACACTGAACATACCTCTAGTAGCACTCATATTTTTTATAGCACGTTGCACAACTTCTAGTTTATCTCGTATGGTATCCATACCAACCTTGCTGTTGTGATCTTGATTGCAAAACTTACAACTCATATTACACTGTTCAAACAAGGTCACAATGATCTCGCCTAAGATTTGTCTTTTGTTTGTTTTTGTAATAATATTATGTTCTATCATTCAACTATCTCATTAAAAGTCATATTGCATACAAGACTTATTCTTTGTTCACTACCTAAGTAAGGAGTGACTTCATGCCAAACATAATACGGTGCCGCAATTAATAAACCATCTGTTGGTTCAATTTCTATGTATGGTTTACCTGGCGCAAATGATTTTTTACTTTGCCATCTAGGATCATATAATCTTATTTTGCCGCCTTCACTATTTCCTGCATTAATATAAAATACTGCAAACGCATCAATAACATCATGTGAATGTACGCTTTTAAAATCACCAAACTTCATTGGATTGATGATGTTTAGGTCATCCATATTATAATTTGTGTTGTGACCTGCGTGTTCACAAAGAGTGTCAAATGCGATTTTAAATCGTGAACGTATGTCCGGAAATGCATTAAAGTTTACATTTTCGTCTGCTATGTTAACAATGCCACTAGCCTTCATATCTGTTATTTTGGCAATGGCTAGGGTTTCAACTTGCTTTTTCCAATCTTCGTCATCATTATACTGACAAGAATAGATTGGCGTAGACCAATATTCATTTATCATACTGGTATTTATAGTAGCAGTTTTAGGTAGTTTAACCTATTGAAAAGTTAGATAATGTTGCTGAGTTTTCTTTTTTAAGTTTATAAAAGAAGTTTAACAATAGTACATTTACTTTTAATCTATCTTCAATTTCAAATGCACTTAGAGCACTATTGATATCTTTATCAAGAACTGTATCAATTTCACTGCTTGTTAATGTTCCATTTGAATTTTGGACAATCTTAATTACTTCTTTAGACAGTGTTGAATCGTCATCACCTGCATCAGTTCCTGAAGCCTCAAACATCTTTTGTCTAAAGTCTGCAACATCAATTTTAATGCTGTCAATTGTTTGATCTTTTAAGATAAAATCTAATGTATCATTGGTTCCTTCAAGTGCAAATAAGTCTTGGTCAATTGTATAATCAACACCTACTAGTTTTGAAACCCATGTCTTATTGATGTTTTGAAGCAAACTGCTTCTAATAAACAATGCTTCGTCCATTACTTTTTTGCTAAGAATAGCATACATCTTTTTACCTAATGAATCATCGTATGTACTTTTGCCATTAAGTTTGCCAGCAATCAAAAACTCAATTGGTGCTTTTGCTCTTACTTTTCCAGTTAATGAATTGTTTACTTCTACTGAAACTGTTTTAAATAATCCTTGAAACTGATCTTTAGTCATGTATCCAAAAGATTCTGCTAGTGTTTTTTGACTATCAACTCCAGCATTGTCTGAACCCCATGTAAAGTCTTGTCTTGTGATTAACTTTGCTTCTGTTGTGTTTGCATTATAGATTTTAAATGCATCTTCTTTTGTAATGTTAGGGTATAGATATTTTACCCATTTGACAAATAGTGTATTGTATGTTGTTGCATCTGCAAAAATATCAACAGTGCCTTTTTCTAATAGGAAATCAAAAAACTCTGCGTCGTTTGCAAACTCTTTATCAGCACCAACTAGTTCGTTGTATGAGTTAACATTGTAATATGTTTCCCCTAACGATCTAAATCTTGTTTGTATTTCGTCGCCAATTTGTTGTGTTAAATTTGGTGAAATAACGATACGTGGACGCTCCATATCCATACGGAACTCTGGCTTTACATACACTTTATCAAATAGTAGAAACATCTTTTAAACTCTCTTCTTTTAACTCTTTGTATTTATTTGAATCCCACATTCCTGAAGCCACTGCATTAGTGATAAGTGCTACTGTATTTCCAGGAACAAACCAGTAATTAAATAACGGTTCGCCTTTAAACATAGGATCGTTAAATTGCTTTACTAAAAACTTTCTATCTGTTAACGGTACGTGAGGAAACAATTCATATACATCTGAATACTTGTATAAATGTACGTAGTTAATTCCGCAGAATGTATCGTCTTCTACACGATCAAACCCATCAATACTTTGTTGAATAGCATTGTCTTGAATACAGTGCAAATTAAAAATACTACCACTAGCAAGAGCAACTGTCCATTTATCAACTAGGTCTGCGTTTTCTTCAATAAAATCTTTTGCTTCATTAAAAGAAAATAACTTGTTAACATAGTGTAAGCCTTGGTTTTCTTTTATACCTGCTAATAGTATTTGAAGTACTGTTAGTTCTAATGATTTTAGTTTTACTAACATTCTTGTTTCCATGTAAACTTTTACAAATTCATTTACTTCAGAAAACTCTACATCTTTAAAACTAACATCACACGGAACATCTAAATTACTTAGATATGTAAGTAATTTTTCTCCTTTAAGTGTGCTATCTTTATAATCAATAATAAAAGTAATATCTTTATTTTCAAAGTATTCTTTTAAATTATCAATAGGAATAGGAGCAACTGTATGTTTGTTCATTAGCGTCTACCTCTTGAACCGTGACAGTTAGAGTGGCAACTACTGTGACATACTGTGACTGGTGTGTCTACAACAATATCACGTTTTTCGTTCATTTCTCGTTGAAGATCCCCTAAGTATGCTTCGATACCAGCAACACTTACTAAATCGTCGGGCTCTACTGCACTAGCATCAATACCGTCAAGTGCAACTCTGTTAGCATCTAATAGATGAGCAACTTGTGTTTGATCAAAATCAACACGAGGATTTGCTTCACCTGTGCCAGATGTTTGCATTAGCAGTCTTGCTCTTTGTTTTCTAATTCTAGTGTATTCAAATGCTTCGCCTTCAAGTGTTGCAATAAGTTCTGAAGAATCAATTGTTGATCCTGCAATAGATGTTCCTGTAATACCAATTGAACGACCAGCAGTAGTGCCGCCATAGTTTCCAGCCGGCATATCATTGAACGGTTTATTGTTTGTTGCCCATAGGATTTGACCATTGTTATGAGTCACAACAAAATCTTCAAATCTATCAACAATATTTTGTTTTCTAATAGGGTTTGTTAGCGTAGCCATCTAGTTATGTACCTTTATTAATTTCTCTGTAAATTTCGCATTTGTACGTATATTTATGTTTTCTTTTAGTTTCATCATGAGGGTTTTTGGAGACGCACACACATCTCCTTCCCATTCTAATTGGTGACAATCGCTACCGCATACGTCAAATACCGGGCATTCAAAGCATCTAGGGTCTCTTGCTGTTTCACAGGCTATAATATTGCGTCTTTTTGGGTTAAAAAGCAGTTCAGCAATAGGCATATCTAGGTGTCCATAATGATCTACAGGTGCTGAATTTGGGCATCCTGCGATGGTTCCGTCTGCATTAATTGTAAACATCTTTTGCTCACAGTTTCTACACCAAGTACCTGCATCAGGAAATCCTAGTTCAAATTTAGCATAGATGTTTTCCATAAACGTATGATAAATTTTGTCACGCAAATCGTGTTCAACAATAGCCTCGTGATAAGCAAGGAACCAACTGTCTAGTTCTTTGTTGCTAGGCCATAATGCTAGATTCTTTTTAGCATTACCATCAAAGGTAATACGTTCAAAGTCTATTTCTTGTATTCCTAAATCAATAGCATAATCAATAATATGTACAGGATCTAATTCAATTACATCACGACTCATACTTACAAATAATTTAATTGTAAATCCGTCTTTGATAAGAGTGCGGACATTTGACTCCCATAGTTTACGTTGTTGCTCGTTTGCAAAACGTATTTTAGGATCCCAACTTGTACCAACACGTTTACCTAATGCTGTACGCATAAAATTTAGTTTTTCGTCTGTGAGTTTGTAAACAAGATTAGTAGTTGTTCCCCAACTCATTTCAGGATATAGTTTTGAAACAGCATCATACACTTTTTGCATATCAGCAACAGGTGCAAGAAAAGGTTCACCACCATGAAAATCTACATGGGCAGTTCTAAACTCAGGAAACATTTCTTTTAGTCTTGTAAACCAATCAATAATTTTATTAGGATCAAAATAAATCTTACGACCGTTGATACCATTTGTAAAACAATGACTGCAATTTAGATTACAAGTTTCTGTTGTTTTAAGATATACCATTAAATCTCTCATAGATGTATTCCTATATCTCCAACAGACTTTTCTAAGTAATTGTAAGTTCCAAAACTTAAACTTAAACAGTTTGTAATATTAAATGCTTTGTGCTGAGTATTTGCTTTAATAAAAATATGTTCGTTTTCTTTTAGTGTATGATCAGTGTCTGCAACTGTGACTGTTTTTGTTCCTTCGCAGATATAAATGCAAACCTCACACGGGTCACTATGCATATCAAAACTACCATGATCTTCATACCCCCAATAAGCATGACAGTCAACAGGCTTTCCCCAATGTTTAGAAAGTTGATTACATTTATCATAGATAACTTTATTAAATGCTTCAAAGCCTTGTATTTTAAATGTAGTTTTGTTTGTAATAAGTGTTGGCAATGATTCTATATACTCGGAGAAAGACACATAGGTATCATTAACTGGAGTATCTTTCCCGTCAATAATAGTGTAGATCAATCCTTGTGTAAAGAAATCTAAATTTGATAATGCTTGTTCAAAGTTTTGTTTTGTGATCATAATCCACTTGTGTTATTGCTAACAACTTTATCACCAATTACAATAGGGGAGCCCGGTGATACTCCGTGGATGTTAAAACTAAACACAATTCTTTCTTTGTTAGTAGGATTAGCCGGAACTCTATGAGGCAACCAGCCTGGAAATATCAATGCATCACCTGTTTCACACTTAACTTCTGTATAGTAATCATTAATGCCTCCTGGTTGTTCAAACTTAGGAGCATTAGAATTTAGTGGTAAGTTCATATTTCTAAACTGTATATCACCACTGTCCTCGGGTTTTTCTAAATACATACTTACAGCAAAGTGACTACCACCGTGATCGTGTTCTTCTACATAGCCTTGGTTAGCAGTAATGTTAGTCCAACTTTTAAAAATGCTTAATTCAATATCAGGTTGATACTGCCACTGCTTCCAAATCTCTTTAACATAAGGACGCAACCAATCAAGTATTGGTTTCATCTCAGACCAACTATGAGGTGCGGTTGCTTGATTAAGAACACTAGTCTTGCCACCACCTTTCATAACACCAATGTTAGGTTGCACCATTAAATGTTCTGCTCGTACTTTTCTTACAACATCTGTAAGGTCGCCTGGATAATGCATTTTATATATCAACGGTGCCCATGGTGTAGCATTTATCAATCCATCAATCATTATTGGCTCCTGGCATATAATCGTGTGCGTAAGGTTCAACACTACCTGCGGCTTCAATACTATTAGGGTCTAACTGTTCTCTTACTTTAAAGTTTCCACTAAATGTTGTACGTCTTTTATTTGATTTATTAGGGTTTGTAAAGTGATAAGTCCAACTAGGAAATATTACAATAGTTCCTGATTTTACTTTAGGAATATAACATTTTGTATTAAACTGTTTGAATACTCTATCAACACCTGTTGCCGCAACTCTATTAAACTCTGTATTCTCTAATACAAGTTCGCCGCCAGTTTCAACATCATCTGGGTATTCAAAGAAATAAGAACAAGCAAACATTCTATCAGGTACACTATGATCGTGTATCTCTTGGAATCCACCGTTATTGTATATGTTGGCCCAACATTCAATTAGTTCAAATGTGTATGGGCGTGTTGGACCAAGTGAATCAAAGTATTCAGTAAAGTTTGGTTGTATAGCGTCCCACCATATTTTCCAAGGCATTTGGTCGTTCTTTTCGTGACCACAACTGCTTGTACATCTTGATAGTGTCCAAGTATCTTTAAAATACTCTTTCTCTTTCAAAATGTAAGGCATAAATGCTTCAACAACTTTATCGTGATCTTTTACTTCACCTACGTAAAAGTGTGTTGGCCAAGCAGGGATAGTACTCATGAATTCTCCTTTACTTTGTAAACACAGTTTACAATAATTCTTTTGCTATAATCTATAGGAGGACTGCTAGTATGATATCTTGTACTGTGAAACATTACTAGTCTACCACGTTTAGGTGATAGTGTTGTTTCTGTACGCATATCAGTTAAATCTTCTCCCCAAAATTTGTTAAAGAAGTAAGTGTCTCCATCTGCATCGTCAACATAGTAGATTACACTAATCCACGGTTCGTCATCTTTGCCTTCTAGATGTTTATCACAATGTGGCATATTATACCAACCACGTTGCCAATTTGCTTGTTTGTGTAGATAGTTAACTTTAATTCTGTCTACGGCTTCAATTTCCATTTCAAGGTTATTCATTAGACTGTTGCTAATAATATCTGAAACATACGTAAATGGTGAAAAGACCGGACCTCTGCTGTCAACTAAAGGATGGACAAACTGATTGCAATCGTGAATATTGTCTTTAATTATTTCAGATGTTTTTTCTAATTGCCCTGCTGTGACTTTATTGTAGGCCCAATTAAAGTTTGGATCTAAAACAGCATCTAATATTTTTTGCTGATCATCTGGATGTACACAATTATCATACATTATAAATGGATGATTTTTCTTTTCAACTACTTCAACTTGCATTCTTACTCCTTATATACAGTGCTATTTAAGTAGTCATACATTGTTTGACAATGCTTTACGGCTTTACTCCATGTTTCTTTATTTGAATCCAAACGTCTAATAATTTCTTCTAGTTGTCTATTTGATAGTTTATTATGTGCAGGTTCAATACCTTCTGTGACAATATCAACAGGATTGTATCCCATACCACTAGCAATTGGAGGAAATCCAAATCCTGTAAGATTTTTAAGAACTAATCTATCAAAAGCATAACTCTTTCCTGATACAGTTAATGGTTGTGTTTCATCTAGCATATTTGGATCATAAGATCTTTTATAGCAGTCTTTCCAATATTGTGTATCATTCCTCTGTGTCATTGCATAATGCATTGATACAAAATTAGCGAAGTCTTTAAACATCTTTTTGCATACTGCATTATATCCGTCAATATCAAATTGACTTGCTACTTGCTTACCATTTGTTCCATAACTTCTAAGAAGTGTTCTTGCAAGTTCAATTAAAAACTTATGAACTGTATATAATCCGTTTGACTCTAACGGTTCAATGAACCCTGCACTTAGTCCTATTGCTACAACATTTTTAACCCAAAGTCTCTCGTGTAAGCCTACACGCATTCTTAAATCTTTAAATTCTAATTCATTAACATCAACGTCATTAGCACTCAAATACATTTTAAATTCATTTAATGCCTGTTCAGGTGTTGCGTGATCATCTGAATATACATATCCTGTACCAATTCTACTCCACAAAGGAATATTCCACACCCAACCATTACCTAATGCTGTACAATTTGTAAACGGTTCCATTTGTGCTTTTTTATCTGTGTATGGAACTCGTGTTGCCCATGCTCTATTATTAGGCAACATATATCTATAACTATCAAATGGCTCTTTCATTGTTTTGTCTAACAACAAACTTTTGAACCCTGTACAATCAATGTATAGGTCGCCAGTAATTAACAAACTGTCATCAAGTTGTAAACCAAGCAAACCGTTTTTGTCATCACTTCTTACTTCTTGTACATCACTTTGTATGTGTTCAACACCATTAGGAATACAAATATTATTCTTTAACCACTGTCCAAACTTAACAGCATCAAAATGATACGCACTATCAACTCCGTAAGTATATCCTGGAAGTTTATTATCGGTATTTTTATCAAACTTGTTTTCGTTAACCAACGCCATTACACTATGAAAACTTTCTGCGTAATTGCTGTTAGGTGTTTCAGGCTTATACATCTTTTTATAGTGCCAATCATTTGTTCCGTAGACTGTATTATCTAAATGCGGCCTTGTAAACGGATAATGGAATCCACCGTCGTTTTGTTTATAGAAGTTATTAAACTTAATGCTCAATTTATATGTTGCATCAGTTTCTTTCATAAACTTCTTTTCATCAATCCCTAATAGATTAATCCATTCATGAATGCCAGCAATAGTACTTTCGCCAACCCCTACAATCGGTGTGTTAGGTGATTCAATTAGTGTGACTTGGTATGTTGGAAATACTTTACAGATAGTTGCCGCAGTCATCCACCCGGCACTTCCTCCACCCACGATTACAATTTTCTTATGCATTGTCTCTGTATATTGTCCTTTTTAAATACTCATAAAGAGTATTACAATTTGCTACTGCGTGTTTCCATTCTTCTTTTCTAGATTCTAAATGCTCTACAATATCATCTATTTCTTCTTCTGTTAAAGGATCTATATCTAGTTTTTCTGTAATGCGATCAATTGGATTCCAATTCAAACCAACTGCAATACAATGCGGACCACCTGCAGGTTGAAACTCGTTGTTGCTCATTCTATCCATTGCAAGATATCTCATACCCGAACTAACAGTAATGTGAGGATTGAGCAACTCCCAATCATAATCTTTGTTAACAAGGTCACGCCAATACTTTGTATCATTCCTTGCTGAAAGAGCATAATGTAATATAACAAAGTGTGTAAACTCTGTAAACATTTTAGTAGTTCGTAAATTAAACACACCTTTATCAAACTCAGTTGCTACAATGTCTGTGTTTTCTTCGCGTTGTAGAATACGCATAAGTTCAATAAGATATTCGTGAACAGCAAACAATCCATTAGATTCTAAAGGTTCAATAAACCCTGCACTTAGTCCAATTGCTACAACATTCTTTACCCACATCTTTTCATGTAGGCCTGTTTTCATTTTAATGTCTTTGTAGTTTAATGTTTCTGGATCGTATCCTAGTTCTTTAAGATGTTCTTTAACTTCTTGTAGTGCTTCTTCTGGTGTTGCGTGTTTATCACTATAAACATAGCCTTTGCCAATCCTACTCCATAGAGGCGTGTCCCATACCCAACCATTGCCTAATGCTGTACAAGTTGTATATGGACGCATTTGTTCTTCCTTGTTTAGATAAGGAACTTGAACTGCCCACGCTCTGTTATTAGGTAAGTGTTCTTCATATGAATGAAACGGAACATCAAACTCGCTTAACAGTCTACTTCTAAATCCTGTACAATCTACAAACAAATCTGCTTCAACAAGACTATTGTTTTCTAATACTAGATGTTTAATACCGTTATTGTCTTTTACAATTTCTTTTACTTCTTGTTGTACGTGTTTCACTCCGTCAGGTAGACAGATGTTGTCACGCAACCAAATACCAAATTTAACAGCATCAAAATGATAGGCTGTATTTTTTCCGTAGCGATAACTTGGCAACCGTAAGTCTGTATTCTTATCAAACTTGTTTTCATTTATGAGTGCCATTACACTAAAGAAACTATCTGCGTAATCACTTGTTGGAGATTTATCTCTATAGATTTGTTTGATGTGCCAGTCGTTAAGACCAAAACGTGTTCCGTTTAAATCAGGATCGCTAAAAGGATAATGAAAGCCATTGTCGCCTTTCTTATAAAAGTTTTCAAACTTAATACTTAACTTGTAGGTTGCATCTGTATCACGCATAAAGTCTTTATCTTTAATACCAATAAGACGCATCCAAGTGTTAATAGATTGTAATGTACTTTCACCCACACCACTAATAGGAATGTTTGGTGATTCAATCAAGGTGATATCCCATGATGGGAAACATCTAATAAAGGTAGAGGCGGTCATCCATCCTGCGGAACCGCCTCCTACTATTACAACCTTTTTACTCACTACTCGTCCCCTAGAAAGAAGTACTTAATCTTTTTCCAGTTGTTGGCTGTTTGGTCTTTTCCTTTTGCCCACTGTTCTGCTTGGTACTCTTTTGTTTCTTCTACAAAAGTGTTTATCGCATCGGGCCTTGAAGCAATCCATTCTTGAACGGAATTTGCTTTAGACTTTAACTGTAAACTAAAAGGTTTTTCTTTTGGTACAATTTGATTAGTACCATTTGCTAATACTCCTGTTGTTGATACTGCTATTGCAAACAATAGTGTAATTACTATAAGAGCATAAAACATTAGTTTATTGCTATTCATCATCTTTACCTCCTTCCAACTTGGTATATGAACTTTTATCTCGTGAAATCAAAAAACAATCTGCTTGTATTTGATCTATGAGTGCTTGTATTTCTAAATCTCTACCTTTTGATTTAGGTGTGTCGTATTTTAATGCTCTAAGTTTATCAGCATCTGTTTTAATGCTGTCTATCTTATCACAAAACTCACTTATCCTATGAAGCATTATATCTTCTCTCCTTCCTCAAATCCTCTAAATGTTTTAAATCTAGGAAAACGTAAACTGTAAGTTCCGTCCTGATTTTGTGTAATAGCATCTGCTCTTACTTCAACAATGTTCCCAGGAATCCTGCTACGATCATTCCAAAAATTATCACGATCGCTGTCGCTAAACCCACTACCAACATTAACCTTGATAGCCTTCCCATCATCGACGCCTTCACAAATGAATGCACCCAAACGTCCTTCATTTCGTCCTGTTCCTTCTTCAACATCTTTTACCTCTAGTGAAACCTCAATAAATGGTTTCTGTTTTAACCAAGCGGTCGAACGTTTGCATTCGTACTTGGCTTTAGGATCTTTGATCATAATGCCCTCATAGCCTTGATCAATAGCCTCTTTGTTAAACTGTTTAAATTGTTCTTGTCCTTCTTGAGTGTCTAGGTCAACTTCAGTTTTAGGAATGACTTGAATATTTTCAAAACCATCAAACATCTTGCAATATTCTTGTAGAAACACATGGCGCTGACGTTGGTTGAGAACTGACTTGCCCTGTTTGAATTCACTCAACGGTATTATATCAAACAGTTGCAGTACGGCATCGTCGGCTTGCACATCACTCTTTCTATGTACTTGTTTCATCAAGTCTTGGAAAGAGTTAGATACTATTTCGCCATCAAGCACCATTGCTCTAGAGCCAAAGTCTATGGCTCTTTGTTTTATAAATTGGGTTATCTTGGTGAAGTTCTGCAACGTCTTGCCGTTTCTAGTATACTGCGACACGACCTCTCCCATACCACAGTCTACGACTGTGAGAACTCTAACACCATCAAGTTTTTTATCCAGGCATACTGTCCCACTCACTTTCTTTTGATGTTTTGCTGAATCATGTGCCAACATACACTCAAATACGGGCACCTTGTATTCGTCTTTGTTTTGTTTCTTTGCTACATTGTTTACGGTCTTTTCACTTACTCCACAACGTAGATCCTTAATAAGAATACGTCTGTACCAATCATTCCATTGTTCTTCTGTTGCTGTCTGCATTGCTAAAGTGATAGCATCTTGAGCGGCATGACCAGTTAACTCTCTAGAGTTTAATTGTTGTGCTAGTTGAGTGAATACCGGCCATGCCAAACCTTGTCCTACTTTGCCTTCTAAGTCTTCGCGAACAGGAACTTGTTTAACACCAAACGTATAAAGTTTGTCTAATGCCATGCGAACACCTTCAAAGAACTCGTCGAGTCCTTCGTCCATTGCTTGTGCAAGGATTGCTTCTTTGTCTAAGCGACCATTGTGTAATTCTAATGATCTAATAATTGCGTCTGGTTGTGTTCTCATACATCTTCCTCGTCATATTCTAAAAATTCTATTTCACCATCATCACGTTCTCGCACTCTAATATATCTTCGTGCAATAAGATCGTCTAGTGTTGCTGTCACAATTTTTACAGTTGATACCTTTGCTCCTACAAATAAACCAAATAACGTTCCAACAACATATGATAATAAAATAAAAGTATTTTCCATTTAAATTCCTTTGTAGTGTTCAATAACAGTATTCAAATCAGTATAACTTACAACAGCACTCTTGTCACCTAAGTTCTTTAGTGTCACAGGATGTGCGGTGTTAATAAACATTGGACCATCAAGTTCATGTGTATTAATAAGTTTTTCAGGATCTAGTTTATCAAACCAATATACAACAACACGTTCATCTGTTATGTTTTCAACAAATGCACAACTACCTTCACTAAGATCTTTTTGATCTATAAATGAAAGTTTAGTTTCTAATTCTATTTCGTCAGGTTGAATAAATTCTTTAGATCCTTTACACCAAAACATTATGCTACTACCTCTGGTGTAAATGTGTTGTCTTTATAAAACGGTTTAGGTACAACATCAAATGCATATTGGTCCCAAGGTTCACTGTCTGTTGCATCAAGTTTAGAAATTTTAACTTCGAAGTCATTGTTAATAACTTCTTCAACACCTTCTTTAATAAGTCTAACATCATTAAGATCGTTTGTGTCTGCCCACAGTGTACCATATTCCCACCAAATAGTTGGCTTTTGAATATCAGCCTGTGTAAATTTAACGTCAATGTTATTAAGTGTTCTAGTTTCTAAACCCATAATGTGTGCCTCCTTGGTGCCTGTATATTAGTGCTAGTTTTTCTTTTTGGAGTTTAAAACTAGCAAAACATTAACTCGCGGCATTTTAGGCCTCTCTTATAAAGCGATAGATCTAAGATCCGTTGCCAAGGACGCAAATGTCCTTCTCGCTATATATACTTGTTTATAACAAATATAATATTAGTATAGCAGGTTTTACCTATTTGTCAAGTATCTTTTTAAATTATTTTTGCTCAATTTGTCCAAAATCTTCTTGGTCTCCAAACACATCAAAAGGCATTATAACTCGTGGTTCTTTACTTAGGTTATTCGACACCTCATGCTGTAAAAAACTAGGAAATAATAGTAGGTCTCCTGTTTTTGGTTTGTATGTTTTTGGACTAAAGTATCTCTGCAATTCGTTTGGATAACCTCGTTGAGCATTTACACGAGGATCATGAAATCGTATTTCACCTGAATTACAATAGACATAGAATACACCACTTAGCAAACTGCCTTGGTGTTGATGTATTCCTATGTTTTGATGATTAGTTGCAAATGCTTTTATAAAATGTTTTGGAAAACATCCAAATGTTTGTCCAAACATTGTGCTTACATTTTGTTTTATAAAAATATTTGCTCTTGTGAATAATGGGTTTTTGTGTTCTGGATCTGTAAAAATATCTTTTTGAGCAAAACTGTTAGGCCACTCATCACTATATGTTGAAATTAGATATTGGAATAATTCTTCGCAATAGTAATTGTCATCAATATTTGTATGAAGTATATGAGTAGGCCATACAGTTTCAATCATATTACATAGAGTTTTTCTTGTCTTGGATCTCTTTACGTCTTACTTTTGTAAGTTTACCAAGGTCGTTTAACGCCGCTCTTGCTCTAGTTGCCGCCGCTTTAACACCCTTAGTTTCAAATGCTTCTGATTCTGCTAGGTATTTGTCTACTGCCGCTTTGATTTCATCATGTGTTGCCATGTTGTTTTTCTCCTTTGTTTAAAGTAGTTGTATTTAGGCCCCATAGTGTTTACGGGGCCTTAAATGTGGTTTAGAACTTGTATCGAATTGATCCAATTACTTGCTGTCCATAATCAGTATGGGCACCAGTATAAACGGATGTTTGTTCTTTGTCATGCAAATATAATCCTAATTCCAAACCGTCTTGTTTATCTGGACGTTTAGTAGGATCATAGTTGTTATAAATGTTATGAACAATTCCATAATAGTTTCCATCATAACCTAAGTCATCATTCTCAGTTCTGTGTGCTGTGACATAAGTTGCTTTGTTAATGTTATACATTACTCCGTAATCAATTCTATCGTCACTTGCTAGGCCTGTGTTTTTGTCGTCCCAAATTTCAACACCCCAAAGCATTGGGATATTAAATCTGTGTAAACTTCCACCAATTGCCCAACCTTCTTGGTCTTCTTTAGCAGTTTCTTCAGGACCTGAAATACGCATATATGATAAGTCTGCATAACCCATTAGGCTAACTGTACCTGTTGCGTAGCCAACATTGCCGTCATTATCATAACCAAGGGCAACACCCCATGGCATTTCTTTTTTTAGTCTATAAGAATCAAAATCAAATTCGTTATCGTATTGCCAGCCACCAAATGCTAACACAGTTTTTTCTCTGTGATCAATACGATAGTTTGTTTCTGTAAAAATAAGTGGAGCACTAATTTTAGGAGTCTTTGCAAATCCCATTCTTTGTGCATCTGTTTCACCAATGTACCATCTTGCTACATCATTACCAAAACCTATTTGTTTTTCTACAAGTGTATTGTCTTGTGTATGATCTAATTCATAATAAGAATCATATACACCAGAAGCACCAATCCAATCTATACCTAACACTTCTTGCTTTAGATTTGTTGATAGACCAAATTGTAATTCGCCTCTTGAATCCCAACCGGAGTCGTAAGTCTTATCATCATATCGCCCCTCAACTTCACCGTTAATAAAGAAGCCTTCTGGAATGTCATATGATGACGTTTTGTTTTCTAAGTTTGAAACTCGTTGCTCCAAAGTTAGATCTTCTGCATTTGCTTTTGTTGTTAATATTAAAAGTGCGAAAGCAATTAAAACAATAAACAATCCTCCAAACGCAGTTTTAGTATGATTTATTTTCATTCATTTTTCCTTTATTCTAAATACGAAAAAAGACCCGGAGGCCTTTTTACTAAGAATATTTATTGTGTTGCACTATAAGAGTGCATTAAACGTGGTTATGCAAACTCAAACCAACTGGTGATGATAAACTTGTTGTTTGATAAAGGCGGATTGCCTCTGTGAGTATGTGTAAACTCACTTGGCCAAATAATTGCTGTTCCTTTGGTAGGTTTGTATCTTAAACTTTGATATAAGAATTCTGTTTCGCCACCATTTTGAACATCATTAAGATAGACCATGCATACCAATTTACGATAGCAAGTAAGGTTGCTACCACTTTCTAAATGCCAAGTATGAAATCCTCCACCCACTTTAGTTTCTTGAATCCTTGTACTCATGATCTTCATAGGTTGAACAGTTTGAAGTATACTGTATTTGGTCATATAGTCATTAAGACAATGATCCATGCCCATATTAAAACCATTGTTTACGAAACTATTTCTAGTTCTTGCAGAGTGGTCCCATTCTTCAGTTGGAAGATAACTTTCGTCGTCTTGTGAATGTTTTGCGTGTTGTTGAAACTGCCTATTAAACGTAAGACCGTTTGCTTTTAGATAACTGAAGTGATCAACAACAGCATCACACCAATCATTATCAAACACACCTGTGTATGTTCCTATAAAATCCTGATACTCACTTGCAAAGTTTGGAAAAGGATTTTGCGGATTACGCATATCAGCGCCAGATTGATGTCCTAGTGGTAAGTTGTTTTCTTGCATAAGTGTATTTAATGATAGCGTTGATCTATGATTTCGTAATCTGAATAGTCAGGATGATCATAAAAATAATTTAATCCTCCTTCGGCTTCATTAACACAGACTGCATCGAACGTGCCGGTTTGATGTTGTAGACTGACTTCGCTAGCCATACAACTATCTAATGTTTCGTGATAATCGTTGGTCACAACCATTATAGGATTGCTATTGAACGACATAACGAAGTAAACTAATATCCATTTCATACTACTAATATAGCACAAATAGATTATTTGTCAACTAATTTAATTTAAGTTGTTGTCCAATTTGAATATTGTTTGAAGCAAGGTTGTTTAAAGATTTAATTGAATCTACATCTGTTTTATACTGTTGAGCAATGCTGTAAAGAGTTTCACCTTTTGCAACAGTGTGCATTTTTGGTTCTTCTTTTGTAGGCGTTGCCTTTGCAGTTCTAAATGCTTTTGAAGGTATTTTTGGATTGCCTGCTGTAATACTGTCTGCTTTGTGAAACTTTTTATGGTTCCAAGCATCAGCAAAATCTCTAAGTCCGGAACCAGGCTCTATAATTTGTAGTTTTCGTTTAATAGTATCAGTCATTGCTTTTGTAAGCATATCAATTGACGTGACGTGTTCCCACTTTTTAAAGTCAAAGTTAGCACCAGACACATATTTCTTTACATCTTTGACATAGGTGTTTGGCTCTACTTGTCCTGGACCAATACCAAAATCTAAACCACCTGTGTAGTTCCAATAAGAAGCATAAGCACTAGACCATTCGCCACCAGTACTTGCATTCTCTATCATTCTTACAACATCATAAAGTTGTTTAGGAAGTGTAGGATCATAGTTGCTTTTTACTCTTGAAGAAATGTATGCGTCATTAAACTTGTCTTGGTTCTGTTGGAACAGTCTAACAGTTGCTACATCAAATATTCCTGTAGGTCTTGCACCACATTCTCTTTGCATTATTCCTACAAATGTTAAGAAAGCAATTCTACTAGAACCAATATTAGATCTTAATATACCTGCACGATATCCTGCCATTTGCTGTTTCATTTTAGTATGAAAAAGGCTACGTGCTGTTTTGTGATGACCACCTGGATCGTTTCTAAATTGTTTTCTAGGATCAGTAATCTTAGGAGATTGTTTTAGATGAGCAATGATGCTATCAAACACATCTTCAGTAATCATTACTTCATTAATCTTCATGCAGTCATTGTTCCTTTATTGCTATTAGGATTATAATTATCTATGTCTTGTATAGTACCAATTCTGACACCATATACTCTTTTGATTACATCTTGTAAACTCTTTGGCAAATCATCTGGAACAGGATGTGACCTTATCCATTTATAAACTTTTGCATCTACTGCTTGATATCTTTTGTGAAAATATTGAGGACCTTTTCCTAAGAACCAACGTTTAATCCATATTTCGGTTGCTGTCGGAGATGTTTTATTTGTATACTCTTTACCATCTTCATCTTTTATACGAGTAAATTCAATTGTTTTTCCAATCTTATCTGCTTGATATTGTTGTGAGTAAATTAATGCGTGTTCAACTTCTTTAGAAAACTTTGGAAGAATTCCTAGTTTGGCCGCAATGTTAAATCCTCTATGTCTGTATTCATGTGCAATAGTCACAAATTTTTCTAGTTCATTTATATTAGAATCTGAAATCTCTTCTGCAACATTCATTAGATCCTGTGAGTAATCGTCTGCGTTAATATAAATCCTTGCTTCATCGTATTCTTGTGTTGATGACGGCATACTCTTATACCAACCTTCATCATCTTTTTCTGTACTAAACACAACACCTGCCATCTTGTTATAACTTTTCTTAGCAGGAAGTTCAACACCCGACAACGTCACAGGTACTGGTAGTCTTCTTGGATCTCCCATGATACCTAAAAGCACAATACCATCAACTGCTTTTTCAATACTTTGATTTGTCCAACACCAACGTGCTAACCATAACTTGTTCCAAGCAATCTTATCACCAGGTACTTCGGTTTCAGTACTAGGCCCTGTTGGCGGTGGAATAAACTGTACACCCATTCTTTCTGTAAGTTCTTGAATCTTCATGTTTTAAAATCCGGGGCCATATCCTTGTTGTTCGTTCTTGCTATACCTGTCTCTTGTTCTCTCTGACATTTGATCCCAAAGTGCTTTTATTTTTTCTGCGTCTTGTAAACTTAAACGTTTTATAAAAGGATCGTCTGGCGCCATATTATTTTGTAGAGTACGCAAAAAGTTTTGTGCACCATTTTCGCCGTCTAATTCTTTTCCTAGTCTATTATCATAGGCTGTAATAAATCTTTGTACAAATAACTTTGTAGGGAAATCATTAAAAAATATCAAATCGTTTTGTCCGGGGCTTGATTGTAAATTAAACTTTGCAATTTTTGGTTCCTTAGGACTAACTCCTACTTGTGTAAAGGCTTTAAGTTTTAATGCTTTAAGAGCATCTACAAATCTTGTAATTTCTTGTTCAGAAGTATCTGATTTTCGAAATTTATTTTCTGTGAGTTCAATAATTTTCATCTTATAACCTTATAGTTCCTTGATACCATGGATTATCTTTTCTAATATTTGCAACATATGATTTTGCTGACAAAGTGTCAATACCTGCTTTATTACCTAGCACGTCACCTGCGAAGTGACTCATGTCTGTGTCAGGATCAGGAATACTTGCCCATGTTGTCGAAAGACGTTTTAAGAATTGCTTGTCGCTTATTTGTCCTTTAAGCCATTCTTCCATTTGGTGACTGTGCTTCAAATGAAATATAGCAATCTTATCTTGTGTTTCAGGATCAAACTTGTCTTTGTCAAAGTCTAGTCCCATTTTTTGTGCAACTTCTTTAAGTGTTTGTCTAACGTATTGATAACGACCCATTGCACTGCTTCCCCAATACTCTCCTTTTTTCTTATTGTAAAAAAGTTTTCTTCTGATTTGATCTCTCACACGTTCGCCGCCATCTGCTAGTACTTCGTTGATAGTCATATCTAGTATCTCAGGCCTACGTGAACTAGGAAACACACTGTCATAGTGTCCATTAACGCTTTCAAACTGTGCAATAAAGTCTAACAATCTACCATACACACCAATTTCAAGTGATGACTGTTGTAGTTTCTGTGGAGCCTTTTTAGGACGTTTTAATTTCTCTCTTGGGTTAGAAATAATCTCAGGAGCCTTTGCTTTGGTTCTACCCATTATAAGATCATCGACCTTACGCATAGTTCTTGGACCTGGGTCACCGTCAACACTTAGACCATATGTCTTTTGAAAGTTCTGTGTTGCTTTTGCTGTGGAAGGTCCCCACTTGCCGTCAGCACCTGTTGGTCCTACATCAAAGCCTAGTGTAATCAACATTTGTTGAAACTTACGCATATCGTCTCTGTTGCGTTTAGGTTTGCGATTAGCAAAAGGTTCAAATTTTTGTAGATTACTTTGAGCAGTTTTCCAATTCTGTGAAACATTGCCAAGCATAGTAGCAATCTTATCTTGTACGCTTTGCCAATCTTTATATTCTACAATTACTTCACTGATCTTCATTGTGTTATCCTAATCTATTTCTATAATATTGAAGTATTAACTTATCTAGATGTTCTGTTGGTATATTGTTTGCTTCTTTTGCTACTCTAAGTAGGTATTGTTCTACACCACGACCAATTACATTAAAGATAGCAACGGCTTTTTCAAAAGCATCTTCAATTGTTTTCATATCTTCAAACCCTGGAACACTTTGCCACATCGTTGGCTCTGATTGATAGTTTCCATTTGCATCTAGTGTAGGGTGAATTCCACCTTTGCTGTCTTTGTGTAGTTTAACATAATTGCTCTTTTTATTCATATAACCGTAAAGCATTAGATGTTCAAGAGTAGCAAACTGTGTGCCACTAAATCGTTTCATTGAAGCAAGTGTTTGTTTGGCATGATCCGGATGGGCTCCCCATGCATGATATGGTGGAGTATACGGAAGTTTGCTTACTTGTTTTACAGTGTTAAAAATTGCTGGAATAGTGTTGGCCATGTTTAATCCTTTGTGACCAAACTCATGAGCAGTTATTCTTGCTATTACTTGATTTGCTCCTGCCTGTGCTAGAGTGTCTGCAATAGAAACTTCTTTTGTATTAGGATCAAATGTTCCTTGAACATTAGGATTGTCATACTTTTTAGTTTTTATTGTTAACTGAACATCAGGGTCAGTTAATAACTTTTCAATAGTTTCTTCTGAGCCTAAATACCCTAACATTATTACTGGATTAACATTGCTAGTTCTTGCTTTCATATATTTTCTATGAGCAATGATACCTAAAGCAAGTTTACTGGCAGTGGTTCTATATACTCCAACATCAGTATCAACTTTGATTATGTTATTGTTGCGAAACAATCCCATTAGTTCGCCTTTGCTAGGAGTGTTTCTTAATAGTTCATCAATACGCATTACGAATAGTCCTTTAGTGGACCACCGTACTTGGCGGCCTTAACTCTACGACCACGTAGGCTTTTGCCGTCGTGTTTTTTTCCTGAATTTCTTGCACGTAGACCTTGTGCAACACAACTGGATTGGTCACTGTTGCCAAGTTTTCTGCCGCTTTTGCACAATGCTTTGGAAGCCTTGCCTCTGTTGCGTGTTTTTTTCTTTTCGGTTAAAAATTCTCGTGCTCTCATAATGATATTTATGTTAAAATGCATCTAGTATATAAATAGATCTGGTGACTCCGCTTGTACACAAGCACATCATCATAAGATCGGAAGTGCTCAATCCGCCCGTGGATGAAAAAATAGTGAGCGAACAAGTAAAAGATCTGATTGAACGTATAGGCATGAAACTGCTTATGGGTCCATATGCAAAGTATGTGACCATGCCAGGCAACAGAGGACTCACAGTAGCCGCAATTATAGAAACAAGTCATATAGTAATGCATACCTGGGATGAATGCAATCCTGCTATGATACAACTTGATGTTTACACTTGCGGACCTTTTAATCCTCGCAGTGTGCTTGAATGGTTAGAACAATACAGTCCACAACGTACAGTCTATAGATATATTGATAGAGAACACGGACTAAAAGAGATTCCACTAGAACCACAGTATACTACACAAGAACTAGTTGAAGCAACTAACGACTTTTTAATCTAACGGTATTTGTCCGCAGGATTACGCCCATCATCGAATTCTTCACTTACTTTTCTATAGGTAAGTGCATTGCGTTCACCTTTGGTTGTTTTGAGAACTACATCGCCTGAACTGGCTACTTCTATTTTTGTGATCTTTGCTCTGCTATTACGGAATTTGCCAACGAGTATTTCATCGCCAACGTTTATTTGAATACTTACGCTCTTTACAGTTTGTGTCATAGGTTTATCTCCTATGCAAATATTTATTCTTTGAAATGGACCTTCTTCATGGTAGCATTGTTAGGTACTTTGCTTTTGGTATACTTGAGCATTCGTACGTGTTCTTCTAGTAGGCTCCAACCGTATAGGAAAGGTAGGAATGCGTGTATCACACTTTTAATAGCCAACCAGAACAGCATGACTGCTTCTTTCATAGCAAATCCCCAATGCCATAGATATTTGTGTAGTCCATTGCGGTAGGTTTGTTTACTTGCTGTTGTGCTTTTTTCTAGGTGTTTAAAATCAATTATCATTTGCTGGATCCTTTGGTGTATCAAAATCTGGGTCAAGTGCTTGACTTAACCACTCTACATCATCATCGTCCCCGTGTGTAAGCAACCAGTCTACGAACTCTCTATCTGCTAGTTTGCCTTCATACCACATCTGTCTTTGTTGATGCTTCTTGGCAGATATGAATCTTGCTCTTGAAATTATGTTGTTATTATCTTCTTGTGTCATCATAGTGCATATTGTAATACATTTATTTACACCTTGTCAACCTCACATCTTAAATACTGTTATGAAATTAAACCATTATGACTATGTTGTGGTCACTGACCCTGAAACTTTTAGTGTGTGGAGTAGTAGTGTTGATGTTGCTCTCATACGTGAACTGTGGGTATTTGGCGATACAACACCATATGAATCACAGGGCATTAACACTCGTAGATGGAGTGATGCAAGTGAACCGCCCTATCACAAACACCGAAAGCATTTGTTTATTGGTCCTCTTCCCGATTGTGTTGATTCCACTCATGAGCACGTTTAACTAGACTGTGTTCGTAGTCGTAGAGTAGAGCCTGTACGTCTTTAGGAAAACAAGCACCACCATATCCACCCGCTTCGCTTACGTGTGAGTGACTATCACCAATGCGACTGTCACCTGCTACACCCTTGCGAACACTTTCCCAATCACACCCTTCCTGTTCCGCAATACGTTTTGCTTCATTGAACCATATGACCTTTGTGGCCAGGAAACTGTTGCGAAAGTATTTGATAAGGATTGCTTCTTCAACGCTCACGTGATGATAGTTGCAGTTTGGAAATACCGGTAAAAATATTCTATCAATCCAAAACTCTACACAACGACCACTACCCCCAAAGTACATATCACGACTGTTAGCAAAGTCTTCAATGCTTGTATCCTGTCGCAGAAACTCTGGTGAAAATGTCAATTCGTGTCGTGGAAACTGTCTTACGATACTGGTCCATCCTGATATACTTGTTGTGCTTTTGATTAACGTGGGTGTGTTATCCTGTACTGTGTCTAGTACTTGTGCAATATAACTCACATCACACTCGCCTTTAGGTCCTTGTGGAGTAGGAACACACACTATCACACAGTCAACATCCTCTATATCTCGTACTGTTTGACTGCCTAGTTTAGGATCTATACCCACTAGATCGTGAAAGTGTTTAAGTGAGGCACTGACCGCACGACCTACAAATCCCTGTCCACATACGGCGATTTTCATGATTGTTTTCCTTATAGTATAACGATACTCTTAGTTATAACACATTTCAGGCTCAGGGAAACGAATTTGGTAAAGCGTAGCACAACTACTAGGTAGACGTGTTGTTATAGTGCATATCCAACCCCCATCCATGCTACCATCATGATCTAGATCATAACTTAATGGAGGAAACTGACTGCCCGTTAACTGCTTACAGTACTTCCAACGCTCACTAGAGTTTGCCCATTCACCCACGTGTAGTCGTACGGCAAGTTCGGGATCCTCTACATCAGCAACACCAAAACAGTACAGTGTGATCTCAGTCATAGGCCCTACAAGCACGAAGTGCGGTCCGCGAAATTTTACGGCCTATAGCCGCGAAGCGGTAGCGGTAGCGATTTATAGTATGTTCTCCTCTAACAAGCCAAAACAGTCCAATCCTACGTAGGCTAGAAAGAGTAGTGCGACCCATATGATGAACACTCTCCATAACAGACTATACCATTTCACGCTAGTACTCCTAGTACACACGCAACGCACACAATCACAATCCACAGGATGCTGGACCTTATACACCTAAAGAAATCAAGCACCTTGACTCTCTTTCCACAATCGCTTTAGATAATAACGGTTAGCACGAAAGTAATCCTTTTGACCAAAGTACTTGCATTTTATCTTGTACCATGCACACTCGTCACGATGCTCATAGTATTTGTCATTTACGAACTGACGAAATTGACTGTTTTTCATTTGACTGCTCCTGTTGTTCTAACGGTGTATCTACTGTCTCTGGAGGCGACTCTAAGTGCATACTATACAGTAGTAAACACATAAACAGATACGTGCATAATACATATAGTATAGCAAGAAACAGTTCTAACATAACACTATACAGTATACACTATAACAGTGCATAGTCAATACTGTGATTAGCCAAAGTGAACTTACAGTATAGGAGTCAACAGAGTTGACTCGTACTTCGTACACTATACACTATACAGTAAGACCCCGCTGTAAGGATATATAGACCCCGCTGTAAGGATTGTGCTCGTATGCGTGTAGGAGTATTTTTTGGTTATCTCTCGTCGCCATAACCATTTCCGGTAAAATCACCCTTATCAACCACCGTAAATCCACGATTATGAACCGTAATACCACTTTTACCAGTTTTACCACTATTACCACCCCACCGTAGACCACCGTAAGAACATGGTTTTTCACCCTAGATCCACAATGGCCCCTTCGGGGCCCCACTCTGCTCACTATGCTTACTACTCTCATATAGTGTGTATAGGTCTTTGAGCGGATCCTACTGTATATACACTATAGGGGTTGACAATACTGCATATGATGCTATACTGTATAGTATGTTAAGAAAGGCTGAATCAATGACCATCAATAGGCTTCTATCAATATCAATACTATCAATATCAATACTGGCATCAACAGGCTGTTCATCAATAACTGATCAACGAGGGCGGGATGTCAATAGTCAATGGCTTTATCAAGGGGCCTATCAATGGAGGGGTGTCAATGATGCTCCGGATTATGGGGCGAGGTTGCCGAACAATGTGGGAGATTATGACAGATTTTGCAGAGAGAGGCCGTGGAAGTGTCGCTAGACCAAAAACTCTAATAGAATCAAAGACTTATCCTGTTTGAACAGAGGAGGGGCTGTGTCTGACGTGGTCGTTCGTTCGTTCGCGTTCTTTTCCGAAAAAACCGGTTGACAAGAGTTGATTTGATGCTATACTATATGTATAGTGAGAGATCTGGCCGGCCCCGCGTAGAAATTGCAGGCATCGGCAGTGTATTGGACTCCGGTATCTGGCTTTCGCTTAACGTTCCCGGCGGTGGAGTTTTTTGGCTTACCCCTCGCTCTCTTATTGTTCTTATAGTATAACAAATAAAACCGGTTTTGTCAACCACTTTTTTGCAAATAAAATAGTTGACAATTTGGATATAGGTGCTATACTGTGTATAGTTAAAAAGAGGAGCGAAAACTATGTATGTACTACACGTTTTAAATGACGCAGGCGAATGGGAATTTATTACACGCAAATTCCGCACACCGTTTAATGCTGTTAAATTTTTCCACAGCAAATTGTCTATGTTTGCAGATTACACTATAACAAAAATTTAAAAAAAATGTGCATTTTGGACTTGACAAGTGTGTAAAAGAGCATATAATAGTATATGTAAGTTAACAAAAGCGAGAGGTAAATTATGCAAAAATTACAAAACTTTTTAAAAACACTAAAAGCAAACTGCAACAACATTGCACACATTAGCGATGAGGGCAACACAGCACAGGTGACTATTAGTTTAGGTACAGGCTGGGCTGGTGACTATGCAGGTGGTTATTGGGGTGACTGTGCTATTACAGACGACGAACTGCAAATTACATTTACAGTAGGCGACGTATACGACGATGGGGACTTTACTATAGGTGAAGGCATTGTGCAATTAACATACAAAGGCGGTGTTGAGAACAACGGACTTGCTTACACGGGCGAACTTGATAAAGAGGTGGGCAACGTGCTACAACACGTGACAGGTGGTATGTTATATTGTAGCGGTAGCGAACAGGGTATGCAGGGGCACTACGACGAAGACGAAAGTTATTTGAGCGTAGATATGGAGATTGTGGATAACACAAAACAAAAGGCAGTTGTTGCGAACGTTGTTAGTATAGGTTAAACAAATTGGTTGACAGTATAGCATTTCGGTGCTATACTGTATATACAGTTTAAAAAATAAGGAGCGAATATGACATTTTACGTTTATCACAAAACAGATTCACGCATTGAGACTGGTAAGGGCAATACGCATTACGGTCAGCACGAATACAACACAGAGGGTCAAGCAAAAGCGGCGATCACTCGTATTGTAAAGAAGGCTCAAGCAAAGCACGATCGTCTAAAGGCAAGCAAATACAGTTGGGATAATGAAAGAGCACAAGAGGCTCTAGATCGTGTGGCGGATCTTGCTATTGCTGAGCATGATGATTATCACGCTAATATTGAACAGTTCGAAACAGTTTATTCAATCTTTGATAGTAAAAAAGAGAAACCTGTAGTACAGAGCGTGAACACACCTCATTTTATGAGTGTATCAAGCGAAAGTTATTGGTGTATGTAAATGAAGACTCTAGTCGAAACAACGGTTTGGGGTGACAATACCCCAAATCATACCTACTTCTTAGAGAACGATCGCTGTGTAGGCTACATCAAAGCAGGCACAAGCGAGAAGATTATGTTCAAAAAGCCTATGCGTTTTGATAAAAGACGTAGAACTTTTAAGGAAATTAGGGGTTGACAAAACCGGTAATGCCGTATATAATATAAAAATAATGAAAGGAATGGTATGGAAAAACTCAACTCAATAGTATTAGCGATCACTGTAGGCATTGTGGCTTACTTGTTCGTTGAAGTGCAGGACTTGAAAGAGACAGATTCATTCTTCACCGAGTCTCAACCGGTGGTGACATCATGTGGTGAGAAACCGGATATGGTGGTGAGAGATGTATTTGCTGAATTCAAAAATCTAGTCATCGAACTTAAGAAGTTGGAAGACGAAACCTTGCCCGACGTTAAATTGGAGGACAAATGAGAATTCTAATTGGTATTGCAATTGGTGTCTTTGGAACTTTATTCTATGTGGATCCCTCGATGATCGATCCACTGTTGACCCAAGCCCAAGAAGTAGTTAGAGCAATTGGACAATTTCTGGTTGACAAAACCGGTTAATCCAGTTATAATATAGTTATTGTTTAATTAAGGAGCGACCTATGGAAAACAAGACTTATATCTTTCACACTGATCCCGGACACGGCTGGTTGGCTGTTCCGTTCAAAGATCTTATCGCATTCAACATCACAGATAAGATCTCAGGCTATTCATACATCAAAGGCAAGACTGCATACCTCGAAGAAGATTGTGATGCAGGAGTGTTCATTGATGCATTCAAACAACGCTTTGGTAAGATGTTTGAATACCGTACATCATATCAAGAGCGTACACAGATTCGCTATTTCGAAAACTATACAGCAGACAAGGTGGCGGCGTAATGTTTAAACTATATTGGAAAGGTGAGTGTATTGATCAGTTCGATACACTCGATGAGGCTCAAAAGATGCAAGCCGAATACAATATGGCATATGGTGGAGGAGTCATTATAGACGATGGCTCTAACGATGCTGAGTATGAACTAGCAATGGCTGAGTTTCACGGTAGTTGATCACTGAAAAATAATGGTTGACAATACCGGTTTTGTCTGTTATAATTATTATATAATTTAACAATAAGGAGCGATATATGAAACTATCAACAATCATTGCAGAGATCCACTCTATGAACAGAGACGATCTTAACAAGGTAGTCGAGGCTGTGAAGTATGCGAGATCGCAGGCACACAGACAAGCGGCGAACTCACTCAAGGCAGGTGACACAGTATTCTTCGACGGTAGGTATGGTAAGACCGTTAAGGGCACGGTGATCAAGACTGCCATCAAGTATGTACAGGTTGACTGTGGCATAGATGGTCGTTGGAGAGTACCGGCGGCACATTTGAGGTTGGCGGCATAATGTTAAACGTATTGAAGTGGGTGGCTACGGCCACCCTAATCATCGGCTTTGGTTTGATGAGTTCCGGCAACACAGATGGCTGGTACTTACAGATCACCGGTGGTATCCTATGGTTGATTGCGGCTGTGATGATGAAGGACAAACCCCTCATTGCCACAAATGCAACCATGACAATCGTAGGGATAATAGGCAGACTTTTCGGTTGACAAAACCGGTTTTGTCTGTTATAATGTAATTACAAAATAAAAAAATAGGAGCGAGATATGTCAGATAATTTTAAAGAAAACGTATTCGAATTTTTAGACGACTTACGTGAGAGCGGCGCTGTTAATATGTTTGGCGCAGGACAATTTGTACAAGAAGCATTCGACGTTGATAGACGTGAAGCAAGAACGCTGGTAGGAGAGTGGATGGACACTTTCTCTGAGAGGCACTCTGTATGAAGAAGGTTGGTTTAGACTTCTTCTTTAATAGAGAAGATGATTGGGGAGCCAACTACAACAACATGGACTTCTATATGTACAATGTCCAAAGGCTTAGATGGCTTTTGGTCGATGCGGACTACCTAGAAGGCAACCCATTTGCTAAATGCGTGGACCTAGACACATTAGAGATCAAGGACCAAGCAAGGTTCCAAAGCCTGCAGGAGAGGGATCACGATGCCCTAGTTGAAATGGTCGAGGACAAAGGTTGGGATTGGTTAGGCGATGACTTTGATCACATGGAAGCCTATCTATCCTTTATCATGCAACATGATAGAGCATTCTGTTATAGTGTAAAGGGTGAAGGATACAAATGCGACAGCGATTACCTACACATCGAGACTTGGAGCATACCAGAGAAGTTCCTCGAGAGTGATGCTCTGCGTGATGCCTACATTGCTGGATCCTCTAATGAAAGTGGCGACTACCATATGGATTCCGAGAGTCACGGCTGGTAATTTTTTGGTTGACAACTGGTAAAACCGGTGCTATACTGTAAGCATAATAAGGAGAGCGAAATGAAACAATTGAAAACATATTTGGGATTCTTTTTTATCGTAGCAGGAATCATTATGATGGCTGGCTCAGCAGGCGACTGTGATGGTGCTTGTATGGAGAACGCTAATACGATAGGCGAGATGCTAATGATTGCATTCATTGGTCTATGCTTGTTTGGCACAGGCGCATTCATAGCCATTTCAAGTGAAAAATAATGGTTGACAATACCGGTAATTCCGTGTATACTGTATATATAAATTGAAACAAAAGGAGCGATAAATGGCTACAAGAGCACGAATTGGTCTACAGCAAGACAACGGCACAATCATTGCCGCATATCAACATTGGGATGGTTATCCGGGTGGCTTAGGTTATACCCTATGCGAACACTGGGAAGATCCTGCAAAGGTAGAAGAAGGCATCCGACTAGGCGATGCTTCTAATTGGAAATACATCGTAGGCACGAAGGTAGACTTCGACGATAGGAATGATCCTATGCACGATGTCCAAAATGTCTACTACGGCAGAGACAGAGGCGAAAAGAATGTAGGCTTCCGTACTTACAAAGACGAAGCAGAGTTCATTGCTGAAGGCTTTAACACAGGTGAAGAATACATTTACCTAATGAAGAACACAGGTAAGAAGGATTACTTAGGCAAAGCAATAGGCGAATGGTTCTATTGTGCATACGACAAAAAGTTCTTTATCGAACTAGAGGAGGTTGCTATTAACGAGCATATCGAAATGCTCAAGCGACACCTAGAGTTGATGAAGCAACAGAAGGCGGCGTAAACCGAAATTATCAGCAAAGGCTTCGGGGTATAGTTAAATAATAGCACACTATACCCCGGAGGATAACAAATGACAACAGAGTTTCAACATCAGCGAATTCAAGTGCCAACAGGCATTGAAACAAATGAAAACGGTATCGTTGAGGCTGTGTGGGAAAGTCGTTTGGTGACCAGTTTGGAAGAATTGAAACAGGCCAATGCTGATATTAAGGCATTCCAGGAAAAGCATGGCGCTCGTAAGTTCAAGAACGCTACGAAGATCTTGGATAAGTTTGGATTGTCTGTAAAGGTGGCGAACACTGATCTTCCAGATGTGAAAGAACACAAACGGAATCACCCGCACACCAAACCAAGAGCATTCATGGGCCCGAACTATGTTCCGGAAGACACTCATGATAATCATTTGGACAAGAAGTAATTTTGGACAAAGTTTTTGGTTGACAGATTGGCCAAACTGTGCTATTATATAATCACAATGAGAGATCATTGTATTTTTAATAACTCAAAATAGGAAAGGCAGTTATGACAAACAAGACGTTCAAATATGCAGGTGTATCAACCAGCAATGGCAAAACTAAAATTAGGTTTGCAAACGATATCATGAGAATCAAAGTTCTGGATAAGAATGGTCACGAAGGCGTGAACATCAAAGAACTTCCTACAGAGATGTTGAAAGGTGATGCTGTTAAGCACTTATCTTCAATCGGATTTGCAGGCGAAGATTCAAACATCAAAGCGGCTCTAGATAAAGCGGCTAAGAAGTATGGTGTAAGTCTTACACAACCTGCAGTTGAAACAGAATCAACTGTAAATGTTGCGTAATTACATCACAGCACTTGTGGTAGTGGGGGCATTGATTGTCCCCACCCACGCTTATTCATTTGATTTGCTCACTGTAATTAAGAGGGCAATTCAAATCAATAACATCAACAACAACCTCGATCGGTTGAACCTCCCACAGGAACTAGAAAAGATAGCCATAAAAACTGTGGAAAATTATCCTAAGCAAAGAGAAAGAAATAAGGTTGACAATAGGTAAAACCGGTGCTATAATATAAGAACAATTAAACAAAGCAAAGGAGCGAGCGATGCCAAATTGGTGCAACAACACAATCAGGCTAACAGGGCCTAAAGAAAAGATCAAATCAATATTCGACAAAGCAAAAGAGTCGAATCAATTTCTACAACAACTACATCCTATGCCTGCAGAACTAGAAGGCACAACTTCACCAGCGCCTAAAGACGGAGAGCCACAACCGTTGGTAGATGGACACGACAACTGGTATGACTGGAGAGTTGACAACTGGGCAACCAAGTGGGATGTTGATATGGACGGATTGGAACTTGTGGAGAACGATGACTCCGCAACCATCCAGGGTTGGTTCGATAGTGCATGGTCACCACCAACAGGTGCTTACGGGTATTTCCTAGCAAAGAATGAGGATTGCAGTATTCACTCTTACTTCTACGAAGGTGGTATGGACTTTGCAGGTGAATGGGATGACGGTTGTGATACAACGATCAATCCTAGCGAGTATAACGCGGACCAGATGGAAGATCCTAACGCTGGACTCATCTATGAACTCAACGAACACTTTGGTTTCTCGGATTGGGTGCGTGAGTATGAAGAAGAACAGAAAACAGATACAGAGAAGTTCATTGTAGACAAGGAGCCAGTCAATGTCGGATAACCTACCTAAGGATTTCAAAGACATGGAAGATGACGCAATCGTTGGAGAGGACAGTCGTTCTCTCCAACTGACCCACTATGTGTTGGCTGAGCGTTTGATGCAATGTGAATACGCTATCATCGCCAAAGAGATCGTAGAGCAACCATGCAGTGACACGCTCATCTATATCTTAGAAGGCGGCCTCCGAGGCTACCACAAATGCACAGCAGGTGAACTGTGGAGTGAATGGAAGGATGGTGCCGAGGACAAGTGGTACGAGATGTATGAAGATGGCACCCTGCCATGGGAGGTCTTCGAAGACGATCCTATTCTCTCACTAGAAGAAGATGAGAATGGTGAAGTTGCAACCTACGGTAAGCGTTTGACTGATGCTTTTGGGCACGAATAAAAACGGTTGACAAAACCGGTATTGTCTGTTATACTGTAAGTATAAACAATAAAGAAAGCGAGGCAATATGAAGTTTGAATTTGATTACAGCAAAATGTCGGACGAAGAAGTAGTGATGACATATAACGCAGTGATGGCTAACGCTTACTTAGGTGACGAATGTGCGTTAGAAGATGAAATGGAAAAGCGTGGCTTAGACGCAGACAGTTTTAGCGGAGAGTACTAATGGCGACGAATTTGGAAAGCAGAACACAGGGTGTAGCATTGACACGCTTTTGGGGCGGTGCAGAACGCGGAACCTGTGTGCAAGTTAATGCTCGAAAATGGCAAGGTCATGTGCAGTTGACACGCGAACAAGCGGCTGAATTGGCACATGATTTGATGGCTTTTGCTGACGGTTTGGAAACTGAAGAGTGGTGCAGAGGCGCAGAAAAATATTAAAAAAAGTTGAAAAAAATGGTTGACATTTTGGACAGCGATGCTATACTATATGTATAGTAAGAAATAAGGAGCGAACAATATGAACACTTTTATCGTCACTACACAGGGTTTAGAAAACTACGGCGCACACGCAGAGAGCGGTAAGTTCTCCGATGGGCAGAACTATTGGAAGTTCAAGTCGGGCACTGACTACATGGTCACTGGCCTCGAGCGTCCTGCGGATGCTATGGCGTTCGTTGCCGCAATTGGCATCGAGAACGGCATTGGTTGGAAAGAGTTCCCAAGCCATGTGCAGACTCTTGAGGACTTCGAGAGTGAGTTCGATATGACCGATGAGTTCGATAAAGAGCACTTCGAGTTCAAGATGAAGTATATGCAGAAGGTCGACCCTCGAACCTACAAGAAGGCAGCCTAATGGAGTATCGTGGATACACCTACGTGGAGGACCTGCAGGAGGAGGATGACAACCGTAAGATCTTCCACGAGATCGAGAGAGAGGATGGCTCCCGTGTTGAGTGGAGTCGAATCCCTCAGGAGTTCATCCAAATATCTCCATATCGATCAGCAACACGCGAAGAGTTCGAACGTGCTGTGGACCATGTATTTTTTATGGATTTAACGGTTGACAAGTAAGCATAAGATGCTATACTATATAGATAATGAAGGAGCGAACAATGTTAAAATTAGCGTATTGCGATAAGATTGCTGACAGCATTCAAAAGGCTTTAAAGCAAACTGATCCGGATGGTATAATTAAAGAAGTGAGCAAGATCGAATGGGACTTGCATCCAACAGAGGGTTATTTCATTTCACCTAAGAAAATGATGACTGTGCATGACATGAACGGTAAGGCTTATGTTGTCACAATTGAAGAAGCACCAGTGCTTGATAAGGAGACGTTGTAATGATTGATCCGTTTGAAAAGGTAAAGACGTTCGAAGACCTGATTGATGAAATCGAACAGAACGATACTTCAGATGATGTGTTCTCTGATATGGACAGCATTGAAGAAATGCAGGACGAAGAATTTGGAGAATTTTCAGGCGTCGAAGGTATTGACAATTACGACGACTGGAATTAAAATAATAATATAAACTGTTAACAAGGAGCGAAAATGAAAACAGCACTAATTCAATTTAATGAGGGTACGTACAAGATCCGAGGCAACGACATGAGTGTGTCAGGTCTTAAGTTTCCTCTAATCCAACATTTCAAAGATGGCAAGAACGGCGCCTACGTCACAGTTGACGGCGCGGCACAGCCAGGCTTTCCAGAGCGTAGTATACGTATCAAAGTAGAGAGCCCACAGAGTTATGAAATCGTTGACAGCAACTTTGATCAGGTCAAGCAGGATGCATTAAAAGCAAGTGTCAAGGACACAGAAACTGATGAGCAGATCATGGAACGTATTGGTAAACGTTTTGAAATTCTAGACGAGATGACTCGTGCCAGTAAGGAAGGTAATGTACGTGCAATGATCGTAAGTGGCCCTCCAGGAGTTGGTAAGTCATACGGTGTTGAACAGCAACTTGAAAAGGATTCACTGTTTGATGATGTATCAGGACACAAGAGACGATATGAGATCGTTAAGGGTGCAATGTCAGCAATTGGACTCTATGCTAAGTTGTTCAAGTACAGCGATCCAAAGAACGTAGTTGTGTTTGATGACTGTGACTCGATCCTACTAGATGACATCAGTCTGAACATTCTTAAGGCCGCACTGGACACTAGTAAGAAACGATACATTAGTTGGAACACTGATTCGCGTTTACTGCGTTCAGAAGGTATTCCAGATCGTTTTGAATTCAAAGGTTCAGCGATCTTTATTACAAACATCAAGTTTGAAAACGTGCGATCCAAGAAACTTAAAGATCACTTGGAAGCACTTGAATCACGTTGTCATTATGTTGACCTAACAATTGACACAGAACGTGAGAAGATGTTGCGTATCAAGCAGATTGTGCGTGACGGTATGCTCGAAGAGTATGATATGCCTCAAGAGCGTAAAGACGACGTGGTAGAGTTCATTGATGAGAACAGAACTCGACTACGTGAATTGAGTTTGCGAACAGTACTTAAATGTGCTGACCTCGCTAAAAGTTTCCCTTCAAATTGGAGGGATTACGCGGCGACCACTGTGTTAAGAGCCTCTTAATCTCTTACCCTCGCTCAAAGGGGCTCAGTCGCGTTAACTTAGGGCAGTACTGGAATTCGCTCCTCTGGTACTGCCCTTCCTTTTGGCCACAAAATCAGTGACAAATTAATTGGAAAAACCGGTTGACAAACATCCAAAGTGAGCCTATAATATATGTATAAGTTAAACAAAAGGAGCGAAACTTATGACACAGGTAGCAGTAATTCATTCAGCATTTTCGGACAAGCACAATCCACACGTGGTAGCATTTGTAGAGGCTGGTGAGCGTACGGGCACTGAAGCATTGGAGTACGCATATCGCGTGACACAGAACATTGAGGGTTCATGGAGCAAGGGTCCTACATTTGAATGGGAAGGTGAAACACACACCAACCCAGACTTCAACCCAGACATCACAGTAATGGTTCCACTTACACTTACTCCGGAAGGCAAGGAGTACGGATTGCGTTCAACTTCAATGGGCGACCAGATGCTGTTGGGCACAGACAAATATGAAGTAGCCGCATTTGGCTTTGACAAACTATAAGGAGCGAACGTGAAATTATCCAAAAAGAAACTATTCAAAGCACTGGATCTATTCTTCAACACTGAAGCATATAGCACAGATGGATTGAATGCAAAGGGCATTGGTGATGAGACCTACGGTCGAGACAGTCGTATATACGTAGACACTAAAGGCAAACGAGGCGAATTGGAACGCTTCTTGCGTGGCTTAGGCTTTACTGTCAACACCAATTACAGCAAGGGCAGTGACTTCACAGAAGTCTGTGTATCCTATTTCAAGGGCCGACACTGGGACGAATAAGGGGTTGACACAAACCCAAAGTGACTGTATTATATACTTACAAACTACAAAACAAGGAGCGATATATGTTAAATTCAGCAACAGGTACAATGGCAACAGTAGCACAAGACATCAAGCAGTATACAGCAGATGACATACGTGCTATCAAAGCAGAAGCAGTAAGCGAAGCAAAGAAAGCAGTAGCCAAGTTCCTAGCAGAGTGGACAGAGAGCACAGGTGGCAATGAGTATGGTGAGCCTATGTATTGTGGCTTTGCTTGGACTAACATCTACAACATCAAAGGCAATACTCGACTAGGTAAAGCATTCAAAGCCGCTGGCATTGAAAAGGATTACAGTGGTGCGTATAGCATTTGGGATCCTGCAGAGCACAGAGGACAGAGCATGGATGCTAAAGAAGTAGGTGCACAGGCTTGTGCAGATGTGTTCCGCAAGTATGGCTTTACTGCGTATATGGGTAGCAGAGCAGACTAATCGCAAACGGTTCGCGAACGTTTGGAAATGAGCGGCAGAGATGTCGCTCATTTTTTTTGGCTGAAGAATCTTTTTTGAAAATAAAAAAGGCGAGGGGCTTTATATATAAAACCATGGTGATGCAGAATCACCAGGCAGGAGAAAAAATGAAATTTAAAAAAATTGTAGCAGAAAATTTTACATACTATATACCCCTCTCTAAACAAGGTATTTGAATCGTTTGTATAACTAGTATTTTGGAATGCGTAAACAGTGTACATACTATCCAAAACTTCCTCTAACACAGTATCTACTGCGTACAGGCGCTATATTACCTCTTAAACAGTCTCGGGCAGTCAAACATACTCGTAAGGCTAGTAAGACCCGTGTATGACGCTTATATAGCGTTTAAGACACCACTACGCACACACTGTAAAAGCAACCACCCCCCTGTAGAGTAGTGTATTCAAATTTTTTTTGCACAGATTTTTTTTGATTAACTATACGTATGGCTGAAGAATACTGCATATACACAAGAGACTTTGATCAAGCACAAGGCTTTATAACAGCACTAAGCAACATGGGTATTAGCATAGAACCACACGCTAATCGTACACGTTTTTGGCTAGACTCAAAAGAGAAAGAACACTACTTGTTTTATCTGCGTTATAGTCACGTGCTACACCGTGTAAAGGAAGTCACTGCAAGTACTATAACTGCTATACACGAAAATACTGTTAAATTCAAAGGTTAGGTGTGTGTACAGCGTATGTTATAAAGTCACGCACAGTGTATATATAACGTTCCAAATCAACAAACAGATCCCTATTGTATAGTCGTTCAGTTGTTAAACGACTGTAGGCCATACGTCCAATCTCTGTCTTGTAGTTGCGTTGTGCTACACCTGGATATACACCTGTAAGCCAAAGAGCACTGTCACCCAACAGTTTAGCACCTGTACTGCCTTCCATTTCCATTATGCTTTCTGCATAGGTTTTGCGTGGTTGGAGGCCGTCTGTCATGCGTTCTGCTAGGATCATTACAGTGTATGCTTTAAGGTGATATGGCAGTGTTAAACCTGTACGATTTTCCGTGTCTTGCACGAGATTGGTGAAAGCATCGATGTAGTGTGCATCGGTTCCCATAACAGTATTTATGGTGGGAGTAAAACTTTTGACCGCTAACCGCTACGCGGATTGCGTTGCTCTACCGCTACTGCTTCGCAGTCTAGAAAAAATTTCCGCGGACGCTTCGCTTGTTTTTGGCTGTTTTGAGCCTATTTCACGGTGTATATGCTTCAGTGTTTTAAATACTTGTACGAGTTGTTTATTTGAGAGATCAACACACACTCAGTATGTACGTTGCGGTGACACCGTTAAATAGAATTAGGTTGTATAAAACTTCAATAAACAACTCGATCTACATACACTAGGCTAAATACAGTCTATAAGTTAAACAGTCTGTTTACTATACACCCGCACTAGATTAAATAATTATATAGGAGGGTGTTATTATGAAAACCCTAATCATACTATTCATAAGCGTTTGTGTTAACACAGACTGCGTATGGTTTGAAATACAAGATCCAGTGTTTGAATCACCTGAACAGTGCATAGAAGCAGGTGGTAGAACAGCACAAGAGTTGCAAGAAGCAATGCCTTACTCTAGTGGTGAAATACACTGTGTACCTGAAAATAGTATAGATGATTTTAAAGAATATCTTGAACAACGAGGATATAGATTAAACCCCAAAGAGACCGGCATTAAAGTATAATAATAAAAACCGGTTTTATCAATTTAATGAAGAATAAAAAACGTACCAATCCGCGTGAACGCATACGTGTTCTACAAGAACAAATACGCAAAACACTCGACACATATGACCGAGAAAGACTAGAACAAGAACTGTTCCACTGGCAACAGGTTGTTAATCGTAAACCTCAATCGGACTCGTGACCCAAATATAATTGTGTTCAAAACCCTGTGGTAGCATCACATAGTCTTGGTGTAGGCAACTCATGCCACCGTACTGTTCGCTTAACACAAGATCGTAATAGGTTTGTGCTTGTTCGCAGTTGCGGAATGTTCCTATATAGGTATCGCAACACTGCTCCCATGCCAGGCTCACTGTGAGTATAAACTCCAGCATGGCTGTTCTCCATAATGGTTATTGGTGTGTTTATTTATTTTGTGCATACCACCTATGCTAAATACGTATACGTTCAGCCACAAGGCCGGAAGTAGCATAATGCGAAGGAACGCACCTAAACTTTAACCGGGGAGGGTGACATGAATAGATTCGATCATTTACATCGAATGTACCGCGAAGAAAAACAGCGTGAACGTAAACGTAAGATCCTAAATCATTCTAGATCTGAAGTTGATATAAACGCAAATGGTACATCAGGATATGTTGTAAAGCACGGACCTAATGTGGGTAAGATACTCGCACATCGCAGTCCAAAGTCTACTAACAACTGGTAGTCAAAACACAGCGTCATGCAAGTCACAGATTTTAAATACTTGTATGACGCAGTTAACAGCCACACAGATTCCTATTACACAAGACCTTGACACCAATGTTGAAACATTAATTTCTCTTATTGACAACAGTCAGGGTTTTGTGTTAACGGGTGAAGGTAGTCTAAGTGGATACTTTGCTCCTCCTGTAATTAATCAATGCAACAACTTTACAGAACTAAGCAGTGCAGAAAGATATGTAGTAGGTCACGCAACCACACAAGGTGTACATCTATTACTAGGAACTGGTTGGATGGAACCAGATGGTATGCCCTACAATCAAGTAAGGATATATCACAATGGGTTTCAAGGTGCTTATTCAAAACGTCTACTCACAACTACTCTACAAGGTGGTGGAGAACGTAATGCTTACATACCTGGTTTTTCAAATAGTGTGTTTCCTCTAAACGACAGCACACTTGCAGGAGTATTGATCTGCAACGACATATGGGCAACACCTAGTGTGAGTCCAAATGGTAATCCCTATTATGTAAATGAATATGCACAGCAAGGTGTTCGTGTATTGTTTTGTAGTGTTAACTGTAATGTAGGTGGGCGTGTTAGTTGGGATCCTGTAATCTATACGTGGCATGAAAATCATCTACAGATGTATGCTAAAACATTTGGAATGTACATTGTGGTAAGTGGTAGCAGTTTATCAATGACTGGTGAGCCTATAGAAAAACTACAATGTCCATTAGGTATCATTGGTCCTGACGGCGAGTGGATAGAAAAACTAGAACTTGGTCAAACGTCTTGTACCACTAAAATTCAATAAATATTACTATGGACATGACTGGAAGACTACTAGTATCACAACCCACGAGTAAATCGGAATTCTTTAAAGAAAGCGTTATACTCTTAGTGCAACACGACGAACGTGGGGCATGGGGTATACAGATTAATAAACCTTTAGATACGTTGTCAATTAAAGATGTAATTACAGATCCTGAGGTGGGTATTACAAACGATACCAAATGTTATCTTGGCGGACCTGTAGAGCAACAGGCAATACATCTATTGCATTCAAGTGATTGCGTTATGAGTAATAGTTTGCCTATTACAGATACGCTTACAATTACAAGCAATGCTACAATGTTTAAAGAAATGGAAATGGGCAGAGGCCCTAGTAAATGGATTTGTACACTAGGTATGTGTACGTGGGCACCAGGACAACTAGATGGTGAAATGAGAGGTGAACATCCTTGGACACCTCAGCATCAATGGTTAGACACTGCTATACCAAAGGATTTACTTGATAGAAATCCTCGTATGCTATGGAAAGAGTGTGTTAAAACCTGTGTAGAAAATGCTACATCAACCTTCTTTTAACAATAAATAATAGCACAGGAGAAACCAAGTTGTATACACTAACAAGAGATAAATCACCGCAAGGCATAATCTATTATTATGTCACCGGTCGTGCGAGTAATAAAGATCTAGAAGAATACTGGAAGACGCAGTATCCTAGTATTAAAACGTATGCGTATACGACTGAAATTTTAGAAAACGGAGATACTAGAATTAAAGTATTTCAAACAAGATAGGAATAGACAATGGCGGCAAATGGTATATCAACACTAACAACTAAGAGAGCAAGACAAGATGCTAAACTTGCTCTAGCAGAAACAGACAGAACAAATCGTAATGCTGTTGAGCCAGGACGTTATGCTGATACAACAGCAGATGCAACACAACTTCCAACTCGCTATGCTGTTGGTGATAACGACACAAACAATGTAGTTGACAATGCAAATACTGGCGGATTAAAAACTGGTAGGCCTTGGGCAACTTAATAGATGGCTAATAGAAAGCACTACGATCTAAAACAAATGGTAGCATCAGGCTACTCATCAGATCACACATTCAATCACAAGTTTGGTGCTGTACCGCAGTTAAGCATCAACACCACAGGCACAATCTGGGACGTATCTAACACACTGTATCCTTGGACGGCATTGGACACACCAGCAGTAGTAAATGTAGAACGCAACGATGCCGCAGATAACGGATTGGTTGTCACAGTACAAGGATTAGATGCCGACTGGAACTTCCAAAGCGAAGACATCACAATCACAGGTGCAGACCAAGTAGGCACCAAACTATGGCGTAGGGTGAATAGAGCCTACGTCAGTTCAGGCACAGCCGTAGTGAACGTAGGCAACATTGACATCGAAGCAGGAGCCGCAGGCGGCACCACAGTTGCTCGTATCACAGCCGACCTTGGACAGACACTGATGGCTGTCTATACTATACCAGCAGGATACATTGGATACTTGTATCACGGAACTATGACTGTACAGGCCAACGCAGATGCCACAGGCTTTATGTTTATTCGCAGAAACACAGTAGGCACAACCTTCCGTGTTGCTCATACCTTTGAAGTTGCTGGCGGATCACAGTATATGTACGATTTTGCTTTTCCGCCACCAATACCAGAGAAAAGCGATATTGATGTAAGAGCCACAGTTAGAAGTAATAATGCTAGGGTCACAGCCGCTTTTGATATCTTGCTTGTCGAGAACGATCCAGAAGCACCAATTACTGATTTAATCTGATTCAGTATTAATTGATTTAATAAGATCTCTAAGTTTAGTTGATTGTGTTTTACCACTAACTTTACCTACTGTTGATCCTTCTGTTGGATCACTTCTAGTAGTTTCTTCACTGTTATCAACTGTACTTTGTTTTTTGATGTTATTGTATATTGAAGAGCCTGTACTTGTATATGTTGATGATTGCGAATCTTCTTCTGCAAGATCACTAATACGTAAAGTATCAATATTAAAATCTAAATCTACTTTTTGTCCTACACCACTTGAACTACGTGTTTTCATAAACTGTATTTGATAACGTCCACGTTCTTTCATTGCTCGTGATGTAAAGATACCAATCACGTTATCAGCAGTTTGAATCTTACTCAAACCACCTGAGATATGCGAATGATCAAATTCAATTTCTTCAACAGCCGCTCTGTTTAACTGCGATGCTGTCACAAATACTGTTTGTGTTTCCATTGCTAAGTTTCTTAGTTCTTCAGATACATACTTGTCTTTAATAAACAAGTCACTCGGTGAAACTTTTCTACTCATAGGCATCAACAAGTCTAAGTAATCAATTAGTAATACATCTGCTTGTACACCGTTTTTAATTTGCCACTCTTTAACATAAGAACGTAAGTCATTTGCAGTCTTACCACTTGGCATATATTTGATTTGAATCTTTCCTGCTTTCTTACCTTGCACTTTAACTTTCATTTCAACATCGTCAATATTTTTAAATATGTCACGTGTTGCCATTCCTGTTAACATTGCATCAACACGCATTGCTACAAGTTCTTCACTAAGTTCTAATGATATGTACAATACGTTCATGCCGTCAAGTGCAAAGTTAACAGCCATATTTTGTAGGAACAACGATTTACCTGCACCTGAACCACCTGCCCAAATGTTTAGTTCACCTCTGTTGAATCCACCAAACAACTTCTTATCTAAACTTGGCCATCCTGTGCTTACTTGTCCGTTGTTGTCTTTTAGTTTCATTAGTCTTGCTCTTGGGTCTAAGAAATAATCAGTACCCATGTCTTTTGCAAGACCAATTTGGATTGCGTCTTTAATTAAACCTTCTACTGGACCATACTCACCTTTTTCAAGTAAGTCAGCACTTTGTAAAATTGCACGTTCAAGTGCTTTCTTTCTACTAAACTTTTCAAATGTATCTAATAGCCAATCGTGATGCTCTTCTCCAACATTACTTGCATCTTGTAAACCAACACCACAACTTTTGTTAACAATATCAAGTTCAGGCATAACTTTATATTCATCAACATATGTTTTAATAAATGTTGCTGTGTCTTTTAGTTTTTGGTCAAAGTTATCTGGATCAAATATTCCTTGACAACGCACATAACTTTCTGCATTGCTTAGAAACATTTCTAAAAACAGTTTTTGTATATCTTCTTTAAATTCTTCAGCCACTAATTCTTTACCTTATTTGTTTGTATTATTATACCATAAATCTTGCGGAATGTCAACCTGTGTTTTTGTTTTGGCGAAAACAGCACCTAAACAACTGCCGGGATCGCCTGGATGTTTTGGAACGTGTATTTTCTCAAACATACCGGCTTCACGTACTTTGTCAATAGCAGGTTTGTTTAATGCACACCCGCCCATAAAACATACTTGATCATATAGGTGTTTTTCTTTTAACCAAACACTAATGCCCATAATTAATTCTTCAAATTTCTTTTGTACACTTGCCGCTAAATCTCTTACGTTAGCATCTGGAAGCCAAGCATTTAATCCTCTATGCATATTAACATTGAATTTAATGCTAGGATATTTTATATCAAACAGTTCGTTAATCTCTTTCATATAACGATCTGGATCTCCTTCTTTAGCCATTTCAGCAATAATGTATTCATCTCTATTTGCTTTTAATCCAATGCGTTGAGTCATTGCACTGTACCACAATCCAATTGAGTGAGGATAGCCTTGACTGTGAATACGTTTGATGCGTCCACCTAGTCCGTCCCATATAGTATACGTTTCAAACTCGCCAATACTATCTAGTACAACTATACCCCAACGAGTATTTCCTTTTGGTGCAGAGTAATATCCATATGCCGCATGACTCTCGTGATGTTTTGTAAAAGATAGTTTACAATCCTTGCTTATTCCGTAGTTTTGTAAATAATAGTTTACATTTGTATCACTGTAAGGAATACCTTGTCCTGCCCATAATTGACGCAACCATTTTAGTTTTGGATACTCGTACCATACTATCTCATCTGGCATACCGTAAGATTCTTTTGCTACACTTACCATTGTGTAATTTAAATGAGGATCATTTTCAACGCCAGTGAAGTCTTTTGCTAAACAGGCCCATACAGGGTGTATACCTTTAAACACAGCCAAACTAGCATCGTGACTGTTTGCTACTATACCCCAACGTGTTTTATAATCGTTTATCATGATATACCCTTATACTTTTTCCAAAACGAGTGTAGTACATAAAACCATACGCCGTTAATGATAGGTTCAACAACAGCATCAACAGCCGCTAATTCAAAAGAAGCACCTGTAATTACATTATTGCTAATCATTGCAATAACAATATGTCCAAGTGTATAGATAACAGCAAGTGTAAAACTACTACCACCTATAAGTCTTTTTAGTAAATTAAAAATACCTTCTTTAAATTCTGTCATAAACATCTACTTGTATATAAAAGGATCCTTCTCCTGTAATTTTTTAAGTTTCTTTTTTAATGCTCTCTTTGATTGCCATGTCACGTACCAAAGTTTAATTTTTATCCAATAGTGTTTCATAAGTTTTCCTCGATATATTTTACGAGCAAACGACTATAATCACCGTGTGCTTTTTCTACAGGATGATGTAAAGCCATTCTATTATAATTGTTTGTTGTTGCCCATTCGTTAAAACTTTCGCCGGTTGGGTCGTAATAGTTAACAGTATCATACACATCACTACGTACTTCACAAGGATGTATATTATTATGAAACAAAAAGTTGCCTACATTGTTTTGTAAGTAGTTTCTTAACAATAAAATGTTTGTATACCACTTTTCGTATTCAAGTTCATAGTCCCACATATACTTACCAAAAAAGTTTCTTGCTTGCCAGTAAGTGTCAATAAAAATTTCACCATCACCTTTTGTCTTATTAGGAGTCACATTAGGGTTAATAAACAGTGTATCAAAGTGATTCATTTCAGCACACACTATATCAGATGTAAATTCTAATTTAAGATCTTGATCGTGCTGTACACTGTCTTTGATAGATCTAATACTAATTTCTCCTCTATTAATACTACTCCAACCTACTATAACAAAATAGTTTTTTAAATCTTCTCCTGCACGTTTAAATTCTTCTAAATCTTGAACACAACGTCTAGCAATCCATTCATTGTTTGCACCCGGCAATGCTCTATTAATACATTCGTCGTAGTTTAATTTGTTAGCAACGTACATAGGATAAGCATGGCGTTTGTTTGCTTCTGACATATCGCTGTCAGCAATACATTCGGCACCTGCTGTTAAACTGTCTCCTATTGCATATATTTTTTTCATAGACAGTGTTCCTTTATGTATGGCAATATTAGGTTTTTAAATTCTGTATGCACTTGCTTGTTAAAGTGTCCTTCGCGACGCATACCATAGTTGTGATGTTGTTTTGCCCATTGACTAAAACTAAACGTATCGAACTTATAGTAATGTTCGTCAAATGCTTTATCTATTAAAATGTTAGGTCTAATTTTAAGTCCTCTGTTCCATTCATGAACGTTATTATGCATAAAGTATTTGATGTTATTTGATTCACAAAAGTTCTTTACAAGCATTATATAACCAAACCATTTTTCGTGTTCTAGGTCTTCGTCCCAAAGAAACTGAGCACAAAACATTTGTGCATCGTCACCAAAATTACAAACTAGTTCACCGTTGCCGTCTTTCATCCATTTAGTAGTATTCGGGTTAACAAAGTTGGTTCCAAACATTTCAATTTCAGTTGATAGCATACCAAGTGGAGGCCATGCTCCAATCTTTTTTAAATTTTTAATTTCTTCTTTTGCTGTAATTTCTAATCTGTTAATACCACTCCAACCTACTATAACAAATACTTTAGAAAGATCTTGTCCTTCCTGTTGAAGTTTCATTAAATCTAATACAGTTGTACGTGCAATCCATTCATTAGGCGCACCAGGCAATGCACTGTTCATATTATTTGCAATACCTAGATCATCTGTAATTTGCATTGGATAAGCATGGTATTTGTTTTCTTCGCTAACGTTAGCATCACCTAAAATTTCCATTCCGTGTGTAAAACTATCACCACAAGCATAAACTAAATCAAACATTTTTTCACCTATAATTAAACGTTATTACAAACCTATATCCAGGCTGTCTTGGACTGCTACTGCTATGATATTGTAGTCCGTTAAATGTAATTAGCGTATTTTCTTGTGGCTTAACAGTGTTTTGAACTGTGTAGTTTTTAGCCGTTGTAGGGTAAAACTCGTTGTAAAACACAGTTGGAGCATCGCTATTGTTTACGTAAAATAAACTAGTTGTATGTTCAGTTTCAAAGTCAACGTGCGGAGAATGATATTCATTTTCTTTTTGTCCTGAATAAAATATAAATCCTACACGACAACGTATAAGTTGCTTATTATTTAAATGTTCTAAAATAGGATTTAACAAATATGCTAGACTTGGATTTTCTAATTTATTATCGTCAAACACAGTTGTACTAAACCCATATTCCATATTTCCGCTTCCGTAAGCAACGTTATGATTAAACGTCCACGGAATAAGATTGCTAGTTAAATTTTGTTGTAGCAATAACAGATCTGTTTTTTCTAGTACGTTTTCCTTAATATCAATCATTGAAATATGTCTTTGCTACTACTTCTATTTTAAGTTTATTTGTTTCAATACTGTTTATAATTTGTTTTAGTGTATATATTCTACCATACTTTCTAACAGCATCATTAACATCTTTTATGTCTTTATCCCACGGCGGAAAACTAACACACCAACCATAGTGCAATGCACTTTCTACAAGATCCTGTCCTGCTTTATCTCTATCAGGAACAACAACTACTTGCCGTTGTAAACTGTTAATTAACATTGCTTGTTGATCGCTGATGTCATTACGTAGTACAGCAACACCGTCAATTGAAATAGCATCAATTGGTCCTTCAACAACAAAACAATAACGTCTATAATAGTTTTGTCTATCTAAATTAAAAACATACCCCGGTTGGCTATCTGTAATATATTTGGGGGAGCCGTCTCCTATCTTTCGAGCAGTGTATCCGACTATGTCCCCTTGATAATAGAATGGTATAATCAGCCTTGACTTATATGAACCCTCTGGAGTCCACATAAAATCATAATCATCTACCATCAGGCCTCTGCCTAAAATATATTCAACGGCTCCTATGAATTCTGATTCTAAGTCTTCAGGTTTAACATCATCTCGTCTTAACCTGTCTGCTATTAGACTAGCCCCTGACGCAAGTTTCTTAGTTTCAAATGTTGGTGTAATAATTACGTGTTCATCATTTGAATTCTCTTTTAATTTTAAAGCCTCAAGACTGATTCTTGTAATCTCAGAATCTGGCATACCTAACCATCCTAATAGTTTACGCATCTTATAAGATATGTTTCTACCAGGAACATAACTGGTTGTATACCCGCAGTTAAAGCAATGATAACTTATAGTACCATCACCATTAAACATCATACCACCACGCTTACGCTTGTCTGCACCTTCGCCATTGTGTATACAGCAAGGTGCATCAAAAGAAATCCACCCACTAGGAGTTTGTTTTCTTTTCGAAGGTAATGCGGCGGTGACACTAGATTGAATCGAATTCATACTAGTATTTTACGATCTTACGAGGACTTTGTCAAGTGTTCCGGTGTTCGAAATGGAAGGAATATGTTTAATTCTTAGCCAACTATATACTCCATTTACATTTATATAATTGGTTTCTGTAGAATTAGATAGTGCTACACTTTTAACTTCAACCCAATCTGTTCCATTACTAGGTTGTACATCAAGTGTTGCTTCAACGTATAAAGTTCCGTCATATCCAGTAGTTTCATATTGGATAGTATGCAATGGGTTTGCTCTTTTAAATCTTGCATTTGCATCAATATGACTGCTTGTGTATGTTGTTATATTTGTATCATAATCTGTAATACCACTAAACGTTGTAATACTATCGCTTTCAGTGTGCGTAGTAAAGCAGTTGTCTACAATAGCAATTCTACCACAAGCATCATGATATGTGTTCGTATATGTAGGTTTCTGAACATTATTTACTGTACGTTTGATAGAAAATCTATAAGTTTGTGATACTAGATCAACAGTATCGCTTTCGCTTAAATCTATTGTAATAACACCTTTAGTAGAACGTGTACTTCCGTCATCGACAACAGTCATCGACTTATTTAAAAACGTTGATCCTGTTTCCTTGTCTAGCAACATAAATGTGAATGTGTTTCCTGAACTAATGTCAATAGGTTTTTGGTCTTGATTTTTGACCGTAAATTTAAGGGTATTTGACACCCCCTTAAACACTTTTAAATCGCTTTGATACATAGGTGCATATCCTTGTTCTACTCCGGAGTCCAAATCACTGTAAATGGTACTACCGGTTTCATAAATATATATTGGTACTTTGAGCATATCATTGTGTCATCCTACTTGTATTTATATGAAAGACTATGGCAATTAGAAACGAAGAATTAGAACAATCAATACCGTTTATTAGCGGTATCAAACACGCAAACAACGAGTACGTTGGGATCATTATTAATCAAGATCACAGCGTCACAAGTATTTACGATCTTGCGAATTGCACTGACGAAGAAAAAACATTAATCTTACAGTGCGGTGAAGTATGGTGGTGGGAATCAAACAGAAAACTTCCTATTAACATTTTCCTTAAAAGAGAAATGCAGTTGTTCAAACACATGATTAAAAGTTTCAATACAAAAGATGTTGAGATACTTTTTGGTCCTGTTGTTAGATTACACGATATTGCACAAAAACGTGTTAAACGCAAAAGCATTCAACTAGTTCGTAAATTAAAGTAATTAGTTAAACTTTTCGTGTAGGTTAGCACAGTCTACACACAGTTCCACTCCCGGTACTACTTTTCTTCTTGCTTCAGGAATTTCATTTCCACACTCAATACATTCTTCTAAACTTGGTTTAGATTGCTTTTCACTCATCATATCTCTATGCTTTCGTAATGCGGCTTCGTTTTCAAATAGTGCGGCAACTTGTGCTACTTCTGCCTCTTCTTCGTTATTGTATTCAAAAATAAAATGTTCTTCGTTGTTATTATTCATATAGTTCTTCGCAAATTAAATTCATATGTACCACAATCGCATGAGCATATGCTACTGCGTGTGCTTTTTTAAAATAATAGGATCCGTCTTCAGGTTTCGTCCAAACGTTCTTCATCACCGTATCCCACGGTTGTCCAAGCAAACTCCTCTTCGCGGGACGTATAATCGCTAGTACCGCCGCCAGTTGCTCTATGCTCGTTGGTTTCATTTCTTTTAGAATGTCGCTGTGTTCTGCGACGTGAAATAAGTTGTTGCTGAAGTCTGGCTCGGTAAGTAATTCCCATAACGGTTCCTTTTGTAATAGTGTATTTAAATGATTTTCGTCTTTTACTTTCTCATAGATATGAACATTTAACATATCTATTTTAAAATATCCTCTTTCGTCTGCTTCTTTGTGATCGATAGTACAGATATCTGTAAAAGGATTGACAGGTGCATTATGAAAATAAATTCCTGTGTTGTGCTTTTTAAGAGTTCCTTTTTCTATTCGCGAGGCCTTAATGTGCTTGAAATTTTCTAGCACTTTTTCACGATCAAAAAAATCTAAATCAACATCAGGCAATGTTTGCTTCCTTTATTATTTCTTTTACTAGTTTAACATCATCTTTGTTATTTGTAAAGTGTTTTTTCCAATATATAATATCTAAAACAGGTTCAATAATATTCAAGTGTTCGTCGTTAAAACTTTCTAAAAGTTGAACACCTTCTGCAGAATTTAATAACATCCATGGACTAATACGACCATATCTAATATCATTAACTGCTCTATTATGATTTACATATTTGAAATAATCGTTATATGGTGCTTGGTTTTTATCTCCCCAATCCATCATAGTTTCTAACGAACGTTTAACTGCACCCTCTACAGGTTCTACTTTGATCATCTCAAATAGATATGTGTCATACAATTCATCACGACACCAATGATCTAATTTAACTCCGCTTTTAATTACAAAGTCAATAAATTTCTCTGGGTATATACAACTTACGTTTGTCACAAAACTACCAAATTTAACAAACGCATTATAGTAAGAACTTTTACAAAATTCTTCGTATGTTTTAGGTTTACTCTTTTGTACAGTTTGATAGAACTTATTAAATGTTAAAAAGCCAACTTGTACACGCTTTTCATCTTTTTGCAAATGTCGTCTCTTTGGTTCGCACAAGTGAGCAACAAGGGTCTTTTCTTTTTGAAACCCTTTGCCACAATGTACACACTCAAAGTCACGTTTATTCATTTGGATCACGTTCTTCCATATATTCTTTTTGTTCGCTTTTTGACATAATAGTTGATAAGGCTGTTGCATCGTCTACCTTCATATTAGGATTTTTATCTAGTACGTATTGTTCAAATTTATTCTTTGCTTGTTTCTTTGGAGCCGCAACATACTGATGGAAAAAGTTTTCATAAGCACCACACATTGCCATTAGTTTCCATAGCAGTCCTTTGTGATTTTTGCTTAATGTCCAATGATGCTTATTGACAAATTCGTTTGTCATTTCTAAATAATGTTCTTGGAAAAACTGATCGCCTTTTACATTGCTTACATAACGCATTGCAATAAACGGTGCAAATAACTTTTTATCGTCATCACTAAGTTTATTATACCAGTCTTTGTCTCTACGATCAACTGCTCGTAGCATTGCTTTTAAATCAAGAAACTTTTTCTTTTCAGCCATGCTTTACTCCTACAATATTCATACTCATTACAATTCTATTTTCACTTACAGTGTTTTCCTGTACTCTATGTGATAACCAAGCAGGAAATAATAATATATCGTTAGTATTACATTTTACTTCCTGCCAGAAGTCTTGTCTACTGAAATCTGCATGACTTCTTGGCATATATGTCCAACTTGAATGCAATGGATTTCTAAATTCAATATTTCCACTGTTTTGGGGTTTTTCTAAGTAGATACTTGCCGCCATATGTGCAGGACTATGATCGTGTTCAATTACGTATCCACCTTTATTAGTTATATTTGTCCAACTGTTCATTACTTCTAACGGAATATCTTGCATATCCCATTCTTTCCAAACTGATTCTACAACTGGTTGAAGCCATACCATAAAGTCGTGTAGTTCTTCCCACATATGTGGATCTTGGTCGTTATGATTAGCGTTTGTTTTTCCACCACCACGCATACTACCTGCATCTGATGGCATAAGCATTGTTTGTTTAGTAGCACGAACAACCGCAGATGAGAAATCTCCTGGATAAGTTGCTTTCCATACTAGCGTTGGTGTTGTGCTAATTGGTTGAATCATTTTCTTTACTCAAATCATAAACTGTTTTAATTTGTTTGAACATTTTTTGCAATGTTCTATTACCTTCGTTTGCCATTTCTTGCATTTCAATAAATTCGTAATTATCAATATGCCATTCAGGACAATGTGGTTCGCAAACAAGTACACGAGTCCCGGTATCAGTGTCACGTTCATAAACAGTTTCACCACCATCCGGAGACTCGTATATCTTGACCATATTATCCTTGTTCTTTATCTGCTAACTTGCCCTTAAGGTAGTTAAGTAGAACACCGTATGCTGGTAAGAAAATAATCAAACCAACTACAATTTTAAGAACAACTTGTGAGCCTGCAATTTCAACCCAATGTGTTGCCATATATTCATCAGCACTGTTATTAAATGCAACAGCGAAGAATGTATACGTGTCAATTACGTTAGCAACAATAGTTGATAATGCCGGTGCCGCCCACCATGCTTTTGTATATGCTTCTCTGATATATTGAAAAACATAAACGTCTAAAAATGTACCAATAGCATAAGCAGTTGCTGATGCAAAGCCAATACGTAGTGCTACACTTTCAGGTGCACCTTCAGCAAGTACTACTGCAATAGATCCAATAATGGCTAAAGGATATGCCGCCGCAATAGTTGCTCGTGCAATTGATTTACCTAACAATCTAACTGTTAAGTCAGTTGCTAAGATTACTAACGGGAACGTAAATGCCGCCCAAGTTAGTTTAACGCCTGCGATCTCAACTGGAATGTTGACTAGGGCGTTTGAGATTGTGATAACAACAACATGAAGAAATGCTAATTTCAACATCATTGCTTTATCAACGTCTTTAAAAAGTCCAAACATATTACTTCTTTCCTTTTACTATGGAGCCGACTGTTCGACGAACAATATCGTCATGATTAAATTCTGCCCAGTATAGTTCAAAAGCGACTCCATCTTCCAAACCTTCAAACTGGTGAATTTTGCCGGGTTTCACTTGCGTGAACTCCCCTGGACCAAGTATAGTTTCATCAACTAATCCATCTTGGTCATCCTGCCAAACACGGACAATCATCTTGCCCGATTCAACAAAGAATCCGTTCCATTTATATTTGTGTTCATGTTCTGAACATTTATACCCTGCCTTATATTCAATGCGATGAAACTCTAGTACACCATTTGCATGAATAAGTTCTGTTTGTCCCCATATCTTACCTGCCTTCATAGTCATTACCCTTTCTCCTTCTGTAATCGTAGACGTTCTTTAAAGTTATTAATTCTCCATCCTTTGTAGTTGTCTAGGCGATGAAGTTCCTCTGTTGTAATTAAATGATGATTAATTTTAATAGGTCTATTGCTTAAAGGAATTAGTTGAGCAACAGGTTCTCCTGGTTTAATTGATAATCTACTTCCTTGCGGTAAAAAGAAATTAAACTCAGCAACGTGTGTATATTTAAAATCAATTGTTCCAGGACTTGACCAATGACTTAAAGGATTTGATTGATGCCATGTTGGTTGTGTCCACAGCCATTCAATACTCTCGCTTGTTTTAATTCTCCAAGGTAGCGGAAACTTAATATGATGAAAACCTGGTTTGTGATCAGCATAGTCATCAGATGTATGACTGCTAGGTTGTTTGAATTTTTCAGGTAAGACATCAAAAGCAATTTTTCCGTCCATAAATCTTTGAACAACAAAACTTGCTGGACTAGGCATAATAATACCTTGTTTCATATAACCAATAATTGCTGGACAGGTTTTCATACCTGCAACATCTAGGTCCTGTACATGAACGTGTGGGTGATTGTCTTCTCTACTAGTAGGAAGTTTTTTCCACCACTCAGGAATAAACTTTTTTGATAAGTCTGGTTTAAACAAATCAAAAGAATGTTGATCGTCAGTATAAAAATCTACTGTTATTGGTTTTTTAAAAAACATATTAAAACAATAAACTGTAATCCAATGTTTCGCAAGACCTTGAAACTTCTTTTACAAAGAAAACACATTCAGGATTTTCTCCGTCATGTAAAGGCGTAGTTAGTAGTTGTCCTGCTTTAAGTTTAGGAAAATACCATTTTACATCTTGATAAACATTAACAACGTCTACTGGTGTAAAGTCTGGTCTAAAGCCTGTTAACGGATTAAAAGTATATGCTTCAAACCCTCTATCATTTAAACTTGTTAAAGGCAATACTTCTAAATCATTTCCTTCACTGCCACCAATTAGCATTGACCATTCTAACGGCATTTGTACTTGATGTTTACCTATTTGTAAAACAACTGCTGGCGATGAAAAACTTTCTAAATAGATCAACGGCATAAAGAAATAGTCTGGTTCTTTAGGATCACTGTTGTCTAAGACACTGTACCTAATATCTTCATTTATTTCTTTAGGAAGATTATTTAGATTAAACATTTTATTTTCTAGTGTTAGTATATTCATTTAATCAATTTCAATCCTTTCTATTGTAAAGGGGTAATTAGCCTCTTTATAAAACTTTTTACGTTGTGTAAGATGTCGTTTGGCATACTTACATCTGCTTGTAATGTCCCAAATTTGGACATGGTCTTTGTCCTCAGCCTTTCTAATTCCGCGGCCAATTGACTGAATAACACGTACAAAAGACTTACCAGGCTCAATAAGAATAAGGTTAAAAATGCGAGGAATATTAATGCCAACTGCGGCAACACCGTAAGTTGCAATAATAACTTTTTTATCAGCAGTTTTAACTTCATCATAATGTTCTTTCCTTGTGTCTGCTTTTGTTTCTCCACTAATGAAGACACTGTCATTAATATATGATTGTAGCATATTACCTGCAGAAAGTCTATCAACAAGTACCAAAGTATTGCCATTTTCGCTTATTTTGGCAATTAATTTTGAAACCCATTCCATTCTTTTTTCGTTTGTTGTTAAATATTTTAATTCTTCTTGGTATGATCTAAACTCTTGTACATCTTCAGTTTGAATAATGTTTACATCACATTGTGCAAGTACACCCTTTGCTTGTAGATCACTTGCACTAATGTTATTAATAACATCACCTAAACTTGCTCTAATGCCTTGAAACTCAAATTGCTCTTTAGGTATAGTACCTGTTAGTCCCCAGCGAATAGGAACGTGTGCAAAGTTTTGTGTAAGCAAGTTTTTAAGTACATCTGCTTTTGCTTGGTGTACTTCGTCAACAATAATACAACGAACATCTTCCATTGCTTCTTGGAAAGTCACTGCCGCTTCGTGATTCTTAGTTTTCTTGCTAAGAATGTTTAAACTTTGCCAAGTACAAATTGTATGAGTGTGACCCAACTCTTTTCTATCACCAAAGTACACACCTACGTCTAGGCCGCAATTGACATAGTCTTCTTCTGTCTGCGTCACCAACGATTTGTTAGGAACAATAACTAGGCTACGCCCATATGGTTCACATAAACGCGAAAGTGTAGCAGTGATAATAGTTTTACCTGCACCAGTTGCAACTTCTTGTAGTGCTTGTGGATTAGATAAAAAGTTATTAATAACTTCAAGTTGGTAGTCACGTAAACGAATAGGTTGTCCTTCTGCAGGATGTCCTTTAGGCCAACAAGTGTCACCCCAAAACTCTTCATCAATTGTTGCAAAGTTAAGTTGTGTTGGTTCACGCAAATCTTCTACTTCTACATATACTCCTTTGCTATCTAGTTCAACAAGAACTTCTTCAAGCATACTAATATATGTTGTACCACCTAGTCCAAAGAAACTTACAGTACCGTCCCATCGTCCTAGTTTATATGCAGGCAAATATCTTGCATACGGAATCTCATATTTAAATTTGTTTACAAGATGTTTACGCATTTGAAGATCAAGACCTTCAAACTTTACGTTTACTTCATCTTTAATAATAAGTTTACAAGATGCCACTATTGGTATCCCCTTTGTGTGTAAAATTTACAACTAACGGCTTGTTAGCAATATACGATTGTGTTTTATAATGACTTGGTTCCACAGGCAAATCAACTAAAACTAAATTTGGTTTTATATCATTTTTAACAAATGTTTTAGGAATCTTTTCATTTGTAATTAGTATTTTATTTGTAGGATCAAACAAATTAACACCCTTTTCTTTTATAAACGTGTTTGCTTCGTTGTCTTTTTTGTATCTAAAACACACAGATGTTTTGTTAGTTAAATTATGTAGTTCAAACATATTGATCCACTCATACAAACTATCAACATCAGTTGAACTAACAAGAATAACAGTTTGCTTACTTGCTTTGATAATGTTCATCAAGTCTGAACGTTTATGAACTTTTTTGTTAACAATATATTTGTTTTTATGATCTAACAATATTTTGTTAAGTGGATGGTTTTTTAATTGTACTGCAACGGCATCATCATAAACATAACAACCTAGCATTTTACTAAACATAATTGCTTGAGCAGGATCTGTAATACTTGCTAGTTCTGAAGCATACGGTTCAGGTATATTAACATTTTTAACAATAAATTTATTATCATGCGTAAGAACAGGATAATAGTCTAATCCGTCGTGCTTAATTTGTTTTGTTTTATCTTCAATTTTTTTAAGTTGAGGATCAATGTCAAACCCCTTACCTTTTGTAGCATTTAATAAAAACTGCACGTTTGTTTCATTAAGTTGAAACGACCACGATTTGTTTTCACCGTCATATACTCCTGCGGTATAACTAGGCTTCTTTCTTTTCTTAAATTTGTTAACTAGGTCAGCAATGAATGGACTTTTACAAACAATATACTCTCCATCAATGTGTAGTGTTTTTGTTTTATCAATAACTCTAAATGGTTTTGAAAAAGGTTTCTTTGTAAGTAATTCGTCTGTATCAAACCCATATTTTTTAAGAATTGGTTGATAATTTTTTACAAGTCTAACACCAATAGTTCCTTGTTTCTCAGTCAACGCAAGACCTCTTTCAAGTTGTTCAGAAAGACTTTTTACAATAGGCAAGTCGTATTGATTAATTGCTATTGTTGTTATTTCCCAAGAGTTAGTGTATCCAATACCACGTCCTCCAAGAAACATGATTGCGTCGTCGATTGTGTTAGTTGCCCCTTCGGGTAATGTGGAATTCACCATGACTATGTCACCAATGTTTATTAATTATATATCTTATATTATAACAGATTCCTATGAAAAGTCAACCAATTTTGGCATTAATCTTTCCAAAGGTTTTCCAGTTGCTATTTCTTCAACTGTCCATTCTGTATGTGCGTAATCGTTGAGCCATTGCTCTCTGTCGGGTTTGATTGGATTTACAATAGTATCAAATGTTTGATTAGCAACTGGCCATGCTAAACTACTAGGGCCAACAAAAGCAGGAACTCCACCTATAATACTTTGTATTCCTGGATTACTAGTCCAACTTACAACTGCGTGAGCATCTTTAAATGAAAAATCAAAATCATCATATGTGCCTGTAATGTGTATTGGTATTTGCCTGTATACATTTTTAAACTCGTGTTCAATGCCAGGCAATGTACAACGTGGATGTGGTCTAAAGTAAACAGTCATGTCTGTGTGTTTTCTAATTTCGTCAATAACGTTAGAAACCCACGCACTCATAGGAGGCATATCTCTCCATTGATGACTCTTATCATGTTGACCACATACAACAATATGTTTTCCAGTTGTCCAGGGTTTTAGTTCTAATCCGAGTCGTTGAGCCCGACTGCTATCATTACCGCTATTGCCAAAAAAAGCATCTCTATTGATTCCATTTATACCTACCTTCCATGTTGTGCCTCTTTTAATTCCGCCAACTTCTAAAACAATTACAGGTTTATTATTTTGCTGACAATAATCCCAAATTGGTTTATTCTTTGACATACGACCGTTCCACAGAACACTCCAAATAACAGCCACATCAAAATCTTCGTGTTCTGTATGGCCTAATTGTGTTAATCCTGTGCTAAATGCATCAAACACAGGTTGACTGTTTAATGCACCATTCTCTCTGAATAATTTGAACTTCATCTAATACCTACTAAATATACGTATATTATATTTATTAGAGGATAAAATGTCAAGAAAATTTGCGGTAGTCACAACGTTCAATGAAGATGGTATGAACTTGTACGGGCAGAATATGATCGACAGTTTTGAAAAAAATTGGCCCGAAGAAATCGATTTATATGTGTACGCAGAAAACTGTGCACCACTACACACTAAAACTAATATTCATATTAGAAACTTGATGGAGAATCCGGGTATTGTAAAGTTTAAAGCAAAATGGAAAGATGTACCTAAAGCAAATGGTAAAGAAAATCCAAAAGGTAGAGTAGATTCACACAAAGGATTTAAATGGGACGCTATTCGTTTTTGTCATAAAGTTTTTGCAATATTTGATTGTGCAAAAAGTTTAGAAGGATCAGATGTGGATACATTAATTTGGATGGACGCTGATACACTGTGTCATAGTGCAATGCCAATTAATTTTTTAGAAAACTTTGTTCCAGCAAACAAACATATTTGTTATTTTAGTAGAGAACCAAAATGGCCAGAATGCGGGTTTTATTCTATGGCAATTAAAGAAGAAGTTGTTAAACGTTTCTTAAGTAGATTCCAATGGGTTTGGGATCATGCAGAGGAAGGAATTTTTACAATGAAAGAATGGCACGACAGTTTTGTGTTTTATGAAATTGTAAAAGAGTTTAGAAATGTAGAAGGCTTTATGGAACATAGTTTAAGTAATGTTTCAATCCAAGGAGAAGGACACCCTATTATCAACAGTAGTATTGGTGCATACATTGACCATATGAAAGGTAATAGAAAAGTAGATGGAAAATCCTATAATAAAGATCTTAAAGTAGAACGCACTGAGAGTTATTGGAAATGAAAAAACATCTGTTTGTGCCGTGGATGCAATTACTAGACAAGGTGTTTAGTGACAGCGAAGAACTAACAATTTGTGAAATAGGAACACATAGAGGTAAGACAGCAGAACAATTATGTAAGTATGTACTTGATAATCATTCTAGCAAATTACACTATGTTGGCTATGATGCATTTGAACTTGCAGATCAAGATACAGATTTAAAAGAGATTAACGGTAAAGGTCCGGGCGACTATACTTACGCAAACCATTTATTAAAAAGAATATCTAATAAAAGATTTACATACGAACTTGTTAAAGGATGGACACAAGATACCCTAAAAGAAAGCAAGTATGATTTAGTTTACATTGATGGCGGACACAGTTATGAATCTGTAAAACACGATCACGAAAAACTTGAGATGAGTAAAGTTGTTGTGTTTGATGACTATCAAATTCCTGATGTAAAAAGATATGTAGACGAATATATTCATAAACATAAACTTCCACAAGTTGCTTGGGACTTAAATGCAATTAAAGAATTAAAAGACGACACAGTGTACACTTTTATGCCACACAAACAAAAAATGAAAAAAGAATTTAAGTTAGGTCAAAAAGTAGATCACATTCAGCCAATTATTTTTAGGACATAATATGATCATTGATGCTTTTCCTTACTTTAACGAAAAAGAGTTGTGTACTATTAGACTTAATTACCTAAGTGATGTAGTAGATAAGTTTATTATTGTAGAAAGTAATCAAACATGGAGATGTCGTCCAAACAAACAAAAGTTTTTAGAAGTTTTAGAATCATTACCGCAAACAATTAAAGATAAAATTATATATAAATGGGTTGAACATCCTGATGAATATTTAGATAGTGAAGAACACACAAATCTTAAAACAATACAAAATATTACACGTGATCATTTAGTATATGAAGCACGTAAAATAACTGATAAAGCAATTTTCTTTTACAGTGACCTAGATGAAATTTGGGATAAAAGAGGATTGGCAGAAATTAAACGTTTGTTAAAAGCAGGCGAAAAACAAATTGTTTGTGATCAAGATTTAAGAGTTGTATATCTTGATTGGTATGCACGTATGCGTAATTGGCCAGGTACACGAATTACTAATTTAGAAAACCTACCAGAAGAAAAGCCATTAAGCACAGGTGCGTTCAAGTACACAAAAGCAGGTGCTTTTAAAAGACACACTGTAATTAAAAACGGTTGGCATTTTAGTTATTTTGGAAATGATACACAACGTACAGAAAAAATTGCAAACATTAAAAATGCAATGGACTGGGAACGCAAAGCAGGAATGAGTTATGCACAAATCGCCACTAAGGTGCAAACAATACAAGACTGGAATAGAGTGGTTAGAAAAAAGAAAATTCAAGGACGTCAACTGGAAACAGATTTACAAGTAGATTCTTTATTATTAAAAGAATTTTTAAAATATAACTTGTTTAGTCCTTGGTATAAAGATAGATACGGAAAGCACTTACGAGGAGACAAATAATGAAAAAATCAGGCGATTGGTGGATATGTGACGAAGAACAAAATATGATGAAGTATACAGAGGTAGCCATGCGTGGTGATCCTAGTTGGCAAGGAAACTTTCCTTTATACTTAAACAAGTTTGTACCTGAAGATAAACGAGGAGTATTTGTTGACATTGGTGCTAATTATGGATTTATGGCAACTGCTATGTCAAAGTTTTATGACACAGTAGAAGCATTTGAAGTTATTCCTAAAACATTTGATTGTTTAAAATTAAACTGTGAAGGCTATGATAATATTGTATTACATGACTGTGGCTTAGGTGAAACAAATGATAAGATGTATGCTAAACGTAGAAAAAAGACAGCAGGACACAGTCAAATTATTAATGATCCTGAGCAGTTAGAGTTGTATCTAGCAGGTAAACATCCTAAACAACATATGGTAGAAATTGTTGAAATTCCTATTAGAACCCTTGACAGTTTTAATTATGATAGAATTGATTTAATAAAAATTGATGTAGAAGGTTTTGAAGAATTTGTACTTGCTGGTGCAGAAGAAACTATTAAAAGATGTAAACCTGTAGTTGCACTAGAAGTCACACGAAGCAAGAAAACAACTGTACGACGTAGCAGTATTGATACTGTAAAATTAGTTGAAAGTTGGGGGTATAAGTTTGCAGAACAACGTAAAGATGACTTTATGTTGATCCCTAATTAGACGTATTTTTTCATATGGCGCCAACAGTTGCCATTTTTTAGATCGTCTAAGTTCCAATGACTAGCACAAAGTTTCCATAACCACTTTTCTCTATCAGGACGTGTTGGATTTTCAATTTGAGTAAGGTCTGTATTTGCTAACGGTCCTGCTTGACAATAGTTGCGATCAGTCACAAAGATTGGAACACCGTTCATTAGTGACGCAACTGTTGGACTACTATTCTTAACAACCATTGCCCAACACTTATCTAAATCATCTAATAAAGAAACTTTTGTGGTATCGCTTACACGAACACCAAATTCTTTTTCAATTTGTTTTCCGTAATGTAATGCAGTTTTATCTCCCGGATGACAACGAATTTTTATTGGCCTATCAGTATGCTTTCTTAATGTAGATAATGTTTCTCTAAGCCAATCAATTACGTGTTCGCCACGCATACTCCAACCACCATTTCTTTGCAAACAAATTAAAACGTGTTTTCCTTTATTAGTATATGGAAGTAATTCTAAACCGTATCTATTTCTTAATCTATCCCAATGTTCTGGTGTTTCAACATCGTAATTACAGTAGTCACCGGTTGCTGGAAATACACCGTCATAACTAAAACGTATTAGTTCACTATCGTTAAACTTTCCAGTAGCATAACTGAACATATTACTATCAATAATAACACAACGTTTAGGTTTTACAGTATTGCGTGTATGTACTAGTTGTCTAAAAGCCAAATGCGGTGCATTTTTTCCGTGCTCGTGTACAAATCCTTGAAGTACTGCAACATCACACTCTTCGTATGTTGTTCCTTCGTGTGCAATGCCCACGTCACCTGCGGCATTTACACCCTGGACATATGCATGAAGCATTGCTGGTTTTGCTGGATTGTTATTTCGAGGCGGAATACCTCCTAAAAAACTTACTACTTTCATTATAACACTGCCTTGACTCTAGTCCAAAAGTCGTTTGTTGCTTGTCTGCATTCAGCAAGAGCATTAGGATGTGTAGACACTTCATCTAACATTTCTTCCCAACCGGCTGGTTTGGCTTTTAAGTAAGGTTTGTGTTTTAATGTGTAGAATTTAGAACTCCACGGCGAAAGTACAATAACTTTTTTACCTAAAAGTGTACCCCAATATGCTCCGTGATAACTGTTTGTTAAAATAGTATTTGCTGACCCTAGTAATTCAATTGTTTGGTCCATGTTAGCACCAGAATTTACAAATCTTGGTACTGCACCATTTCCAAAATCATTACCTTTTATTAGTTGTTTCTTGTGTTCGAACACAATTACATCATTCTTAATTTCATATTTTTTATTAAAAGCCGGATGCATACAACTTGCACAAGGCACCCAATCAAAAAGTGGATTTCTTGCTTTCCAAGAATCGTCCCAATAATCTCTAATACCAATCATATCGTAATCTTTGAGTTTTTTAGGGTATCTTGCATCATCACTTGTGCTTGGATTATAATCTCGTTGATTATGTCCTGCACCCCAAACTATTCTTTTAGTTGAAACGTTTTGTTCAATCTCTCTAATAGCATTTGTAAGATGATCTTTTAAATTTTTGTTAAATGCTTCGTATAACTTTTGATATTTTGTATTACATAATCTCCATCTATGATCCCACATTTCTTCTAACTGGTTAATATCTGGATGATTAAAAACTAAATCCATTGATTCACCAAAAAATTCATTGGCTAACAAACCACCACCGCCAAATATTACTGGAAGGTCATCTGGATATTGTTGTCTGCCAATGTTAACAATATCAATTTTTTCATATTCGTCGTCATTTAAAAAATATTGCAACGGATCTGACATAATATCGCCAATATTATTTGGGTCTCTACGATGTATTACAACTGCTTTCTTTTTCATACTAGTAATTATTTCCTTATCTCAAAGTCTTCGCTTTTCTTGACTTTGCCTTTATAGTGGGTCATGTACTCTGCTAGGATTGTGTGCTTAAAAATGGTGTTATGATGACGATTTCCAAGGTCTCTAAAGATCTTCCCATGGCTTTCAAACTCACTTACTACTGCACCAAACACATCTCCGTCATAAAAACGTCTTAAACTTTCACCATATCCTCTCATATAGTACTCACGGTAGCGATTTATGAAGTCTTCGTAATAGTAATGATGTCTATTGATAACATAAAAGCCTGTTTCACCACAAAGAACAGGTTTTATTTTCTTAAATCCTTCGCCTTTTACTTTTTTATGGTCATAAACAACAGCCATGTATGTTGCAAGTACATTATCTGGACATAATTTCCATAAAAATTCTTTAGGAATAGGTTTATAGGTAATTACATCACTATCAATCCAAATTAAACGATCAGTACCTTCAAATTGACAGGCTCTTAACCAACTAAATGCTTTATAACTAAAAATTTTAACACGTTTTTTGTAATCTTTGGTTTGAAATTCTCTAAAATCTTCGTCTAGTTCGTCAAAACTGTGATACATTACATTATCGTGATTTTCTAACATAAAGTCTTCAGCAAAAACATGAAGAGTCACATCTTTTGGCCAATATTTTACAAAAGAGTCAATACTATCCTTACCTAGTTTATCATAGTATGCTTTATTTTGTGTAGTGACCGCTAAAATTTTCATAATTCTAGTATCTTTCTTGCTGTACCGTCTTTTAACTCACTATTATGAAACTGTCCATAGGCTAGATGACACGCCCACTTATAAACAAAGTCTGAGTCTGGGTATAACGGGTGTTCAATACCTTCTAAACTAGACGACGATAATAATGATGCGGCGTTTGGTGCTAGTGTAAACGCAGGAACACCGTAAAGTATGGCTTCAGTAGCGGCTACACTTTGCAAAGTGACCACAGCAAATGCATTATCTAGTTCTTCGTAGATAGATTTACTAAGTCTGACTTTTCTCTTTTCTTTTTCTCGAACAATAATTGGTCTATCAGTAAACTTTTTTAAATTAGTTAATACAGTGTTCTTCCATTCTTGAAGATTTATATCATAGAATATAGCAGGTTTTTCACTAGGCATAACAACAAGAATATTACGCCCATCTTTCTTCCATTTTGGAATTTTATACTTTAATGCTTCCCATCTATCACTCGGGCGTTCAACAATGACGTTATGTTGTAAATCATTTTTTACAATTCTGTGAAAAATTTTATAACCCATAGGATTAATAGGAGATTTATAATTACCCATATATCCACTATCAATGTAATAAAAGTCTCGTTTATCTTCCCAACACTTTTTCATAATGTCGTGACGAAGAATTCCTCTTAAAACAATAGGATCAGAAGAATTATTATAATCAAAGTTGTCTAAATTTATTGAACCGTGCTGATCAAAACTTGATGCAAACATATTGACATATTCGTCGGTTCCGCCTTTGCTTATAAACTTCATTAAATTGGTTTCCAGTTAGGATTTACTTTATTTGCTCTTTCAATCCACTGGTCACCATATTCAACATCTTTACAATTTTCAAACCAAGGACCGCCTTCGGTGTAATGTAATGCTTTAGGTTTGCCGTCTTTTGACTCGTTATACCAACCGACTAACCAATTCCACTCGTGACTTACTTCGCCTATTTCTTTATCTTTCAACCAACTAAAGCGATGTAAGAATTGTCCTGTTTCTTTGTTTACCATACTAGGAATAAGTCGTGCGTTGCTAGGATGTCCGCAATTCCAAAGAATCATCGAACTCCAGTTTTTACGTGGATATGGTAGTTGTGCTTTACCATCCATCTTTGTTCCCTCTTTTACATTATATTCGTGTTTAGCAACCATAACAGCATACTTGTCATCACGTTGTGCAAATAATTTATCAATATCTTCTAACCATAAAAAATCACAATCACAAAAAACTGCCCAACCCTTATAGTTCATTAGGAACGGAATAAGAAAACGTGTAAATGTAAATTCAGTTGAACTTAATTTGTCAACTGATCGTGTGTAAATTCCTTGATTTCTTAACTCGTGTTGTTTTAAATGCTTAACGTCGATTATTTCTTCAGTGCTATGACATAAACTATATTCGCAAACATCACTAGCAATAGGTTCACGGCTATCGTAGCCTATAAACACAGTATTCATGTTATTTTCCTTCTTTCCCGTAATCGTCGCTTACACCTATACGACTTATATCATCTTCAATACAATTATCACCGTATTGTATTTCAATAATTCTTAACGGCTTTTTTGTTTTATTTTCTAATTGGTGCCATTCCCCAACGCCTATATTTAATTTATCAAATCTATTAAGCGTATCCATTTCTTCTAAGTCAGTTGAGCCGTCAATAGTATTAACTGTTGCAGTTCCTTCACTTACAAACCATAGTTCGTTTCTGTGTTTATGTTTTTGCATACTCAACCGTTTACCCGGATCGACTGTAAGTTCTTTTAATTTAACTTCGTTGCCAACACCAAATAAAACTCTGTAATATCCCCATGGGCGTTCAGTTTTAGGATACTTATAATCTTCTAGTATCCAACTGCTTGAATTCTTTTTATCACTGCCGCCTACACCAAATTGAAATGATAGTCTACTATCGTCAATTAACATCTCAGGAATGTTTGTTTTAGTTCTATCTCCACCATTAGCAAAGATAACACTATCGCTTAAAAAGTTGTGTTCGTTAAGTACTTGCTGAATAGCATCGTTAGCAGTGTTATCGCTATCGTCAAAATCAATAACTTTGTCAACTACTGAAAGGTTTTCAATAATAGTTGCACGTTCCTCAAAAGGCATAAATGGCTTGCCTTTTTTACGTGTTAACCAATCATCTGAGTTAACACCAACAACTAGATAATCTCCTAGTTCTTTTGCGGCTTTAAAATAGGCAATGTGTCCTGAGTGTAAAGGATCAAAGCCTCCTGTGACTAATACTATCTTCATGTTAATATTTATTTGGTATTAGTTTTGCTAAGAGCAATGCTGATTATGTCTTCAAATATTTCATTTCCGGTCATATTTTTACGTAATTCTTTAGGAGTTTTGCTACCGTAATGCAAAAACCCTGTATCGTAATAATGAAACCCTCTTTCACAATCTGTATTTCTTATTTTATATCTTGGATAATCATCAAATAAACTTTCAACAGCATCACCGTCATATGGACGATACAAGTCAAATATTTTACCACTGTTCCATAAGTTTTCGTATGTATTGATTAACACTTCTGTGTCTTTGCAGTTAGGATCTAACATAATGAATCCGCTGTCGTGCTTATCTTGTTTAGATGTGCCACACCCCCATAATAATTTTGATTGCTTAAATTGTTCTATCTCATTATATAGTTTTTCTTCATCAAAATTTATAACTTCTATGTCAGTATCTAACAAAATTATGTAATCATACTCTTTTAGATTTCGAAATGCCCATACTTGGCTTTGCATTTTTTTCCAAAAGTTTGTAGACTTCCTTACTGTACGCGGGTGTTTTAAAAAAGAGCAGTTTCTATCTAAAACAGATTCTAATTCAATTATTTTTGTTTGTTTAAGATTGATCTTATTACTATCATGAATAATAAATTTATCTCCAGGCAACTGTTCCCAACTTGGTAAACAATGCTGTGCAATTAGGTTCCAATATCCTTCGTCTGCTAATCCTGACCATGCTATTTTCATTATATAAACAATTTCCTTTTAAAATATTTTACGTCAAACAGTACACTATTAAACATAACACGCGGTATCATATAACCATACTTAACAACTATATCTAATGCTTTTTTACATCCTAACGGGGTTATTAGATATGCATCAAAGTTAGATAAACTTCTAGGAACAAACCCTGCATTATAGTCGTCATGCTGTCCAATATGCCAGTTATTATGATTTTCTAAACTAACAATACTATTTTCAAATTCCCATTCACCTGCACTTAGATTGAGAACTTCTGTATAATGTTCATTTATGTTTCCAGGAATTGGCCACTGTTGCCAGCGGTAATCTTCTGTTATTAAAACAGATTTATCTAATTCAATACACTTCTTCCATGCACGAAAGTGATTATAAAACTTTTCAAAATCAGAATCTGTCTTGTGTTTAGACATTCTGTAGTTTTTGTACTTTCCGTGTGTACTGCTTATTAGATTTTGTGATAAAGGGTTTAGTGTTATTATGCTTTGAATATTATCTCTATTATAACCTAATTCAACAAAGCGATCATAACAATCTTGATATGTTTTTTCAGTAGTTGTGGTATTGTTAAGTATTATAACATCAAATTGATGCATCTTCCATTCCTGCTACACGTAGTTTCGTAATATTAGTTATCTGCCATTGCTTTTGATCAAGGCCTTTTAAGATTCCTAACCACTTATTACGTAGCAGTGCAAACTCGTTGATAATTTTTTCCATATCAACAACGTCTGATTCACCGTCAACATATTTTTCAACGTCGCGGCTACTTAATGCTCTTTGATAAGATTCTAAATATGTTTTAAAGAATTTTGATCGTGTTCTTCGAAGTTCGATGTTTAGGTATTCAAGGATCGCTTCGATCTCTTGTAGTTGTCCAAAACGCTTTTCTACAACACCAGGAAGGTTTCCAGCATTCTTTTCAAGGTTTCCCTTTAAAGAACACTCAATTCTGGCTTCTTGCATTTGTTCCTCATACCATATAATAGCATCAGGAATGTTAGAAATGTCTTGCGATATCCTTGAATACCAATTTATCATCTAATAATCTTCCGAATCGTATCTATCATCATAGTCTTCATCATCGTAGTCATTATCGTATACACCTTCTGAGCCGTATACTTCTTCTACGGCTTCTTTAAGGTATGGATCCTGGTCGCCCATAGCATACAAAACGGATTCTTCAGCACCGTTATCTACACACCAGTTTACAAACTTCATAGCACTGTCTTGTTTATTTTTTACGTCTATAAAGTCAGCAAACGAATCCCATAGGTCAATTAACTGTTCTTCACTTAGATTCACTTAGAGTCTCCTGTTCAACGGGTTCAACATCATCAACTTGCGATTCTTTTTCTGAATCGTTGTCGAGTTCGTTATACTTATCACCGTTGGCAGAATAATCTTTCATAATGATTTCAAGTTGTTCACCGTCCCAATCTTTACGATAGTGTAAGTGTTCTTCACCTTGTGAATCTACAAATTTAAGTCTATTTCCTTGTTGTTTTAATAGTCCTTGTTTTTCAAACAATTCAACTAATCCACTGTAAGGATTCATACCTGTTTCGTATGGAATCTTTACTTGTACACCTTCAAAAGGTTTTGCGTATCGTGTTTTCATTACCTTACAAGCGGCTCTGATACCACGTACATCTGTGACCTTTTTACCATCTTCATCTTCTTTTAGTTTTAGTTTTTTCATTGCTACAACAATTGAAGATGCATAGATAAAGCCTTGACCGCCTGAGATTTTGTCATCTGGGTCAAACATATCTTGCGATGCGTAAGTGTGGTTAGTTGCTACAAGTCCTACGTTATAACTACCAAACATATTAACACAGTTTCTTACAAGTGCAGTTAGTGCCTTAGGCTTACGGCCCATATCACCTTTCAAATCACCTTTATCAAACTGATCAACATCTGTTGGTGTTAGTAGCATACCAAGTGAATCAACTACAAACAATACTTTAGGACGATCCGCTGGATCCATAGCATCGTAATCATCACGATACTCTTTCATAAAGTTTGAAATAGTTTTTGCTACATCATCGATCATACTCATCGATAACTTTAACAATTTTTCTTCACTTGTGTCAACATTAAGTGCCTGCAACCATTTTTCATCAAGTGCATTTTCACTATCAATTAGCACAACAAAGATACCTTGTTCTTGTGCCGCTTTAACAATGTTAGCACTTGCGAAGTATGATTTACCTGCACCGGATTCACCTGCAAACACTGTGACCTTACCTAGCGGAACACCCTTATGGAAGTCACCACTAATAAGATAGTTTAGTGCAAAGTTGCCGGTTGATACCCAATCGGTTGGATCGTTAAAGCCTACACCAAGTCCTTGAATGGACTTGGTCAGACCCTTACGAAACTTTGATACATCAAATGGTTTCGCCATGATTACTCCTTACGATTGACGTGAACGGATCATGTTCAAAATGTCTTGAGCACGTTCACTTGAAGGTTTATCATCAGTATCAGCAGTTGCAGTTGTTTCAACTGTTCCTGTTTCGTCTCTAGTCACTCCAGCATTAGCATCTTCTTCAGGTGCTGTCATCGGAGCAGGCTTAGACTCTGCTACTGGTTGAGTTGGTTTAGCACTATTTGGATCACCAGTTGGAGCACTCATGCCTGGAGCACGAAAGTACTGACCCCATTTATCTGGATCATATGCTTCGCCATCAACAGATGCTTCAAACATCTCTTGAATAACCTTAACTTCAACTTCAGTTGGTTTCTTAGGAAGGAAATCATTTAGATTGTACAATCCATGTGAGTCAACTGCCGCTTTCTCTTCATCAGTTAAAGCACGTTCTCTACGTGACCATTGTGATGTTGAGTAATCAGCATAACCACCTTTAGAAGTTTTCTTAATGCGGAAGTCTACACCTCGTGCATAATCAGTTGGCAATTCTTCCATCTCAGGATCCATTAATGCACCCTTAATGATTTGGAAAATTTGTGGTCCAATGATAAAACGTCTAATTGGATTCTCTGGAGTAGTATCTTCAGAGATAGGATTGTCTGCTACAAAACCTTGGAAGATGTAAGAACGTTTCTTCCAATATTTACGACCTTGGTCTTCTAGTGAAGGGTCTTTAAACCAACCACGTACTTCTGAAAGTACAGGGCAAGTTTCGCCATACATTTCCATACATGGAACGTTAACTGTCACTGGGCGTGAGTCAGTTTGGCCTTTGATTCCCGCAAAAGGAAGTTTGATCATTAAACGTTCTTTCCAAAAGAATACGTTTTCAGGATCAGCGTCAGGTAAGAAACGAAGTACTGCTTCGCTACCTTCTGCCATATTCCAATGTGGGTAAATTGCGTTGTCGCCGCCGCTTGTTTGATTACCGCCGCCTTTACGATCTTCTTGTTCACGTAATTTTGCACGGATTTCTGCTAGTGTTGCCATAATTTAAGCCTCCTATATTTTGCCTTTATGTGCCTGTTGTAGATACGTCTTTCTAACAACATATCTATATTATATTTAGTCTTTATCTAAAAGTCAACTACTTTTTAAGATAAGTTTGCCAAAAATTCCATGCAGGCATCCAAACCATATTGATTACAATACGTCTTGGTACAACTGTTGGTGTTGCACTTGCATGAAATTGGTTTGATGGAAATAGTATTGCTGATCCTTTTTTTGGAACGTTTGCAATCAGTTCCTTCATATCATCTTGAGGACCTAAATGGTCTGGCTTCCCATATGGATTTGCTCCAACATTTTTATCAAAAATTCTTGTTGGTCCATCTGCTTCATTAACATAGTAAACCATACTTAATGATTCTTCATATGGTTGATCAATATGTGGCGGATGAAACATTGTCTCATCTGAACCGTCTGGCGTTAATAAATTGGCCTTAATTCGAGTAAGTTCTTTTACAGGAATTCCCGTTTCTTTTTCAAAAAAGTAAAAGATAGGTTTGATCATTTCAAACGTTTGGCTAGCATGGCCAGTTTGAGGATTTAGTATGTCATGAACAAACTGTGGACTTTCTTTTATTTTTTCTTTATTTGCTAAGAATTGAAATTCCCAACTAGAAAAGCCACTTGTGTTATCCTGCCAAGTCCAAGGTAAAGAAGGATCCATAAAGATTGCTTCTAAATGGTCCTGCATACTTTTAGGTATTAAGTCTTCAAATATATGATACATACACTTACTTATTAAGTATGTTTATGAGTCAGTTATTTTCTGATTCCAGCAAGTGTTTTGATTCTATTTAGATCTTCGTTTGTCTTACGTAGTGCTTTTTTCACACCAGGGTGATCTGATAAACCTTTTGCAATTTTTTCAATTGTATCAACAGCACCACTATAATTTCCGCCTTTGTAGCGTTTATCGTTTAGCACACCATAAGCCATTTTAATTTGTTTATCGCTAAACCCGTGGTTGTCTTTTTCAGCACCCTTTTCTTCCTCTACTTCGTCGCCAAGTTGTACCTTATTCCCGGTCAGTTTGGATACAAACTTTTCAACTAGATCCCCTACGGAATCACCAAAACGCTTACGAGCGGAAATAACCACGCCTGTTTCGCCTTTTGGAAACGCTCCAGTTTCTTTGTCATAGAATGAGCGAACAAACTCTAATACTTCTTCTGCAGAAGATTTAGTGTCTTTAGGTTCTTCTTCTTGTCCAGCAAGACTCATAGAACCGTCTTTACCAATTACAACATCTGTTGTATCTGCTTCAGACATATCACCAAAGTCTAAGTCATCCATAGCCTCTGGCATATTGTTTTTAACATAAGAGTAAATCAAAGGTTTAGCATCAGCATCAGCATCTTTTTCTGCTAGTGCTTTGATGTCATTTACAAATGTTATATCATCAATGATTCCTTCTAAACTGCTAATTGCGTTTGTTCCATCTGGACCAACTGGTAGGTCTCTTTGTAGAAGTTTGTTTAATACAGCAATACGTTGGTTGTCTAAGTTTTCGTCAACAACATCGTTTGCCCATGATTCAAATTCATCAATGTCTTCACCGTGTGCGTATTTGTTATCACGGTTTGCCCATCGATCGTCTGCATCTTCTTGTGCCGCGGCCATAAGTTCGTCTGGATCTTGCATTTCAAGATCCGTATCAGCATCGTAGCCTAGTTTGCTATTACCGTCCATAGCACAACTTAAATGAAATGACTTTGGATGTACAACTGGTCTGCCGTCAACTATTGTTGCTGTGTAATAAAGAGTACAGCCTGTAGTTTCACCGTCATCACCTACACCCTCGAAATCAACTTCACCATCAAAATGCTCTGGATCAAATCCTTCGTTAGCAAGTTTATCAAGATCTACTGTTGTTTCACTAATACGCTTTTGATGAATACTGTGTAGTAATGGGAACATATCAGTTAGGTCCTCATTAAATTGAGGAATAGTAAATGCATTGGTTAGATCGTTTACAACGTCATCACCCAATTGGTTGTCCATATCAGTTGCGACAAAGTTTTCTTTTTGTTGTGTATAGTATGATTGGGTTTGTAATTTTTTAATGTGTGTTCTTAGGTTTTCAAGTTCAGCATTACTACCTTCAATAATATCATTTGAAGTTTGATTCATAAAGTCTTTGTTTTGTACATATCTTTTGAACGCTGTTAGTTTAGCAATGTTTGATGAAGTTTCAATAATGTGTTTACCAAACTCATCATGTGGAAGTCCGCCGTTTGCAACGTGACGTGACATTGCTCTAGCACCTGCTAAGTGATTGTATGGATACTTAAATCTTTCTCCTGCTTCGTTTTCAATAAAAAGTGTTTGAATATTTCTAGCACGAGCACCCATTTGCTCTGCATTAATTTCCTTTTTATGTCTAATAATTAATCTTGTTCTATCTAAGTTTTCATAACTAGATTTTGTAGTACCATACATTGCTGACTCCTGAACTTTATTTCCTAAATATTTATAGTCACGTTTGTCTAAATTACTTTTAGCAATATCCTTAGCATCAAATCCCATCATATGTTTCTTAGAAAAGAATCTCATATCTTTTAAGAAATCATACCATGCATCTTCTGTTGCTTCGTTAGCGTTTTCGAGCATTCCCTGGCTAAAATACAGTTTTAATGTATCAGGATCCTTAATGCTTATGCTTACAGCACCTTGATTCTCTCCATCGACTACATAGTCAAAATCAAAGAATCGTGCCTTGCTCTCCTCGCTAGTAGGAGCACCGTTTTCGTCACCCATTTCAATGCGTGGAAAACGTGATCTAATTTTCTCAAATAGAGATGATGCTATTGAATCTAAACCCTTCATATATGTATTTATACTATTAGAAAGAAACAAACACCGGCATTGGTGTTATCATTTCTGTGTCTAAGTCCTTCATTTTCTCGTAAATTGCTGGATCCCAATCCGCTAATATTTGTTGCATTCGAACGTTAAGCAATGTAGCACTAACAAGGTCATCGTGTTCCCCTGTCTTAGCACCAAATGTAGTGCCGTGTGCTACATATGCTTTAAGTTCTGAAATAAGCGGTTTACTTTTAATTTTTAGTTTGCTTGTTTCTAGCAAGTGCTTAAATTTAGCACAAGCACTCATTTTAGTTTTGTGTGTTGTATTAAATCCTTTTCTAAACTTTCGCACATGGCCTTTTCTAATAGGCTCACTCAAAAACATACCGTAAATGTTTTCTTCACCGTAGTCATTGATGGTCACTAGTGCGGCTTCGCCTATGGCGTTATTTTCGACTGAATAATACACCTGAGGCAAACTGCCAGACAGTTCTTCGCATTGTTCTTTTATATTTTTTGTTATATCTGCTAATATCCTGACTTGCCCTTGGATAGGTGTAGTGTTGTGTTGCCACTCTGCTACTTGTTCAAAAGTAGGTAATTCAAATACTTGAATTGCCGCATAGTCTCCTCCTGTACCTAAACTTGGGTCCATACTTACAACATACGTCATCTTAGGATTACAATCTTTATACCACCTAGTCTGACCCATTCTTTTTGAAGGTTCTAAACCTTCAAGTTCTGCAAGTCGAACACTGTTGATTAATGTTTCGTCAAAGATTAAGAATTCACATTCGTGTTCTCGACGGAAACGTTCTTCACCAATACGTGATTTTTCTTCAGCCGCCCATTGATCATCTCGATCTGGATGTTCACTCCAATGAGCAGTAAACGCATAAAAGCCATTGATACCAACTTCAGTATCATTACCATGTTCGTCAAATCTTTTTGTTGCTTCAGTCCAAATAAGTGCAAATTGATCTTCGTCACTGTTTGGTGTTGAAGTAATAATTGCTTTACCACCTGTTGCTAGTGTAGGTGAAATAGCAGTCCAGAATTCTTTAGCAATAGTAGGATTAACGAATGCAAACTCATCACAGTATAGTAAAGATATTGACATACCTCGTCCCGTGTTGTCTGTGGTTGTTTGTGATACAATACGTGATCCGTTATCAAATTCCATTGATCCCTTGTTATACGATACAACACCGCAACGTATATGATCTGGACAGTCTTCATATGCATATCTTATTCTATGCATGATTTCTTGAGCGCCTGCATACTTGTGTGCCGCAATAAGCACAGTCACATCAGGGTTAAACATTGCGTACCATAATAGATATCCTGCCGCCGTTGTAGACTTACCTGTCTGTCTTGGTAGCATATTAATATTAAATCTATAACTGTGATATGAATCTACAAGTCTTTCTTGGAATTCAAAAGGTTGAAACAACAACTTACCTTTAGTAGGATGTTGAATGTAAAAGAAGTTATCCATAAAGTACTTGGGTCCAGTAGTTGGATCCATGCAGGCTTTAAGGTCTTCAATTTGTTCTTTTGTATATCTTGTCTTACTGTGTGCTTTTTTAACTAGTACACCGTCAAGACTTTTTCCTGTCTGTGCCATACTAATATTTAGTGAGGTTTTGTGGGGTTAAGAGTTTTTCTTTGCCATCTTAGTTGCAGTAGCATACATTACTGCTTCTGCATCTTTGCCATAGCGGTCTTTAAAATCGCCTTTGGCTTTTTTCATACCTTTGACGTATTTTTCTTTGGTCTTTTCTTCTTTCTTAGAAAGTTTACGTTCTGTTAGTTCGTATATACGCATTATGGAACAAGGGTAATGCCGCTTGGTGACACTCCTCTACTTGCTCCCGGACCTTTTGCCGCAGTTTGAAGAGCCTTCCAAACAGCAGAAACATCGTCAACTTCTTTTCCAACATTTTTAAGAAGATTAATAACTTCTCTATTTTTTGGATCTAAAAATAGTGATTCGCCAGTTTTTAAGTTTTTAACAACAACTTGTCCTACATTATTTAAATCTACCATTAACTCAGATCCTTTAACAGCCTTGTGTGCTTCTGCCGCTTTTGCAGTAAGTTTTTTAACTTCTGCAAGGATTTCAGCACTTGTTTTTTCTGTTGCTTGTGTTGCTTGAGCAAGTTTTTTTGAATTAACAAGTTCGTCAACAATACCTTTTCCTAAGTCTTGCATTTCTTTTGCTTTTTTTGCTTTAGCCGATAATGCAAGTTTAGAACCAATTTTTATGCCTCCGCCGCCAACAAAAGTTAACCCAACAAAGAAGTAGAAACTATTAAGTTCACTTTCCATTGCTGGATCCGGACCGTCGCCATTATCTTGTGTAAATTGACACCAACCTGGTTTAAAGTATTTGTTTTGTTTATAGAATGCACCGCATTGTGCAGATGATTCTCTAGTGCCACTAAGTCCAAATGGAATAGCATCAACAAAAATGCTAAAGTCGTTTCCGGCTTGTTCGTACATATTAATTGCTTGATCAACTGTAAGATATACGCCGCCGACAAATAATAAAGCGCCAAGGACAAACCAGATCCACTCGGTTAAAATTTCTTCTTCAGTTAAGGTTTCTAGATATTGTTTGTCGTAGCCTGACTCAATTAAATTTTTTTTTTGGTCTGCTGTTGACAGTGTTAAACTTTCATTTATGAACGAAATGTAGTCGCTCCTGAGTGCTTCTTCAATATCTTCAAGTGGGTTATCTCCCTGCTTTGAAAACTTGCGAGGCAATTTCTTAAGTTCTGTCTTACCGTATTCATCTTCTAATTCTTCGTCTGAATACTTTTCGCCTTCTTTCTCATTGCCCATTGAGTTAGCATAACCTTCTTGTTGTGCAGGATCTTTAACACGTAAGTCTTGTGGATGCTTACTGCCGTTTAGTCCATTAAGTCCTGCTAGTCTAGTAATGTCTTCAACATCACTGTACTGTTCGTTAGGCTGATTTTCGTATTCTGCTTCTTCTGTGTCTCCACAACCGCAGTTGCCGTTAATGTTGTCATCACCTTTCATAGTCATGTCAGGTGCATCATCTTGTGGCATCATGTCTTGGCTTACTGGTTTCATTCCAGCAAGTTGCATAATTCTTTGTAGTGCTGGTAAGTCTTCTGGACTATCAGCAGTAATAGTAATTGCTTCGTTTACTGATTCTTTCATTGCTTTGTTTTTAGCATAGCAATCGCAGTGTTCACAATCTGGACCGCATTTACATTCTGTGACTGGCTTACCGCAACAAGCCTTTGGACACATCTCAACGCCTTCTTTAACAGGTCCTTTTTTCTTTTTATCTTTAAGTGCCTTTTTCATAGGCTCTTTTTTGTCGCCATCTTTATCAAAGTCTAAGTAATCTGGTTTTGCTTTCTTACCTTCTTCAACCGACTCGTGTTCAATGCTTTCAAAGTTCCCTTGATTTAAGTTCCACTTCAAATACTCTTGTGCATTATTGAACTTAATCTTTTGTCCATTAATGTTCATCTCTTGAGGAAATGGAATTGTTTGATTTTTTCCTGTTGGAGTTTTAAATGTAATGCGTTTTAAATCATCAGCAATGTCTACAATCTCTCCACTGCCGAACACCTTTTTACCAATAAGTTTAGCAAATCTGCTAGTAGGTGCTTGTGCTTTCTGTGCGTTAGGGTTAGGTTGTACTGGCTTACCTGGTGTTGTTTGTGTTTGTGGTGTTGTTTGTGTGCGTGTATTGACAGTAGCCGCATCTAATTCATCAAATGCACCCGCCGCTCTTGCTCTCATTGCATCCGCTTGTTGTTTAGTTAGCGGTGCTTCATTAACACTACCGTTCATGCGTGTTGTATTATCGATTGCATCCACTACGTTAGGATTCTTTGCATCTAGTTCACGTAATCTTTTTAATACATCATGCATTTCAAATGTTGCCATAATTATTCCCCTGATTGTCTTTCTTTTGCTTCTTTAGCAAGACTTTGTAAAAACGTTTCTTTACCTTTTTCTGTGACAACTAACTCATCTTTATTAACATCAGGTGCATCTTTGTATTCTGGATCACCAAGTTTTGCTTCGTATGGCTTATTGTCTGATTCTTTTTGCATTTCCTCATAGTCTTCACCTGGCTTACGAACTCTTAAGTTCTCAACACTTACATTACAGAAATTTGCAATGTAATGTCTTAGGTGATCCTGTGTTGTAGGATAGTTTAAAGTAGTTTCATAAACTGTGACTTCTGAGTTTGGATTTTGTGGAAAGTCTAAAGGTAAACTTTGAATAGGAGTTTTTTTACCTGAAGATAGATTAGCAATTTCAAACTTTTTAAGTGCAGTTTCTAAACGGTCGTCAAACCCTTCAGGTAATTCGCCCGCCAGTTTAATAACAAAATCGTATTGTTTTGATGCTTCTGCAAGATACTTTTTAAAATCCATGTTAACTCCTAATATATACAGTTATTTATCTTCTTTCTTATTTAAAATCTCTTCTATGAGCGAGTTGCGATCTATGATAATGCCCTCACTATCAACAGTATTAGCGCCATCGCCCATTTTTTGGTCTAATGATTGCTTTTTAAGTTGTAATTCAATCATTTTTAACTTTTTATCCATTTTTTGGCTCTTAGCATCAATAGCATTTTTAAGCATAGTACCTGCTACTTCAAAAATACGTCCTGCATAGCGGCTTTCTACATTCATACCCAGATCCATTAGATCTTCATATGTAGTTTTGGCTTTATCTGCTAGTTCATCTAGTTCTTTATCTGCTAATTCACCAAGTCCTTTAACCATAGGAAGTGCCGCCGATATTTTATCAAACTCTGCAATGCTACGTTCCATTTGTTTGGTTTGTTTAATTGTATTAACGTCTGGAGCAGGTTCTTCAACTTGTTCCATTGTTTCTTTAACTTCTGGAAGTTCTAACAACTCTTCTAGTTTCTTTGTCATACTATTACTTACCTTCTTTTGCCTTGGTGGAATAAATCTTTTTCTGTCACAATCCTAAAAAACACGCCATTTTGTTTAGCATACTTTGCCGCGGCTTCCCATTTTGCTTTATTTTTAATAAACTGTGCTTGATTATATGTATTCTTACCAACACTTTCACGTACAGTTTGATTCTCTGGTTTTATTTCAATTATTTCTGCTTTTGTTTTTCCTTTTTTATTAGCATACACAATAAAAAAGTCTGGAACATAAATTGTATACTTTCCTGTAAGAGGATCTCTATAAGGTATCTTTATACTTTCACTTGCCCATTTTGCAATAGCAGGATGTTCGTCACACATTTTCATAAAGTGCCATTCCCAACTACTGCGGTACATTGGTGTTTTTATCCCAACATACTTGTCGGGATTTTTCATTTCAAATCTGCCTTGAGCAAACTTTAAGGCCATAACTACTCACCACTATCAATGATGTTTCTTTTTGCACTGTTCCAAACACTTACTCGTGCAGTACCTAATGTGCTAGACTTTGGCCTATTAATATTTAAAATTTCTCCTAAGAGATCAGTTAATTCCATATTAGGTGTTTGTCTAATTTCTTCATAAACTACCATTGGATCAAGTTCATCAATATTACACTGTGTTAAGATAATGTTTGTTGTTTCTTTTGCAGTTTCTTCGCCCATACCTTTTGATTTTAAAATATTAACAAACGCGGCAACATCTGATGTTTTTAAATTAATTTGCTGTCTATTAAAATTATTAAAAAAGTCAGTTGTTGTATCTGCACTATTGGCTGAAACATTATTAGTGTAAATATTTTCTGTTCCCATAATTTATTCCTATTTTACAGATTCTGTACTTGCAGTAGACGAACTGTTATTTGTACCTGCGTTATTATTTAATTGTCCGGGTTGAGTTCCTGAAGGATTACCGGCTTCTGCTTTAGTACGTTTTGCTTGATCAAACTTGTCAGCACCTTTTTGATCTAAAGTTTGTCTTGCAGTATTAGTTAAACTTTGTTCAGTAATAGCAGTGACTTCTCTTTTGATGCCTTCTTTAGTTAAATTTTTAGCATTGTCAATAGTATTTTTTGCTTTAATAGCAGTACCAATAAAAGCAAAAGGATCAGCGAATGCAGAACCATCTGAGATACTACCAAAAACATCTAAGCCGCCAGCAAGTACTCCATTAGCACCAAACAGTCCTCCACTACCTCCGCCCATTACACTTAATGGACTTGGTGTTCTATCATAATGCAGTGTTGCAAATCCTGTAGGATTATCTGTTGTAATTCTACCTGTTGCATATTTTACACCTTCATAGATCACAGTCATTTGATTTTCTGCAGGCTGTGAACTTCCAGCACTCATGCTTGGTGGATCCCAACTTTGTATCATTGGATTAATTAATGTAAATTCAAAAAATCTATGTCTACTTAATTGATAAATGCTTACACCTTCGTTTTGGAAAAAGTTTACATTTCTATCACTGTTTAAACCAAACTTAACATATTGTTCTGAATTTTGATAAGGTGTTTGCTTATAAAGTTCCTGCCAATATAAACTGTCGTTGTAGTTTGCTTTAAAATACTGTTGCCAAAATGCACTTGTTAATCCGTCATTATCATCATGAAAGTTAATTGTGACTGGTGCATATGTGACTGCTGTTTGATAATTTGTTTTTTTACCGTATTGATTTTTTGTATCTGTTTGTACCTGTATTCCCGGAAGTTTTACATCTTTAACTAGCATACCACATTCAATTTGTGGACTTGCTTTATTAAAAATACCGTCAGGTGATCTTAGTGCCGCATTTTGTATATTAAATGTGACATGATATAAAAATTGTACTTTTGGTGCAAGACGCATATAGTCGTCAGTGAACAAACGAGCCGCGTGTTGATAATCACGCATATCGCCTTCACTACCAAAAATACCTCCGAAAACATTTCCTAAAAATTTTGTTAACTTGGCCATACTATTATTTAGTCGTAAAAAAAGGCCGGCGATTTTTACGTCACCGACCTTAAATTTTAATTATAGTTATTAACCAGTTGCTAAAGTTCTAATTGTTCTGCCAATTGCGCCGCCTAAGCCGCTTGGTTGACCAGCACCATTAGTTTGGATAGCATTATCATACTGAATCTGTAGTTGAATATCAACTGGATTTGAATCACTGTATGCTAATTGGTTGTAGTTAATGTCTTGTACAAAGCAACCTACTAACTCGAAGGTTTCTAATACGCTAGGAGCATTCGCGCCATTACCACCATCAAGTATTTCGATTCTACCTTTAAATTTGTAATCAACACCACTTGCCGCACTTGACTGTTCGAAGAAGTCGAACTGCTTCTGTAGTTGCTCACCACACAGTTTGTTAACTGAGTTGTTCACATCGTCACGTAGTGTAATTGTAATTGGTTGCCATGTATGTTTACCTGCGTAAAACACTTTTGAGTTGTATACGTCAATTGCAACAGACTCAAAGTTTACGTTAGGTCTTGTGACATCAATTACCTGCTTTGTTAATTCTACTGTTGGACTTCCAGCACCAAAGTTTTCAAGTGATACTCTAAAGCGATACTTTAGTTTTGGCATCAACAAGCCTTGTGTACTTGCTGATTGGTCACTTGCTAATGGAACTGTAAATCTACTTAAACTTGAAATTGCCATTATCTTGCTCCTTTTACAGTTTTATTTATCTTCATTATTGAGCCCCCAAAGTTGCAATTTCACCTGTGTTCTTAAGTCTTAGTGGAATGTAAATAAACTCCACAGCCTTAACTGGTTCAATCGCTACATCTAAGTATAACTCGTTTCTATCAATTCTTGATGGAGTGTTGTTTGTTTCATCACAAACAACTAAGAAGTCATACAGTGCTCTTTGACCTACTAGTTCAAGTAATAAACTTTCAGCCGCTTGTTTGATCTCATCACGTGTAATTTTATCGTTTGGTTCAAACAAGAACGGTTTAGCAAGTAGATTTAATTGACGTCTTAAATATGCAGTTAAACGTGCTACGTTAATTCTATCTAACGCACTTGCATTTCTCGCTCTAGTCACCTGACCAAAGTTAACAATACCACTTCCTGTGATAAACGTAATTGGATTCATTTTAGCACTTTGCATTGTATCTCTAACACCGTCGTTTAGTGATACTGGAGTAAACTCGCTTTCGCTGTTAATGTATCCAACACTTGATGCATTGCTAATACCACCGCGTCTTGTTCCTGCTGGTGCAAACCATGGGAACGATACCTGATCGCTAAGTGCAATAGTACGTAGCATCATGTGACTTGGTGGAACAACAATGTTGTTTCCATTTAGGTCTGTTGTGAATCCTGATGGATAAAATGTTGCCATATATTCATCGAATGTTAAGAACCCGTCTTCACCGTCTGCTAGTGCGTTTGCTGAGTTATTACCCCATGCTTGTAATTCTGTTGCACTTGCTTTCAATCTAAACGGAGTATCTGCTACTACAAAGCCTGTGATACCTCTGTCAATGTTTAGTGATACTAGATTGCTTGTTAACTCTGGATAACCAGGAGCCGATAGCAATGTGTATGCTCTAGTTTCTTCATCTCTAATATCGTCATTAGTATCAACAATAGACTTCATTGCCGCGACCACTGTCTTACGTTGTGCTTTTCTACCAAATAAGCCTGAACCATCTTCAGCAGTTGTGTTCCAGCCTACCCATCTATTAACTTTATAAGATGCCATTGACTCTTCAGATCCACCATTAAATGTTGAACCTGTACCTTCAAATCTCTTATTCTTACCAGAGTTTTCATTGATGTCAATGTGTGTAGTTCTAAAGATTTTAACGTTATTTCCAGAACGTCTTGTGTTCCATAGCAACATACCTCTTGGGTAAAGTGCTGGGTCTGGAGCATCAGGATCTAAGTAATCTGAAGTTAACATATCTGTAATGTCTGCTTTAGTATCACCTGTTGCACCTGTTTTACCAAAACGTGCATCTGCAAATAAAATACCATCTTCTGATGTTTGATCAGTTGTGTCAACTGCCACCCATTCTAGATTTAAGCCATCGTACTTGTAAATTTTCTGACCATATGTTTCAGTATCGCCTGTGTCAATCCAAAGATCACCGTTTACTAATGAAGTACCATCACTTTGTTGTGTTGGCTCAGTAGCACTAATGATTGGACCTTCAGGATCTGATTCACTGTAAACATTAATGTAGCCTCTCCAAGTTGTTCCATTGTGTACCATAATGTCAACTTCATCTAAGTTTGTGTTGTACCATAATGTACCATCTTCTGGATCACTTGTTGGAGCACCAGCACTTGCTTCATATGATAATGGTTTCCAGTTAGAAATTACAAAATCATCTGAACTTTCAGAGCCAGCGTCGTAAACATTATCTAGTGAAGAACTAACACCAATCTGTGCAAGTGGTGTACCGCTACCATCTTTTAGTCTAATTTCTCCGCCTAGTGTATGTGAAATTTTAGCCTTACCATCTGCTGTCACAGTAGCAGTCACGTTAGTTAAACCTGCTGAACTAATTGCTTCAACAAATGAATCAATATCTGTTCCTGTGAAACTTACACCTGAACTTGTAAATGTGTCCGAGTTTGCAGTTGTTTCGCTAATTGTAAATGTTTTAGTACCTGCACCAATAGTTGGATTAGCAGTTCCTGTTGTTGCACTTGTAGGACTAGGAACTAGTCTTCTGTACAATTTAAAGTCTGCTAAAGGTTTAGTATCTTCTGTTGTGTTCGCTAAAACAAAAACTGTTCCTGTTGGAATATTTTGACCACCTTCTGAATCAAGTGCTTTAATTGCTTCTGCTCTTGTGTTATAGATTGGTGCTTCAACAGTTGAGAACAAACCAGTTCCTGAACTGTATAATTTAACTTTCCAACTTGCACCTACGTTAGGCTCAGTTGTTTTAATGTAAAGTGAACCTGTAGGTCTTAAACCACTGTATGAAGAACCTGCAATTTCAACTCTGTCAGTTGCTCTCCATAATGGAACTGAACTGTGTGCTGAAATTTGTACTTCAGGTGAGTGATAATAACCAGCATCAATACCTAAGTCAGTTAAAATTGTGCCTGACCCCTCTTCAATTAAAATTGCACCGTCAGTTGTTGTACCGTCTGTGCTTGAAGTTCCGTCTGAGTAGATTTTAACTCTATCATTAGAATCAAGTTTAGCACCAACACCTGGAATACTAGCATCATTAATTGCTTGTACAAATGTTGCTGGTGTTGCACCTGCATTGTTAACTTGTGTATTGTTAATAATAACGTTTGTGCTACCTAATGCACTTGGTGTTAGTGTAGCAGTAATTGTTGGCCAACTTGTTTTCCAAGTTGTTGAAGTCCAAGTTGTTGCAGTATCAAAACCAACAGCATCAAATGCTGATTCATCGTATGTTCCTGCTTGTACCCAAACATTGTCCTCATTTTTGTACCAAATTTTATTTTCTGTGTTCCATACAACAACAGCATAATCACCAATAGCACCTACGCTACCTTTAATGCCTGTGTATGTTGCTCCGCTTACACCTGTTAGATCTGATGAAGAACTAATAACAGTTGGTGTTTTGTTAGCAAAAGTTTGTGTTGAACCATTCCACTGGAAAAGTCCGTATAATGTATCGTCTGTGTCAAACCAGTATGTACCGTCTGCTGGTGCACCTGCAGGAGCATCTGTATCTCCTTCTAGTTGACCTAGGTCTACATCCGCTCTTACTACATACGCTCTGTTAGCCACTCCAAGATATGAATAAGCCGCTTGTAAACCATACTCGTTTAATTCATTTCCGTGTAGTGGGTTATTAGATGAGTCTGTGTAGAAAGTCGGATTACCAAAAGTTTCTGTCAACTCTCTTTGACTTGTAATTAGGTATACTTTGTTCTTGTTGGCCGCAGTAGTGCCTGCCGCAGTTCCTGTTCCTGTGCCAGATGGTTTGCTTTCAGCAGTTGCGACAACAATTAAAGGTGTTGTTGCACCGGCGGCAGGGGTATAGAAACTTTCGTCAATTACACTTACTTCAACGCCTGGTGATGATAGTGCCATGTTCTATTCTCCTTGTATGGTTTAATTCTATATCTAAATGTATTTATGTATTTGTAGGAAAAAGTACGCTAATAATCACTATCAAAAGGGGTAAAAAAGGGCGTGTTAAATACAGTTATGAGTAGACCTTTATGTAAACAATGCCGGAAACGTCCTGTTGCTATTAACTACTACAAGGGCAAAAAAGCATACTATAGAAGCAAGTGTGACCACTGTGCTAGTGGTAGGGCATCAGGTATACCACTTTGGAAACAAGCAGGGTATGAACAAAAAGAAAAATGTGATAAGTGCGGGTTTACTAGTAAGCACAAAGAACAGTTTAACGTGTATCATATAGATGGAAACTTATCCAACTGTAGACACAGTAATTTAAAAACTATATGTGCTAATTGTCAAAGATTATTGCAAATGCAGGGTGCTATTTGGAAACAGGGAGACCTAACACCTGATTTCTAACTTTGTTATGTAGGTCTTCAAGATCACCGTCGTTTTCAATAACATCGTCAACTTTTTCGCCTACCCAAGCATATTCGCTAATATGTACATCTGGGTGATGTTCTCGCATCTTGTCAACCCATACCATATTTTTAGTAGTTTCTGACATCTTGTTTGCTTCGTTTTGCTTTAATGCATCTTCAAACCATTCAGGATCAGACCCACGTTTAACACGGAATACTTTACCACGCAAACGTTTGATCATTTTAATTTCGTTGGGAAAACGTACATCGCTAATAACAGCATCTTGCTTCATTTGTAATAGTTTGCTTTCTAAACTAGCAATCCATATGTCGTCATGAAATCCTTTACGTAGAACATCTGTACCCCAGTATTGTAATACCCAACGCGGAGTAAGTTTAGGCATATCTAGTTTTTCTGCCCACCATTCATCTACTTCTTCACGCCAAGCACGTGACTCTTCTGTATTACCTTCTAGTGCTTCGCGATCCCAGCCAAATACTGCTGAAACAGCATCTTTAAGAGTAGTAGCAAAACTAACACGTTTAAACCCCCCGTCGCTGACTAGTGTATCAGCACAGGTATCTTTTCCAGACCCAATCAGGCCTACGAAACCAATAATCATAGTAAGTTTATGTATCCCATGTAAAAGTTTATTATATGCTGTTAGAATGAAAAAGTCAAGTACTTTTAGCCAATTATGAACGATAATGGTGTAGAACCATCAACATAATTTGCCAAATCTTGCTCTAATTTTTCAATATCACCTTGTGCATCTGCTTTAAGGGCATCACCATTTAAACTAGTGCCGCCTTGAGGAGTTGCGATTGTTGCAAATTTACCACGTGCTTCACCAATCATATATTTGCAAGTTGCTAGAGTATAATCTTTTAACCATTGTCCTGCATAGGGATCACCTAGTAGAACAAAATCTGGTCTTTTATTATACACTGCTAACATCACAGACTCAGCACCCCGTGGTCTTTGCATAATTGTTAGTTTGTGGTTTACAGGATCAAATTTAAAGTTAATGAATGAGCCAAACATTTTACCTACAAGTTCTTGATAACCAGCAAAAGCAAAGTATGTTGCTAGTCCTCCCATTTGTGTTGAACTTAATAGATAGGTATTTGTGTATGCAAGGTTAAATGGTTCAAATACAGTACCACCTTGTCCGCCACCGCTTCTTGATCCAATACTTCTGCGGAATACTTCTTTTACACTTTGAATCTCATCAGGTAAAATATAGTCATTTGTATCTTCCTGAAGTTCTAAAAATGCGTATGATTCTTCTACAGAATTCTCTGCTCTTTGTCTATATTTGCCTAATGCTTTTTCTAATGCAACTTCATAGTGATCAACGTCAAGTTCAACATCAATCATGCCATCACCTAGCATTTTGCCAACATAGTTAAAAAGTTTTGCTTTTGCGGTATCTAATTGTGTGCTCATGTAATTATTTATTCGATCGCACTTCCAATAAATACATTTGTTATGCCAAGATTGAGTTTATACAAACCAGAGAAATCCGCTGACTATCGCTTTATAGATAAGAACATATATGAAGCATTTCAGATCGGCGGTACAGACATATTTGTACACAAATACGAAGGCCCTGTTGAGCCAGGCGTAGGTACACCTGCAGAACCAAAAGGTGTTAGTGATATACCTGAAACAAAAATACAAGATTTGCTATTTTTAGAAAATAGAGATAGAAAATATTCCGACGATGTATATACACTTCGTGGAATTTACAATGTGCAAGATTTAGACTTTGATTTATCACAGTTTGGTTTATTTTTACAAAACGATACTGTGTTTATTACATTTCACTTAAACAAGAGTGTTGAAGCAATTGGTAGAAAACTAATGAGTGGCGATGTTTTAGAATTGCCTCACTTAGTAGATGATTACGCATTAAACGATTTTCAAGTATCACTAAAACGCTTTTATGTTATTGAAGATATAAGTCGTCCAAGTGAAGGATTTTCACAAACTTGGTATCCACATTTATTACGTGCAAAATGTAAACCTATTATGGATAGTCAAGAATTTAAAGATATTTTTGACAAAGAATCAGGTGAAGAAGGTAAGACATTACGTGATGTGCTTTCAACATACGAAAAAGAAATGCAAATCAACGAACAAGTTATTGCACAAGCAGAAGCAGACGCACCAAAAACAGGATACGATACAGAAGAATTTTTTGTTGTTCCAACTGATGATGCAGGTGATGTAAATATTAAAGATGACGGAGTAAACACTCCTACACTACAAACACCGGGCGGAAATTATTATATTGCATATGGTGGCGGCGATGGTTTACCTGCTAATGGTTCACCATATACATTTGGTACTTCATATCCAAATAGTCCTGCTAAAGGTGCATACCATTTAAGAACAGATTACTATCCTAATAGACTGTTTAGATATGATGGCAATCATTGGATTAAAGTTGAAGATGGAGCAAGAATGAGCCTTACAAATACAGTTCAAAACAGTTATGTCACTGACTTTGTTAATGAAGATGCAACTAGAACTGAAGATGGACAAACAAAAAATGTACGTACTGCATTAAGTGAAGCACTTAAACCGGAGGCAGATAATTAATGGATCATTTTTATGACGGACAAATAAGAAGATTTGTCACACAGTTTATTCGTGCTTTTTCAAATTTTTCTTATAAAGACAATGCTGGTACATTGCGTAAAGTTCCTGCTACATACGGAAACTTAACACGTCAAGTAGCACACATTATTCGTGACAATAGTGAAAACAAAGTTATTAGTGCACCTCGTATTGCTTGTTATATCACAGGATTAGAGTATGCACGTGAGCGTGTACAAAGTCCGACACACGTTGATAAATTACATTTTAGAAAACGTGATTATAACGAAGCAACACAGCAATACGAAGATGTTCAAGGGGTTGGTAATACTGTTGAACGTTTGATGCCTGTACCATTTACACTAAGAATGAAGGCAGATATTTGGTCAACTAATACAGATCAAAAATTACAAATTATGGAACAAATACTTGTTCTATATAACCCTGCACTAGAAATACAAACAACAAACAACTATGTTGATTGGACTTCACTTAGTTTAATTGAACTAGCAAGTGTAAACTATTCAACTAGAAGTATTCCGCAAGGAACTGAAACAGAAATTGATATAGGTGAAATGGAATTTACAATGCCTATATGGATTACACCTCCTGCTAAAGTTAAAAAACTTGGAGTCATTGAAAAAATTATTATGAATATTTTTGATGAGTCAGGAAGTATTAGTGACGGCTTTATTGATGCAACTATTCCAATGGCAACAGTTGTTAAATCTCCAGGCGATTTTAAATTACTTGTATTAAACAATACTGCTAAACTACTGCATACCGGAGAAGGTGTTTCAGAATCAAATACAGGTATCTTTACTAGAACAGGCGATCCTATTAGTTGGTTTAAACTATTAGATCAATATCCAGGGAAATTCACTGCCGGTACTAGTAGTATTAGATTACTAAAGAGCGATGGTAATGAAGTTGTTGCTACAATTAGTTTAAACCCTACAGATGACAACGAAATGGTTCTTTCAATTGATAGTGATACTGTTCCAGAAAACACAGTATTAGCAGACAGTGTTAATAGTAGAGGAACAATAGATGCTATTATTGATCCTACAAAATATGCCCCAGACTACTCTACAATAAGTGCTGGAACAAGATATCTAATACTAAATCCAATTAATCCAAATGTAAAAGGTGATAGTTCTGACGCAAATGCAAATGCCTGGCAAAATGCTGATGGTTCTGTATTTAAAGCAGAAGAAAATGACATTATAGTTTGGACTGGAACACAATGGGAAATTGTGTTAGACGCAAGTGGCACAAATAGCGGAGCCGATTCTGCTTCCTCACCAGACCCAGTGTATATAACTAATACATATACTGGTATTCAGTACAAGTTAGATAATGGTGCTTGGCTGAAGAGTTTTGAAGGTGAATATGAGGCAGATGAATGGAGACTAGTTCTGTAAAAGATATAATTTGTAGTGGTGCATTGTTTTATGCAAAGGACACCAGTCGCTTTTTATTCCTACAAAGAACAAAACATAAAACAGCAGGCCAATGGGGTCTTGTTGGTGGCATGAGTGAAGAAGGCGAAACGCCTTGGAAAGCACTTGAAAGAGAAATCTTAGAGGAAGTTGGCAAAACTCCAAAATTTGAAAAAATTATTCCTTTAGAATTATATACTTCAAAAGACGAAAAGTTCTTTTTTCACACTTATATTGTTGTAGTAGAAAAAGAGTTTATTCCTACATTAAACAACGAGCATTCAGGATATGCATGGACATATGCTAAAGATTATCCAAAACCTTTACACGTTGGCTTACGTAATACACTTCAAAGCAAAGTAAATCAAACAAAAATTGAAACAATAGTTGAAGTAGTTAAAAGTTTATGATCAAAGTTATTGGCGACATAATGTTAGATCGATGGATCTATGGTAATGCTGATCGTGTCAGTCCCGAGGCTCCGGTACCTGTATTAAAAGAAGAAAGTCAAGAATACAGTGTAGGTGGTGCAGGAAATTTAGCACTTAATCTTGCAAATTTAAATGTAGAACTAGACTTGTACTCAGCACTTTCTCAAGATAAAGAAGGGTTTAAAGTCTTAGAATTATTAAAAAATTATACAACGTTAAGCAGTAATATTGTTCTTGATTCTAAAACAACTACAACAAAGACTCGTTTAGTTGGCCAAGGTGGACAACATATAATGAGATGGGATAGAGAAGAACATTACATTGGCGATTTAAAAAATAGAATAGATTACAATGAAGATTTTTATGTTATAAGCGATTATAATAAAGGTGTTATTGACTTAGAATTAATGAGCAAATTAAAGAATAAAAAAGTTTTTGTTGATCCTAAGCAAATGCCACAAATGTATAAAGATGCATTTTTAGTTAAACCAAATATGTTTGAGTTTAGATCATGGTTTGGAGATTTTTCAGTTTCAAAAGCAAGACAAAAATTAAATGATTTTTATTGGACTTGGTTAGTAGTGACTGACGGTGCTAACGGTGTTTACGTTATCAACGAAACAGATGATTGGCATTTTAAAGAAGAAGTAAGAGAAGTGGCTGACGTCACGGGGGCAGGAGATACATTCCTAGCAGTGTTAGTGTATGCTTATGCTACAAAAAACATGACTATACCTGATGCTTGTAAACTAGCCTGTTATGCTAGTGCTAGGAATGTTGAAAAAAGAGGTGTGCATTTAGTTTCTTTTGAAGATTTAAATAGAGGAATTGTTTGGACAAACGGTGTATTTGATATACTACACCCTGGACATTTAGAGTTATTAAAATACTCAAAAAGTCTAGGAAGAAAACTTATTGTTGGTATTAATGATGATGAAAGTGTAAAAAGATTAAAAGGTCCTACAAGACCTATTAATAACTTTTTAATTAGAAAACGACAATTAGAAATGCTACCATGGGTCGATGAAGTTGTTGTTTTTACTGAAGATACTCCGCAACAAATATTAGAAGATATTAGGCCTGATATTATTGTTAAAGGTGGGGACTATACAACAGAAACAACAGTTGGACACGAACTTGCTGAAGTTAAAATTTTTCCAACTATTGAAGGTCACAGTACAACAGATATCATTGGAAGGATTAAAGAATGATTGTTGAAGCATATTTGCCTAACTGGAAAGACTACGAAGAGATTTATAATGAGTGGTCAAACAAATCTTCTGACAACTGGAAAACACAGTCAACAACAGTAGGGTTTGATATTGGCCAACCTGGTATTCCTAATTCTTTTGATGTAAAACTAAAAGAAGATTATAATAAAGCAATACAACAAATTATTCCTAATTGGTCATTTGGAAAAATATTAAACATTTGGGGTGTTTATTATAGAGATTATGGATATCAAACTGTACATAGGCACAACCAAGACAGTGTAGCAACTATTCTTTATTTTGATACACAACCTGAAGAAGATAAGTTGACAACACTTAATGGTTTATTTTATACTATACACGACGATCAACACAAAACAATTAAACCAGAACCAGGAAAATTATTATTAATTAATTGGGACGTTTGGCACGGAGTGTATCCTGCTAAAGAACCTAGAAGAAGTTTTATGGTGGATTTTGCTACATGAATATTTTAATTACAGGAAACGAAGGATTTATAGGACAAAACTTATCAACGTATTTGGTAAGTAAAGGACACACAGTAGAAGGATTTGAATGGAAAGGAGATGGTATTATACCTGACCCAAGTACATATGATTGGGTTATACACCTTGGCGCAATTAGTTCAACAACTGAAACAGATGTTGAAAAGATCATGAAACAAAATTACGAATTTACAATGAATCTTTTACAAATTTGTGATAGAATGGGTGTTAATATACAACTTGCAAGTTCAGCAAGTGTGTATGGTCCTGGTTTAGACGGATTTAAAGAAGAGTCTAACTGTTTACCAAAAAGTCCATATGCTTGGACAAAGTATCTAATTGATCGTTGGTTAAAAGAAGCAGGAGTAAATGACTTTAATATGCTTGTACAAAGTTTTAGATACTTTAATGTTTACGGACCGCACGAAGATCATAAAGGCGACCAAGCAAGTCCTGTGCATAAATTTACACAGCAAGCCAAAGATAATAAAGTTATTAAATTATTTGAAAACAGTGACAAGTATGTAAGAGATTTTGTTTGTGTTAGCGATGTATGTCGAGTACATGAAGAAATGTTAACACAAGACACTAGTGGTATTTTTAATGTAGGCACAGGAACAACTACAAGTTTTAAAGAAGTTGCTGATGTAATTGCAAATAAGTGGGGAGCAAAAGTAGAAACTATTCCTATGCCAGAAAATTTAAAAGGACAATATCAAGAATATACTTGTGCAGACTTGACAAATTTAAATAAACATTGTAAAATAAACGATTATATGACAGTAAAGGAATATATTAATGCCTACTAATGATGAAAATACACCAGAACGTTTAAACGGTAAAGTTGAAAAAGCGTGGGGGTATGAATTAATTTGGGCAACCAACGACAAGTATTGTGGCAAAATACTTTTCTTTGAAAAGAAAGGCTCTAAGTTTTCAATGCACTTTCATAAGGAAAAAGACGAAAGTTGGTTTGTTAATAATGGAAAATTTCTTTTACGTTATATTGATCCACGCACTGCAACTATGCACACAAAAGAACTTAATCCCGGCGATGTTTGGAGAAACCCGCCATTATTGCCGCATCAATTAGAAGCATTAGAGGATAACAGTTCAATTACTGAAGTGAGTACTGCTGATAGTGTTGCTGACAACTATAGAATTTTACCAGGCGATTCGCAAACTACTTAGTTTTCTTTTTAATCCAACGATAGGCCGTATAGCCTAACAATAGTACAATAATAGTACCAATTCCATCTATCCAAGATGTTTCGTTCATTGCTCTGATTAGATCTGCTGTAATTTCCATTATGCTTGTGCCTCTGACCAACGTAGAATAAGTTCGCCTGATACAGCACTACCTGATGTTTTATACACGTTAATTGCTAGTACGTCTGGACCGTTCGGGAATGTACCTCTACCACCTAGTGTGGTATTAGTTAATTCTTTAATGAACGACAAGTCTAGTGTTGAACGCTCTCCAGGTCTAGCAACAAAACCAAATATTGTTTCACCTGGTTGTGCATACGGTGGTGCTGTAAAGTCAAATGTCACTGTTGTAGTACCTTTATTAATAGTACTACTATCTGTACTTTGTGAGAATGAAACTGCATAATATTCCACGTTGTTCCATTCTTTTAGTTCAACTGTAGAAACAGATGTGTTAGCAGGAAAACGTGTTTCACTTGATGCTACTGATGTACCTTGTGTTGCGCCTGATGCTTCCCAAGTTGCTTTTGTAAAATACATTTCAGATGTTGGTGCATCTTTGAATGTATTTGTAATTGTAGTAGTGACTGCTGTATTTTGGCCAACTGTACCGCTTGGTCTTTGACTAATATCCAACCTAACACCATTTACATACTGTCCAGCGACATGGTCATATAAAAAGTCACCTGTATTAACTCTTGTAATCGTTGTACCTGCGGCAATATTTGTACCAGTAATTGGTTTACCAATTGAATCATTAATTGTCGCTTGATTTGCTAGATAGTCAGTTTCTTTAATATACAGTGTTTGTCTTCTATCTGAAACTGATCTCCAATACGATTGGTTAGTATTATATTTTTGCCATACTTGAACGTTAAATGTAATTGGTGCCTGTGTTGTTGCTGTTGTTGTGACTGTTGAAGCGCCGCCGTTCCAGTTAACAGAACCACCCGGTGCAATCTGTGCGAAACTTGGCTGTCCACCTTGTGCAACACCTGTTAGACCCTGCCAACCAATGTCATCTGGATTGACTGGATAGTTTTGCGGATTAAGCACACCTGCAACAACAATGTTTCCTGTTTGTCCACTAGCGTTTGGTTCTGTAGTAATTTCAAGACCTTCTAGTAGCAACTGTGCTCTGTTAATAAGTTCTCTTTCGCCCAAGTCACCTGTTAGTGCATTAGATACACTAGGTGCTAGTCTAATTAGGAAAGACGTAAATGGTGTTGTACTAAACTGTGTACCTGTGGAAGTATATGAGAATAAGAATCCTCTATCTGAATCAAAACCACCGTCTGTAATAAACGAAGAACCCCAGTGTTGAATAATTGGCGTTGTAGTATTACTTGCTAGTACCATTCCTGTCTTAGCACTGTGCGAATCCGCTGGGCCTGCTGTGTATGTTCTGGTTGCACCTGAAGCAAATTGCTGTAATGGTGCTTCACGTGTACACCCGATTAACGTGTTTCCGTCAATACTTGAATATGTAATTAATTCGTTGTCAATGTATACTGTACCGCCATCTTCAGGAAAATCACTAGCATCTTCTAACTCAATACTTGTGTCACTAAAACTGATATTTGATTTTAGTTTACCAATAGCACTTTCGTTAATGACTTCATAACGCACAGGTTGGTTTCCTGTTCTCATATATGCTTCTGTGTTAATATTTGAATTACGCATTCTATGAGCCATGATAAAATTACCATCACTGCCTCTAAACATATAATCAATAAATCCAGCACCATACCATGAGTATTGAATTCCAATCATCTGCATATATGAAATATCTAAATCATAACCCGATTTGCCTGTTCCATCACACTTATCTCTATTCCAATGATCTTGTCTTGCTTTTTTATCAACAACTTTAGCCATCTTAGCACCACTAATATTGCTAATACCTCTATAGTCAGGCGATACGTTAATACTTGATTGATTGTTAACTTTTGTCACAACGTGAGTCATACCACGAATAACAATTCTATCACCAACACTTAATTGGTCTTGAAATCTAGTATTTGTTCCTGTAATTTCGTTTTGATCTTTATATGCTGTACAAGTACCCGATAACTGGAAAGTAGCACTTCGTTGTACACAATACAAGTGTTTACCAGTGTATTCAAAGAAGATACCATTTTGATCATCATATGTTCCTGCTCTAACAACAGCACCGTGCCATAATCTAGTTTGACACTGTGGATTATCTGTAAGTGTTGCAGTAGTATCACCTAAGATATATTTTGCTCTTACAGTAAAACTACGTTCGTCAATAACACTATCTACAGCATACTGCCCGTTATATCCTGCTGTTTCAATACCTTTAATTCGAATAGTTGCTCCAACTTGTAGACCGTGATCTACATCATCTGTTGTGACTGTAATTGTACTATTAACCGCAGTTCCGTCTGCAGATGCATTTAAAATATCATAACTTGGTGCAAACAAAGCACCAGTTGTGTACATAATACCTTTACCTGACTGGTATCTAATATATTTTTTACTTTGACGTATTGCCTGTGCGCCATGTACCGGTGAACCTGTTCCTAATTGTACACCACCGTCAAATGGTCTATGTACAAAGAATGCATCCGGTCTAGGATAAACTGTTCCTCGAATTGGGTTGTCATTATTTGTTCCAGTATCGATAGCACCAACCGACAGTGCTTGATACGAAATTTGATCTAAAGCACTTACTGCCGTTGCAATAAATGATCCTGCCGCTAGGTAGTGATTGTTTCCTGTTCCATCAGTTAAATCATCTCCTGACTCAACACTAACAATAAATGTTGAACCTGGTAGTAGACCATGAGGACTACCAAACGCAACACTAATTGTTGCTAGAGCATCAAAATCAACATCACTTCCTTGTGCTAGAGCACCTGTTGTTGATTCAGACATCGAAATTGTACTATAAACACTTATTGTATCACCTGCTTTTGCGGAACCTGTTCCACTTGCTGTTGTAAAACCACCAGTACCGTCAACTGTATCAGCAGACACTATTAAATCATTTGCAGGAGACTCTCCACCTAAATTATTGCCTGCAATAGTAATTCTATTTCCAATCTTATAACCACTACCAGGTGTGTTAATAGCACTAATAGTATAAACACCGTTGTTTCTATTAATGTCAAAACTTGCACCATTTCCTGCCGGAGCATCGTTAAATCCTTCTACGCTTGTAAATGATCCATTACCACTTACAGCACTACCACTTGCACTTACGTTAATAACGCCACCAATACTGTCAACACTTCCAGTGACTGTTAATGTTGCATCGTTAACGCCGTTTGTACCTCCAAGATCACTACCTTGAATTACAATTTCGTCATTAACTGCGTAATCTTGGCCAGCGTCAACTACTGTTGCACTGTAATTTCCGCCGCTTGTTGAAATATTAAATAGAGCACCGCTACCAACTAACAGTTCGTAGTTATTATTATCAACACTTTCATATGTTTGACTGTTTAAACCTGTACCACTTTGTGAAAATGTTTGAATTGTTCCATTAACATCAACACTGTCAACTGTTAATGTTAAATCATTTGTAGGACTTGTACCACCTAATTGGTCACCTGAAATAACTAGTGTATCACTAACAGCAAAGTTTGAACCACCATCTTGTAAAGTGACAATGTATGTTGTTGCATCTTTTTGTACATCAATACCAGCAAGTGTTCCAGAACCTCCTGTTGTATAACTTAAACCTGTATAATTTACGTTTGCATCAGTTGCAGTACCACTAACACTAACTGTTAAAATATTACCAAAACTGTCAACACTAGTCACAGTAATTAAACAGTCATGTGTTCCATCGAGGCCGCCAAGTACACTACCTCTTACATTGATTCTATCGTTTACAATAAAATCAGTAGAAGCATTTGGACTAAAAATTTCAACACTGTAAGATCCACTAGTTTTTGTAATATTAAACTGTGCGTTAGTACCATTACCACCTTGTGTTGTACCGCCTAAGTTATTATATGTAGCAACACCGTCAAAACCTGTTCCACTAGCAACAAAGTTAATAACAGCGCCTGGAGTATCTGAGTCAGTGACTCTAATTTCAATATCATGTGTTCCTGACTGGCCGCCAACACTACTTCCGTCAATTATAATATAGTCACCAATTTCATAACCACTACCAGGTTGATTTCCTACGACATTATAAGTTCCATTAGTTAATGTGACATCAAATGTTGCTCCAAGACCTTGTGGACTAACATTAAAACCTTCAACTCCAGTATAATCAATATTATCACCAGCATAGGTTTTTCGTGTTCCGTTTGCAAGGTTAACTTGTGTTCCTGCAATACTATTAATAAAGTTTGCTTGGCTGTCATCGTCTATGGCCATATTTTGTAAAAGACCAGTAGCATCAGAAACCGTAATTGTTTGGCTTCCTTGCGGAGCATCTTCTGCAATCGTAAGTGTAAGTTCAGGATTACCACCATCACCAATAACACCTGTGACTTGCGTTCCTGTTGGAATAAATGCTGAGCCAACATCATCTAGAGGAGCACCTAGTTCTGGAACACTACCATAAAATGGCAATCTACTAGAACTAGTTGGTGTTGCTAGTGCTAGAGTAAATGTTCCTTGGCTACCGTTTGATGTGACTGTAAACGAAGGTGAATCAGAAATATTTGATCCTGTATAAAATCCGCCTTGTCTTAGTTGAATGTACGGAGTATACAGTGTTTCTGGATCAGTGACACCAACTTTTGCTTTTGCATAATATTCAAATGTACTATCAGATGGTACGCCTGTAATAATAAACGAACCTTCTGCTCTGTTAAAACCTTTTACACTTGGTTCTAAACCTTTAATAGTAATTGGTTGTCCAATACTAAATCCATGATTACCTAGTGTTGTGACTGTAATTTTTGATTGACCAATTCCGCCTGTACCTGACGATACGTCTGAAGTCACGTTTGCAACAGTAGCATCAGTTCCTGGAACTTCATAAATTGAAGGATAACCTCTTAGCATTCCAATCGCTTGCCATTTAGTAGGCTGTAGGCCATACTCAAAGTCAGCGTCAAGCATTGATAATGGATTAGCAACACGATTACGTTCAATAGCATCAGTACCAAAATCAAATGGTCTTGTAATTGTTTCTTGTTTATCTACAAAAATTTGAATGTTATCAGTTGATGCATTTCCTGTTGTATCTGCATATAGTTGGATTGTTGTTAAGTAATCTGAAGTTTGTGTATAGTCATAATAATCATCATCGTGTTCAAAGTCTAACTGAGAAAAATCTCTTTCTCCATTATCAAACTTTTTAAATTTTGTTTCGGCTAATAGGTTGGTATCAGTAAAGTTATATAATACTTTACCCCTTGTGACGTTTGAAATTAATAGAATATCTTCTAAATTAACTTTTCCAAGTATCTTAATTCTTGTATATCCGTTATACTCTGTGTCTGGCAGTTGCCCTAGGCCACTAGTAATAACATTGATGATAATATCAGCAAGGACTCCAACAGCAGTTGAAGCATCTGCTTCGCCAGTTTCACCTGTTGTGACTTGTGGAACTGCTGATTGATACGGACTGCTTTGAACAGTTTTTGTAAGAATATTACTTTGAATTAATCCTTTTAAAAACGTATGTGTTTCAATTTCTGGAGTTCTAGAACCGTCTACTTGAGGAGTGTCGCCGTCCCAATATCTATTAGCAACATATACAGTTTCTTCATTACCGCCATAACGTAAATCGTTTTGATATGCATTGATTACGTATCCAACGTCTCTATCACACTTGGCTGAATCGTAAGTATATCCATTCCAATCACCCAATCCCTCTGCAACTTTTGCGGAAATAAAGGCTTTGACTTCTGCTTTCATAAAAGCAATGTTAGCATCAAATAATGTCCAAGCATTTGGATATTTGTTCCCTGCAAAGGATATACCTGGTGTAAATTTATATTCTGTAATTCGGGTTCTTGCCATGTGTTTTTCCTATTATCTTATACTATTTACCTTTATTTTCCATCTTTAAGAATTAATCGGATTTGCCCGACAGTGTTGTTCCATATCTTGAATTAAATTTATTAAACAAAAATCTGTTATTGCCACCTAAAAGAGACCTGTTATTTGTATATGAAGCATCATCTCCTGGATTATATATAAGATTTGTTTTTGCATTTCCAGTAATCCAGGCCTTTACTTCTGCCGGTGTTGCTTCTGGATTAACTTGCAAATATAATGCACACATTCCAGCAACTTGTGGACTGGCCATGCTAGTTCCTGAAATATTTACTTGTTTAAACTCGCTATTCAAATAATAATCTTGACCGTTGAATCTGTTTGTATTACTACAAGCACTCATAATGTCAGTTCCAGGTGCCCAAACATCTACGCCAGGGCCGCATTCTGAACTTACATTTTTCTGCTCTTCATCAGAGCCAGCAATTTGAGAGTCAATATTTCCTACAATAATTGCTTCGTCGTCGTATGGAGAAGCACCTCTATGATAATACCTAGCACCATAAAATGTTGAATTATAATAGTTGTCATAATCATCTCCTCCAGGAACATCAATTTTTTGGTATGAGTTTCCTGCCGCGACACAAATATTAATTCCTTCATCAATCATTTCTTGTATTTCTATATCAACTGAACTTACTCTTGTACCATATCTATAACCTGCTAGGCCGTAATAGGCTCCAACCATGCCATATTGTGTTTCTCTACTTGTTCCTGACCATGGTGTACCTCTATAAGTACCACCATTGATATTTGAAAAATAAGTTCCATATCCCCAACTCATATTAACAACTGTTGGTCTAAACTTTTTAGTTGTTGAATAAATTGCTCCAGGCAACGCACTTACAAATTTGTGAGTTGTTGTGTCTGAAGAAATTCCGATATTAACAGTAATAGTTGTTGACGTAGTTCCGGTGATTGCAACTTCCTTATCATAGTACGGATCGGTTCCAGTACTATTAGGAACACCAACACCCCTTGGATAATCATGTACTGACGCATCGTTGTCTTTTGCACACGTAAATCTTAAACTTCCTGCTACAATTCTTATTTTGTCACCTACAACAAACGGGTGTGTTCCTAAAGTTAAACTCATTACTCCGGTGCTTGGAGTATATGTTGCCGCTGTTGGTGTAAATTTACTTTGTTTTCTTCTGTGCCATTCTTTAATAACATCAAACGCATCTGCTGTTGGAATTCCTGTTCCGCTATCTCCACTTCCTTCTAAACCACCAAGTTTTACACTGTATATTCTAGCATTTTTTGCCCAACCATAATTTTTACCTGCTACTGTGCCAGCAACGTGTGTTCCGTGGCCGTCATAATCTCTATAATGATTAGCACTCTGTGTTCCAGTTAGACCACTAGCATCATACCAATCAATTTGTTGTAAACGAGTATTACCTTGTGCATCTTCCCATTCAGGGTGATCTACTTCTATTCCGCTATCTTGAATTACAACATCTACTCCTGTTCCGTCTAAATGATATGTGTATCCTCCAGATACATCTGAACCATCATAAGGATTAGTTGTAGCATTAACTCTTGGCAATCCCCAATTTTGAAAATCGCCTGCAGATTCGGTTGTTTTTGTAAAGTTTCCTGTTTGTTCTACTGATAAACCAATTTCAATATCATCTCGTTGATCTGCTGGAAGTTCAACACAGTAGACTCTATTATCAGAACGAAGTGTTTCTGCTTCGCTGTCTGTAAGCATATAATGAGTTAGTCTTTGTGAAGCAGGTCTAGGGTTTGCAACAGATACTGCTCTATTAGGAATGGCTCCTGAGCCTGTTATTCTAATCATTTCAGCGTTAAACTGTACAAAGTCTACGCCTCTATTAAGACCTACAATATATTCTCTTTCCATACTATGCCCCAAACACTATCGAATAAACAATGTCAGCAGAGTCAACATATTCTCTAGTTGTCACTGATTGTGGATCACTTGATCTTGTAATATTCTCTGACATTAATAATTCTGTAAATTTTCCTGTAGAAGGTTTACCCGCTCCTATTCTAGTATTTTCAATTGATGTATTCACAACTGGTAAATTGCTACCAGAGGAAGTAATTCTTCCTTGTTCAATATCGTTAACAGTAAACACAACAGCATTACCTGCTTTAAATTCTAAATTAGACTGAGATTCTAATGTTGGCTCACCCGCTGAATCAATTTTAAAACTTTTTGCAATAACATTTCCGCCAACAAATAAGTCTTTTGCAATACCTACGCCGCCAGCAGTAATTAATGATCCAGTAGTAGGACTTGTTGACTGTGTAGTATTTGTTAGTGTTAATTGTCCACTTTGAGAAATATTTGCATTAACAGCAAGGTCATCTCTAAATTCACTAGTTCCAGTGACTAATAAACTAGTAAAACTACCAATACCTGTAATTTCTGGATCTACAAAAACAAAATCGCCTCGAATAGCATTTGCTACATCAGCATAATAATATCCACTTGCAGTTGCAGGAACTACCCATTCAACATATCCATCTTGTTTATTATGTGCTAAATTACCTGTAGAAACAGTACCGTCTTTAACGTGTTGAATATCTGCTGTGACTAAGTTATCGTTTTCGTCTCTAATATTAAAACTAATAGATGTTAGATCTAAATTAAAACGATAAGTTCGGCCTTTTGTTAATGTAATATCTGGATTTCCGTCTGTTCCATCAACAGTAAAGTTTCCATTTGATTCACCTATTGCAATTTCAACTGTTGTGAGTGTATCAGAAACCTGTTGAATAATATCTTCAATTGGTGTTTCACTTGATAAACTTTTTACAGATACATTACCGTCAGCATCAACCGTAAATCCCGGTCCTTTGAAGCCATATTTACTGAAAAATGGATTTAGTGTGACTGCCATTTAAAATCTCCTATACACATATTTACCAAATTGTAGTAAACTGTTATACAGGAGGATTAATGGTTTTAAAGTATGTTGCTTGAAATAGCACTTTTGCACCAGCCATATCTGTGCTATCTTCTTCTTGTGGAGTGACAATTAAGTCTACATAAGAGTTATTGACTGTTGCTTTTACTTCCAAAATATGCTGTCCTAGATTACTACGTCCGTATACGGTTAAATCTGCTGTATTTTTACCTGCTGTGACTATACATTTTATAATTTCTCTATTAAATGTGTCATAGTCAGCAACAATTGAATATTCAACAGCACAAAACTCTCCTAAATGCCACCTATCTAATCGTGTTTCAATAGGCAGACCCGCAAGTTTTTGCCACGGGCCTACATATGAAAAATTAGTGCCGTTTTTGAGAGCAAGTGTGTTTTTTGCACCTTTACTGAAAAAATACTTTAACCATTCCATGTTAGTATTTATTGATTCTTTAACGTAATCAACTTACCATGCTCTGGAAGATACAAGTATTCAATATCGCTTTGTTGTAGTGTCCAAAAAGCATCTTCTAGGGTTTCTACTAATGGTTCACCACCTAGATTAAAACTAGTATTAAAAATAATTGGAACTCCAGTTTTATCTTTAAATGTTTTAATTAAATCATAGTAGTGTTCGTTTTGATCTCTGTTAACACTTTGAATACGGCAAGTACCATCTACGTGAATAATTGCCGGAATTTTTTGTTCAACTCCTTCTTGGCAATTTACAGCATACATCATACTAGGCGAACTCTCCATGCCACGTAAATCAAACCATTCGTGTACATCTTCTTCAAGAATTGTACCAGCAAATGGACGGAAATATTCTCTGCGTTTTACTTGATTAACGTGATCTTTACCTTCAGGATCGCGTGGATCATAAAGAATACTTCTATTACCTAATGCTCTAGGACCATTTTCTGAACGTCCTTGGAACATTGAAACAATATTTTTATCTGTAATTAAATCAATTACTGTTTCGTGTGTAGCATCACTAACTTCTGCTTCATATTCTTCTGCAAGTTTAGAAATATCTTCATTGGTGTATTCGTATTTAGGACCAAGATAAAGTTTGTGTGTAATAGGAGAAACTGTATTGTCCTGTGTAATACTTCTATGAATAAACATTGCCGCACCCATTGCAGTACCTGCATCGTTTGAAACAGGCTCAACATAAATGTTAATTCCTTCATCTTTTAATGCATCTAAGTAGTGATAGTTTGCAACACAATTGAGTGCATAACCTCCTGAAATAACAATATTCTTTTCACCTGTCATTTCAACAGCACGTCTAATTAGATTAACAACTTGATCTTGTGTTTGTGTTTGCACAGCATAAGCCATATCTCTACGGTTTGTTAAATATGTTCTATCTGCCATATTAGATTGTGATTTTTGCATATCAATATCTTCTTCTAAGAAATCGTATGCAAGTCTATTAACCATTGCGCCATTTGGATAGTTAGGAATAATCAACTGTCTATTAACAGTTGGATGTTTACCTTCATTACTAAACAATGGTGGAATTTTATCATTCTCTTTACCATATGGAAATAGTCCCATAGTCTTACCTGCTTCAATAGAACTAAATCCGCAATATTCTGTGACTGCTTCATAAGATTTAGTAATACCTGCTCCGTCAGTAATTACACAAGTATGTGTACCATCTTCGTTGTACATTGAACTATCAAAGTTTGGATTTACTAAGTGTACACTAGGTTGTTGTACACCAATATGTTTCCAAATAGTTTTAAAGTTTCCTGGGTAGTCACAAGTAAAAATACTTTCAGTTTCCCAACCCATAATCATTTCGCCATTAAAGTTTAATGGAATGAAAGTGCCAGCACCGTCAACTACGACTGCTGTTGCTTTTTCAAAACCTGAACGATAAAACGCCAGTGCCGCGTGTAGTTTGTGGTGAACAAAACTCATGTCAATAACTTGACTATGCTCATATGGGTTATCTTTTCTATTGATTAAACCAATTTTTCTTGCAAGACCTGTATAAACATCGTCACCTGTATAATCAACTTTAGGTGCTGTTTCTTTTAGATTTTGCGTATGAGCAACTACAAGATAGTCAATTTTATCTGTATACTCTTTAATTTTAATCATTGAGGCAAAAGGGCCGCCGTCATACTTTTGTCTAGAAAGTCTTTCTTCTTCTACAGAAAAAACTACTTCTCCGTCTTTTAACAAGCATACACCAGAATTATGACCTCTGGCAATACCTGCAATCCATACTGGTTTCTTACTCATTATTTCTCCTTGGTAGCACTTGGATTAAATTTAGGTGGTACAACACCAAACTGTGAACTCATTGCAGTTGATGCCGCCATTGCTTCATTCATAGCCTGCGGAGGAGCCATCATTGGCATACCTTGCTGTGGCATATGATGTTGATGTCCGTGTTCGTGTACTACGCCATGCACAGGACAAACTTCACCTTGCTGTTGCTGGCCTTCACCTTGCAACTGTGCTTTCATTTTAATTTCTGTTTGTTTTGCTGGATATTTTTTAAGTCCATTTTGTACACTCTTAACAACTTCTTCAACTCGTGCTTCAGACATCTTCATAATACCGTCATTGATTCTGTCGCACATTTCGTCAGGTGTAATTCTAATAGGAGCATATTCTCTTTCTTTTTCACCTAGATCAATAATATCAAACTTTTTATGGTTAACGTGTGAAATGTTAATAGGATATGTACTTCCTGTAATTACTGTTGCTGGTGTATCAGTAGCATGGGCAATATGTTGTCCAACACTATCACAACCAATAAAATAATCACAGCCTTTGATTAGACCTGCCCATTGTCTTAGTGTAATTCCTTGCGGAATTGGAACCGGGACTTCGATTTTCGCAACACTAAAATCAATAGGCATTTCGGCCATAACCATCACTGCGTGATTCTTTTTCTGTAATTTTTTAATTAGATTGACTAGATCTTCATATTCAATACTTCTTGATGTGCTATCATTAAACACACCATCTCTATAACTAACACCTCTACCAAATGGTTGAATAATAATTACTTTTTCTTTTCCTGTAATTTGTCTTACTTCATTAAGTGTAATTTCACCATTAAGAACTTCTTCTCGATTTAACTTAATTGTAGGTATTGATAGTTCTCTTGGTTCATCAAGATTATTAATAATCATATCAAAGGCTTGTCCTAAACTTGCCTTTTGATTATAATAATACCAATTTCTGTATGGTTCTGGACTTACACAATTTCTATCTTTGATCTTGTCATTGAATAAGTGTTTGTGCCACAAATCGTATGCACGTTTGTCTAAGTCCGGGTGTCCTTTGTAAAATTCAGTACCACCCTCACAAACGATAATAAAATCATCGTCTGGATTTGCTTCTCTAAATTTTTCCAATGCTGGAATAGAAGCAATTACACGGCCAGCGCCACCGTTAATAAAAAATGCTGTTGATCTAGTCGTCATTTAAGCCCCTTGTAAATTACTATTCGTACGAATATTTACCGGGCATATTTTTTAGTGGATTAGAAAGTGGTTAGTTAAAACTTACGTTCTGGATCGTTTGCTTCGTCACGCTCAAAAGGATTACCTTCTAGGATATCACCTCTTGGGTTATCTGGAAAAGGCACCATCCATGGATCCCATTCATCTACAGGAAACTTGTTGCGTAGATTCTTAAGTTCTGCAATGTGATCAACTACCTTTTGTCTGTGTTCTGCATTAGCAGGATCTGACAGGCTTTCATCATTAATTAATTCTTGTTCACAATGCCAAACTAGATTATCGCGGGTTTGTAAGAATAATTCTTCGTTCATTGAAGGTTTTTCCCACGGAAATGGTTTAACAAATTCTTTTTTATCAAAATCGTATTTGATTTCATCTTGAGCATATGCTTCATTTGGAATAAGAGGTTCTGATTTCCAATAGTATACAGTATCATCGCCATCAATTTTCCATGTTTTACAAGGATAATTTGCTTCATCCCCCATGTCCATCCAACATAATGTTGCCAACAAAGGTTCTTTAGTAGCGTCAACTAAAATAGCATCGTGTCCTTGTCCTGCCCAACGTTCAATTTCTTCTTCTTGACTTTTGTTCTCAGGATCATATGCAAAAGCATCCATGCCCACTTCAAGCAATGATGTTTCTTTGTTAATAAATACCCAAATTTTTTCAGGGCCTTCGTATGTAAATGTTCCAGTCTTACCTAAGTCATTAGTTTGATATCCAAACTTATCAGGAACATCATATGTAAATTCAACTTTTACTTTAGGTAGCCATGATGGATGTTCGCTCATTATCTATCCTCCTCAGGTACAACACTGTTTTCTGTTGTATCAACTCTTGGATCATCTGGAAATGGAACCATCCATGGATCCCAATGTGTTGATGGAAATTTTTCTTCAAGTCCATTTAACTCATCAATGTAGTCATTTAAATCAGCAATAACATCGTCAAATTCACCATCAGCATTATCACGTGTTAAATCAGTAATACTTGATTGTGCTGAAGCAATAATTGCATCTTTACCGCTCCATAATTCATCCCATGTCATGTGCGGTTTTTTCCACGGATATGGTTTATTGAATACTTTATTAATTGGATCATAAGTAATTTCTCCAATTTCGTATGTATGATCTGGAGTAGGATTAGCCGCTCTTGAATAGTATACTGTTGTATCACTAGCATCTTGTTGTTCTCTAGTAAATTCTACTTGAGGATAATCTGCTTGATCAATGTTCATACTAAATGCAGAAGCAAGTACAGGATCTGTTTTTGCATCTACTAATACTGCATAAGCGCCGGCTCCGGCTTGTAATTCTTGTTGTTCTTGTGTGTTTGGATCACCGTCATCTGCAATCCAGCCATTTTCTGGCATAACTCTATTTGTTTCTGAATTGCAAACAATCCATAACTTTGCCGGACCAGTATAGGTAAAAGTAGTAGTCAAACCCAACTCGTTTGTTTGATACAAATACTTGTCTGGAATATCATATTCAAATGTAAATGTAATTTCTTTAACTGCCATTTTCTATCCTATATCTTTAATTATGATGTATACCATGTAATTCTAATCATTCCTGGAGTTCCATATGAACCACAGTGACATCCGCCTGACCATCTTACGTAAGTTGCTCCACCTTGTCCTGGAACATACTGTGAGTGTAGTCTAGCAAAACCTGTATAGTCTGCCGCCGCACAGTTAACAAATGTACTAAAGCCTCTATCGCCGCCTTGTACACCAACTGTACCACCGCACTTGTTAAATAATCCGCCTGGATATGGGAAGTGAATCTTGTGACAGCAATGTCCGCCACAGGCTCTGTGTTGCATCCATCCACGTACACCACATACCATAAAGTCACCACCACTTGCTTCAGCAGGGTTATCGTTAATACAACAATTACAGTTCCAAGCACGGCAACAGCAATAACCTGTCACATAACATCCGCAACCTGGGAAACAGAATGAACAGCCTGGTTTACCACCACCTGCACACATATTAACATTACAACCACTAATTCTTGAACGGCATCCTCTAAATCCATTTCTACCGTTGTGACAACAACTTTGTTGTCCTAAACATAAATCATAACACCATCCCTGTGATACTGAAATAGTTTTACGTGCATAAGCACCGCCACCACCTGGTGCACCATTCATACAACAACAAGATACACCACCTCCGCCTCCGCCTCCGAAGGTTTCAAATGTTGCTCTTACTGCATCTGCAGGAACAATAAATGCAAAACAACAATCAAACTGATAGTTATCGTGTGCATTGTCGCCGTTAAAGCAGTGTCTTTTGTATATAAATGTACATCCATTAGGCAAATCTGTGACTGACTGTCCTTGATTTAACTTTAATTCGCTTACATATGAACTTAGTGTTGCCATGTTAATATTTACCCCTTATGTTGTACAATCATTATAAGTTATTCTTACCATACCTGCAGTACCAGGGAAGCCATAACAGCATCCGTCACCACAAGCAGTAGCAGTTGGTCCACCTAATCCTGGAGTCCAACCAGATGTTCTACCAGTTGTCCATTGTCCAATAACCGGATTACATCTTGCCCATTCCTGATTACAAGCATTACCGTTATTTTGTGTACTTGTAAATCCGCCTGTCATGTTGTTTAATCCGCCTGGATAATGATATAAAATTTTCCACCAACACGCACCACAAGTACATTGTGCCCATGTAGCACTTGGTCTTCCTGGTGATCCACCGTCAGCACCGTAATAACATCTGCAACACAAACAACACATTCTATCTGTGTAATAGTATCCGCAGTTATTACCTAAACAGTTAAATGCACCCCAGTGTACAAAACAGCACGACTGACCGCCATTACCGCCGTCTGCACAGAAATTAGTTAATCCGTTTCCTGTGATATAACCTTTACATCCTAAAATTCCGCAACAGCATTGGGCACAACAAGTAGCAGGTCCTGGATAAAGATTATAACAATCACCCGGACTAAAATCTCCGTCACCTGAATTTAAACATTTATATGCCCATGCACCTGAACCGCCTGGAGGTCCGCCTGAACATCCACACGAGCCGCCACCTGAGCCACCGCCGCCCCATACTTCCATTTTTAGACAGGTCATGCCTTGTGGTACACACCAGTAAAGCATACACGTATCACCGTATGACGAATCACAATAACAAGTACAGAAAGGTCTGAATGTCATTGTACATTGTTTTTCCATCGGCTTTAAATCTTCTACGGATACTGAGCCAATTAATGATCTTAAAGTTGCCATTCCATTCCTTCCTTACGTTAAGTTAATCCTTACAAAGCCTGGTCCGCCTGGGCCACCGCAATAACAGTTGCCACCTTGTGCAGATCCTGAAGAACCACCTTTACCTGGTGCCGCGTGGTGATCATCACCAGCACCCATTAATCCTCGTCCTGTTGCACAACCTGCAAATGAACCATGGTGGTTATATGCACAGAATCTAATAAAGTCATATCTATATCCGCACTGGTCAAGCATTCCTGGTAGAATGTTTAAGTGCTTATACCAACAAGCGTTGCTATCTTTTTGATGTGTTTGTATTCCGCCTAATCTTCCTGGGAAGCCGAAGTCAGCGTCGAACCAACAAGCACAACAATTTTCATATCTTGGATCCATAAATGTACCACAACCGCTTGTACCGCAAGAACATTGGCTATCTAAACATTCAAACATAAAGCATTTAGAATCGCCTGGTTGTCCGCCTTCTGCACAGAAGTTAGTCACTGCTGTAAGTTGATCGTTTCTTGTCATGTATCCATTATTAATGTAGGTTTTACAACCTCTGTATCCACAGTCTCTATTTGGTGAACAACAAGCCGGTGGAGCAATACAAATTCTATATTCTGTCTTACAACTCTGTACATTAATACAATCTAATCTAGCATAAGCACCTGATCCAGCACCAAAGCCCCACATACAGCAACAGACGCCAGCACCGCCTCCGCCACCGCCCCACATTTCAATTCTTAAA
>Ga0255782_10000039_pt1 | contig 111864 bp, 88 predicted proteins | sample 101ome_26_FD_179980 | JGI IMG/M metagenome (GOLD analysis project Ga0255782, IMG submission 179980) | Coastal salt marsh microbial communities from the Groves Creek Marsh, Skidaway Island, Georgia - 101408AT metaG (version 2) | ecosystem: Environmental > Aquatic > Marine > Intertidal zone >...
CGCGCGTTTCAAAAACGTGTGCGTGTGGGGGCATTTTTGTATGGGTAAATAGTATTATATAGGATATGAATCGGTTGGTACACTTTACAGCAAAGAGAGGACGGATGGATGGATGTCGAGGGAACGATCGGGAGAGATTCGCGGCGACTCGCTCACTCACTCGGGTAGGACGACACCCTTGGCGCGAGCGTCGGCGATGAGGACGTCGTAATCGAGACCGCGGCGATGGGCGAGCTCGCGGAGTTGGGATTTGGTCACGAAGCCGGTTGAGGATGGGGGATGTTTCGACGACGACGACGACGACGACGACGTTTCGTTTGTGGTTTTTGTGGCGTCGGTATCGTCGTCGTCGTTGTTGTCGTTGTTGTCTCCCGTCTCATCGCGGGCGTGTGATGGCTCGGAAACGGCGGCGACGGCGGAGGCGCGCGCGGCGGCGGCGCGGCGTTCTGATTCGGCGCGCGCGTCGAGGGCGCTCGGCGTCGTCGTCAATACTTCTGGGACGACGACGGTTTCTGCTTCACGGGACGTCGTGTCGTCTTTAACCTCATTTTTGTCGTCGTCGTCGTCGTGTACCGTCGAGCCGCGTCGTCTGCGTCGTCTCGCGTCTCGTCGGTGCGCCCTGATGGCCAACGCCAACGACTCCCCCAAAGGTTTCTGCAAATTTTCCTCACTCGCGATAATCACCGGAAGCCTCGGAAGCCCTTGAGACTCGATCGCGCTCACCACCACCGCCACTTCACCCAAATCCAACCCGCTAAACGCCACCATTCGTTGACTTCCGTACTCTCCGCCCCGCGCCGCGCTCGCGTTCGACGTCCTCGGTGACTCCCAATCCGGTTCCCGCTCCCTCGTCACCTCCTCGAGCGTCATCCACGCGTGTTCACTCCGCGCTGGGATCACTGGAACGTCGTACCCACCGAGCTCATCCACGAGCGTGCGAACTCGAGGCCACTCTTCCGCGCGAAAGCCGACGAGCACCACCGCGGGCGAGCCGCACGCGTCGGCAAACACTCCTCCATCCTCCTCACCAACACCACCGGTCGAGCCCGCGCACGGCGGAGACGTTCCGAGCATATCCCCTTCTTCGGATTCCGTGAGATCCCCACCGGCGTACGCGTTCGGTTCGTATTCAAACGCGTCGTCGTCGTCGTCTTCCTCTTCTTCTTCGAATCGAGCCGAGTAACCGTCGGCGGCGCCGTTCCCACCCTTTGCGTCGTGCGCCTCCGCCTCGGCGCGCTCCCGCGCGCGCGCGTCGTCGATCATTCGCGTCAGCCAATCGTCATCCATGCCCACTCCGTCTCGACCGCCGTCGCCGCTCTTCGCACGCGAACGCATCGTTCGCGATCGAGCGGGAAAAAGCGCGCCGCCGCCGCCGCCAATGCCGCACCACTTTTGACGACGCGCCGCCGACGACGCGCGCGCGCCGCGGTTGGTCGACGCGCGCATCGCCGCGTGCGGCGCTAACAGACGCGTCGATGGAGACATTCGTCAAAGGACTCGTTTCCGCGCGCGCGTCGAAGTGTGAACCGAACTGGATTCTGACTCAACCCACGCGCGGAGCGCTTAGAGAGCGGAATGGAAATAGAAATGGGCATCGTTCGGTCGTTCGGTGCGCGCGTGGCGTATCGTTGTTATTTGGGATTTCAAAGACGCATCCGCGTGCCTTCTTCTGTTTCTGCCTCTTCTTCCTCTGCCCGCGCGCGCGCGACGAGAAGAGTAAAATCCATCAGTTTTTTCGTTCGGTCGGTCGGTCGGTCGTTCATTCTTTTTCCCTCTCGTGCATTCATCTCAGCGAGCGGACGCGCTGTCACCGACGGCACCGACGGCGACGCGAAGGGCAAACTCAACCAACCGCACGGGAATCAACACGAGATTGAGCGGAAACGGAAGCCTGAAACCGTACATGATTTGAGAGTAAAATCCCGTCATGGCCAAGACGAAGATTGCGAAATTGAACACCGATCCCTTTTCATCGATGGCGTTCGAACCGAGGTATCCGTGGCGGACGAGGTAGGTGAGCAAACCGCGGGCGAAGAGTTGGGCGCCTCGCGTCGCCGAGTGATAGGCGGTGATGGCTTGTTGCACCATCCACGCCGCGACGACGCCGATCACCTTGCACCCGTATCTCACCCCCGGTCCGACCCACTTTTGGTACTCTTTCGGCGTGCTCATCATCAACACTGGCGTGAGATTTTCATCGACGATGTTATTCAGTATGTCACCGACGGCCACGCCGAGAGAGACGCACGCGGCAAAGTGCACTCGAAGCGTCGCCGTGACGGCGACGAATCCCATGTACACGGCGCTCAAAGCCTCTCCAACCTGTTCCGGATCCACCGCCTTGGCGACGACTCCAATCTTCCGCACCACGAGTTCTTTCGTCGTGATCTCCTGCGTGTCTGGAATACCGTTCCCGTCTTCATCCAACTCGTCATCCTTCGCGCTCGCCTCTTGCGCTCGCTCCACGTTGCGCCACACGACGACGAGCGCCTCCTTCGTCGACGTCCACCCGGTGATCCTGTACGCCTCCACCGCCGCCGTCAGCGTCGCAAAGTATCCACCAAAAAAGCACAAAAAGAACCCGATCAACGCCGGGGCAAACTCTTTCGGGTGATACGGCTCGAGCGCCGTCCACGCGCGTCCGCACGCTCGAACGCACGCGCTCGCGTACGGTTCGGACGCCTTGGCCAACTGCGCCGCGCGTTTGATCGCCGGCGCCGCTTTTTCCAACCCCGGAACCGCCTTGTTGGCGACGACGCCGAACGCGCCGAGCGTCATCGCGTCTCCGAGCGTCACGGACGCGCCCGGCGCCGGCGACGACGACGCCGCGTTCGTTGGTTTTTTAACGACCGTTGTCATCGAATCGTCGTCACTCGGTTTCGTCGTCTCGCTCGTCGGTTTCGATCTCGCGTTCGGCGACGGAGTTTTCGACGATCGGGATTTACCCAGCTTTTTGGAGAACACGCTCATGTCCGACGTCCGGCGTCCGGTCGGCGTCGGCGTGTGTCGCGAAGAGATCGAAACCGAGGACGATGCGAAGCGCTCCAGAGAGGATTTTCGGGGTAGTAGTGGTACCGTACTGTTTACACATATATATACACACATGATTACGATTTGAAGCCGACCGACGACCGACGACGACGACCGACGACCGACGAAACCGACGAAGACGACCGTCATCGCTCGCGCGTCAAGGATTTTACGAGTAAAACGCGCCTCTTGCCGAAGAGACCGCCGAAACCGTACCACCACTGATCCTCAGAGCGAGCGACGTAGCCGCGACGCTCGTACGCGACGCGGACGACGGGATTATCGACGTCGACGTGAATCCAAACCTCGGAATACCCCCACACGCGAGCTGCGCGTTCACACTTGTCGAGCATGACGCCGGCGACGCCGCGACGACGGGCGTCTCGACGAACGGCGACGTTGGAAATGTACGGGACGCGAGGTTTGGTCGTCGGAAACGGTTCGGGAAAGAGCGCCTCGGGGGCGCACACGCGAACGTTTGCGCTTCCGATCCACTCGGGTTCTAACGCGTTCGTTGTCGTTGATTCGTCGCCCGCCGTGATCGTCGTCGTTTCTTCTTCGTCATCTCCTTTGTCTTTTTCGTCTTCTTCGTCTTCTCCGTCGTCTCCGTCGCGCGGCGACAACGACGCGAGAACGGTCAAACACGCCGACCGCCGTTTCAAACGCTCCAACTCCCCCCCTCTCCTCACCAACTCCCGATTCGTCATCCCTTCCACGCTCTCGGCGTTCATCGCGCGTCTTTTCGCGCTCGCCTCGACGCGCTCTTCGATCTGCCGCGTCGTCATCGCCCGCAGCTCGCTCGCTATGGAATCCGCGAACGCGTCGTCCGCCGCGCGTCGCGCCGTCTCCGCGACGATCCGGAACCCGAAACCGCCGAAACCACCGTCGTCGCCGTCACCGCCGCCATCGCGATCGAGGTATTCGTGTCCCCACCCGAGCTTCCGCTCGGCGTCTTCCCGCGCGAACGCTTCCCCGCACACGCGCGCGCACGCCTCGGCGTCCGCCCCGGTTCGCGCCGAGCGCGTGATCGTCCTCGCCGTCGTCGTCGGCACCGGGCGGTTCGGCGGCGGGCGCGGCGGCGGCGGCGGCGGCGGCGGCGGCGGCGTGCGCGCGAGCGTCATCTCGCGCGCGTCGCGAGTCGTCAGCTGGCGCGAGCCGTCTCGTAGTCGAAAACTAGATACGGGGGTCGAACCCGCGACCTTCAGCTTAGGAAGCTGACAGTCCACTGAGTTAATTGAGCGCATTCGCGCGCAAAAAATGCATCGTATAAATGTCATGTACCAGATCCAAAAGTATATAATACAAGAAACCGCTACCGCGCCGGGCGACACTGTGGCCGAGTGGTCTAAGGCGCCAGGTTCAGGTCCTGGTTCGAAAGAGCGTGGGTTCAAATCCCACCGGTGTCATGAACCCAGCCGATCAGCCTTTTACCGCCTTTTAAGGCAAATTACGGTAGAATATGACCATGGTCACAAACGACAGATTTACACATGTAATGCTTACCTGTACAAGCATTCGGACTGTCAGAAGTTGTGTGTTATCCTGATCATCAGGACCTGATGACGCTCTTATCCAGTAGCGAGATAGAGTCACACGTCCTGTCCGAATATAATTGTCAGCGTTCGAGTGACTCGCAAAGAAACATAGAGATTGTTGTCATAGCTACCAATTGCTGTCAGCGTCTCACAAGCTGCGCGGCGCGGTGGCGAACAGCTGACACCTCGCTCTTGGGAGAACTTCAAACGTGTATCGCCATAACTTGACCGTTCCCAGCACGTATCCACTAAACCCGAGCGACGCTGACACACTTGATCCTTCAGCACAATGTCGGACATGTCATCTACGTGTTGTGGAAGTCGGAACACAGTTCACAGCTTACTGCATCCTAGTAAGTACACTTGTCACGGGCGAAAGAAGTCTGCTGTGACTGCACGTAAAACCACAGAGGGTCAGACAGTGGAAGAAAATGTATCCACTATGCAGACAATGCGCGACAGCGCTAGTACTTTGTCGTTCAATAGCGAGGCTAGTGGTGCACGCCCCTGGAGTGCAAGTGATAGCGAGCAGATTGGGCAACTTCACGTTGAAGAGTTCGGTGAGCACGCTGCGGGCTTTCTCAGCGGGAATTTCACACCCGTGACGAGCGAACGGTCTGAAACACTAAGCCTGGAAAATCTTCCGGAAGATTTTCCATGTGGTCAATTTGCCTATGTGGGCCCGAATCCCAAGTTCGAGAGGTCACACTACAAAAAATGGGGCAGTGGTCCGCAGCAGGTAAAATCACCTCTTGGAGATGGATGCCACCATTGGTTTGAAGGCGACGGTATGATATTTGCCGTAGATTTTCAAAGGGATGGTCTTGTTAGATATCGAAATAGATTCATTCGCACACAAAGCTGGAAATTAGAATCGAAGCGCAACAGGCGTGTTTTCAGACCGCTCATGAACGCAGATGGAAGCACATTTCTCTATAACGCGGCACAAAACTTTATCGAAGGTGGATCCTTCATGAAAGACAGTGCGAATACCGCTTTATTCTTCTTCGCAAACAAATTGCTAGCATTACAAGACACGCAAACTCCATGGGAGATGGAAACGGCAACACTGAAAACAAAAGGAGAATGTACTTTTTATGGCACGTTGCCGAAGGGCTTGCCGATGACAGCTCATCCAAAAGTTGCTCCAACTTCAGGAGATTTGATATTTTTCGCATTTAATCCCGTTCTACCGCCACACTGTACGGTTGGTTCGATAGACCGGGCGGGTAAAGTGAAATCTTTGAAGCCAGTATGGACATCATTCATGAAGAGTGTGTTTATGCATGATTTCGTGATAACCGAAAATTACACCATACTTTACGAGGGAAGCATGGATATCGACCCGAAGAGACAGTTTTTCGGTGATCATCCTTTGCAGTACGACCCGAGTAAATTAGCAAGATTTGGCATATTGCGGCGAAGTAAAATAGACTCTTCTCATGGGGACATACGCTGGCTAACTTGTTCATCATCTCAAAGTGTATTCCATTTCGTAAACGCATGGGAAGAAATCGATGATGAAGATGAGCCCGTGATAGTCGTCGTAGGAGTACGCGAGGATGGATTTTTCCATAGGGCACTTGGGACAACGGGTGCACGTCGTTCGGTCATGAATGCCATCAACAAAGGTGATTGCATTCCTCGACTTCATCGCTGGCGCATCTCACTTCGAACCGGAAATATTTCAGAAGAGTTTCTAAGCACGGAAATGATTGAAACGCCGCGAATAAATGACGCCTTCATTGGTAAGATGAACCGATATGTTTATGCAGGCAAAGTCAGCCCAGATGCGCTCTGTGATACAGCGCAACTCAAATTCACTGGTGTCCTCAAGTATGATTTGCACACGGGTGAGATCGATAAATACGAACACCCTCAAAATTCATATGGGATGGAGGCACAATTCGTTTCACACCCGGATCCTCGTTCAGAAGATGATGGCTGGCTTGTTATGTATGTCCACACTGAGGATGTGACAAACGAGTCACTTGGTACAACATCTTGTATTATTTTGGACGCGAAAAATCTTTCTGCTGGACCAGTGACACAGATAATGCTCCCAGATCGAGTCCCTTACGGTGCACACGCCGTATGGGTACCATATCTTGACAAGTTGCAATGTGAAGATAAACCGCGGAAGCAATTTTCTCTTCACAACAAGCAGCTAACAAGGCGTTATACTTTCCATCCACATCAGCTGAGCGCGCTTTTGGACGCCGTAAGAGTAGGACTTCTACGAGGAGCAAACGGCCTCTTTATCCGCAATTGGAAACCTACCGTGGGAGTCGATGATAGTGCGCAATATGCATTTCTAAGATGCTTTGGGCTGCGACTGGTAGAAAATGGAAGGTTAGGATTGTTCCGTGGTGTGGAATCCAATCAAGAAATTGAAAACGGGCACATGAAGCGCCCTGCACTCACGCTATTTGACGTTGAAGATAGTGCAGAGTGTAAAGTAGTGCGAGAAGCTTTGAGTATTCTCGACATGTCATGCCTAATAAAGCCCTGTCCACATGGTGCAACACGGCATCTTGCTGAAGCGACTCAAGCTACTTCCTATACTTCACTGACGCCTCCAATCTTGCTGGACTCAAACACGAATACTATACATAAAGGAGGTCAGAGTATCATCGATCATTTATTCCAGGTGTACTCAGACGGTGATACACCACCAGCTATCTTAAACATTTCTTTGGCGAAAGCCATCTTCAGTCTAAGCCCCCCTGCGGATGATGGATCTTATTATAACTTTCCAACAAGAATGCCTTCAGAACCGCTCAAGCTCTGGGCCTACGAAGCTAGTCCGTTCTGTACTTTGGTCCGTAAGTCTCTCAGCCAAATGGAGTTACCATATGTCCTTTATCCATGCGCAAGGGGAAGTCCGCGTAGAAGTATTCTCCAGAACCGGACTCAACAAACATTTCAAGTACCGTACTTAGAAGACCCGAACACAGGTACATGCTTATTCGAAAGTAAAGATATTATCGACTATCTCGAATCAGCATATACCGATTTTTGATTCAAACGGATGTAGTTGTATTCACAAAACAAAGCAGCGATAATAAATGTCAGCCAGTGTCTTTCGACCATTTGGGACTCGTGCTACCTGACCATTGTAATAGAAAGTTGACAGGGCACACTTCTCGTTGCGTATTTAACAAAGAACGGTCTTCTCGAAAGTCCGAACGACCTCATAGCCCCGCGACTACAACGCCATAGTCGCTTTCAGTCATTGACGAGCTTCTTTATCCCATCGCGAGGTTGGCAGTGCGCTTGAAGCATGCGTAAATACAGTGTCACAAAGGCAACTGGGGCGAGGTCGTCGTTCCACACAACTCGGCTACCAGTTTACGAAAGAGTCCAGCGCAAAAACACAAGTGGACAACGGACCATCGCGCGATGTTCCGAAGAATTTGAAAGAATTGATATAGAGCTATCCGCACCATTGGGTTTGTACCTACGAAGTGCGGAGGGCAACGTGGGCGCGGTTGTAGATGAAGTAATACCTGGCGGCAGTGCAGCTGAAAGTCAGTTAGTGCAGGTGGATGATGTTGTGAGTGAGATAATTGTCTCAGACGAAACAATGGATTGCAAACGGGCTGAATTTGACGCAATTTTGAAGTTTCTCGCAAATAGAAACTCTAGGATCCGTCTCACACTGCTTCGTACTGTCGTAACACGAGTCTCAGAGGACATGGCAACTGAGTACTGGGAGAAAAAAAGAAAGGAGAAACTCAACGGCAAAAAGGTCCTTCGCCGCACGGTTGGAGTAAATCCTCAAGATATTCGTATTCATAATGGCGGTCCACTGAATGAAGGGAGTTTCGGGGTCGTATTCACGGGAGAATGGAAAGAAAATAAAGTCATCCTCAAGACGTCAAGAAGCAACGTTCTATGGGCAGATGATTTACTTGATGTAGAACTAGAACTAAATGAAATAGTTCATAAAGTTGCTCGTGGTACATGCGCTCGATTCATGGGGTGTTGTGAAATCGACCCCCGAAGTGAAGGGAGAATATATAATGGCGAACTTGGTGCCGGGCTATGGCTTATATGGTTGTACCAGGGAGATGATACTTTAGGGTCTATATTCGGATCGGGCGAACAACAGACGCTGCACAAGTTGGCGGTTACTCTCGACCTTCCGATTGATACTCCTAAGATCTTCTTGATCAAATCTTTTTTGCGTACAGTTTGTCAACATCTGGCTACGTTACATCAGAATGGTGTGGTCCACCGCGATGTAAAACCAGATAACATCTTGCTAGCAGATGATGGCCCACTCCTCATAGATTTGGGTGGATCTGCTAGCTGTTTGCATAGGATTATAAACTACTATCCAGGACCGGGTCCAGCCGATCCGCTGTTTAGTGCCCCCTCTGAGAATTACTTGATCCCCTCAAGTTGTTCGCAACCAACAGATGAAAACAAAGATACACTTTGGGAACAATACAAGCCGGACCGTTTCGATACGTTCAGTATAGGCATCATCTTACTACAGCTCGTCTTCCCTGAACTGCGTTCACGTAATAAACTTTCGACGTTTATGAAAGAAATAAATGACGCCGGTCTCAATTTGGGTGAATGGCGGGAGAGAGCAGGCCAACTCTATCCAGAGCACGCGTCAATTTTGGATGCTGACGAAGCTGCAGGTTGGCGCCTTCTCATGAAACTAATCTGTCCACGAATAATGAGGATTTCAGCGTATGATATCTTGGCTGAAGATTTCTTGATGCGTGTGAATGTGTCAGCTTGAGGGGACCAGTCAAACGTCCATCACCTTTGCGTTGAGAATGATATCCCATCGGCTACTTGGGGCTGCGTGGGCAACGTATTTAACAAAACTAAATTCATCACTTCCTTGCAATACCAGCGATAAAGAGTTGAAGGATGCATCAATTGAAAGAATCGATTCTTCATCTTCCTGTTGATAAACTTCTGCAGGAGTACTGACTTTGTCGCCTACACTTGAGCGCATGTGGCATACATATCCACCTACCTCACCATTTGACCAGTCCATGCGATGTGTTGGAGTGAAATCATCAACAAAACAGAGTGTTGCAGTAATACGGGTGCCGTCTTCGTCTGGGTTCTGAATTGCAACTGTGTAGTCACTGCCACGTCGAAAGCGTCTTATCATATCACCCAACAAACCAAGTTCGCCATCTACGATACAGCTCATCCACCGTGCGAACGGATCCGATGAAACGATGTCTCTTCTTACTTTTGCTAGCCATTCCACGAAACTCGTGTTTTTGTTCGAATTATTGTTGCGAACATGTAGACTGTCATAGCGGACAAAACGTCTCACATGGGGTGGACCACAAAGTATCCATTCTTTGTTCCTGGAATCTTCTGAGTATGCACTCGCATCGTCTTCAGCTAATAGACACTTCGCTGCAAAAACTACATCTTCGCGTAGAAAGTCACGAAGAAGCACGCTACTGTGCTCATGAAAGTGATCCCGAAGTCGAGCCATGCCATCAGCATGAAGATATTCTCTGTTTACCCACTGGGACAGGTACTTTGCATCTTTTTTGCTGAAAGCCCCCGCAGACAACTCTTTCTTGACGTAAGATGAGTCAACTATGGACATGCTATCACATCCACCTTTTTCTTCCGTTAGGAAATACGTTCGCGACAGTAGCATTTGTGCTGACGCCCGTTCCGCACCCTGCTGGCTTCTAGAAACATGATACCAACCTGATATTGATACTCGAGGTTTACACGAAGCAAATACCTCTTGAACGGCGTGAAAACTTTTACCAGGTTGCACTTGAAAGAAAACCATTGAGTTCCACCTTGGCAAGATGGTCTTGGTGGGTTCAGCATAAGGTAAATTATGTTCACCTGATACCGAGTAGAACTCAAGAGCACCACCATCTTCAACTTTCCACTCGTCATCTGGAGAAGCGAGGTAGATGATGAAAGATATGCACCGCGAGCTTATAACATCATCATGGCACAGTAAATGACCACCGTGGGCGTACACGTTGCAAGAGCAGTCGACTCTCGAGTCGAGTGGTGGACAACCAGTGATTTGTTGAATAAAGTTGCGAAAGTTCTCCCCATATAGGTCTTCCCTAAGAGCGAGCAACTGATCACACAAGTGAGTTGTATTTCTATCATCTATACTTGCGATATCCACCGATTGAAGAACCTTAAATAAGTCAGTCTCCTTGTAACTTAGAGTGAGTTGGGACTGAAGTTCTTCAAGTATACCACGAAGTTTCCTGTCATCGCAGATTCTATCAATAGACACATGTGGATAAGGCGAAGATGTCTCATATTCCAGTCGCTTTGAACTTATAGTTTCTCTTGATAGAGCGAATGGCGAGATCACTTTGGTCATCAAAGCAGTGCCGTCCAGTTGTTGACTGTTCACTTGTGCTTCGTTTTTCCTTTTTGGCATCAGAGTGGAGTATTTATGAGTGACAGTGCGGTGAAAGTTCGTATCCCTACGATCGGGTCGTTCAATTGGAAAGTATGTTCGTCGAGGAAACACTATTCGTCGTTGCCGGTATCGGTACAGAGCGATGCACCTACACACAGAGTGATACACCTTTCACACCTGTTCCGTGGCTTATTCCAGTCCTTTGTAGTTACTCAGCTCGCCGAGCTCGTAACTTTCCGCCAACTGCGCGGTATCGCAAAATTGGAACAAGCACCGCAAGAATCACGAAAGGCTCAAAATGCGACGAGAGGTATTGAATTAATTGCGCACGGACGCGTTTACGCCTTTCTCTTAATGCATGCAGTAGAGTCTACTGAGACCGGAGTCGTGGCAGTTCAGCGCCGTCCCGTCGCGGTGAGTCACTCAAAGCGACTTCATTCATCTTTGCTTTGCCAGACGATAATATGCCAAATTTTCTTATTTTGCGGCATTTTTGGACAAATTTCGCCTTTGTCTGGAACCGCACGGGCTCGTTGTTTCGTGATAATGTGACTTTTTGGATGGTCTGAAAGATGGGAGGAGTCCAGACTCGTAAAATCCAGTTTTCGGAAGTGCACACGGACCTCACACCGAACGGCACGCGTGAACCGCGCCGAGCTTGACTCGAATAGGGCGTGGATCGGCGGCAACAGGCTGGTGAGAGACATTTCATCACCCAGCAACAAACAGAAAACGTCAAATACTTCACCCGCCATGAACGCTCACAGTGCGAAGCAGACAGCGCTACGCTGGACGTACTGTGAGTTTCTGAAAGAGGTTGGAATGAAGTTAAAAGTGTAAGTCGATTACCTTGTTGCCCATGGTCGTTATCTTACGTCCTACAGTCCACAGTTGACAATAGCTACTGCGATTGTCTTCTGTCATAAATTTTACGCGAGTCAAGCGGCAGAACTGTCACAAAGTGACCTCCATGTATGCGCAACAGAGCAACCCACGCTTTCCAGTGTATTGACGACTTGTTAGGCCATGGCCACATCATGCATGTTTCTTGCGGGCAAAGTCGAAGAAACGCCAAAATCAATCAACGATCTTCTTCGAACGTCGATTGCGACGAGGTATAAGGGAAAAGTGGATGAAGCGTCTTCACTTTTGCAAGATGTGGTAAGCTGCACAACTCAACTGAGGGAGTGTTGCTAACTGCTGGTAGGGCTACATCCAAGAACAGAAAGAATTAGTTCTAAGAGCAGAACGCTTGTTGTTGCATACACTTGCTTTCGAATTCAATATAGAGCATCCTTATAAATACCTTCTCAGCACTGTGAAACAGATGCAGAGCCTTGGCTACATCTCTGAGGACTGCACACGGCAATTAGCACAGATAGCATGGAATTTCGCAAATGACAGGTAAGTGCTATATTGTGTGGAAGCCTACTTGTTTTGACGTCATCTGTCAAAGCCTGCGAACAACGATCTGCTTGCGACATTCTGCTAAGGACTGTGCATTTGCTGTGATATATCTTGGTGAGTGAACTCCTCTAGTTTAAGACTTTTGCTCATCCCCGTTCAACAGCGACGAAGTTCATGGGTACAAAACTCAAACTACCAGAAAATTGGTGTGCTAAGTTGAAAATGGAGGAAAGTGTTTCGGAAGAAATTAGTAACCAGATTCTGGATCTGTACGAGAACACCAAGGTAAAAGAGAAGAACAAGTTTACTCATATATCGCCCGAAAACAATACTTAAGGTTTTAGAATTGACAAGTACGCCTCCATGCGGCGGCATCCATACTTGTAGCGTGCCTTGGCCGTTGATAAAGGTCTAGTTGATGTAAAAAGAAAACTGCTGAACAGCCCAGCGCATGAAATAGTGACTTGTCCTCATTACATGCAGCATAAAAGGAAGTACTCGAGGTAAAATATCTAAGGGCCAACAATAAACGAACCGTTAAGGGGATAGATGCTAGAAACTTACCTTCCAGATCAACATGTAATACTTGTGTAGTGACATCGAGGACAGCGCGTCAACACGTGCTGCTCTGATAAGAGCATAGATACCAGCGGCAAGGTGCCCAGTGATCTGAAAAAGTGTGATTACGCGTGTAAATCTAGTTACTTCAGACTACCATCAATATCTGTCGAGAACCGGAGCTGAAAAGATATCCAGCAAGAAGACCACTTTACGGCAATGAGAACAAATAAACATGAGTTTTCAACCTCTCACCAAGATTGTGCGAATAAAAGCATGATCACTGAACACCAAAACATCTGTAAGATCTACGCCATAGATGACATTGAATGTACAGAGGCTAGAGTAGTTAATGAGACTCACCCCGAGATTCACGCTCGCAGTCCTGATCCCGTAGACACTGTCGCCTGCAGTATCAGGTAGATCCTAACAGAACTTCACACAACATGTTCGCCGACCTTTGTTGAATTACCTTAAATATAGCAATAACGATGGAATATATCGTCATTATCAAAATGATGACGGGCATAGATTGAATAGATGACACATCAGATTTTTGGCTGTGGCGCGTTCAAGGTACATGAAACAATATTAGAAATATACTTCACCTTGCATGCGCGAAGAAACCTATGTGCACTACCAGTGCTCGTACGATGACAATACACGCCGCCGCTAGTGCAGGAAATCTCTATCATACTAGAGATGAGTGGTGCAAGCGAAAGGATTAACGTATCTACCTTCCATCGGAAGAAGCGACAGTCAACCGAGTAGAAAATACCAAGTAAAAGGCTTGATGATTCAGTGTCACTCTGCCGTAGTTTCTGCGTAGACATACCTCGTTACGAGTGTTGATGTGAGCGCAGTAGATTTCATAGCAGTGGCTATTTCAGAGATGAGTAAATCACATCGAAATTGGTAACATTCGCTGAACCTAAACTCAGAGCGGAAGCCGTACACAAAGATACCACAAGCAAAGCTAGATTTGTATCCAGTTCACCACTTGCCATCGGCAAATAAGGTTTGTTTATCTAATTGATGTTCAGTTCTGAACTACAATACAATAAGGACTTATATAATTACCATGTCAATTCTCTTGTCATAAACTTGATTCAAACCAACTATGGCGATGTTCATGAGAATAGCTGGGACCAACGCCTGCGAATATGAACTTGTCACTGCATGTACCACCGAAATTGATGGAATGTTACGTTTAGAAGAATCGGTACGCTAGCCGATAGGTGTAATTGTGATGTGGCCATGAAAGTAATTGAAACAACGCTAACCTGTGGAACATCTCAGAGACATTCCAAAAATAGTAACAGTTTTGCTTTACCGTCGTTCCCAAAATCGTGTGAGGTCTCGAGAATCTATAAAGTACCGAAGCTTCATCCTGAAGCAAATCTACGCCCGACATTGACTCAGTGTCCAAGCGTGCCACCATGCTCAAGCTACCGAGTGTACCATGCTTGTGATACTTTGGTGTGTTTGAACAGCGTACAGGTCGTGCTAAACCGCCTCTGTGTTTTGATCCTGGGCGAAACTTGTAAAAATAAATAAACACACTGCGTCGTCCCCGTTTCGCAGATGAGTTGCTCAAGTTTGGTGAGCAAATATATTGTAAATCCATTTCACTCGTCTTAGTGGCTCAAAGTTCAACGCTAGTATCAGTTCGTCTCTTAGATGCGACAAGGAAACGCAGAAATTCGAACAAATAGCGTCAAACACTTCCTCGACAGCTCTTCCAGATGTCGATGATTGCCCTTCTTTGTCGGTAGCGTCCTGACCAACGTTTGTGGAAGGTCAATCGAAGAACGAGGACGTTCTTTAAGTTTACAGAGTTCAACGAACGCAAGTTGAATTTAAAGATGGTACGCTCGAACGTTTCTCCTTTCTAAATCGAATTGGGCTTAATATAGCGCTCGCTTTGGAGGTACGCACGCGCTTAACGCAAGTCGCACACTGGCGTCTTCTTACTTGAGAAGAAAGCGAGCGACGCTGGAAGGCTTCAGTGGAAAGCTGCGGAGAAGGCTCGATGGACATTCATACTTACACGGTCATCTTCTTATTATCTTGCATTCTAGGATGAAATTTAGTGTTCCCTTCCCATCTCTCCAATTGTATTCATTGGCCTTCTCTTTACCGAGATACTGCTAACGGTAACTGAGAACCCTATTTTGTCGCTGCTACTATGTGACACCCTGGACTATGGCCGGCAGGCCACTATCGAGGTGCTCAAAATTCAAGTCGTCGGCGCCTGATGGAGTTGACTTCAATGGTAATTTTACCCTTGCGAACTCTAAGTACTACCGATCCATGGTAGCCGGGGGCCCTAAGTTCGGCCAGAGGATTTCTGTAGTTGCTTCCGGGTAATTTCAAAGATTTTATTCATCAATAAAACTTATTGTTTTCACAGCGAAGTCGTTGGAGCGCCAGCGCTACACCGGTCAAACGCTCTTCTGCTCACTGACGATGACTTCAACAAGCCATTCATTGTTCCAACGACCACAGAAGTTGATCAAGGATCGAGAATCTTTGTTAATGTTTGGCCGGACGAAGGCAAAAGACGACATCGTTCACTTTTTGAAGGCAACTTAACTGAACACGTTTTCCACTGGAGGTCGTAACTTTTTCAGTAGAGCGTCACTCTGGCTCTGAGGACCAATGATGACTTTCACGTGAGTGCCTCCACAAGAATTTTCATGAAATTTCTATGCAGTATCGAAGATTGTATCAACGTCGAGGTTTACTGCAACCAGTCGTCCCGATACGGGAACAAAGAGTTTTGTGTGTGGCACCAAAAAGTAGAGAAGTTGGCAGAAGGTGCTTTAGAGCGTTTTATGCACTTTTGAATCTTAGGTTCACTTTTACTTTTAGGTTTATTCGACGAATTGTTATCGCCCGACCTTTTGGTCAGTCTCACTCTTTCATACTCGTTGAAAGTTTAATTTAACTATGTCACTACAGCCTGCGAAGGTAGAGCTCTGTCCTTACTTGTTCTCCAGGTATAGTAATAAAAGAACAGTGCAGATGACTTCTAACCTGTTCCAGTTTTGGTGATCTTGTTCGGCTTGACTACGGTACTGGGCATGAGCTGGCGTTCTGCCTATTGCTTCTTTGCTGTTACAAACTAGATATTTTCAGTAGCCACGACCTCAGCGCCATCGGCGGAATCATATTCCCAAAGTACACCTCAGTAGTCCAGAAACTTTTGACGACATACAGGTATGATCTGGCACTTCTCTACATCAATGACGACTCAAGCAATCAGGCTCGAACCAGCGGGATCCAAAGGCGCGTGGGGTTTGGATGATTATTTCTTTTTATCCTTCTACTGGTATTTGTATTCCTGAAGCCCGATTTGCTAAGTTGACAATCCTCGCTAGGGGTTCAGCACAGCTGATAAATCAGAACTTATTCACACCTTCCTGTATTATTGACAAAAATATCGTTGAAGCACACGAGAAGCAATATGCGTATTTTGCTTGTGTTGCGTTCATCGTCAAGGTAGTCTGATATGACGCGCATCACATCAACCTTAGACTATGACTAGCTCAAGGGACTGCCAATCAGCCAAACTGCACCTCTATTGAACGATATTAGTCACCTACATAGTTGGACGAAGATAAATGATGGATTATTCAAAATGTATGAGGTCTGTATTCATTCACATGTACACCAGCTTAGAACTAACTAGAAGGAAGGGAGAATGCCTATCAAAGCTACCCATAATGCAACACGTTCTATTCGGCAGTTTATTAAGATTCGAAGTTCTGTGAACGCGATATACTTCACGTCCAGACAAGTATGCATTTCTTGTCCGTATGGATAGCTAAGTCACCTCAATTGGCGTGCTCACTTATAATTTTTTACGAGCTGTCAGATATGTGTAGGTGAGCACGTCAGAGCTTTGTGTGCATCAGATGCTGGAGATGCCCGCATTTAGTTTTCCCCTCTAGGTCAAGAGCAACTCGGAGATCATAAAGATTGACGGATTCCACGGCATATTCTGGCTCCTGACCATTGTCAGCGGGATTGTCACCCACCTCTGCGTCATCATAAGATGAAACTGTAACAGTATTTCTTGGTTGTCCTTGCTGCATTTGGGCCCAACGTAAGTATTTTGCATCGCCGCCTAATGCTGAGCGCACGGCCTCATTTGTTGCTGTCGCGATTGCCCGATCCTCCTCTTCCCGTAGCACCTTGCTCAACTTTTCTTGCAAACCAACATCTTCGTCACGAGTACCACGGCCGCGTTTCGCGAGATTTTCGCCCACCAATAGTAATGCTTGCCTCTCTTGCTCTACGCGAATCTTATGAGCTTTTTGTAGAGACGAATTGATTTGTCTCACTGCACGTTTTGGCACAAAAAGTGGACGTGAAACATTATTGAAGGAATGTCTATGCCGTCTTTCTGCAACTTGAGCAGCTGAAGAGATCACCTTCCGCACATAGTCGTGCAAAGCACTTTGTAGCACTGGCAAGCTTTCTCCTTGTAACTTTAGAATACGCAAACGATTCCGAATAAAATATTCGAGTTGACCTAGTTTACTAAAATAGTGCTGTCTCGAGACTTTCCCAACAGTGACTTGATTGGCGTGCTTTGTGCCAGGTGGGCGAGAGTGCTGCTCGGGCTGACTAAACGGGCTCATCGCATTTCTGTGAGCATGCAACGTTCTAAACGATTGATATATCAATTGCTTGTGGCTTCGCAGCAGAGTCTCAAGAATCTGTTTTGTGTCGCTTCCACTTGACTTCAAAGTTTGATAGCTCTGTAGGAGTGAGCAAAAGACAGAGTATGTACCTGAGCTTCGCGCCGCAAGTAGAATCGAACTGAGGTAAACCTGGCTACTATCTTGCAATTTGGATTCGTCATGCCCACTCATGTTGTACTGATAGAACGGTATCGCGTGAGCGTTCCACCTGCTCCACTCGTGTTCTGTGGAGCTGCACTCTCGCGGCCTGCAAGTGGACTCGTATGGGTCTTGGCGATGTTGATCAACTGGAGATTTCAAGAGACTTTGAGCAACATATGTTGATACCCATATCTGATATGAAATATGGATAGGCAAATGGTTTTATTGAATTGACGCCATTGGAGATAGGCGGATAACACTGCTAATACGGACATTTTCATTTGGTGGTACTTGTTCGTCCGTTTAACTCGATTCACCCGAGGCCCTCGGGCCGAGGGGGCGGAGGCCAGAAGCGCCGACGAAGAAGATACCATGCTTTCATTCATTGATGCGCTAAGCGTCATTTCACTTGATGCGTACATCGTCGATAGTTCCAAGCAAGCTTGCGTCCCTATCGAAAGTAGGGTGCAGCCCTAGGGTTAGCCAACGTGTCTTATCCACGGTGCGCTCGGATTCAGACCACGTAATATTTCAAGCTGACGCGTCACAGACGCCTCGCGCAATACTAAATGGAGAATCTAAGTTTGTAGATGCGGACCAAATTCTAACCGCACGTTTGCAAGGGGATGCGCTAAGCTCATCCGGCAAGCACTTGGAGTGCTTGGTCAAGTTACGAGACAATAGCTCTGTTTGGTGAGCACGGTGGATATCGCTTGAGTTGCCATCTGATTATCGGACTCCAGGTTACCTGCAACGGCTATATCAGAGGATCTTCGACGGGACTACGAAATATCGTGGTGGTCTGCGTGCCGAACGGTATGTTCCTCTATTCACCTGACTTACCATGTGACGTAACACGTCTAACGTTATAGGGACACAGAGCGCTGGTTGAACTTGTCAGAAATGGTGGAGAGTTATTAGTACACGCTCGTGATTCACAAATGCGCAGGTGAGTTTCTTGCAATCGATATTTAATTTGTCATTGATCATATCCCAAGTGGTTTGCATTATGCGTGCGGGACGGGAGACGTCGAAGCAGTGGCTCTGCTTCTCGAGAACGGTGCTGAGGTAGATGTGGTGGTATGTGTTCCTGTTTTGTTCCTGATAAAGTTGTGCTAAAGTGGAAATAGGATGATGCTGGGTATAGCCCTTTGCATATTGCTGCAGGTTATCTTCATGAGAAAGTCATTGCAACGTTGATGAACGCTGGGGCCGACCCAAGTTTGGAAGATAACTCCGGTCGTTCGGTGAGTTTTTTGGTCTTTTGTTCAATACTGGAAATAACATTCTGTGTGTAGCCGCTAACGCTCGTAGAGACGTTGTTGCGAAATACTCCAGCGACAACGGCGCTGTTTTCGAAAAGACTCGCACTGGAGGCGGTCTCAACTTCTTTGAGAAACTTCATGTTTGAGGAGGTCGTTCCTGAAGCCATATCACAGAAGAGAGTGTACAACTCTCGTGTGCAGTTTCTCGTGACTTGGTCCGATGGTATGCGAATCGTTGTATACTCTACAGAAATAATATAACCATTACATACCTAGATTTCGAACCCATGTGGGTTGACGATATTGACATCGCAGATGACCTCATACGGGACTTCGACTGTGGTCTTGAGAGGGCCACAGTGCTTTCAACTTTTGGGTCTGAACACTTGCCCACTCCTGCGAGCAATGCACTGGTACAGGTATGCCTCTGCCTTAAAACAGTCTTTCTATCGATTCTCATGCATATGTTCAGTGGGCTGATACTGATTTGCTATCGTGGGCTGAAAGTACCTGAAAAGCTGCAAACTCTTGAAACTCAACTGAGTCACAGTGCTGCCTGTTCACGATGTAGCAATCCACAGTCCACACAGCCAGCTATGAGTACCAAAATAGCGAGTAGTAATCGTTCGTCATCATTCACGTAATGTTGACTGCTTGTAGTCACAACAAGATCCTAATTTGCTTTAGGTGCCGGCCTCCTAACTTTCCAAACCTTCCCTTCCTTTCTCAAGTTAGGCTTGAACGACACGTCCCGAAAAGCTCTTGGCTTGAACGCGAGCGCAATTCGAACCGCGCACGCGAAGGCGATGGACGAGTCAAATTGACACCATGCCTTGTGCTCGCCGCCGACTACGCACCACCGCGTTACGAACTTGCGTCGCGCGTCGGCGTGCGGTGAGGTCTGCCACGCCACGTTTGCGACGTGGACAAAAGCCTTTTTGCTACTGCAACGTCCTCAGGTCTCGTTTGATAGGTGATATCGCGTATTGATATGTTGACAACCAAGCCTCGGCTCGCTTGCTAGTATGGTTGCGGAAATACTGTGAACCGCCAAACAGAAAATAGGTCGTAAAAATAGCCTACCTACCTCCGCTATGACGGGGTTTTGAAAGTCCTCAAACTCGGTCGAGCGTAGACTGGCGCGAGTTGGAGCGATGCCATTTGCTCTCGCTGGATCGAGTCTAGTACGCACTAGTAGTCTCGCAGGAGTGCTTCGCGCGCCGACTCATAAGATATTCAAGCGTACGACGCTCGCTGTAAGGAACGCCTCTAGGGAAGACATGTTCGACTACGATATATTTGTCATAGGTAAGTTTTCTCTAACCAGACAGATTGTCGGATATTGACGGAGAGTAGGTGGCGGATCTGGCGGCGTACGGGCTTCTCGAATGGCAGCACAAAATAACGCAAAAGTAGCGCTGTGCGAGATGCCCTTCGACCCTGTTAGTTCAGACAGCAAGGGTGGCCTAGGTGGCACGTGTGTGATACGAGGTTGTGTGCCTAAGAAGCTTCTTATGTATGGAAGTGCGTTTTCGCCTGAATTCGAAGATGCTGCGGGCTTTGGATGGGAAATTCAAAGTCCACCAAGATTTAACTGGGAAAAGTTGCTTCAAGCAAAAACAGACGAGATAGTTCGTCTGAACGGCATTTACTCACGCTTACTAGACAGCTCAGGTGTAGATGTTCATTTAGGTTCCGGAAGACTGCTCGGACCAAATACGGTTCAAGTTACATCAGAGGTATGACTGAGACCACCGGCTCGACATCCATATGATTTTTCAATAGGATTGTGTTCAGACGTTTACTGCACGTACTATTCTGATCGCGACTGGTGGAAGTGCATCAAGGCCTGACATCCCAGGCTCCGACCTAGGTATAACATCGGACGAAGCATTGACGTTTAAAGAACTGCCAAAACGAATATTGATCGTCGGTGGTGGATATATTGCATTAGAGTTTGCCAACATTTTCCAGGGACTCGGCGTTGACGTCACGCTTGTTTTCCGCCAGGATCTGCCACTTCGGGGCTTTGACCAGGATATTCGTCGAACAGTCTATGAAAATTTGAAGAAAAGGAATATTACAGTCGTGGAAAGTTGTACCCCTCTTGAAATAACGCGTGATGGAGATAATGATCTAGTCGTTCACACTAACAAGGGGGCGTTTGAAACAGACTCCGTCATGTTTGCCACGGGCAGATCACCGAATACACGTCGTCCGCATCTTGGTCTGGATGAGGTCGGTGTACAAACCGACGAAAAAGGCGCAATCATAGTTGACGAGTTTAGCCGTACCAATGTGCCAGGTATATGGGCTGTTGGAGATGTCACAAACAGAGTGAACCTGACACCTGTTGCTCTCATGGAAGGTATGGCCTTCGTTGATAGCGTTGTACACGGCAAACCAACCAAGCCTGACTACAGCAATATTCCTTGTGCTGTGTTTTGCCAACCTCCAGCCGCTACTGTCGGTCTTTCCGAAGAAGAAGCTGTTGAAAAAGGCTACAAGTGCAATATTTATTGCTCAGAGTTCACCCCCATGCGCTCAACACTTGCTGGGCGAACAGAGAAAACTTTCATGAAATTAGTAGTTGATGCGAGTACGGATATCGTTCTTGGTGCTCATATGGTAGGTGTTGACTCACCCGAGATCATGCAAGGCTTTGCAACTGCGTTGAAATGCTCTGCAACGAAAAAGCAGTTTGACACTACTGTTGGAATCCACCCTTCGAGTGCTGAAGAGTTTGTTACGATGCGTACGCGCACGCGCGTCGCTCCCAAAGACTTATGACTTTTGTTATACAAGAATATTTTGCCTGTTACTTTCCATTTTATTCGACAACATACACAACTGTTTAAAGCACGATGTGCTCCAGCTCAGTAAACATGTGTAGAAGTTCTAGAGTATTTTTATATTGGGCTGGAAACAATTCTTGCAAGTTTTCAATCTCACACAACATGCGAAATATGCTGAAAAGTGTCGCCAACTTCATTTGTGATTTATCGCACTGGAAAGAAGAACTCAACACTATGTGCTGTGGTAAAGTAAATATAGCACTATCAATATCCTCATGATTTTCGCAAGCTGAACGTACAAGTGCCTGAAATGTTTTGAGCGAGGCCAACGCATCGTGCACACGAAGAGCAAGTTTCATTTCGATGGTGTGCAGCGCTTCTTCGAAAGATCGAGGGGATGAACAGAGATGGCTTTCTCCACGTGGTATGTGTGAGAGCACTGCTTTGAAAAGTTCTCTATGTATGTCCAAAAGGTAGGTTCTGTTCAGGCTCGGCAGTTCCAATGCGATGAAGGCAACGTCGAGACTCGCGACGATCAATCGAACTGGGCATATGTCTGTCTTCGTATCTATGGTTTGCCAATAGAAAGTAGCGGTGATAAGTAAGATAGGTAAACTATATTCACGTCCTGTTGTGACAAGTTAGAAAAAAGATGTAGATGATTTTACAGCCACGAGATACCGAAACTTTGAGCGGATAGTACCGCAATGGCTCCTGCAAAGCTTAGTCTATTGACTAACTGCGTCGGGATAAAGCAACTGTGCGATGGCTCGAGGCTTGCCAGGCGCACTCCACTCATCGTTGTGACACTTCCTAAATAAAGTTCTACACTACACTCTGTATTGCACGCTTGTGAGCGTGGTAGCACTTGTACGTGAATCTTGCGTGTGAATCCTTTGTGCAGTGCTACACACGTTGTGTATTACACGAAAATGAGGAGGCACATCACACCGACGAGTCAGTCATACTGTCGGTCTGCCTCACTGCGCGACACTGTGCTCTTTCGGACTCATAGTCAGGTTATGACAGTCTATGGACTCGTAGTCTATGGACTCGTAGTTCGTTCAGTCATAAATGCAGCTTCAGAGGGATATATAATTGGAGCGCGTCACACTGTTATAGTACATATGCCGTAGCTATCAAATAGGCACTGCCTGCGCAGGTTCGAATCCTGCCGTCCGCGATCGCGATGTGCAGACGGAAGAGCTCCATCACGCGGACGTGCCCGAGTGGTTAAGGGGTTTGACTCGAATACGCACAACTTTGTCGACGAAGCGAACTTTACAAGAGTCATGTTTCGTCCTGCGCATTGCTTTTTGGATACCCTGTTACCAGACTTTGCGTGCGTGATTTGATGCCGACGCGCCGTGACAGCGTTGAGTGCGTTGAGTACGGTACTTTTCTTCGTTGCACTCAAAACAGGATCTTCGCTAGGCTATACTGAAACGTTCTATGAAATCACCAATTTCGTCGCTCTTTGTGTACACCTCATGGCCCCGCGAAGTGGCCCTGCTGTGGGATGAAAAATAATTATGAAGGGAGTGACAAGCGCTCATTTCGCCGCCAGCTCTGCACGTAGTAGTAAAAAAAGTCACAGTACAGTAATGTTTGAACGATTCCACTAATCCAAACTATCACTTGACTATAGCCAGGTTCTGTCATGTATCGATACAACCAGTTAAGTAGGTAGAGGCTGCGATAGCCACCAAGAAGAAACACGTAGTTACTTGTCAACGTATCAATGTTTTTTGTTCGTTGCAGCAGGACAAGCTGTGGAAGTATGGCGACAGCCTCTAAATAGATAGAAAAGGTCCAAAGAACTTCTACTACCGTGAATTCATTATTGATGAGTACAGCAAGCAGGAAACATGGGATAAGCAAGAAAACTACTCGAAACGTATCTTGCTCACGGTCATATGTTTGACGCACAACTCGGTGACAGTGCATAAACCAAACGATCGAGCAACTTGTCATGATGAAGAATATCTTCATCAACGTATTGTAGAGCGAGATGAAGCTAAAGAATAAGTCCAAGTATCGAGTAATAAACACGATGGTGTAAAGTTCTTGTGTTCGAAGCGAGAGTCCAGCACACGAACGGGTAGCGTGTATTTTGAGAAGGAGCGCCTGCGCCAAGAGTAAGCTGCGTTCATTAGAAAACGAGATGCTTACCAATATACTAGCGAGATGCGTCATATCCCCGACTGTGTGATTTGTTAAGACAGAAACGTAGCGAACAAGCTCAGGAGAGTACCAAATCTGAAAACGTTCATCTTTCTCTAGTTCTCAACTGCAACCTCGAAAATGTTTGAGAAAAATTGCTTGAGAGTCTTGTTTGAAAGCTGCGGGTGTAGCTGCACGAGTCAACGGGCTCGCACTCGATGCCAAACTTGAATTCACGGCGACTGACACACCTGTCTCACATACAACGGCCGGGGAGTGACTCACTGAAGTTTTTTTACCCTGGCCTACATCTTTAGGCAGTTAGGTGACTTAGGCTGATTAAGAGCATCGTAGATAAAGTTATCAGCAAGTTGTCGAAAAAACGCGAAAGAGAAACATTTTGTGCATCAAGTTATCGAAATCACATAAATTTGACGATAACTTTGGGCAAAGCCCACATACAAGTACGATACTTAAGCCGACTAACAATGAAATCCATAACTTGCACCATAACTTGCATTTAGCGGGTCACACTATTGTTAGTCGTTGACCGATAACTTGCATGATAACTTTCACGATAAGTTGGTATTTTGCAAGTTATGGATTTCAGTGTTAGTCGGCTTTAGTATTTCTTGGTGAAGGTATGAGTGTTTATCAATTGGGGGCTTTCAGCCCCAGACTAGAGATTTTCATATCACGCCGAATTACACCATACTTCGACTTTGGTTGCAGACTGTTAATATCTCTGAGATTATATGCAGGTATGACTGTAAGTGACGAGTCACCTCTCTACCGGCGATAGTGGCAGTGATGACAAATAGTTTTCGCTCTTGGATCTACTCTGTATGCAGTGTAATGCGATTCTCAAGCTACAATGTTCAATGGTGGGGTAGTCTGGACGGGGATTATTTAAACATGGATGTTATGGCGTTTTCTACAACTGGTTATCACATGCTAGTGACCTATTGGCCGTGGGTGAGCAGCGCAGCATGTTAAACTTCACCTCTAAAGTAGAGAACGCTACGTAACTCGTTGATAATCGTGCTGCAATATCACGCATTCTCGGACTGATATTGCTCCGCCATCTTCTTCAAGCTCGCCAAGTTTTCAGGCCCTAAAAATATATTAGTCGTGGTAGTATGAAGTGGGTGTTCCAGTGGTACCTAGTTGACTGACGATGTTTGGCAGAATATCTTGCAGGCCTATTGAGACGTCAACGAATGTCTTGCTTGCTATGGGATAATTTACTTTTTGTCTCGGAGTGACCACTGACGACATAAGTGTTGGCTGGCATAGAAGCTTGAACTGTTGAGAAAACTTTGAGTGTGCCCGAACACTACTAGAGTCAAAACCTACCTTTGGGGTTCACAAACTGTGTGACCGAGTCAGCATGGAAAATATTGACTTCTTGAATCCCCGGTACTGGATTAACACCCATCTTCTTCAACGTCGACTGGAGGCGCTTATCGTCGCCACTGACGGTCTTATGCTGGGCCTTCTTCTTCCTGCGGACGGGGTTAAGTGGGTGACCGAGCACCCTTGAAGTTAGACATACCTACGCATCGAACCTTTTCCACCGGTCCGCACCGCACCAGCTAAGCGTTGCAATTTTTCAATATCCATCTACGTAACGAGGGCGACCATATCGTTAGTGTTGAGTAAAGAACGCGCGTGCGAGCACGGGTCGCGTGAGACTTCCGGAGTCTTCGACAGTAAGTAAAAGATATCACTTGCAACTTACGTTCGCTCTAGATGGTTAGTACCGTGCACTATATTGTAACTCGCTCGGAAAACTGCCGTTCGAATCTGAGACAGCCCGTTCGAAGCCGCAGCCACGCTGTGTACGTTGCGTCCGAAACGTGCGCTTGCGACACTCAGGTTACCAAACTGTGTGCTGGCTTCAAGTGAAAGTGAAATTGAAATATGGATTACAAGAAGGCATTTACCTCATCAATATGTATTGATAAAGTGAATACATATTCACTTTTGATACGCTAAAAACGAAAAGATGAGAGTAGAACGCTATTGAAAGACGTGACGTAAAATTACTTAATAATGATGATAGCTTTACGCGATACAGGAATAAATTACGTTCCAAGCTATTTTCGCTCTCTGAATACCGTTCTTACCGCCCATTTTCTTTGACATCGTGAATCGCAAAATAATAAAGAAATTTTCAACGTGAAAAATAGTCCACAGAAACTATCCAGAAGAAAAGTATACCTTCCAGTTCATCTCGTTCGAAGTGATAGCCGTCAGCTGTAGAAAGTAATGTGGCACGTAGCTACAAGGCAACTAACGCGTACGTTCTGTAGCCCGTTTCACCGTAGTTACTTACGTGAACCTTTGGCGAAAACACGCCGGGTGACGGTCGTTTCTCTCCTAGAGAAGTATCGACGCGGTGAGCCCATAACAGCAATTACGGCTTACGACTATCCAAGCGCCATACATGTACGCTATACGCCCAACTAAAATTAAAATCTCACCCTCCTCCAGGTGGATAAAGCTGGTATAGACATCGCACTAGTCGGTGACTCTGCAGCGATGGTAGTACACGGCAGAGAAAACACTCTCTCCATTAGTCTTGACGAAATCATAAGCCACTGCAAGGCTGTCAAACGTGGCTCAACACGAGCATTGATAGTCGCGGATATACCTTTCGGCTTTTACGAGTCAAATGTTGATCATGCTCTTTCTACAGCGTTTAGACTCGTGAAGGAAGGCGGAGTAGATGCAGTGAAACTAGAAGGAGCAACTGCCACCAAGATTCAAGCAGTTAAGTCTATGGTCGAAGCTGGCATAGCGGTGGTTGGCCATGTAGGTTTGACACCTCAGTCAGTTGGTGTTTTAGGTGGGTTTCGACCTCAAGGCAAAACTGCGAACTCAGCACTGGAGATCTTATACGCGGCATACAAGCTCCAAGAAGCAGGCTGTTTCGCTGTTGTCCTTGAGTGTGTACCCAAAGCTTTAGCTGATAAAGTCACAGCTTTACTACAAATCCCGACGATAGGTATAGGGGCGGGTAGTGGCACAAGTGGACAAGTTCTTGTTTTCCATGATTTATTAGGTTTTCTACAGCATCCACATCACCGCAAGGTGTCACCAAAATTCTGTAAACAGTATGCTCACGTAGGAGAAAGTATCCATGTAGCACTTTCACAATTCGTCAGTGATGTGTCTGCGCGAAAGTTTCCTGACGATCGACATACACCTTATGAATTTGAACGTGGCGAACTCGATAAATTTAATGAGAACGTTTCGGCAATCATGGAGCAGTTTCGCTCAGAAGGCGAGTAGGAATGTGTTATTGCAGGTTCTGCAGTCCCTACCGGGAGATGCTACGATTAACATTTATTGATCACTCGGTAGGTAGCCGAACGAATCATCTACGTTTGCGTATCCCGCTCATTCGCTAGCTGCACTACCTCAACTTCTGACAAGAAACGTGTTGTAACCTGTGGACTGTCGTCACCAGCAAGAGTCATCTCAATCATCTCGACAGTCTCTCCAGATAATGCGGTGACATCCATTATTTTTTTAAGTACTCGCAACGTGAGTGCCTTCGCAGCTTCTAGACTTAATTCCGAGTTGTATTCTGTCTTCAAAATAGACTGTGCTGTCTGACTGTTCGAACCTATCGCAGTTGCCTGCACTTGTGACAAATGTTTTCGAATGAACACACTACAGACTCACCTGCCAGCCAACGTAGTTCCCCGAAGGATCACTCTGATAAAGTTGGAACCCAGACACGTTATCCCTGTTGGACCTTAGGCGATGCAAGATAGCAGAATAAAACAGTTACCAGCCAGCAAAAATGAAAGAAACACCGTAAGGGCGTAGGCCACCAAACTGGGTGTAACCTTGCTTTTCATCAGCTATTTGCTGTACGACCACTTCAACTGGGACAGATTGGCCGAACTTGTACTTATAGCGTTGCGCAAGTAGCCTAACATTGCTTGAAATTAGGAAACTTAGTAAATACAGCTTCAATTAACACACCTGGCAGAATTGACCAGAATCTCAGCGTCAGCGTTCACACCAGCAGATGCCGCGTAGATATGTGAGTCGACGCGGTGCAACTTTTCGGTGAAACTCTTTGCCAGCAGCTGCATTTTGAAATGGTTAAACAGCGAGTAGAATCGGATCGGGTATAAACTTACTTTTGATAGGACTCTTTTCTCTGCAGCCAAAACCAAACCATGACTTGTCTTGATTGCAACTGCTGCACCGGCATGATTTATTGCTTCAACGGCGTACTCCACCTTTTCTGACTTGAGAGGTGAACGGGATCTATATGGACTGATCTCACCTGATACAAACGTCCCTCCGGACTGAATGTCGTCGTTCTAGAGTCATATCTGTCTGGATGTACTTAGTACTTCTGTCCGAGAGTCTTCTGTGTGACCCACCTTCTCGCCATAGCGATTACTATTTTACTCCGCGCGGGCAGCTCTCGAATGGAACAGAATAAAGAAGATTATCACTTCTGCACGAGACAATCAGACCTGTGAGGGTCGACAAGCACGGGGTATGACAACTTCAACGACAGGAAGCGAGCTCTCATTCGCAGTCCCCTAAGTAGTGGGAGACGTACTAATTACTAGTAAGTACTAGTACTATGATACTAGTTAGTAGTATCATAGTAATAATAAGGAAAATAACAAGGGATATTATGTGAAACTACTAAGTAGTCGTTAAAATCTCCTTTTTATTAATTTTTACTACCTGTTTTACCTGTACGGCACTAACTAGTATCATGCATTAGTATCCGATCAGCAGGGAATCCCGCGTCGGTATGACCTGCGTAGGGTTACTGTGGCGGCAAAACGCGTTGACCGCGTCGGTGTGTATGAAAGAAACGGCACGGTGATCGTCCACGCCGCGGTATTTGTAGATTCTATTGAGCTCCAGCGTGCGCGCTTTTCACACCTGATTCTGCCTGCACAGATTCAAGTGGTCCAGTGATACTGCGAAGAAGTTGACTCAGAAGTTGAGACGTTCTAAAAGTCGGCCCAGGCAAGGAACCCTTCCGCCAAGGATGACTTCTTTGCGTCTTGCTCCTCACGCCCGGACTTCATCTACTCTAGGAGCAGATGAATCACGCGTGAAAAGGTTTGCTATAAAGAGTAGAGCATGCAAACTAGCTCGGCGCTCCACGATCGTTTCGGTAAGTGTGCTTTCCTGGGGGCCTTCTCACACATATTTACCCTCAGCAGGTCATCCCAAGTCTCCAGGGAGATGCTTCGACTCAGTCACCACCAGATCTCCCATCATACATTTTTAAGGAGAGAATTGTGTACCTGGTAAATTCGAACTTCCAACGCATATGCTTCAAAGTACTAATGGAGAGCTTTCACTGTAGGGTATGACGCTTGTACCGTCGGTCACAGAGTTGATGTTGGCTGAATTGCTGTACTTGCAGTATGAGGACAGCAACAAACCCATTCAGCTGTATATCAACTCCACTGGAACTTCCAAGGTACTACATGAAGACTGTACATCTTCTATTTCATAATTTGTTCGCGCTAGGATGGTCAAAAATACGGATACGACACGGAGGCATTCGCAATATATGATACGATCCAATATATTAAGCCACCTGTGCACACAGTCGCTGTTGGCACCGCCTGGGGAGAAGCTGCGATGCTTTTGGCTGCAGGCGCACAGGTATGTACACACATAAGGGCTGCTCATCATTAAACTAAGTATGCTAAAGGGTCATCGGTCAGCATTGCCCGCCGCAAGCATCATGATCAAGGAACCCATAAGCTCGTATCGCGGCCAGGTGTGTGTTTGTTTCCGCACAAAATTTTCCTCTGACGTGGAGTCTAGGCGACCGAGTTGGAAATACATCGGCAAGAGATGCGACATACGAAAACACAAATGGTTCGTGAAATTGTCATCTAGCGTTTCAGACTAAGCTGAGACGGTGTAGGTCGAAATTCTAGCAAAAGCAACTGATAAGACGGCTGCAGAAATTGAGAAGGCTATCAGCCGTCCAAAGTACTTTGATGCCCACGGGGCGAAACAATTCGGAATCATTGATAAGGTGTTTTCAATGGCTTTCTTATTTTTAGCGTCGATGTGACCCAATTTGCGTAGGTCTTAGGATAGAAAGTAAGTCTGTACGCGCGTAAGGAGAGAAGAGAGACAGATACAGAAAAGAGGGAGAGAGAGGCTTGAGAGAGAAAGAGAGAGAGAGATGGAGGGATGGCGGGGAGTGGGGCTGGGCGGAGGGGAGAGAGAAAGGCTTGAGAGAAAGAGAGAGAGAGAGCTCCTATGCGAAGACTTTTACTCGGTTAAACTCGTGTGTGCAAGATGTGCTTATGTTGCACTTGTAATGAATTAATTCATAAAGAAAGTCCATCAAATTTCTTTCAAGTAAGCGATAAACAGAGCGCGCGGAGTTTTGCATATGTTTGGAAGTAGCTTGTGAACGAAATTACAACTGAAAGCTCTAAGGAGACGAACAGTGTGAACAGATAAAAATTGATCAGTAGCTCAGACTAACATGTCCACCAATGCAGATCGCATACCATGGATGGTGTCATTAGATGCCAGTCCCTTGAGGTTGAGAACATTCTCAATTACCTGCATATCGTTCAGAATTCCATCACAGTCAAGTAAACCGTAAACCGGACTTACCGCCACCTCAGTTGTTGTAGTATCAAGTCCACAGAAAGCACTCCAGTCATTTGCTATCAGACCAGACGAAACAACCTCACTTCCCCTATTGACGGTACCAGCGACGAGAGGTACCTTAATACATCAACTAATGCAAATTTGGTGGTTTATAGATTAGCTCACCTGTATAAGCGATGACAGCTCGTCCAAATCAGCCAGCGGCGTTGCGGGGTGTACGATGCCACCATGGCCAGTGAACCTGCAATAGCTCCCAACGAGCATGTTGCCTGCGATCGACTACATGGATCGCTCAAATCGAAGTATGGGATGTTGATTTGAGCTCATACCTGCCGAAAGACCTCCACGCCTAATACATCAGAGATGATCTCCTCAGTCTCTTGGTCAATGTCAGGGTGCACGAGTGCAACGTGATCGTTGCAAGCTATACAGTTGCCTAAAGCTTCGAATGGATTGTAGGTTAGAGGGTTCATGATAAATATGATGTACTGCGATTCACCTGATAAACGCTCCTGTGTCCGCTGAACTAGCACTTCATCAGGTAAACTATTCCGAATATGTAAAGCCTCTGCACTTGCTAAATATTCTACAAGCAATGGGGACCAATCAACTAACCTTGGTCGGTTGTTGAATTAGGCAACAGCAGGCCATTTTTATTCCCTTATTACAGACTGAATGATAACTCGATGTTTCTCTCGCTTTAACTCACCTACTGACATGCGGCCCACGAGCCGGGTACCTGCTATTGATGCTTTGATAACAGGTATTTCATTAGCCAGTTCGCCTTCAAAGACGCTTTCAACGTGGCTTCAGAAACTGTTTTCGCCTTTTATAAACAAGTACTTACCTGTAAAAGTTCTCAGATCCACCGATTGCGACTAAACAGTACGCGTTGGTAAGTTGCGCAAAGACACCGATTTCATTGCTGTATCAACCAACACTCAGCTCGGACCGCGGGGGAATAGCGATGGGCGTGTTACCTATTTTCGAAGCTATGCCGCGTAGCCATACTTCGTATCAAGTACCGTCTACGATGACGCCCACAGTCAGTATCGTGCCGAGCAGTGATGTTAAGGTAGCGCCAGGAGCGCCGCCGACGCGCGTGGCGGCGCTCGTTCGCCCCGAAGACGAGAGTTGTCCGTTCGGCGTAACAGGCACGATGCTGCAATACTTCCGCCACACGTACAACTATGTCATGCAACCGTGTTGATTTAGTTTAGACTCCCAGGGCGGGAGGAAAAATTTATATATCGCCGGTTGGGAGAGTCCCTACATGCACGACGAGTCACGAACCGTCGATAAGTACATATAAATTTTTCCGCGTCTCCCGGAAAAATATATCGCACCTTTAGAGAGTACATATACACATGACGAGTCATGAACCGTCTATAAATACATATTTTACATAGTTTAGTGCCATCTGCAATAGAGTATTCCTACCTTGGTGAAAAACACGTTCGCCTCCATAAATCGCTTCCATAAATCAGACGCGTGTTCATCCAAGAGCACGTCACAGCTCCTGGACCGTCCAGTCAGAAGGTTGTCACTAACGCGCCGTACACCCGGTGAAGTCGTGAGCTTGGAGCTCGTTGTTCATTCAAAGCTCACAAGTCTTCCCGTGTGCATGAAATGAAGGATGAAGTCACAAAGGTGGAATGTGAGGCTCAGCCTGCAGTACACGTGCTCCAAACGCTAGTTAGGTAAGTGGCAAGCCGGCTGCTCGTGCCGAGCAACGTTGTTGACGTTTTCCGTGATAGTGAGAAAGAACGGGTCGTGCGTGCGAAGAAAACACATTTCTTTAAGAAAAAATGTACGCTCTAGTATATCTCCGCCCTTCGCGAGTTGTTCTAATCCGTTTCAACAGCTTCTGTAAAAATTGAGAGCCTACTTGGCAAATATGCCGAGCTTACAAAGAGTGGCAAGTTAGACAGTTTTTTGTCGAAGCAGCGCGTAAGAAAAAGCCAAAAGTTGCGCAGATTCATGCCAAGGAACGAGTCCACTAAGTAGTTCATTCATACTCGACACTACTTATTCTGAAGCGATCTTACAAAGTTTAATATGCACGACTGCAGCTCTCGAACACGAGCTGAGTGTACTTCTACAGTGAGATCATGATCGAAGTTGATGACCAAGACAGGCACCTATCCCACTCTGAAATTACGAACAATTAACATGGTTTGTCCGTACCTCAATTATCTTACCACTGTTCTGGATATCAACTGTACAAGTAAATATATCACGACCTATACTCTCTTTATCTGACGGGAGTTCAAGCTGAAATTTCTCCATGACGAAAGATACAAACCTGACAGCTTGGATAAGAGCCAAGAATCATGCTTGCGATGAAGCGATGTCAGGTACTCTACATTCACGTCACACTCTTCTCCACGTGCTCGCTGATGCATTCGCCGCAAGCATATATCTGGCTGGGCGCGAAGGTAAACAAAGCCATCTGGAACTAGCGCAGGGAATGACTACCGACAAATTACTTGTCCACCATTTAAAAATACTGAGGAGTTACCTCGATGAACGGATCGAACCAAGCGTGGTAGAGAGAGTACTCTAAATCACTCAACCAGCTGTTGTCATACAGAGCCTCTGTGAACACATTTCGATCAGAGAACACGCTACGTTCAATCACCCGTATTGGTAAACTTGCATCTTTCGTGTTTTCATGTTGCAAAAATCTCGTCATGAACACAAACTGTTGAAAACTATAGGCATATCTCGCCGGATTTTGGTAAAACTCCTCTAAAATATTGAAATCAGCATGCTCCCCAATATTTTTCTTTGTAACGTGCTGCCAACTCTCCACCGGTTCAGGAACTAAGTGGAGAAATTCCTGTTGCTGGCTCAAGTGTTTGAAATACCGAGCGTATAATAACAGACCTTGAGCGGATTATCATCTGCTCCGAGTATTTGCTTGAGAAACGTTGACTTGCCAACACTTATGTTTCCTTCAACACAAAGCGTGATTGTGCTCTATGTGAATGTACTGAGAAATCAGACACATAAGAAACTCCAGCCCTTACCTGAGCACTTGCCTTCGATTGACTATCTTCCCTATTTTGGCACTAAGTTTTAAAATGGTTGTTTCATTCACTAAAGTACGACTGTTACCTTAAACCTGAAACTTTGCCGTGTCGACGCAGGACACTGAAGGTAGGCTGGGCAGCGTAGCGAATCTTTAGCGACTGGTCTAGTCCTCGACAAATGTTTTTGACACGTCTCACGCGTGTTAGATGATTTAAGAGCATCTCGGCACCTGCACTGGGTACTAGGATGCGAAGTGCCCTGAAATCCTTCGTCGAAGCGAAGCGAATACCACGTCGGAACTACGCCTTCAACTACTGCACGTGCCAACTTGTCCCAGTTACTTCAGTGATCGATCAGTTCATACTTATGAGTCTCATGAACATACTTCTCCCTCCAAAAAGTTTTTAGACAATTCGACATAGCGTAGCGAGAATTTGGCCAATTTAGACGCGGAGTATCTAGTTTGGTTGCATTTTTCGCGTTTTCGCGTTGAGTCGCATTTTCTATTTGAAAATTGAAAAAAAAATCGGAGATAAACGTTCCGGAAGTTTTCCTATCAAAAATGCAATTTTCGACACGTACAATGATCATTCTTAACAGTATGTTTTTAAGCCCTAGCACTTTCCAAACCCTAAATATATCTAGGGTCTGGGTTTAAACCCTACTTTTTATGAAAAAAGTGAAATTTTGCCAGGCCTTTTTCGTACTCGACTGCGGGGTCTTCTACTCCCTCGCCAACCGCATGTCCAAGGTCGAACGCGAAGCGTTTGGTGCCGAAGATTTGAATGGGTTATGACAGACGCTGCAAGTGAAGTACAATGAGCACACCCCCGACGAAATAGCACGCTTCTGGCGCACGAAGACGGCCATGGTGCGACAAATATTCTTGTTCGAAGGGCGGAACGGCTTCCCTCTGCCACACTCAGTCGCGTGGCGAGAAATCCAGGACGACGAAGAGATAGAATATGTAGATATAGACGTATAATATTTCATTCTGGGGCTATGATCCTAAACCCTAAGTCTACGAGCACCCCATAGTTAAGGCACTTCGATTACCAAATTTCGACGAGTCACGACTTGTCCAAAAACTTTTTGGAGAGAGAAGTAGAAAATCATCTTTGTATGCATCCGGACAACTCGTCCTGAAACAACTTGAATCGACGATGGGAATCGCGATAAATGATTTATCATAAATCGCGTCGCTCTGCCGGTCGACCAACGGTTACAACTGCCACACACTAGCCGCGTTACACTGATGGAATATGCGCGCAACGTCAAACGCGGATGAACGTGGCCATGTTTCAATTGAAATAAACTGTGCACCGAAAATCGAAAGAACGGAGCGTACACTGCAACAGTACGCGAGAGCAACGCATCAGGTTTCAAATTTTGACTGAACTAGAGGGAAACCACTGATGAGCTACGTAGGCTTCTCTAAAGCAAGATTTTCAACTGCATGAGACATGTATATCATCGTATAAGGTGATTAGAACATCAATTCTATCGCGTTTAAGTGATATCCACTCGACAGCTTTTTCTACTGGGCCAAGATGCAGAGAGTGTTAGTGCACGAGTGTTTGGAATGAAAACGCTCCAAGAAGGGACGCAATTGATTCAGCGCATGCGTCAGCGTTTGGAAGGAGTAAGATATGAGCCATTACGTTAAGATTCAAACCTCACTCGAAAATTTAGGGGAACATAAAGTTAAGAGCCACACTGGGTAATAACTTTGAAAGGGGTACTGTTTCGAAGGTACTCGTTCCTAAACTTGCTTGAAATGCGACGTGACATATGATTCAAGGTACAAATACTCCAAAAGCACGATAAATTTATGCAGTCGATGAAGAATTTTGTTGACCGCATAGGCTCCACAGCGGCGGTACAACGTCGGTTGCAAGCCTTGAAACAAAGCCTGGTCGAAGCTTCTACGGCCTCACATCAAACGGGCAGGTCTAACACTGATGGCGCCACAAAACGCTATCTCTCTATGGTATATCAACTATTGTTTGCATCTACGGTTTCAATTGAGCGGATCGCAAGGAGGTTCAAACGAAGACAGGACAAAGATATTCTTCAACCGGTTGCCAACCGTCACCAAAAAATGCACGTACCCTCATCACGCAGCACTTTAGTTTTGCTCAAGAACTTGGCTTTCCGCTCCCCAGTTTTACATGGCAGACATATTCTTATCAGACTCAGCTGGAAAACATGGTGATATTCGTGATTGTTATGACTCCTGGTCGTTGTTGAAAGTCATTCCAGGCAAAGAGGCTCACAGTCAGATTTCTTGAGCAAGTTCTACTGAAAGAGTCTGACACTTTACGGTATTCCATAGTAACGAACGCATATATAACAATCTTAATTTTTTGAAGGAATGCTCACGAACGCTTGAAAGATCAGATCGCTCTAAAGAGAGAGGCAGAATTTGCCTTTGACGAGAGGTACATTTTTTGACAAGACTCAAGTTAAGTTTGAACAGTGGGCACAGCTCAAAAAAATGCGAACGATTGAACAACATTCTTGCGGAACGACAGTTGGAATACAATCACGAAAGACAGAGAATAGATGACGCCATTCGTTTGCTTACTTTAGAGCTCGATAAGTTCGAGAATACGGTATTCAATGTATTCCTCTTCATGAGAGCATACCAATCTAACGCACTGCAGATGCCTGTTGATGTTCAATACACAACGTCTCAAGAGTTGACAACGGTCAAGGTTTGATAGCTCAAATGCTACGTTTCTCACAGCCTTTGAAATGTTAACCAGGCGGCCCTCACTCACAGCGAGGCTACTATTTCGCATGAACGGTATCAAGTTCAGCAGCTCGTCCTATTAGTGCTGGAGGCGCTTACGGGTCATAAACAAGATCTACAAATGTCATTTGAACATTTGGTTGTCATGGAATGAGTTGGACCGAAGGCTTCGGTCCGAAGTTCTTGACTCTGGAGGAGTTTGCAGGGCCCGTGCTTCTCATGATTTTGAAATCAGTTCTGGTCCTTGTAAATTGACGTATCTAATAGTTCTATCGTCTTGTCGTCGCATGAGCGCCATCATTAATGGGCGACTTTGTGTGCACAAGGAAGCACTCCTTGGGCGTCTTCGAAGCACAGTGTTCGTACCAAGGGCTCGTCGTCGTCGCTCGAAACGGCGTTGAGTTCTTGAAGAATTGGTTTCGACTCGATGTAGCCGTGCGGAAGCTCGCAATCGTTCGTCCTTTGTGCGTCAATGATCGGTTGGACGACGGTGCTCTTCATCTTTCAGCAGCTGTCCATCGTCTCTTTGTCGTGATAGTCGTGGAAAGTCTGCATGACATGCTTCAAAAATGCTTCCTTGCCTTCATAACCTTGTTTGGACTTCCTTTCTTTCTTCGAAAAAAGACACGAGCTTTACGAGCGACCGAAAGAAGCAGAGGTTGAGAACATTTGTGTCGGGCGAGTTCGCCGGCTGTCTGACAAACCTGATGACGGGTGTCTTCTGGCCGTCGATCTGCCTGCGCCTGGCGCCGAGTTCTTTCAAATCTTCCCAGAATTTCACGTGCGCTCTAGCGCCGTCCATTTGAACGTACACGCGATCGCACCTCAGCAATTTACGTTGTATGTCAGGTGTCAATTGGGTCTGCACCATGCGGCGAAACATTTCACCTTTCACCTCGCAGTCAACTTCATACCACTCGCCGCACTTTGACGTCTGCCCTCGTCAAGAACGTACGTACTTGTCACAAACGTCACGCCATCCTCTATTCTTACAAAATCTATACACGGTCATTGTACTCACGTTTTTGCCGGTTTTCTCGTTGAAACGTTCCGTGATTTCTTCCCATGTGTACTCTCCATCGAGCTCCTCAGACAACTCTGCAAGCACCGTCTCGTCAGCGTCTCCTAACAGATGTGCTGGGCCGGTTCTGCGGAGCGCAGCCGCGCTTCCTGTCAGACGCTGTCTGTTTATGATGTCGTAAAGAGATTGAGGACTGATTTTCCATGCTCTCGCGAGCTCTTTCATGCTCGGCGTGCCAGTATGCCGCGCGTAACGAGCCGCAATCGCGAGCTGTGTCCTCTCTCCATCCGTGAGTCGTCGTCTTCCGCGCTCGACCGTGGCGAGCGTAGGCCTACACGTACCCGGCAACGCGTGGGAACTCATCACACTACGTGTTTTCGACGCCGTCATCAGGCGCGTACTCGTCGGTCGCGTCCTGACGGAGCCGTGGACCTCCTTTTGCGTCCGACGTCTGGCGCGTTTCGAAATCGCTGGCGTCGACACATCCTCGACACCCGGTGCCTCGGTGTCTCGGTTTAGCTCGCGAAGCGGCCGTTTGCGTCGAGACTTCGCACTCGTGTCGCTCATGCCCGGCCGAATCGGTCTGCGCAAAACGCGCGCGACGCTGACGCGCGTCGAGGGACGTTATGTGTACATTCGTGTTCGATTACCGTTGCCGTAAAGACGTGCGAACAACCCTAACAGAGGAAAAAACTTATGAAAATCAGCTCGGACATTTTCAACTTTTGCACACATTTGCTATCATTTTGATCCATGAGCAAAATTTTCAGCGTTCGATTCCGGCGTATTTCGCGAGAAAAACAATAGCGCAAATGCGATGATTAGACAGCATTTTGTGAGAGCTTTCGAACGCGGGGCTTGGCATGATCATAGACCAAACATCGGGCTAAAATGGGGCTCTAGTCAGGTTTTCCATGGTAGGGAGGATAGTACTATCCTTTTTACGAGGACTGAAAGTGATTTTTTGAGCTCGATGAACGTCTCTATATGTGTGTTTCTTCACACTAAGACGAGACTTTTTCGAGCCGCCAAGAACGCGCAACACACGCACGTGTCCGACCTCGGCGGCTCGCAACTTTGCAACAAAAGAGTCTGCGGGTTGGTCACATCGAAGCGTCACTCGCGCCGCCCGAAATCTTTGGGGAGGCTATTTCTCAACAGTGATAACCTGCTTGTCGTCCCCTCGAGTCCCTAGAGCACTCAAACCGTGTGTTCTTTTCTTTCTCTTTGTTTTTCTACTCCGAAATGAGAGTTGGACAACAGTTTGATCAACCTGACGGGGGGCTTGCACAGTCTCATCTCGACTCGTTCAACGATTTTGTTGAATATGGCCTTGGTCAAATTGTCGCTTCGTTCCAGCCGATGAAGTTCAGCCTCGGCGATATGAATACAGTCTCAGTGGAGATCGTCCAACTGGAAGTTGGCAAGCAGGTGCAAAAAGTTGCAACACCTCGGCGTTGCAGAGAAGGCGCGACGACGTACACGTTCCCGCTTATGGCTAACATTCGTTGGTCACTCAATAACGGGACGAAAAGCGAAACATCCATGTTTCACCTATGTGACGTTCCAAACATGGTGCGTTCACAAACCTGTGCACTGAAGGCCTCTACTACAGATGAACTCATTCGCCAGGGAGAAGAGACAACAGAGTTTGGCGGCTATTTCATTGTTAGTGGTATAGAGCGCGTTGTTCGATTACTCATTCAGCAGCGTCGACATTATGTGATGGGGCTAATTCGAAGCTCTTTCTGTTCTCGGGGACCCAAGTTCACGAAATATGCAACAGTGATGCGTTGTGTGGATGCTTGTGAGCGCTCTAGCACCGTGCGTCTACATTACTTACATGACGGTTCTGTATGTTTTGGAATATCTATAGGACGACAGGAGGTTTTTCTTCCATTGGCTCTCATTTTCCAAGCTTTAACAGATATTTCTGATACTGAGCTATACGATAGGGTTCTCTGCGGAGTTACAAACGGGGGGAGTGTTGAAGTCAGTTATGCACGAGAGTGCCTGAATAAAACATTCGAATCACGACAATTAGGTGGTGTGAGTACAAGGAAAGGCGCTGTAGAGTATATCGGCGGACTTTTTAGTGCTCAGTTCCATGGAGAAGACAAAAGCCTGTATGAAATTGGAGACTTTATCTTACAACAGCACGTGTTCGTTCATTTACAGACAAGCGGGGCAAAGCAAGATGTTCTCATATTTATGCTAAATAAACTTCTGAGTCTTGTATCTGGTACGTGTAAAGCTGATAACCCGGATTCGCTCGTAAATCAAGAGCTGTTACTACCTGGATACCTCATACAAAACATCCTTCAAGAAAAAATAGCTGAAGCTCTGAATCGCATAAAAGACGAGTTGAAGCACGTAGATATCGTCGGCGATAGCACGAGTATCTCAAAGAAAGTTGAAGCATCCATCATGACTGCGATGAAGCGAATAGACATCGGTCGCCAGATGGAATACTTTCTAGCAACTGGGAATCTTGTTAGCAAGTCAGGCCTGGGATTGAGCCAGACTTCTGGATTTACCATTGTTGCCGAAAAACTCAACTACCTAAGGTACATTTCACACTTCCGATCGGTGCACCGCGGGGCATATTTTGCTGAACTACGAACCACCACAGTGAGAAAACTTTTGCCAGAATCTTGGGGCTTCCTTTGCCCAGTTCATACACCAGATGGTTCACCGTGTGGACTGTTGACGCACTTGAGTTCATCATGTCGGATCACCACGTGCTCGTGTCGCCCACAGCTTTCACGGCGTGCAGTATACGAAATAGTGTGCGATATCATCGCTCAGTGCTGTCAACTAGTGAGACTTGAAAATTTCAGAAGCCAGCTAGCCAGCGCTACACCAATCATGCTTGACGGTGTTCTTCTTGGATACATTCAGCGTAGTGCAGTCACTACTGTTATTGAAACTCTTCGTCTCAGAAAAGTAACAGATCCTTCCAGGTTGATTTCTACACTGGAGATCGCGAGCATGATGCCTTCAGATATGTCGACATCATACTCATGTATTGCTATGTTTTCAACTGGATCGCGTCTGATGCGGCCAGTCTTGAATACACAGTTGAATGATGTCGAGCTGATTGGAACAATGGAACAAGATTCAATTTACATTCAAGGTTCAGATAATAAAGCGATGAACAATGGTTCCCACAGAGAGCTAAACCCTGGAAATGTACTGAGCGCTGTAGCAAGTCTTACACCATGGTCTGACTTCAATCAAAGTCCAAGAAACATGTACCAATGCCAGATGGCGAAGCAAACCATGGGATTTCCCCTCCATTCTTTTCACGTTCGATCAGACACGAAACTCTATCGATTACATACACCTCAGAGGCCGATCTCATTAACATCTACGTATGATTTATACGATGTCGATTCATATCCACTCGGCACGAACGCAGTTGTCGCTGTGTTATCACATACCGGATATGACATGGAGGATGCAATGATTGTCAACAAGTCTGCCGTAGATCGAGGGTTTGCGCACGCAACATTGTACAAAACTGAAACATTGCAATTGAGCAGCGCAGACGTGTTGAGACGTCCCCATACAGGGCGAACATCAACTTACAACATTGTGGACAATGATGGACTTCCTTCCGTTGGCCAAAGGGTGTCAAAAGAATCTGTCGTATGTGCGACAACTGACGCTATTTCGCACCGGACGAAAGAAACAAAGTACAAGAATATTGATGAGAGCGTTGTCGACAAGATTAAACGAATGGCGACCACGAGAACTAATGGTGAACGGGTTTGTATCACTTACAGATATAATCGTAACCCAGTCATTGGTGACAAGTTCAGTAGTCGGCATGGTCAGAAGGGTGTTCTTAGCTTTCTCTGGCCCGATGAGGATCTCCCTTATATCGAGAATACCGGTATAAGGCCAGATATCCTTATCAATCCGCACGCTTTCCCCTCACGAATGACGATAGGAATGCTTGTTGAAAGCATGGCGTCTAAAGGAGGTGCCCTAGTTGGGAAGTACATAGACTCGACCCCTTTCAACCAGGGTCAGCCACTTGACAAGTATGGCAGGACACTTCGTGAGTTAGGATACAACCATACAGGCTCAGAAACCATGGTGAATGGGATCACCGGCGAAAGATTTGACGTTGATATCTACGTCGGGCTTGTTTATTACCAACGACTACGCCATATGGTGAGCGATAAGTTCCAGGTGAGATCAACAGGCCCATCAAACCCACTAACGAAACAGCCAATAAAGGGTCGTAAAGCTGGTGGTGGTGTTCGTTTTGGAGAGATGGAGCGAGACTCGCTGCTTGCCCACGGTGCAGCGGCTCTGCTTCGTGATAGACTCCATTTGTCATCAGATACGCATATTTCGAGGCTGTGCTGTCAATGTGGTAGTTTGATATCTGTCATCAGTCGCTCTGCTATAAAGGAGCTATCTGTGCATGGTTCAACTATTCAACAATGTCGAGTGTGTCAGACAAGTTCTAATGTGACCGCATTAACGGTGCCTTACGTCTTCAAATACCTGATATCTGAGCTAGCTGCAATGAACATACGTGTTGATGTTTGTACAGCATGCGAGTAGTTGGATCGGTGAAAGAAACATTGCAACAAGGCTGGAGTGTAATTTAATTCATACATTAGGAACTACCTATAAGGACTCACAATCAACTATGAAGTCGAAAAGGCTCATAATAGTGACATGAACCACTTATTGCGTGATAGAACCTCGGTAGCACCGCAGTACACAATCGACCGAGTGCGCGTCATTGATCCCAGCATGTGCCTCAATCTGCGCTCATCATTTACAGAACACAAAGTTATCGCTGTACCCTTTGCTCCAACTCGAGCGGTCCGTCCAACTCGATGTACATACGTTTCTACTTGTGTAGGTGAGTCGTACAAAATTACCATTCTAATATTCTTCAAATGCAAACCACGGGCGGCAGCATCAGAAGCTATCAGCAATTTGGATTTTTCATCGCAGAAAGCTTCCAGAGCGTTACGTCGCTCTGTTTTGGATGAGACACCAGTGAAGCTGACTGGAGACAAGTGTGCAAACATCCTTTCGCATGCACTGAAGATGTCCAAAGAAGTTGAGATCGAGGACGCAATTACCAAAGTTGGCTCATTAAAGTTGGCAAGTATAGCTGCCAGTACATTCATTCTTTGTTTGCTTGGGGTAATTAAACACACTTCCGTGAGTGTTGCCGGTAAACAAATCGCATTAGTTTCATCAGGGTCGTGAATCAAAAGAGGAGCGTGCATTCGAAGTAGACGTGTTTCCAATTTGTCTGCAGAGAAAGTAGCAGAAATCAACAACAAGCGTAATAACGCCATGTTGCGTTCACCGGCCGTGAAGCGGCAAGCTGTTTTTGTTAGACTTGTAGATTCTTTGAGACTTGAAAGCCAACCTTGGTGGTTCTGATAAAACAACTTATCAGCCTCATCGATGATGCATAAACAAACAGAACTCGACGGTCTTCGTAGGGTCCACTCGAAGACTTGGCTTGGCGTTAGAATAACTATGTCCGGCGTTTTCGTGACTCGCTTCATTGACATCGTCTGACTCCATGACTGGCCCATCGATCTTCTCCGTCGGGACGCTGCCTTCGAGCTCGAAGCATGCTCTTTAAATGCAGTGCCACGGGTCACTAAGCACTTTTGTACACTTTTTGCGAGTTCGTGGAACTCGCTCGCCACTTGCTCTGCCAACTCGCGATTCGGTACCAGTACGAGCACTTCGATAGCATGAGAGCATGTGTATTTCGATAATATATTCAACGTTGGAAGAATGTACGCGAGGGTCTTGCCTTTTCCGGTGCTCGCCTTGAGCTGGAAGTCGCGTTCGAGTATCCCTCGGTGGCAGGCACGCCAAGAAACCAGTTGGATCTGGGTCAACTCCTTGATTCCTTTAGAGACCAGTGCCTTAAGCAATCGCTTATCGATACCTCGAACACGTTTTTCCATCCTTCATATCGAACAAGTTGTTGTCGCGGGGCGCTTGATGCCGACAGGCACACACACACGGGAGAGGGAGAGAGAGAGAAAGAGAGAGAGAGAGAGAAGGACGGGGATTTAATCCCATCTCGACGAGGCTGTGACACGCACCATTAGTCCAACGGTTAGGATATGAGCCTTCCAAGCTCGAGACCCGGGTTCGACTCCCGGATGGTGCAGTTTTACACTTTCGCTTTTTTTTCGTCTGGTGCACGGAAGATTTACACTTTCGCTTTTTTTTCGTCTGGTGCACGGAAGATTTACACTTTCGCTTTTTTTTCGTCTGGTGCACGGAAGATTTACACTTTCGCTTTTTTTTCGTCTGGACGTGGGTGTAGGCGGCCATTTTAAGCCGTATAGACGACGCGCGAAATACCAACTGTACGGCAGTCAAACAGCCACAGAGGTGAACTGTGCGAAGAGCGGACGAGTGACACACAACTTTTGAAGAAGAGGATATCAATTTGGCTTCAGTGGGACATAAGCTACCATATGAAATTCTTGTTTCAATGCGCCGGCGCCGCTGCACGCTGTACTGGTACCTCACTAGTTCTAGCAACAACAAGATGCTTACTGCCAGGTGAGACTGAGATAGCCCATTGTCCATCAGACAGAATGATTGATGACACCCTAGGTCCTTTCAAAATTTATCGCGCGCTTCTATACACGGTAAAATATGCTGAAGCAGCCATGTTCAACATTCAACAGGCCACAGAAAACAGCGTTCCGAGTCGCACCACACACCGGAGTTTGGTCAAAACGGTCACTCAAGTTTTGTGTGTTCAATCACGTACGATGTTTACTGGACAGAGTTACTGTACTAAAATTAAACAAGGTATCTGTAATGCTATTATCGACGAATCGGAGAGCTTCGCGACTTTTCGCCTTTTATGAAAGATTCCTCCCCATACTGCACGGATATTTGTACACAAAAGTTGTGTAAGTTTGATTGATATTTGTACAGTTGTTCCAACTAAAGCTGCGGCTTATAGACGTGTTCCCTTTTCAAAGAAACTAGGAAGGAATGTCGAGGTTCGTTGTTGGCATGATGACGTTTGTTTGTGACTGATATCGTCAGGGATTGTGGATAGCGCAGCACGAGTGGGGCGCAGATAAGCTAGCGCATATGTTACGAGACCTTCAGGGATTCTATCTAAAGGTGTTTCTATGTACCTTACATGTCCATCAATCTAAAAGGACAGTAGGTTGCTCAAGTTTTTGCTGCGAAGCAAGATATGCTACCCCGCCAGTATACAGAGAGGATAGCATTTGTGTTTGAAGAATGTGAGCCCATGGACCGTTCTACAGTTGACCGTATAGTTAGAAACTGCCTGAATCATGACGTCTACGAAGCTTTGGAGATTACTGATAAGCCTATAGCATGTGCGACGATCGCACAAGTCCATCGTGTAGCGATTAAAGGTTCAGATGCACCTTACGTTATCAAAATTCAGCGAGATGATAGCCTCAGACTTATGGAACTCGATATGGCGAACATGCTTCTAGTATCTAAGGTGCTAGATAGATGCGGTCTAGAGTTACCTTTCGATCACATAAGTGTTCTACTCGAGTATCAGAAACAGGTAAGATATAACATCATAAAATGATCACTTCTACATGCGCAAACAGATCCCACGTGAGTTTGATTTTCATAGAGAAAGAGCAATGATGGAATTCATTGGTTCGTCAATCGGTCGCAATTTCAAAGACGTTTACGTTCCGACCGTCTTATCGGCCGCTAGTTCGAGTAAGACAATAACCATGACGTATATGCAAGGTGTAAGCCTAGCAAAATTCATACAGGACAGGTCAAGCATCCAAAGAACTAGTCTCTCTACCTTTGCATACAACCTTATCGCTGTGTTTGGATATCAAATTTTTGAGATTGGTACGTTTCACAGCGATCCTCACCCAGGAAATATATTGCTTCAAGAAAATGGCTCATTCACGCTGTTGGACTTTGGACAAGTCAAAGTCTTGAGTGATAACGTGCGCATTGGTATGGCGCAGCTCGTTGTGGCACTCAGTTATGATTCAAGCTATGTAAGCGACTGTTTCAAGCATCTGGGCCTCAAAGTTGAAGGCGCCACTGAGAACTTGATAGAAATAGTTGCCTATGTCATTTTTGACACCAGGATGGATATTCCAGAGGCGAATATGAATCCGTTTGATGACAGTATTCCGCACGAAATGCGCTCGATAAAAATTTCCACGATCCCACAGGAAGTGTTCATGTTGATTAGAATAATCGCTCTACTACGAGGAATACTTAGTTCAATTGGTATCGACATACACTCTAGGGAAATATGGCTTCCTTACGCTCAGTCTTTTTTGAATCGGCGTAAAATCAGAACATTAGCCAAAAAAAACTCTTCAGAGAAAGTGGCACAGAAGCGGTTTACACAAAACCATGGAGGTATGGAGCAGATCGCACGGTGGATGGCGCAGCAAGGTGTGCGAACTAGCAAAGAACGCTTGAAGCATCTAGCTCTCGCAAACATTTGGTCAATGAAAGATTTTGCCGAATTCTTGAGTACTGGCAATGATGATCAAATCCACCGAGTCCTTAGAGGATTTTCACTCGACGAGAGAGACACAATACGACGAAACATGGTCAAGTGGCCTGCAACGTAGTTATTAGTGCCATCTGAGTTCGAAAATCCTATCATGTGATAACTGATGGCTGTTCATAGCTCCTTTCCGGATCCGGTATGGTCAATTCTATTCAGATTCTTGATAACGACTGCAATCCTATTATTCTAAAGCACGTTTCGAGCGTAGACAACGCAAGTCGGCATGTCAGAACACGGTTTATCCCTTCACTACCACCAAATATTTTGCACTCAGCGTAGAAGTTGTTGAAGAGTACACATAAGGTGTACGCATAGTCACAAATCTTCGATGGCATCAGCTCGTTTATCATATTATCAAGTGTGTCATCGAATTTCAGCAAGTGTAACAGCAAAGCCCGCTCTTGAGGAGTCTTGAACTTGATTTCGTCGACGTTTTCAGTGTCTATCCCAACATCTGTGTCATTAGCGCGCTGTATGATAGATTTCATTCGCACTATAGTGTACTGCAAATATACTGCTGTATTACCCTTCATGTCTAGCATCCGTTCAAACGAGAATGTGTAGTTGGTACTCAAGTTGTTCCGAAGATCAGCGTACTTGACTGCTCCTACACCAAGGTTCAGTGCGGCTGACTCTAAATTTTCGCCCTGAGAATCAACTTCTCGCGATAGAAATTGCTGTAGAGAACGATTTTTCGCTTCCATCAAGAGGTCTTTTAGCTTGACTGTTTCGCCAGAGCGCGTGCGAAGACGTTTTCCATCCTCACCAGTGACAAGACCAAAACCAACGTGGTCTACGCGCTTACCGTTATCTAACCAGCCTGCACGTCGTCCAGCATCAAATATAGCATCGAAATGAGACTTTTGGCTCGTGTCAGTAACATAAATGATCCAGTCAGCATTTTCCACTTGAGTTCGATGATAAAGAGCTGCCAAATCGGTTGACGCATAGTTGAACCCTCCATCACTCTTGCGGCAGATAAGAGGAACGGAAGAACCATCTCTAAAGATACAAAGAGCACCATTATCGGTCTCTGCAATATTCTTGGAGACAAGCTCATCCAAAACATGTTTTATGATCGTGTTGTAGTAGCTCTCCCCTCGTTCTTCAAGTTCAACGTCAAGCATGTCGTAAATTTTGTCAAATTCTGCCCTGCTCGCCTCACAGATACGCTTCCACGTATTAAAAGTTTCTTCATCGTAAGATTGTAGTTTCGTCACCATATTTTGCGCATGTAGTTTGAATTCGGCGTCCTCATCAAAACGTACTTTTGCTCTCTTATAGAAAGACTGAAGGTCGGAGAGCTCATGGGTGCCTTCCTCACCCATCTCTGACATATAAGCGATGAGCATGCCAAATTGAGTTCCCCAGTCACCGACGTGATTGAGTCGCAATACTTCAAATCCTCGATACTCAAGTGCTCGACAGAGTGAGTCACCTATGATGGTACTTCTCAGGTGTCCAACGTGCATCTCTTTGGCAATATTCGGAGATGAGAAGTCCACAACGACCTTTTTATTCTTCACAGCTTGAGCGCGGGGTGTGTATTTCAACAATCTCATCGATTTTTTGGAGATGAACGTATCAGAAACGTAAAAGTTGATAAACCCTGGGCCCGCAACATCAACGTGATCTATGACGTCATCAAGTTCCAGTGTTCCGGCGATATACTGTGCCAGCTCTCGCGGATTCTTTGCTTGCTCGTGCTCACTGCCTATATTTGCGAAAATTGACATGACACCATTATACTGATAGTCACCAAAAGTAGCCTTCGTCGACTCAACAACATACACGTCAGCTTCAGAACCGGGACATGCCCTTCCTACACCAACGCGTAGGAGTGCATTTATTGTTTTCTTCAGACTGAGCGCTGGGCGACGGCTGTCAGCACTGAGAAGACAAGATGCACTCTCTGTACCGTCCGGTAAAGATGTAGAACCATCACCTGTCGATATAGCCTTTGCAACTCGGCGAGACAGTGCCCCAAGTCGAGTAAGTGCCCCACGCCTCGCAACCGCGTGCTTCGTGCCTGGGTGAAGTCGATAAGCTGGTCGAAGCATCTCCACTGGCTCCTGATCACACGCGTTGGTTCTGCACGTTTCAATATTCAGGACAGACGTTCGAAAGTTGCCGCACTTCAAAGCGCACAGCTAAAAGTAGAGCACACCCGTGTGGGTGCACTTACCACGCCTCAGCCCAGCGCCGCTGAATTTCCAGTCATCAGGAATTAGTGCTCATTTCAGAGCGGCGCTGTCATAAAAAGTAGTGTCATAAATGGGTTACCTTCCGCGCGCCGGCGAGATTCTCAACGCGAGAAAGATAGCATAGATATGATAGTTTATAGTGAAATGAAAATGAAAATACTTGAGTGAACACAAGAGCATTCAGATTGTTGTCAATTCGGTATCGAAAAACTTTTGGCTTGAGGTAGCAGAAAAAAGGCGGCGAGACGCACACTTGCCAGCGCTACACGACGCACGGAACCATGCGTGCGTTTTCGCTCGCGGCGATCCGCGAAATCTTCGGTGAAGATGCATACATGGTTTGCACTCACTTGAGAAACGCGAGCGGCAGAACGCTTCCACATCTCTCTCTTCTTTCAAAACTATCACATGACCGCTGCGCCCGGATTCTGTACACCTTACTCCGCCACGGCCGTATTGCGTACAAGTGGCGTAGAAGTGCTCCACAACATGGCGAAGAAATCGTCTACTACCTATTGCCGAAAAATGCATTACGTACGTCAGAAATGACACGTAATGTCAAATTCATACGCTCGAAGCTAGGGCACTTCACCGCGCGCATATTTTGCTGCCTCGTACTTCACGGTCATCTGACTTCGGTTCAAGTCGAAAACATCATGCGGAAATATGCTTCATCGGTGGGGCATCGTGAGTCGGTAATCAAAGCAATCTCACAGCTCAAAGCTACAGGTATGATAGAACCAGGGCTGTGTAACGAAGACGAAACTGAGGCAGCACGACGAGAACCGCCGAGCAGCAGTAAATCTGCCAATTTCTGGAAGCCCAGTATCTCAAACGTGAACAAGGCAGTTCGTGACGAACGCGCGTTCAACTCCTTGCTTGAAACTTTGAGTGAAATAAGTAGACATGTGCTACATGTACTACGAGAGAAAGAGAACTCTCAAACGTCTGAACCACTAAGCAAATCCGAGTTGGTCAGGACAGTCAGGCAAAGACACAAGATATCCGAAGAAAGTATTTTACAGACGATTTCTTTTCTCGTTCACCGCTCAGTTCTACTGGAACATGTTCTCCTGGATGGTAGAGTTATACTACACGTGAACAAGAACCATCTGACACACATCGCACAAATACAAGTCGCTGAAACGACCATCAAAGAAAGGTTCGGGGTGGTAGCTTGCCGAATATTCCGTCTGCTGGTAAACACTCCGCAACTGGAACAGAAGCAGGTATCAGAAATGGCCATGGTGCCGCTGAAGGATTGCCGTGAGATCCTCGGTAAACTTTTGAAACATGAATACGTGCGAATGCAAGAGGTTGCGCGAACAGCAGATCATGCTCCCTCAAGAACTAGCTATTTATGGAAGGTTGACATTCCCTCTGTATTGTCAAAAATCGCTCTTGAGATCGAGATAGCCGCTGATAATTTGAACATGCGTTTTTCTTACGAGGAACTGGGGATGCTCCCCTGGCAATACCTTTTAAGTGGTAACAAGCACGCTAGTGATATCATCCCTTTCGGCGGAAGCACACCAGCACACCAAAACGGTCGCTCGAAAGCGCTACTCGAGTTAGAGATTTTTCGTCTAGGGGAGACTCAGTTAGCTTTTTGTTCGTAGCGATTACAGTGTAGGTGTTCGGATGGTGAGACGATCTAGGACACATCGACTCAAGAAACTTGTTTGGCGAGCTCGTTTGCTTTCGCTACGGCTTCGTTCATGTCTCCCACCATGTAGAAAGCCATTTCTGGGAGCTCATCGTAGTTGCCGTTAATGAGTCCTTTGAATCCAGAGATGGTATCTTTCAAATCGACGTACTTTCCGGGGCTTCCTGTGAAAACTTCAGCGACGTGGAAAGGCTGAGACAAGAAGCGTTGGACTTTTCTGGCACGCGACACAGTGAGTTTATCATCTTCGGACAACTCGTCCATACCGAGGATGGCGATAATATCTTGAAGGTTTTTGTAGTCTTGCAAAATTTTTTGGACGCCTCGGGCGGTGGTGTAGTGCTCATCGCCAAGTGCTAAAGGAGATAGCATTCTCGAGGTGGAATCAAGAGGGTCAACAGCAGGGTAGATGCCGATTTCTGCGATTGAACGGGAGAGCACAGTCGTCGCATCAAGGTGTGCGAACGTTGTGGCTGGTGCAGGATCAGTAAGGTCGTCCGCCGGGACATAGATGGCCTGCACTGATGTAATAGAACCCTTAGTGGTAGTCGTAATTCGCTCCTGAAGACCACCGAGATCAGTGGCAAGGGTCGGCTGATAGCCTACGGCCGAAGGGATGCGGCCAAGTAAAGCGGATACTTCAGAGTTTGCTTGCGTGAAGCGGAAAATGTTGTCAACGAAGAAGAGCACGTCTTGCCCTTCGAAGTCCCGAAAGTACTCAGCAACCGTCAAGCCTGTCAGGCCGACTCTAGCTCTGGCGCCCGGTGGTTCATTCATTTGGCCATAGACCAATGTACATTTAGAATCCTTGGCTTGATCTCCAAGTTTAATCACACCACCTTCGATCATCTCGTGGTAAAGATCGTTGCCCTCACGAGTGCGCTCTCCGACCCCTGCAAACACAGAGAAACCACCTGCATATCAAACGTCAGAGCGCGAGAAGATCATCAATTGAACCGAACCTACCGTGACCTTTCGCAATGTTGTTGATAAGCTCCATGATAAACACGGTCTTGCCGACGCCAGCACCGCCAAAAAGACCGATCTTACCACCTTTCTGGTAAGGTGCCAGCAAATCAACTACCTAACATAGAATATAAGTCTTGAACCCGAGAGCGAACGTTTTGCTTAAAATACCTTGATACCAGTGACAAGCATCTCCATCTCCGTGCTTTGGTCTACGAATGGCGGGGCCTCGCGATGGATCGCAAGAGTAGAATCAGTGGCTGTGAAGGAGGCACAGGTGGTAGTTGTCAGTATCTGCTAGGGTTTGTTACCGAGTCGTGAGGCGCTGAGCGGTCGAATTTCTCAAGTAGAGCAGTACGAAAAAAGTAACGCACTAATTGGTCCACATTCGTCGATAGGTTCACCGATCACATTCATGATACGACCTAGCGTCGCTCGTCCAACGGGAATCTAAGTTCGACGGTAAGAAGTTCGTGTGGTTAGTCAGTTGTTCACCGAAGAACGCGCGAGTGTAAACGATTTCGAAGGGTAGCGTCGCTCGCAAACTAAATGTTACCTGGATTGGAGTGCCGGTGTTCGTTACTGGCTGACCGCGCACAAGACCTTCCGTAGTATCCATAGCGATTGTACGGACGGTGTTTTCTCCGAGGTGTTGTGCTACTTCAAGTACAAGTCGAATTTCGTGACCTTGTACTTCGAGCGCACTCAAAATGGGAGGTAATTCTCCGTCAAATTGTACATCGACGACTGCACCGATAACTTGAGTAACCGCTCCAGACGTAGGGTTGGTTGCGAGCCCCCTGTTGGACACGGCGAGGACGTTGCCGATCGGGCGTCTGGTTGCTCGGACGTCAACACCGAAGGATTTCGGCGCTACAGGCACCTTTGCGTGCGTGGCGCAAAATCCATTCCGCAGAAATTTTCCGAGTCGCAGCGATCTGCGCATTGTCATGTTGGGCTGTTCGGCGCGCGCGAAACGTTGTGAAGCAGACCGCTTCGTCTGATCGCTACAATTCGCGTACGAGGTCTTTCTTAGCAGGTGAGAGATCAAAAAATAGTAGGTACTACCGGTACTTAGTACTACGAGTACGAGTAGTACTATAACAATATGATAGTATTCAGACCGATAAGATGATGCGCGAAGACAATCTTTTTTAATCATAATCAGGGTGATTTATGTTAATAACAAGCCACTTTCATAACTTTTAGAGCAGAGTTATGAAAAAAATGGGGGTAGTTCAAAATCATACTGTAGCAAGGTTTTTTCTGATAAAAGTTATGAGAATGACATTAAAATCCTCCCCGGGTCCGAGTTATGAAGAGTTGTCCGTTTCTTCAATCCTTGAGTTAATTTTGATGGGTTCGAGTTATGCCCAAGTTATGATTCTGCTGTTACTCATATGACGCATAGTTCGGACAAGTGGAAGTGAACGGAATCGAGTACGATTGGGATCACCGTTCATGACTCGTCAACGCACCCGCTTTGTGACGAAGTGAAGAGAATAAACTGTTGGTCATTTTCGCCTAGCTCGGGTCTTAAAGTTATGAGGCGCTAGGTGGTGGCAGCTATTTCTGCCGCTCTGAGGTCGGAGTGACCTATCCCAACGATCATGTTCATCTGTTTCGGTCCGTTTTGTTTATCCCCTTGGTCTGTTCTCGTACTTCTTGCCACACTTACGAGACGTCACTGGTTGATGTTGCAGCGCGTCACAAGGCGAATGTCTTGCTTGAGCTCTCACTCGACCTTGGACTGCGGAAAATAGGGATAGCTTTTAGTATGCTGTGCTTTTGGATTACTTACTAGTGCCTTCGCGATCTTAGTGATGTTACGATGTTCGAAGATCAACAACTACACATGACACGTTGTCTTGCGTTCGGCTCCGTAACGCACGCTCTACCAGGCTTACAGCAACTTCATGCATTGTACAACCCGTTTGCTGCTTCACCATGCTGCGAACATAAGTGATAGCTTGAGCACTATTCATGACATCCCACAGGCCATCAGTGGCTATTATTAGGAAGTCATCGTCAATCAAGCGTGGACATATTTTGACTGATGGCAGTGCTATTATGGGAGGATTTTGAAGTGAACACGACTCAGGCGCGCAAGTTGCTTGTAATTCTTCCAGCAACTCCTGCCGGCCACCTTTGAATTCATAGTCTCCAAAAGCTCTAGATACAGCCAAGATACCACACACACGCATCTGAGATGTCCAGCCACCACATTCGCTTATTCTTTTTATCTCAGCCCTGCCTGTCTTTGACGAGCCGACTGGACGATGGTCACTACTGATATCTATAGTCTTCCCCTTCCTACCCAACACGGCTCGACTGTCCCCTACATTAGCTGTGATTATGTGACTACTACTGACGAAACAAGTCGTCGCTGTGCTACCGCTCCAGCACTCTGGATCGCCAAGCGATCCGAGGTGATCGAGTAAAGCACTATCCGCCAGCTGATATGCCTTCGCCATAGTATTGTCGTCGTCTACAGTGTAATCATCTTTCACTCGCTCCTTGGACGCCCACGCACACAAATGAATCGCAGGCTCTTCAGTAAATCGAATGAGATTATCTTTCAAGTAAGCTGAACTCGCCGCACCGCCGTGGCCATCAAACACCCCTAGGTAGAGTAGTTCACCTCGTCTAAGACGACGTGCGCACCACGCATCTTCCATCTCCTCGCGCGGTCCTTCCGAATCGTATCCTCCCCACTCGATTCGAGAAGTTCCTTCACTTACGATGTCGTCACGATTGGACACTATTGGAACTTTCTCTCCCACCTGATATTTTTTCTTCCAACTGTAGTACGCAATAGGCAGAGCTAAAGCACATAAACCTAGTAGAGTCAAGTCTGTATGTCCCGAGCTGTCTCCGAGATTCTCATACTGAAATGGAATAGAGGCGGGCGATACTTGAGATCGAAACTTAGGTTTTACACATGATCTCGTGCCTCGAGCCAATCGATGAGTAGAACGAGAGGCCTTGAGCAGAGGAGGCACCGTTGCCACTGTCAGCAGCATATTGCTCAGACTCGATACTAAAGGAGTATTCCCGGAAGAATTATCACCGTTTTTCAAGATAACACACTTTGTGCTCGTGCTCCGAATGCAACACGTCAGCAATGATGTATCAGCTGTGGCCGATGGCTTCTGTGGCACGTATCGACGGGTCCTGCGCGAACGCTGCAGCAGCTGCCAAACATATGGGTTGGTAGTTTCTCGGCACTACCGGGTTTTCCGGTGATACTGCGACATATCAATGATAACTCACATGCCAGTACAATACGTGAAAAACGAACACCACGTGCGACGAACCTGTGGACGCGACCGTTTATTAAAAATGTAACCAATGGATCCATACTGATAGCCACTACGTACAGTAAGTACGGTGCTGCTTAGTAGTAACGTAATTTTAATTTTTATTACCAATTTGTGATCGCAAACATATATAATCGAATGAGTATTGATATCAATGTGAACCCTATCATGTCCACGGACGCAGGATACGAGTACAACTCGAGTGCCCGACATACGTTCGGCGACTTCCTTTGTCTCTCGATCGTCGGCGTGAGCAAATCCAAAAATAGCGCGGCGCTGGACGCGCACAAGTTCATCATGGGTGATTCGAGGTATTTTGACTCGCGCCGTAAGGGTATGCTGCAACAAGTTCGGTAAATATAATCTCAGACTAAGACAGGCGAAATTGTCGAGTGGAGAACTGAGCTCAAGAGCACGGAGCTTTCTGTACAAAAGCAAACCTTGAAGCGAGGTGAGTTGTGAGTAGATCGAGCTGCCCAAGTATAACATCCTATTACGTAGTCATCGCGGCTATGACCGTTGGCAAAGATGTCTCAACACTGTTCCCAGACGTGATTCAGTGCATGCAAACACCCAGCCTCGAGCTGAAAAAACTAGTGTACCTATACCTGATTAACTATGCAAAATCCAAGCCAGAACTCGCAATTCTAGCTGTCAACACTTTCATCAAGGTAATCTTTTAGTTTCTGCGATGAATTTACTTACAGAACCCCCAGGATGCCCAAGACCCAAACCCACTTGTCCGCGCCCTTGCAGTCAGGACGATGGGCTGCATTCGTGTGGAACGTATAACCGAGTATTTGTGTGATCCATTGCAATTAGCATTAACAGTAAGCTTGCGAACATGCTCGCTGAACTAGTTCGTATTGACTATCGATGTAGGACGATGATCCATATGTACGAAAGACCGCTGTCATCTGCGTTGCAAAGCTATTTGATATCGATCAAGAATTGGTTGAGAATCGGTATGACATACGTACTGTCGCAAATTCTTTGTCATTTCTAACTTCGCAAAAGCGGTTTCATCGATTCTCTACTTGATGTTGTGCACAATGAAACGAACCCAACTGTACTTTCAAACGCTGCCGCATCTCTACTGGAGATTTCCCAAAAGAGTGCAACAATAACGTTCCAAGTCACGGATCAAGTGATGAAAAGACTAATAACTACTCTTCCAGACTGTACCGAGTACGTCTTGAAAGCAAAATATATCCTTCTTCGCTAACACTCTTGCAGGTGGGGCCAAGTGTATATTCTTGAGGCTCTTCAGTTATATGTCGCACCTTCACAACTTGAAGCCGAGGCGTTGGTAGAACGCGTTAGCGCACATCTCCAACACTCAAACGGCGCTGTCGTTTTGACTGCTATACGTTTACTTATGAAGCAGTTTGAGGTAAAGCTGCATCAAAATGTTTTGCTCTCTTTTTTGACTGCAACAAAAACACATAGTTTGTTTCCGCGGGGCTTCAAAGTACTTTGAAAGCCCAAATCGCATCTTCTTTGGTCACTTTACTTGGATCTGAATCTGAGGTTCAGTTTGTAGCATTACGGGAGATTTTGCGGATACTACCGATGTGCCAAGAGGCACTTGAAAGGCATCTTCAGGTGATGAAATTGTCCCAAACAACACGTTGGCTCTTACATCACTGCAGGTTTTCTTTTGCAAATACAATGACCCGTATTTCATCAAACATGCTAAGTTAAATGTCATTCTCCAACTCATGTCAGTGGACACTGTGCATCAAGTCTTGACAGAGCTGAAAGAGTATTCTTCTGAGGTTGACCTCGACTTCGCGCGTCAGTCAATTAAAGCACTTGGTCGGTGTGCCATTGAATTTGAAATCGTAGCGGAAGATACGGTTGCACTCTTAGTCGAATTGATTCATAGTAGGGTAAATTACATTGTGCAGGAAGCAATAGTGATCATGAAGGATATCGTCAGGCAGTATCCAAATCGCTTTGAGCACACAATACCTATTCTCTGCGCCGCACTTTCTGTACTGGATAGACCAGAAGCGAAAGCATCACTAATATGGATGGTCGGCGAGTACGCAGAACGGATTGAGAATGCAACATTCCTCTTGAAAGATTTTTGTGATACGTTCGAAGACGAGTCTGATGTTGTACAACTACAAATATTGACTTCGTCTGTCAAGACGTTCCTGAAGCACCAAGATGCCAACACACAAAGAATAGTGCAACGAGTGCTCCATAGCGCATCGTCTTCAGAAAGTCCAGATTTGAGAGACAGGGCATTGATTTACTGGAGGCTTCTTAGCTCGGGTACGGCGGTAGCAGGTGATGTTATTAGTCCGTAGTACTTGTAGATCGTTATCGACTCTGAGACGTCTGGAGACGGACGACGATACAAGGATATATTTCAATGCAACTTCTCACATGTTACGAATTCGCGCCTCGAAACTTTCGAGGATAAGCGGCGACCTGTTACTCGTGCACGACGAGACGCAATCGGTGGCATAGCTCAGTTGGGAGAGCGTTAGACTGAAGATCTAAAGGTCCCGCGTTCGATCCGCGGTGCCGCCAATCTGGCGGAACACTTTTATTTTAGCGACCTGCAGACGTACATTTGACGACGATATGACGTTTCTACTGGATAATACGTATTCGCAACTGAATAATTTAGAACGAACGAACGCTGCAGTATCGACGACTGATGCAGGGCTAGATCTCCAGTCGTGTGATCACTGCTCACCGCTACACGCGCGTGACGTGAATCGAGCGTGCACATCGATGTGGAACGATGAACAATGCGTACCAGGCTTCTCGTTCGATAGAGCAGATACTAGCAACAAACTACGAGCGACGAAGACCGGTACTACAATCTGTGGGGTAGTCTTTTCAACCGGTGTAGTTCTCGGCGCTGATACGCGCTCAACGAATGGAGAAACGGTTGCTGACAAAAACTGCCAGAAAATACATTACTTAGCCCCCAATGTTTACTGCTGCGGTGCGGGCACCGCTGCAGATACTGAAAACGTAACAGGTGACAACTTTCTCTAGCGTCTTCACACTGCCCTTACAGCCACACAGCAACTGTTTCATCTGAACTCCTTCTTCACAGAGCGTTGACTGGTAGATCAAACAAAGTCATCACAACGTTGACAACTTTGAAGCAAAGGCTTTTCAAATATCAAGGGCATGTCGGCGCAGCTCTCGTCCTGGGTGGTTTTGATGGTTCAGGCCCACAACTACACTCTCTCTACCCACATGGCTCCTCTGATTCACTCCCATACGTGGCGATGGGGAGTGGATCGTTAGCTGCCATATCAATCCTAGAGAGTGAGTATCGCGAAGATATGGATGAGCACGAGGCAAGAGAGTTGGTGACTAAGGCCATCCTAGCTGGTGTGTTTAACGACCTTGGCTCTGGCTCGAATGTTGACTTATGTGTTATTTCCGACCAAGGAACTAAAATTGAAAGGAATATTAGAGTATACAACGAGCGATCATCGCAATCATTGTGCTCTCTCGAAGGTGAAAAACCGAAACTGAACAAAGGCAACGTGACGACTGCTACCTGTACAACTCTACCTTCAACATAAATGAATACTCAAGTAAACAAACGCCATAGGAACACGCGCTATCGAAACCATACTAGTAGTAGTGCGAGCTTACAATCCGACGTTGTAAATGATTACGAATCACCATGAAATCTAAAGTTTTTTACACAAAGCAGCTACAGACAGCTACACGAGACCACACACGACGTTGAGGAAGGTCGTAAAGTCAACTAGCGAATTCGAGCGAGAGACTATGTGTAGGATTCAACTTGAAGCCCTGCAAGGCATCTGAAGCAACAGCTGCCTGATCTGGACGCTCAAATTCGACGAGAGCTACTCCCGCACTTGACTCAGCTATTTTTGCTGACCTGAAACCAGGAAAATGCTCAAAAAGTACAACCAACATGTTTGCAGTGGTCGTGGTAGGTAATCCTCTAATGCGCAAAGTTTTGCACTCCGTAGATCTTGTGGCTTCTTCGACGCTCAACTGTCGAGTCGAGTGCACGCGTCTCTGCGAAGCCCTCTCACGCTCTTGGTTTTCTGCTTTCTTCAACTTGTAGTTTTCTGCTGCACGCGTCGCCACGGATCCATCACGGTTAGCTATCACATCAGACACGTTGTTTGACAGTGACAAGCGCTTGAAACCCACGTTAGACAGTTTCTTCGAACTGCGTTTGACAGACTCACCATAGGCTTGTTGTAGAAAGGAAACCCCTCCAGGATCTTCAGAGCTTTATTGGCCGCCGTTGGATCGTGGAATATTATCCACGCTTGTCCACGTAGCTTATAGGTCTTTGCTGACACGATTTCTATGACTTTGCCACACTGCGAGAAGACCGCGAAAAGCGCCGCTCTCAACTCTGCAGTTGGTCAGACAACCTACTTCTAAACAAAGGAAGTCTCACTCACCTTTCTGGCTCACTTTTTCGTTCAAATTTTGCACATAGATTGTGTGATGGTTCGCTTTAACCATATCCATCTAGTGCACCCACGAGGATACTGGCGTCGCCGTTCGAGGCACGAAAGTGAGTGGTAGCCTCCGTGGAGCCGCTTGCCGCCGCTCCTGAGCTCAAAAAGGTGGCCATGTTATGTGTCCGGGCGATGATCTCATAGGGCAGTGGTATGATTCTATATGCACTATCATCCTTTTTCTGGTCGCAATTTCTTTCGCCGCGAAATAGTTTACTGTGTCATCGATACCGGTACCAAACCCTACAGTAAGTACAAGTACTTGTACTACTAGGTAGTGTACTAGTAGTAGTCGTACCTAGTACAATTGTAGTGTGCCAGGCACTTAGGTCCCAAACAAGGTCCGAACTCGGAGAGCAACGCATCTGAGAGGAACGCGCCGGTCACTGCTCGAAGCCGCTCGTAAACTGACGGCAACACTGTGCGTACACGTAACGCGAGGTAGAGTAGAGTACCGAGAATCACTACGAGAGCAGTAGTAGAATCCGCAATAATGGCTTCGGTATGTGACGTTACATTTGCGTGCTCTGTCGCCTAAGCTTTCTCTAGAATTTCGAACTGTACCGACGCTCAACGATAGGCTTGGCGCTCACAGACGCGCTGGACGAGCTCGTCACTGGCGGAGATATAACACCGGTCTTGGCTATGAAGGTTTTGGCAGAGTTTGACAGAACTATGGCATCTGAGCTAAAACTCGTGGACTGCAAACTTGCTCTGAATGGAAAGTTGCATACTTATCGGTTCTGTGACAACGTTTGGACGTTCGTCCTGGAAGATGTTACAGCAAGAAGTATAGGAAGTAAAGGAGTGGAAGAACGATATGAGACAAAGTTGATGAAAATTGTCGCCTGTGATAGTAAACTTCTCGGAGATACATTAGTTACAGGCTCGTCCTGAGGGTCAGCACAGAGTGGTCGGGCATTGATTGCAGCATATACTGATACTCCTTTAATTTAGTTGAATTGATGGCCAAGAAGCGCGCCTGTAGCTGGAATAAGATAGATGCCCGACACCAGACCGTGTTCATACCGATACAACATACTGTCGCGTGATACTGTGTTTCAAAAGGGGCATCACAACTCAGCCAACCACCCTGACAGTTCAAAAGTTAAGCCAAATTTCTTCAACATTTCACCACCTACCGTTACCACATTTCTTGAATTGATTATGAATCTGGATGCTCGCCATACATCATCATCTGAATCTTTTATACCTAAGCAACGAAGAGCTTGTATGAACTCGCCAACCAATTCGATATCATCGGCTTCAATAACAACTGGTAAGAAGTATTTCAGGAATTGGCGTTCCTGTTTCCACTTTTCAGAAAGAAGAGCGAATCGACACCATGAGCTTCGTGTGAAAACGCGGTGAGTCACGAAGTAACATTTATTTCGAAAGTTGCTGGCGGAAACATATTTAAACTATGTTCATATTTAGCTCACAGTCCCGAACTAGTGAAAAGAAAAACGGACCTGGTCGCTCATTGCTCCAATACGCTCACAGAACTTGTCTACATCTCTGGGACTAGTACCAGGAACGTTCAGGCCATTTTCATGAAGAAAGAAGGACCAAATCAAGGCGGTGCTAAGCTGATCGTAGTTGATATGTTTTCTGGTTTTCGTATCCGATGATTCATCAAGGCCAAGATGTACTTGCAGGTCCCATCGACAAGCGCTATTTTGAATTTTCCTCCAAAGGCTGTCATGTTCCATTCCGAGCCTTCGAAGCACGTAGCAACCTTCATTGTAATATAAGAAATCTTCAATTGTGTCAATTGAAGGTATTTTTGCATTTCTTTCCCGCCAGATGGTTACAAACTTCAGAAGAAGTTGGTGGCACAAGTTCTTCACACAACCGTATGTGTTCTCTCTAAAAAAGTATAATGTAGCGAGAAGATCGCTTCCCCATACTTGTAAGAACGTGTCCCTTTTCATGCTTTCTCGTTCAATGAAGATGAGAGCTTCTGTAATTACTCTATTGATGTGGAAGGCTTCTCCAGGAATGAGTAATGACGAAGGAATCACATCTTTCCTAGAAAGAGTGATGGTGTAGTTCTCATAGTAGTCAGAATGCAGAGAATCTGAAGAAGCTTTAAGAACACTGGACACACACAGGTCGTCCCTGTTCCGAAAACTTGGAACGTTCCACACGACCATCCCCAAAGATTTTGTGTATAAGGGACATGGTAAATGTTGGCACAATTTTGCATGAGCAGCCATTTGCCTTAGAGAAATCAACATGTGTTTGAGGTCAAACAAGCACATGAAAGAAGCTTCATGCGCTTGTCTGAGTGCCAATAGCCGCGTGTTCATGAGCGCCACTAAATCAAAATAAGCTGCGGACGTTACGTCAATCAGGAGATTCTCGACACATTCCAGTTCATTCTTGTCGATGCAGATGTATGCAACTTGTAGTGCATCAAGTGCACATGATAGAAAAGCATGTGAAAACCAGTCGTCTGTAACTACATCCATAAACAGTGATACACAGACATCGAGCGTACCACGAATGGAAAATTTCAATATATATTGTGTGGCTGGGTGCATGCTTCCTTGATCTAGCCATTGATCAAAGTGTTTGAAATATGCATTGAGTTGTCCAGCATTAATAGCTTGCATTTTTTTCAGCAGTCGTTCCAGTATTTGCGAGTACTTAGACATTGCTCGCCCACAAATCACCAATACTAATGGTAGTGTTATGTGTCGTGTATCTCGAGTTTTTCTCTTCCTTCCGATCTCTAGAAGCTCGCTGCCACGTGTGTACGAATACCAAGTGTTCTTTCTTTTGGTGGCAGCAATAGAGTCACGAATCATACATCTCAGCAAATCGGATGCACAAACTCTGAATACCCTTGAAAGCGCCTTATACCACCTGGAACAGCAAGTCTCACTCAAACCATTGTTTAAATAGTTGTACAATCTCTGACCACTTATCACTTGAGTTATTGTCGACATGACTTGCTGCTCCATAAAGTCAAGGCATATTTGTTTTCCATCAGATTGTTTGAAAGGTATTATAAAGTGTGACTGCAATCGATCACATAGAGCGACTGTTGAGTTTTCTATTTCTGTAAAACGATCTTGTGCAAATTTTGAATTGCGCAATAGGCACTCGTTGATAGCAGACTGAAGCGGGATTATTTCAGAAGAGTCTGAGCGAGGATTCCACACAAAAAATTGAAATGCCAATTTGAAACGTTTATCGTCAATGGGCCAAAATGATGAAGACGGGAAAACATTGGACGTGAGCGATGCCTCAAAAATAGACCGAATTTCTGCTTCCTTCGCAAGCCTAACCTGATCGCAATGAATATTTGCATCTTCTGATGGTGTATCATCCAACACAACTGCGAAATAGCAATACTTGTTAGATTTATGGCATATACTTCTCAAGAAATGTGATGACTGCAAAATATTTCGAAGATCTCCATCCATCCTACGTTCATCACACACATGAATAATAGTGTGGCATTCATTTAGAATACTTCGACAGCCCGCTGTTTTAGTGCTTGATACGTTGAGCAGTTCAGTCAAAGCACAAGTGGCGAACGATACGCCATTTGCCGTCGGGCTATTAGAGGGAATCTCAATAATAATCTCCTTGACGATGCTCCATAAATCATTTTCTACCGTTGAAAATTGATGGACGAGATCTGACATTCTTGAGATGTCACGGTCTAGGTGAACATTGTGTACCCCACCGGCATCTGGTACATACTTCAACCACTTGCCCAAAAGAAACTCCCATGATGCCATGTTGCCATCGCTTGTGCAATGTACCGCGTCGGACGCTATTAGATTTTTTAATGCAATCACTCTTCGGGTGCAGCTTTTGCTGGCTTCGATTTCTGTGAAAAAAGTGGCGGCGTCTGCATCAGCACTGCCTGAGCGTGTAGACCTAACAAGGGCTTGTAAATGCATCTCCTAGATAGAGATGATGAATCTCAGTGAAGTGTTATCCTAAAAGTTTTACATTGACTTACCTCATTAACAACTCTGGCATTCGTGTTACTCAGCATCGAAAGTAAACGCTCGACCATGCCAACTGACTCAAAAAGAACACGCACTTTTGTATGGGTTCCAAACCGCACTTTATAGACAATATGTGTGTGTTTGACATCTTCAATGATAGGGAGTACACGCGGCACAGTTATGTCTTCCATTCCCTCTCTCGAAACACCATAACGAGCTAAAAGCTGTTGTATGTGATAGCTAGGAAGTTCTGTTAGTTGAACATGTCCATTGTAAAGGACGTATTGTGGCCCGTCACCCTCTACATCTCTCGAAAACTGTGAAGACAGGTACTCCGTTTGATATAGCCTGCATAGTGCATTTATTAGCTTTGCATTTTGCACGTAACTCCTGCCAATGACACTTATGGTAGAGCTGTGCTTCACGTTTTCACTCTCACACTCAAGGTTCCTAACGTCTGCAAGTACACGGTGCACGGGCCCTCGTTGGCTCGTTTCGTAGGATTGCTGTGTTTCTTGTGCCATTCTGGTTTCTAGATGCTCACGGAGCTCGCTTAAGAAATCACCTAGTTCCTCAACGCGAGAGTTAAAGACTTTAGGAGCTCGCGGGGTACAACCGTTGCAAGAGTCCGGCATTTCGCTATACGAACGAAACAGTAGAAACGCGAGTCTCTCGCATATACATATGTATATATCACATCAGACTTTCGATGTGAATCCTTGGAGGGACTATCCTAACCGACAATATAGGAAGCACCTTCGAGCCGGGAGCGACGTAACGCCTTTTCACCGCGCGGTCGAGCCCAACTGTGGTGACTACAGACTAGACTCTCGTCTTTAATTTTCTACTATCCTCCGGTTCAAAAGTAACTTGACAAACGCTCCGTTTTAGTCCGATGTTTGGTCTATGATCACGCCTAGTCCCGCGTTCGAAAGCTCTCACAAAATGCTGTCTAATCATCTCATTTGCGGTATTATTTTTCTCAAGTTCTACTGTTATGAAGTTCTACTAGTACTGTTAGTCACCCTTAGTAATGGTAGTTTCGCACAAATTAGTTTCGTAGCGAGTCGCTACTGCGTTTCTTTCAGCGAAACTTCGCCTCAACGACGTCCTGACCGCAGCGTTCACCGTTTAGACCTTTGCGGTTTGTTTGTTGCGCAACCACCGCAGGTTTTAGACACTCAACCGTCTGGGGAGTCGATATATGGCAGCCCCACGATTGGAAATAAAAAAGGTACGTTCGAAGAGCTGTTGATCTCAACGTCGAAGGGTCAACTCGTTTTAGTGGAACGCTGTAGCTGTCTGGTCTTGGTCGATCTGTACAGATACATGTGCTATCTGTAGAAATAGTTTACACGAACCGAGTATAGAATACCAGGCAAATCCTACGGCTGCGTCAGAAGAAGGCCTGAGCATCGCTTGGGGGAACTGTGGCCACGTCTTCCACTTGGACTGCATTTCAAAATGGTTAAGAACACGGAGCAACTGCCCCCTCTGTGTATGTCTTCCCTCTGCAAATTTTGAATATTCTTTCTAACCACAAAAAATAGAACAAAGAGTGGGAATTCGCGAAAATGGAAAAGGTTTGTGTTCGGCTGTTAGTGAATACAATTTGATGACGCTATTTTAGATTCAAGTGCCAGTTTTGACGAACTGATGAGAGGATAGCTGCTTGAAAGCACCGCGTATAAGCATCTTGGATATACTCACGATACTAGCAACCATCGTACTGGTACTACTGGTAGAGTAGTATCATTGCACGAATGTAATATTTTTCTTGTCATCCTTCATCCATATACCCAATGCTTCATATTCTCTCACGCATGCATCCAGAGCCTTGAAAAACAGTTAACGTTGTAAAGTGTGAATGAAAGAACTCACCTCTGATGCAAATCCATTTTTTGATACAAGTGCCTGGACATCTTCCCAAGCAACAACAGATGTGCTTTGACTATCGACCCATGCGCGTATAATCTGTCATCAGAAGTCATTAAACATTAGTATGTACGTTTCATGAAACAAAGACTCACCTTGAAAATGCAAGTTATCACATCCTCTTCCACCTGTATGTTTGAAGCTGCCAAACTCATCTGGATAAGGCTTTGAGTCCGTGTAAAAGAGGTACAAGAGAGAAAATATCTACCTTAGACATTTTCATGAGGCGAAGCGCTTCATCTACATCTCGCTCAGTAACCTATTGAACACGTCAGCAATAGTTCGAGCTACCAGTATGCATGTACTCACCTTCTCTGACCATCCAAGGCGGGCTAGAGCTTGTGAGAGTCTTAAAATGGATAGTAATGTCCTCGCAGTCGTGTAGCCCTATCGTATGAGTCAGTGGTCAAAGAAGATTATGCGTTCAATACTTACAGTTGCATGTTCAGCTGCGTTACACTCTGCAAATCGCATCTCAGCGTATGCACTCGCGACGTATTCTGTGAGTTCCTCTGGCATGTATGGATGAAAGTTCTTGCACAAGTATACATAAGTTCTCAATTCATCCATACTCATGAGGTTTGACGAGTCAACACCCTAATAAAAGCTCAGAACTGTGGCAATTACATACCACTGACGTACCGGTGCTTGCCCACATTTATGAACATGCAAAACATGATGGGCTAAAGCGATATCATTTTCAATATCAGCAGTATCAACGATTAACCATAATAGATCAAATCTACTAAGCAGAGCGGCGGGTAGATTAATGTTTTCCTGTGGCGTAGCTGACATTCTGTATCGCCCAAATGCTGGATTAGCCGCAGCTAAAACTGCTGTCCTTGCGTTCAGAGTTGTCGTTATTCCTGCCTATGACGGCACAACTTGAGATCTTTGGACACAATTTTCATGTTGCGCATACCTTCGCGATACTAACTGTTTGTTGTTCCATGACTTCATGTATAGCTGTCCGATCGCTTTCATCCATCTTGTCAAACTCATCGATGCAACAGATTCCTTTATCTGCCAGTACTAGTGCGCCCCCTTCGAGGATCATTTCACCGGTGACTGCATCTTTTTGAATAGCTGCCGTAAGTCCGACGCCACTACTTCCACGCCCCGTCGTATAAACAGCCCTGCACAAGGAATTGTTGAGAAGTAAGCACAGAGGTAGAAGTATCAACGAACCTAGGAGCAAGCTGTACCATATGTTTGAGAAGCTGTGACTTTGCTACACCAGGATCACCCATCAAGCAGATGTGTATGTCACCACGTACTGAAACCCCATCTTGGAGGTTTCGTGAGACTCCGGAAGATAGAAGTAAAAGCAATGCTTTCTTTACATCTGTATGCCCAAAGATTTCAGGTGCGATTGACTCAGCTAGACGTGAGTACAAATTCTGGTCCTCACGATATTTCTCAATTTTTTGTAGAACATCACCCTCTATTTCGGAGTTGATTGTGTTTGATTTATGTTTTCGAATGGCTGTCACATCGATAAACGTCGAAGCCAAAAGGTTATTCTGCATTGGCTACACATTGCGTTGATAGGAGTTGAAACACTCAGCACACAACATACCTTGAATCCAGCAGGAAGGTATATTCCGTGGACATCGACTGTTTCACCTGGTCTGGTTTGAATGATTAGTAGTGTTATACACCTAGTTAAGCGTAACTCACCCCAAGCCACGAGTAAGGTGGCCTTTTAAGTGAACAGTCACAGATCGAGGAGTGTGGCCCACGGGTACATCCTCAGATAACTCTTGTATTTTGGCTTCCTGATGGAAATTTTGATTTTTGATTGTCATGCTCGAAATAACACATTACCTGAAATCCCACGAATTTGGAGTTGCGTGTCTCTGGCATCAAGTACGCTGCAAACACATTAAGGTTCCAATGCTGTGTCAAAAACAAAAAGATTTACCTGCACTTGGACCTCCTCTACATGATCCTGAAGTGCATTTTATCAACGGAGCAAAATGTTCGCCAGATACCTCCTAAAATGTGAAGTGAGCACATGGCCATGTCAGGACTTGTGCTGAATATCAAACCTGATATGTGACCGAGTCGCAAATTTCACACGTGAAACATGCCACTTCCATGAGAGGTTTCACATCACTCACACGAGTACAGATCCCCTGCAACGATGGTAAGATGCCAATCTCGTCAATATGTTAGAAACAAATACCTTGAACTTGACCAGAGTTCCAATATGTGCAGAGCGTATTTCACGCAAGCGCATCAGTGGCTCGTTAGCTTCAGAGACAAAAGCAACGCGAAAGGTTCGTGTCAAAGCTGTCGGGCCAGCGAGTGAGACCCCATTTACACACGAAGGCATCTATTTGATACCATTTCAGTCTCGAATGAAAACACGTCTTGTAGATTTTACCTGTTCATTCTGAGTGAACACCACTTGGTGCTCACGAATAAGCTCATCGATCGTCTCACTGAATATACCGACATATCGCAAGGTATTCTTCTTTATATTCCTTGTGAATTGCGTAAACTCATCATCATTGCTGAACTACGCGATATCAGATCGTTATACTTCGTGCATTTCGCAAACTATATACTCACCTTCTGAAGGTCGTCAAGGCGTATTTCAAATAACGTTTCGCTATCCGCTGAAAGGTGTTCCTGCGATCACATCGGTTAATAGATAGAAAAGCAGTCGAGGCAGTAGCTCACAATTTTCTCTATGTAGTGCACTCTGCCGTTTTCCGAATACTGTTCCAGGAAGCGTTTACAGAGACCTACGCCGCATCAGTTCTACCGAGGACAGCTTTGGAAAAGTTGTGGAAAGCATACCTCTCTCGTTTGCGTAGTCAACGCCGATCACCATTTTGAAGTATCTTCGATCAGACGAGTTGACCACGATGTTGTTTGTCGCGCTGCTCGACTCGTGCGCCGATCAAGTCACAGACTGCGGTACGTCCGCAGTGCAAACGCGTCGCTTCTGCCGTGCGGAAATTTGAACGCGACACGAACGCGACAGAGCCTGTCTTCACTAGTTCGAATACTGAAAATTGTTCTCGTACGTTTACCACATTTAAGCTATCGTTTGTATCCTGGTGATAATTTCGAGTCTTGAATTCAGAATTTAAAATATGCGTATCTACCGGTAGATAGTAGTGAATTTTCATCTCCATCGCGAAGTTCGAAGTATTTCCGAAAAAACGTGTGTTTCGTGCCATCTCTCTATCGGCCTGAGCTTCTCAGTCAGCTCGCAAGCGAGAGAGGCGACCAGAGGCAGAGTGTGGCACACGCGTGCCGATGTATTCGCTGAAGGAAGGTTTCGTTGAGGCCCTGGTACGCGGGAAGAAAACTGAACTTCTAAGCGCGGAAGACTACGATAAACTGCGCCACTGTGAGTCCCTCGCTGACTTCAAAGCGTATTTGGTGATTTTGCTACTCGTTCAGTTTTGTCTTACCTGATTTGAGTTGCTAGACTTCACGGGGCTATTCCGAACCTGAGAATGGATCGACGATTTGTGACGCAAACTCTCTTGTGAATCACTGTACTACAAAATTTGTAAAGTCGTACAAGCAGCTTCTTTCACACGTGCGTCTGTGGAACATCGGCAGTTTGAGTTTGTTCACTTTGCTCAACAGGCGTCAGATCCGTTGATGACCGTTCTTCAATACATCGCTCACACTTATATGATCGACAATGTCATACTTATAATGACTGGGGCACTTCACGGTCGCTCTTTTGAAGTAAGTTGACTGATGTGCGTGTCGTAGTGAAAGTTGACGTGTTCTTTCTCAGGAGTTAGCTGAGAAGTGTCACCCTCTGGGCTTGTTTGATTCGATCGAGAACTTAATGATAGCGAATGACATCCGGTGAGTCCACTGAGCGAATTATGCTGACTTCCTTCATGACTTGAAAATTGAAGAGATATTCATAGAATTGTTCTCGTCGACACTCCTGTCTCGACTTACTTCACTGAGTGTCTTGGTTACGGTAGTCTTGACGAAGCAAATCTAGAAATGGTGAGAAGTTGCGCCTACAAGGTAAATCAAACAGGTGTATGTGATGAGATCAAACGTAAAATTTATCTGCTAGGCGTATTTGCAACAGTTTGTTGAATGTTGCAACAGAATTCAGTCTGAAAAGTTGGAAGACCTGTACGAGTTACTGGTGAGCCTGTCTCAAGTCTTTGTTGCAGTCTTTTCACAGGTTTCACACCAGTCTTTACTCCATTTCGAAGCAGATAAATGGGTCATCAATATTGTCATATCAACGATGCACACGGATATCTCTGCGTCGGACAAAAGGAAACTTTTCCCTAGCTGCGGACAGTTCTATCCAAACGTGCAAACTGAGCTTGCGAACTGCACAGATTTTGACGAGCTTCGACAAACCCTTGATAAATATCGCTCCACGTCGAAAGTTGCCTCGCGTTTGGCTAGTAGCTCTCCAGAAATTTATGACAAGGTAGAACCAGTTCTTTTGTATACACTTTGATGTTGAACTTTTGTGTAGGTGTTACGTGAAGAAGAGTGCTATATCTGTGAGCGCATTTTTGCGCAACGTACGCCATACGCAATCTTTGTGGCATACTTTAAATTGTGTGAATTCGAGGTTCGTAATATCATGTGGATTGCCGAGTGCATTGTACAACAGCAAAGATCAAGAATAGAGGAAGGTGTAGTCTATTATAAAACATGAATGAAATATGAACACATGGACACTGGTGAACACTGGTGAATACTTATTGTTCTTAGGGATTCAAAACGGTCTTTAACTGGGCGATATGAGATAGTTATGACTTTATTTTTGTACCATCTAATCGTTTCTTCTATGTTTTCTCCATCTACACTTTGAGTGTCCGCTGGTTTTGCTTACGGTTTTTAGCGGCATGTGTAGTATCAAGGCCTGAATGGGTATACCGCAAGTGGCGCATTCCTTTGACATGGCGAGAGAGGCCCGGCTTGCTGTCATCTTCATACTTACCAGTACGGTGCCTATTTCGACCGGGATCCTCCTCCTCTGTAACAAACAAGATGCCAGCATCAGAGCGGACTCCAAAAGCTCTTTCATTTACGTCGAGAAGCGTTGCTAAGCTTTCAGAAAAAGTAATCGCGGAATGTTGAAGAGAGGTCGGTTGATATACTTGTGTGGCGAAGCTTGATGTTGGACCATCACAACAGCCAACCAATCCGCCGGCCAACAGCACGTTCACAGTTGCCTGAACAGTGGACATATCTGTATCAAACATTTCACTCAAAGTTTTTGTACACACGGATTGGTAGTGTGCTGAACGCTGTGAGACGTATGTTCTCAAGGCTTCCAGTTTCAATTCATCGATAATTCGATGAACAGTGGCTGAACGTGCAGTTTCCGATCCAGGAAGTAGAGACCAGCAACTCATATTTGTTATGAAACTTGAAGCATTCGACCAATTTCCGTCCATCAGCTGTCTTGCTGCACAAAGAACTGTGTCTCTGACACCTTCTGGGGGACCGTTGAAAGTCTGCTTCTCAAATCCCTCTAACACCCGAATCAATCCACGATTGATATTGCGAGATGGGCGTACGGCATTTGTACATACATGTGTATCAGTGAGCATGCCTGACACCAAGTAAATGGCTTCAAGGAGCTCAATGCTTATGTGTGTGTGAAATGGTACCTGCCTACGTCTCTCCAATTTTTCTTGATCATAGTTCCTGTCTACAGCATAACGACTAACGGATAATCCTTGTGCTAAAAGTTCACGTGGTCTACCGCTCGTCATTATGTCAGAGAGACATGCTTGAGCATCATTGAATGCGCCACATTCAAAAGCATTCACCGCCATTTGTGCCATACAGCGATTGAACAATACTTGGGTATCAACATCTGCATGGTGTATCACTTCTTGTAAGTGAGACATGAGCAATTGTCCTTTGGCCACCGCATAACTACAGCAAATAGACTTATGAAAAGTGTCGTAGAGGATTGCACGTACTTTTGCTCTTTCATCACCAAACTTGTAGACCCACATGGTATTGCTTTGGATGATATTTTGTAAAGATGACTGCGGGAAAGCAAAGCCTGACGGGAACCAGGCACACGCATCCATATGCAGAAGGTCGTGATTCACTTTCGTGTACTCATCAATGTTGCAGCACTCACGGAGTAAAAGGTCTTTTGAGACAGAATCACATTCCTTCTCAGAAACCTCCGCTAATTTGCTTTCAGCAAAGAGCTTCAACGACATGTAAGTGTCGACCGACTTATAATGAAGGTGACCAAGTAGACGAAGACTCAACTTCGTCCTCTCCACTCTATCCTGTGCGTCCTCCACAGAGTACTGCGCAAGGATCTCATTGAGCAAGATAAGTAGGAAACACTCATCTTGAAGTCGAGACAAATATTCCTTGGTGTGTGGGTCTATGTTCTGTAACGACTTGGTATATTCATCGTCCAATCTTTCAACGAAAGCACAAAGGGATCCAGCGAGTGTGACAGGAGCGCCTGCGAGAAGATCTTCCTTTCCTGGGTGAGTTGCGAGATCATCAGACCTTACCAATGAAATATGCCCGTTTTCTCTAAGAAGTGAAACAAGTCTCAGGAGATTCGTCACACAGCTCTTCCACGTTGGTACTTGCATATGCGTCGACATGCTTCCAACCATATCAAACTGTGCACTGATGATATGCAGTAATATTTCCACTTCTTGTGCTGGACATTTCGCGAGCGATGCCATGTATGATAAATGCTTCACAACAGTTGCACGATCCGTACTTTTCTTTCCTCTCCCAGCAATGATGTCTTTGAGCTTTTCATCAACCATTTCGTACGTTACTTCGCTACTTGGAGCATAGAACAAAAAGTTCTTATCTTTTTTGTCAGACCCCGCTTCAATGTTGGTTGCATCGTTGTGCTCCTCGGAGACGTCTGAGTCGCTTCCCGAAGACTCAGCCATCAAATCGAGATTATTGATCTTTGCATATTTGCTGATGCGCTGCCGCAGCGCAGATAGTGCCTTGGACGACGTCGTTGAGAGGGTCTTTCGCTGTTCCTTGTCTGAATAAGCGCTTTCAACTGCAGAGGCGATACTGCGCAGCGCTCGTTTGAGGAACCGTGGAACATGCGTAGGGGATGGAAACTGCTTGTCAACATGACGCGTCAGTTTCTCAAATGTTGTTAATAGAGCACTCCAATCAGCAGCGTCGACGTGTTCCTGCACTTGAGAAATAGTTGCTTTTAACTCAGCCTGTCTCCTCTCCTGTGGTGGACTACTATTAATATCAAGTCTCTAGAGTTCGTGGAGGAACTTTACCTTAGCGCTCTGAATGATTCGCCTATCATCTTCAGAGCTATCAGAGCTATCATCTTGCAAATACCTGAACGCATTCCATCAGATTTGTGTAATTTGTAAACGTCGATTGAGATCTTACTTGGAAGCTCCGCGGAAGCTGTCACCGGAGCCTGAAGACGAGGAAGTAGAGGAGGACGCATCAGAAAAGCTATCGTCTGAGTAGTCTTCGGAGTCGGAGCTACTCGAGTCAGAATTGGCACCCCAGAATTTGCTTGCCTTTTTTGCGCATTACGCACAGAAGTGTCAGTCGAATATAAGTCGCAACGCGTCGCGTCGAAAACGACTCGCGAGAGGGTTACGTGAAAGTGAGAAGTGGCTTTACCGGTGGCTTGAGCGCCATCTGTCTTTCGAGTCTCCGTAAACGTACCATACGTCGAAAATTAAACTATTCTTTACGATATGAAGCGCGCACTCCGCGTGCGCTGCTCTCGCGTCTGACGTTCGCGCGCGCGGGAGGTACCACTTGCTGAACTTGTGCCAGCGCTCGGACTGTTGCCGCAGTCAGCCCCGGTTCTAACATGTATATATACATATATATTTTGGTGCGATTATATGAGACGGGTTGCTTTTTTCGCAGTCTATTTCAACACAAACGGGTGAGAGTTGCATACATTTCTTCTCACGAAACCCTATTTTGACCCTGCCCTGTCATCGGTAATAATAGCTCAGATGCTAAAGATATATGGATGTGGATTGCTGGATGTGGAAAAACGTTGGCGGGTTGGCGGCAAGCTTTTTCTGCGGTGACGTAGCGTTGCGTTGCGGCTCAAGGTAGCCACTATCCGCGTTGCCGACGTCCGACGTCCGACGTCCAAGCTTAGTAAGCGGTGCTCCTATTATTACAATGATATCTTCCTCAATGCTGACTTTCACATCATCGCCGTGCGGTGCTCGCCTCGCGTCTACCGAGTTAACGTTTGGCAAGTCCGCGACCCTGGGTTCACCAGCCGTGCTGGCGACGCGTGCTCCACTACCCGCAAGGCGTGTCGATGTTCAGTTCGTGGCCGGTAAGATGAAGACAAGAAAAGCCGCGGCAAAACGGTACAAGGTTACAGCGAGTGGCAAGGTACGCTGAAGCGAACATTGCCGAGCGTTTCGTCGGGGGTCGCCACCCTCTTTTCTGCAACCCTTGAGGAACTGTCTGACTGACCCTGTTGCTTGTAATCGTGTAGGTGATTCATCGGAGACCTGGTAAGGCACACTTAAATGGGCCCAAGTCTACCGAGCGTAAGTCTCGACTCAGCGCTGAAGTTAGTGTCGGGTCTTCGCAGCTGCCACTTGTGCGCTCGTGCCTGCCATATGCGAAAATGTAGGTGAGTACGTGTTGCTTACCATATCTTCTCAGTAGACTTGTTAATGAACAATTCATCCATAGAATTAATGAACAATTGTGCTCTAGTCTCAAAGTTTGACTAGCAAACTGAGGGATCAAGATCGACATACTGAGAATTCGGTGAACTTTGGCCCAAAGTCTTTGGGGATGAAGTCAGTGTGAAAGTGAGTTGTGTCTAACACCACTTTGTGTCTGCTTTTCTACCTGACTGAATACATCGATATCGATATTCGTTGAAAATGTCCATATCCACGCTCCTCTCGCCGCTCGGGCTCTCCTAAGGTGGTAATGTGCGGTATTCAAGTCACGTTCAAGCCCGCGTCTGACTGTGTCAAACGTTTTCCTCGGCAGCTGACGGACCCGAGTACGCGCGAAATCAGTAAACTGACAACGGTGCAACACTGCGACTGTTTCCGAGGATCCTTATCGTTGTCCAGACGTGGTCCGGATCGTTGTGGGACAGCCGTGCGAACGCTAGCTTTTGGGAGTTTAACCATTCAGAATTCTCAACTGCAACTTAGAGGTGCTGCCAGGCCTGACTGGAGCATACCAGTTAGTGATCTCGTAGATGGAGATTTACTGGCATACAATGGCGAAATATACAGTTTCACGGAAACGATGATTGTGGGTAGTGATACCCTATGGCTTTGGAATCAGCTGCGACGGACAAAAGGCATGTCAACAGCGATATGCAAGACACTTTCCTTGCTACGTGGCCCGTGGTGTGCAGTTTATTGGCATCACGAAACACAGACTCTTTGGATAGGTAAAGATATTTTTGGGCGACGAAGTTTATTACTACACCCTCCTGATGCAACTTCTGGTTCGTTCTGCATCTCCTCAGTGATACCAGGGCGTAAACACAGATGTCTAAGCTGGCTTGAAATTCCTCCGGGTATCCATAGCATAACATGGGATGTAGATAGAAACGCGCAAGTCAATACGTTATTCTCTCATCATACATGGAGAGATACTGTACCACTCAAAATCTTCCATTTTCGACGACGTAAAATGACCTCCAATTGCAAATGTTTAGGAAAGTTGGAAACAACTCTTGTTACTTCCTCCAAAATACACCGAGTTTGGGGTTGCCTAGACTATTCCATACGCGTGCGAACGATTCGACCGACGCAATTGGAATGTAACGCAAAGAGTTCAACTCATAACACTTTCGGAATACTGTTCTCTGGTGGCCTAGATAGTGTACTCCTCTGTGCTTTATTGCACCGTCATATTCCCTCAGATGAGGCCGTAGATCTATACAATGTATGCTTTGATGGGGGTAAATCTCGAGACAGACTGTCTGCCTTGTCAGCAGTAAATGAACTTTCAAGTGTTGCTCCAGGTCGCGATTGGCGTTTAGTCGAAATAAACATTGACAAGCACGAGGTCAAAGCTATGGAGCAATATATACAAACACTTATTCATCCAAATTGTTCACTTATGGACTTCAATATTGGTGCAGCGCTCTGGTTTGCCGCGCGAGGTGTCGGAAAGATAAATACTAGAGGTGACAACATGAACACCACATATCACTCAAGAAGTCGCGTCATATTTTCTGGCCAGGGTGCAGATGAGCTTTTTGGGGGTTATTCACGTCATCGCTCGGCACTATGCTCGCTCGGTGTTGAAGCGCTTGCAAGAGCCTTGCGAGTTGATTTGCTCAGACTTTGGCATCGTAATCTTGGTCGCGATGATCGTATTTGCTCTGATCATGGCAGAGAGTTTCGATATCCATATCTTGACGAAGCTTTGGTTTGTGAAGTACTGGACGTACCCGCTTCCAGTATGTTTGAGGTAGCAAAGATTTGTGGGGATAAAAGCTACCTCAGAAAGCTAGCCCGTCATCTCGGTTTGCAGTACACCGCAAAAAAACGGAAAATAGCGATACAGTTTGGTAGCAACATGGCAGCACAACATCCATGAACGCACATGTTGCGTTTTGACATAAGTGTGGTATACCTGAAAGAGTGAGTCACCAAGATTTGGCGCACATGGTCCTCGACGCGTCCTTTCCACTTTGAAGTGGGGAAGCGTTGAGTATGATTGTCTCGTAACTTACTGCTACGGATTTGGCCCTCGTGTCGAGTTCTTCGTTTTCATCCATCGCACCACTACGTTCTGTGGGACGAGCAGTGTGCACACTGTTGTTTCGCTTCTGGACAGTTTGTAGTGAACGTCCAAAAACTTTCATCGACATTATTTGAAAAGTTGACGCGCCTTGTGATTTCTAGCGCTCTCGTTTGGTACTTAAACGTCGTTGACGAGCACGAGCAAGCGGCGTCGCCGCGGCATCTGCGGTTCCTCTTGCCCTGTTTTTTGGTGGTCAGAAACGCGCTGCTCCAATTTTCCGCGACCACATACGACAATTTGTATTGGAGTATCGACCGAAGAAGGAAGGAAACTTTGATGAACGGTGTATTTTTATTTACTTCGAGATTCAGACCTTATAGTATGATTCCTATGTATCATATTATAAAAAGGAAGAACCATGTAGACAATAGGTGGTAGGTAACATTGTTCATGGGCTCTCAAACTACATTTTCACGTCATTTTCATAACTTTTCGTAACTTTTACGAAAAAATGGTACCGGTACTGTTACCCCCATTTTTTTCATAACTTGGGTCTAAAAGTTATGAACGGGCTGGGCTGACTGTTAGTCGCCCTTGTTACACATAGATACTATCGACATTTGTGGATGGATGTAGTGACCAAATTCTGGTCAAAAGTTATGTTTAAATACGCAATCCATGTCGCTTTTCTTCATCGTCGTCGAACACGTCGAACACACAGGTCGACGGCTGCTTCGACACCACGGCGCACGTCTCACAGCTGCTTCGGCAGCTTCAGATATCAAGCCCTGACGAGTTGAGATCGGTGCAGAGTAATGTCGTCCGCGCATACGTACCTTGAAGTATCCGGGCTTACAAAAGAAGTAAGCCTAGCCATACTTCTTTCAGTTTTCTCTTCTTTCGGTGCAGTAGCCAAGGTCAACTTGACTGAGGCGGGTGGTTCGTGCACTCGTGCGATCGTAAAGTTTCAGAGAAGGTAAAGATATAAAATTTCTGTCACTACCGATACATATATCCAATGGTCTCATAGGGAAGATGCCATGGAAGCGGTCCAGAATCTCGATAACTCAACTCTGGGTGGCCTCAGCATATCTGTTAAACTGATAGAGTATTCTGCGCTATAAGGAGTGGATCCTCACATTCCTATGTAATTTTAAAGGTGTACTGACCTGATTTCGTGACGTATCGGACCCAGGGCAGTGATGCATAACCACTTTTCTCGAAAACTTTCAAATATCGAACTTGCAAGCCACTTGGAGTCAAGTGCGGTATGTCAAAATGGACGTGAATGTATGCACCTCGTGACGAGGCATCGTCGATGTTGACTTTAACAGAAGGAACGGAAAGTAAAATCTGCAAATCTACTTCCCTTTTACCTGAAATATTCTTCAGTGTCCACGAAATGCACGACTCTTCTGGGCAGTAAGTCACTTGGCCAACTTTGCATTGCACCTCGGGGTTCGTGGCGTCAGACTCAACTGGTATGATCACTTTGATCTCTTGTGCCGAAAAACGTTCCTTGAACAAAGTTGATAGTTTGATTTTGTATTGGAGGCGGGTGCTACCCAAGCTTTTCCTGGTTGAATCGATCCAAATGAGTGGCGCAATGCCAGAGGATAACCGGTATGACGCAAGTTCAAAGTGGCCATCAGGGGGTATGAACGTGATCGATCTGTCTTCATTTGTTGCCGCTAAGTTGACACAATGATGGAATTTTACATCATCTATGCGCGACGTACTTTCCTCTCCAATTGACTTCAGGTGACGCGAGGCGAATGCTTCATTGAGTCCCAGCTTGCACTCAGGCATGCCACTCAGTTGAGCATTCATCTGTACACTTCCGTGCAGAGCAGACTGCGCAACTTCGCCAAAACCATTTACGTTGATTGTGCAGCGCTCGACAACGTCTAAGAAAACTTCGTTCTTCGCATAGACAATGCCCCCGGTTCTCCACGAAATGGCGCTCGTTACAGCACCTGGAGGTTTCGTGGGGTCCAAACGGTGGGCTCCTAAAGTTATGAACTTTTTCAAAATTGCTCCTTCCGTAAACTGAGGATAGCCATTGTCCATAACTTCATCTAGTAGTTCATAAATGAGAACGAAATTGTCACGGATAGACTCTTCTGTGAGTTGTCCAAAGTATTCTTTCAGCAAGCTAACCACGCTATCAATGAACTTAAAGACTAGCGCTGGATTAGTACCTTTCTGTGCCACACATAGAAAAATCAGATCACTATGTAACAGATGAAAATAGTCGAAGTGAAAGACTGTAAGAATGGGCGGTAGACGATCGTGATCTGCCTTGAACGCAAGAGTGAAGTTGTTGACGTAGTCGACAGGAACTCCAGCCTTCCAGGTCCTTCCGAGAAGGGGAGTGGCTGCTGAAGTGAGGATGTGTAGCGCATGACAAGAGAGAGCCATTATACTGGAAAACTCAAGCTATGAGTGGCCGTTTGGTTACTTCCTGCTGGCGCACGCTTTCGCTTCAGCTCATAGTTTTGTGACAAGTTAAGTCAAGTTTTGCACAAGGCTGAGCGACACTCGACCAGTTGCCCTGGACAACGGTAAAACGTCCGGTGAATATATTAAATGCGTCTTAGGCAGCCTCGCGCGCAAGCCAAGGATACCCAGAAGTGTCGCTACTGTAGAGACGTTGGAACGCGACGCCGTCGACGTTCTACTGGCCCCCATAGAATCTATGACATAGAGTCTACTTTGAGTTGATGTTTACATCAGCACATACCAGAATTAGCACTGGACTACTTAAGTACCATATTTAGATAAATACTATCCTCCCTAACAAAAGTAACGTAATGGTCTGTGACTCGTCACTTTTCTCCTCGTGCTTTTTATGACAAAATACATTATTTCATACTCATGTGGAGCATCACCGTAGTGTAAAAATCGAAAAAACGTGCATTTGAGACTTTTTCAATTTTTTTATCGCGGCAGAGAGTGGGGGCAGAGAGCATGGGGGCACTCCTTGAGGTCTTCGAGCGAAGCACCGCATTCACGCGATCCTCTATTCTTACAAAATCTATACACGGTCATTGTGCATACCTTTTTTCCTGTTTTCTCGTTGAAACGTTCCTTGATTTCTTCCCATGTGTACTCTCCATCGAGCTCCTCAGACAACTCTGCAAGCACCGTCACGTCGGCGTCTGTCAACACGCTTGGTCTACCTGATCTCGGGAGTGCAGCCGCGCTTCCCGTCTCTCGCTGTCTGTTTATAATGTCGTAAAGAGCTTTAGGACTGATTTTCCAAGCTCTCGCCATTTCTTTCATGCTCGGCGTGCCAGTATGCCGCGCGAAACGAGCTGCCGTCGCGAGCTGTGTCCTCTCTCCATCCGTGAGTCGTCGTCTTCCGCGCTCGACCGTGGCGAGCGTAGGCCTACACGGACTCGGCAACGCGTGGGAACTCATCACAATACGTGTTTTCGACGCCGTCATCAGGCGCGTACTCGTCGGTCGCGTCCTGACGGAGCCGTGGACCTCCTTTTGCGTCCGACGTCTGGCGCGTTTCGAAATCGCTGGCGTCGACACATCCTCGACACCCGGTGCCTCGGTGTCTCAGTTTAGCTTGCGAGGCGGCCGTTTGCGTCGAGACTTCGCACTCGTGTCGCTCATGCCCGGCCGAATCGGTCTGCGCAAAACGCGCGCGACGCTGACGCGCGACGATAGACGTTGTGTGCATTCGTGTTCGATTACCGTTGCCGTGAAGACGTGCGAATAACTTTAATACAGGTGAAAACTTATGAAAATCAGCTCGGACTTTTTCAACTTTTTCACACATTTGCTATCATTTTGATCCATGAGTTAAACTTTCAGCGTTCGATTCCGGCGTATTTCGCGAGAAAAAGAATAGCGCAAATGCGACGATTAGACAGCATTTGGTGAGAGCTTTCGAACGCGGGACTAGGCGTGATCATAGGCCAAACATCGGGCTAGAACAGGGCTCTAGTCAGGTTTTCCATGTTATGGAGGATGGACACTACCCGACTTGAGAGACCCAGCTGCCGTGTGAAGGAAAGCCTCCGTTGCGTGCGTTGCGTGCTGGTCTGTCAAAGAAAACCGCGATAGTTGCATTGTGAACGGCGATATGCCCCTCGCAGTTCATAGTTATTCGAGAATCAATTCAAGGCTGGGTACGTCTGGCGGCTTGAATTGTACTCAAGCGAGGCGTATGCTAGCGAGGAGAGCGAGCGGGCGTGTGTACGCGGCGAACTCAACGGGCGAAGAAGCTACTTTTATCGATACGCTCTCACATAAAATGCGCACTCTGTATGGGAAGAAGAATTGCGAGCGGATCATTGAGAGTGTTAAGCTCAACTTGTCGAATAGGGAGGTGGTCATTCACCATGTTGGCAAAGGTGAACAACGCGCATCCTCTTACATATCAGGTTTATCTGCCATCCCGTACCACGACGTCCATAGTGGCGCATTTCAGTGGCTAGAGGATCTTGAAGCAAATAGTGAAAAAATCAGGGATGAATTACAAGCTGCGTTAACGAATCCGGACACTGATAAGCTCGGTAACTCTATCTGGGTCCCAGCAGCAAGAGACGACGCCGTCGCTTATGGTCCCAACTGGAGAACTTTAGTATTGCAAGATAGATGTACGTGGGAAGATACGAATACACGCCTCTTTCCAGAAACTGTACAAACTTTACAACGCTCGTCTGCGCCATCGGTTGAGGTTTTCTTCGCTCGACAACCGCCACAGACTGGAATCAAACCACATACAGACAACACAAACTTCATCCTCACCGCACACCTCGGGCTCTGTGTGCCTGAAGATGAAGCCTGGATGCAAGTGGGTGAGCATAAGAAGTATTGGAAGAATGGCGAAGGCCTTGTTGCCGACACGAGCTTCATACATAGCACGGCAAATGAAAGCGAGACTGAGGATCGATATGTTCTTATTGTTCGTTTCTGGCACCCTGATTTAACTGCCTCAGAGCGTTGTGCTCTTCAGTTTTTATTTGATGCACTGGATGATCCGAGTGACTATGGAATGAGTGGTGCAGAATCGCGTGCGAAAGCTCGTTTAGGCATTTACAAACGTAAAAATAATAAAAAGAGATCTTCAGGTGGGGGCCTGGGTCTGCTTTCAAAAGGAATGCAGTGACGTGTTCAGGTTGTTTTTTTTGTCAAAATCATTGATCACTATTTATATCTACCTGTCTGCGAAGTACATACGTAGTACAAATGTGTTTCATCTACTCACACTCTATACAGACATAGGGCCACATTAGCTACAAACTTGATCCAGGCAAGAGTATCTGGGTTGCCGAGCCTGTGCGCAGGCATCGTCAGTTAAGTGCATCACCAAGACCCTCGACGACATCAAGTATGCGCTGACAGCAGCCGTGCGCGACCGACACACGAGACAAAGATAATCGACACGCGTGTATCTAGATAATTTCATTCACGTTTCTCTCACCAAATTCCACGCTTCCCTTCACTATGGTACCGCGGCAACGAATCGTGGATTAAGTAGATCGACTACTCTTGCGTCACAATATGTGCGAGCACACGTTGTGTCGCCAGTACCAGAGCCATTATTGCGGACATGTAAAACAGAGTCAGATGCGCGAATTCGATAGTTCGGAGTGCATATTGAGAGGATACAACTGTCGAATAGGCATCGCGTTCGACAAAAATTATGGTGCAGTTCTCGCGTGCGCCGCGCCCGAGTGAGCGTCAGACGACGTCGTCAGTGGTGAAGACTTACACGGAATAGTAAAAATGCATCTACTCGCACCTCTTGCACTTACAACGAAGCCATCACCTTTGACATACACTTCTAAATCGTCTAATGCACTGTACCAACGGCGTGTTGCTGGGAAGAGGAGCGCACTAAAGTCGAGCAAACTCTGCGTTAGGGCCATAGACGCCGCACAGCCATTTGATTCAGAAGCTAGGCAAAGCATTAGAGCACGTGAAGCAATTACATTGAAGATCGGCATAGTAGGTTTCGGTAACTTCGGTCAGTTCTTGTCGAAGAGGTTTGTCGCTGACGGGCACACTGTCATAGCAACCTCTCGGACAGACTACTGCAGTACAGCTGTAGAATTGGGTGTACAATTCTTCAAAGACGGCGACGATTTCTGTGAAGAACATCCTGATGTTGTCATATTTTGCACAAGTATCCTATCGCTCGAATCTACTCTAGAGGAGTTTCCGTTCCAGCGCCTACGCCGTGACACACTGGTATGTGACGTCCTCTCTGTCAAGCAATTCCCAAAGCACTTATTTGTGCAACGACTTCCTAAGCATTTCGATATTCTATGCCTACACCCGATGTTCGGGCCAGATAGCGGTAAGGGTTCATGGCAAGATTTACCGCTAGTCTTCGATAAAGTTCGGATCGGAGAAGGAGACAAACGGCAAGAGAGGTGCAACCATTTGCTAAGATTTTTCGAGACGCAGGGATGCAGGATGGTAGAGATGTCTTGCGAAGAGCATGATCGGCAGGCTGCTTCCTCCCAGTTCATAACTCACACCGTTGGTCGGATGCTAGGTACAATGGAACTATCTGAGACAACAATCAGCACGAAAGGTTTTGATTCACTTCTATCCCTCGTAGACAATACCTATCACGATTCCTTCGATCTCTACTATGGCTTATTTCTGTACAACGAGAATGCTTCGACGGAACTCGCTCGGTTAGAGCTCGCGTTTGACCAAGTGAAGAGCCAACTCTTCTGTCGATTACATGAGCTTATTCGTACTGAGCACTTCGGGAAGGATTTGGAGACATGATTGGCGGTCAGCGTGTTTGAATACCTAAATCAACGGCAATTCTCATTCTATATCGTTAATGCGTTCAACAGGCCCTCCAATCCATCAGCCGTGGCCGCAGATATACCCACAGACTGTAATTTGAGATAGAACTCTGATACTGTTGTCACCAAAGACCTCGAAAGTTCTGACGCGTAGGTGGATGCTTCTTCAAGTGCTGAACACAACTTTTCAGGGCACTGCATCCAGTCATTTGCGAACTGGTGGGATACGACGTCAGTTTTATTAAACGCCATCACGACTGGTACCTGCATCTTGTACATCATACTAAGACACTGTAGCACGTTCGACATGAAAACTTGCGCATCACGCACACGCGGAGTATCAACAACAAAAAGAAGTTTTACTTCGAACGAAGAAGCCAAAGACTCGCACATGATGCTCCCAGATGCTGACCATGTGAAGATTTCTAACTGGCCAGGCGTGTCGATTAGTATTTGATCAACATCCTCTGCCCGACGAGCGCAGAGCGAAACTACCTGGTCAAAACGGGTTGCAAATAGGTTGCAAGCCGTTAAGATTGCACCATTTGGCCCAAGATTGTACTTTTTCCGAATTCCATCGTAATCAATTGTGTCGCGAATGTCGATATTGGGTTCATACGGCAGTGCCTTGACAGCAGGGTCGAGGTTAACTACATAAACACTGTCCTTCTTCTGGTCGCAGAGAGACTTGATACTGTGTACCACACTCGACTTACCAGCCCCTGCCATACCCACCACAATGATTACGCTTCTCCTTCCGCTCTTGTTCATTTTAATCGCTACCTTTCATCCTCCAACAGTATCGATTAAGCATATCAGCCGCCGTGTGCTGAAGCGCGCAGCCTTCGCGACTATCGTCAAGTTGGTCAACGGCTGAGCTGTGCTCTGTACCTCTATTTTTCTTTTCGGTGATAAATGCATGACACACTGAAGCCGATGGAGAGATAGCACGAAATACTTTTTTTTTCGGAAATACTTCGAAATTGGCGATAGAGAGAGAAAAAATTCACAAAAAATTTTGTGAATTTTTGTGTCATCGGTGGTCGAAAAAAAGTGATCCACAATCCACCATATTAGAGGACCGCAATACTATCGATAGTACTACGAGTATAGATATCTAAAACGCGTTAAAAACACCAGTGGAGCGGATTTTGTAGCGAAAAAAAAAACCTGGGTTTTTCAGCAACTATTGCAAAGCGAAGAGCGAGGCGCAACGCTCTCATCGAGAACTGCTACGCAAGCTTGTATATCGACGCTTCTATATCACCTTCGAGAGCCTGAAAGCCGTTCGCTTCATGGTGCAAACATTCGAAACGGTTGTCGATGGGAAGGACTACGCCTTTCCGACCGAAGAAAAAAAGATCCTCGCTTTCTGGGAGCAAATCGACGCTTTTCAAGAGCAGCTAAGACGTACGAGTGGGAACGAAAAGTTTGTCTTCTTCGATGGGCCGCCGTTCGCAACTGGGCTTCCACACTATGGGCACATACTGGCCGGAACTATCAAAGATATCGTCACGCGCTATGCATCTGCGACGGGTCGCCACGTGGAGAGACGTTTCGGCTGGGACTGCCACGGTCTACCCGTCGAGCATGAAATCGATAAAGCGTTCTCTATCAAAAGCAAGGAGGACGTTTTAAAGATGGGAATAGATAAGTACAACGAACAATGTCGCAACATTGTTATGCGCTACTCCCAAGAGTGGCGCAAAACAATTACAAGGGTTGGAAGGTGGATTGACTTTGACAATGACTACAAGACAATGGACCTCTCGTTCATGGAAAGTGTTTGGTGGGTTTTCAAGCAACTATACAATAAAGGACTCGTGTATCAGGGCTTTAAAGTCATGCCTTATTCGACGGCATGTAACACACCGCTTTCAAACTTTGAAGCTGGACTTGACTATCGTGACGTCTCAGATCCTGCTGTTCTGGTCAAGTTCAGACTTGCTGAACAGTCTGAAACCTTTTTCATTGCATGGACTACAACACCATGGACTCTTCCAGCGAACTTATCGTTGTGCGTCAACCCTGATATTGAGTACTGCTTCCTGGAAAATCCTGAAGGTCAGACATTCATTATCGCGGACGTCCGCAAGTCATTTCTACCTGGCGTCATGAAGAAAGGTGAAGGGAACATTTTGGCACCTGGATGGAAAGTTTCGAAGGTAGTGAAAGGCGCTGAACTTGAGGGAATCAAGTATAACCCCGTATACTCATGCTACGAAGAAAAATACTGCGGGACAGCATTCAAGGTTACGTGTGATGTGTATGTAACAAGTGACTCAGGCACCGGAGTTGTACATCAAGCTCCAGCTTATGGTGAGGATGATTACCGCGTGTGTATTGCAAATCAAATTCTACCAAAGGACGGACAAATACCAGACCCAGTCAACGCGAATGGCTGCTTCACATGCGATGCACCTGATTTTGTGGAAGGTCTTTATATCAAGGACTCTGATGCGCGAATCATCCAGGACTTGAAAAACAGGAAGTTACTCCTACATAGTTCACGTATCGTTCACTCTTATCCGTTTTGCTGGAGATCAAAAACTCCACTTATATATCGGGCAGTCTCATCTTATTTCATCCATGTAGAGTCTATCAAGTCGCAGCTTTTAAGCAACAACAAGGAGACAAGTTGGGTCCCATCATATGTCAAGGAAAAAAGATTTCATAATTGGATCGAAGGCGCTCGAGATTGGGCGATTTCGCGAAATCGATACTGGGGTACGCCAATACCAATATGGCAATCTCCAGACGGTGAAGAGACAGTGGTAGTTGGGTCTGTACAGGAGCTGAAAACGTTGACAAATACCGACAACATTCTGGACATCCACAGACATAAGATTGACCATCTGACAATTCCTTCCCGCAGAGGTCCTGACTACCATCCACTTAAGCGCGTAGAAGATGTTTTCGACTGTTGGTTTGAGAGCGGAAGTATGCCTTACGCACAGCAGCACTACCCATTCGAAAATGGCAAGGAGTTTGAAGAGAACTTTCCAGCAGACTTTGTCGCAGAGGGACTTGACCAAACCCGAGGATGGTTTTACACGTTGATGGTCTTGTCCACGGCTTTGTTTGATAGACCTGCTTTCAAAAACTTGATCTGCAATGGCCTTGTGTTAGCTGCAGATGGAAAGAAAATGTCCAAGTCTCTGAAAAATTATCCAGATCCGAACGAAGTTATTGATAAGTATGGTGCTGATGCATTAAGACTCTACCTTATCAATAGCCCTGTCGTTCGGGCAGAGCCTCTTCGATTTAAAGAAGATGGGGTTTTCGCAGTGCTGAAAGACGTCTTTCTGCCTTGGTACAATGCTTACCGGTTTCTCATCCAGAATATATCCCGCGTAGAGGCACAGACGAATACACCCTTCATTCCAATCGATGATACAAATGAGCTTTCGAATCCTCTTGATCGCTGGATATTAGGTGCTTCAGGCTCGCTCATTGACTTCATCACAAATGAAATGCAGGGGTATCGCCTGTACACTGTCGTACCACGCCTGATTGAGTTCATTGAGCAACTTACAAACATTTACGTTCGTTATAATAGAATTCGGCTCAAGGGTGACGATCGGGACTCTTTCCTCGCGATGAATACACTTTTCATCGTCCTATTATCGCTGTGTAAGGCGATGGCACCATTTACTCCGTTTTTTGTCGAGTCGATGTACCAAAACTTGAAGAAATGCTTGTCCGGTGCAGAGCAAAGTATTCACTTCTGTGATTTCCCGAATGCTCCCGACATCAAATATGACGTTGAGTTGCAGACTTCAGTTTCTCGAATGCAAAACGCTATTGAAATGGGTAGAGTTATCCGGGAACGTAGAAATAAACCACTCAAACTTCCCTTGGCGCGTGCAATTATTGCTCACACAGACAACACTTTTTTACAGAAAATTTCTTCTGATCTGCGGTCTTATGTTGTTTCAGAACTGAACGTGCGTGACGTTGAAGTCTCAAACGATGTCATGGCCTATGTCACGCAAAAAGCAGCTCCAAACTTTGCTACATTAGGCAAGAGACTTGGAAAGTCTATGAAAACGGTAAAGAACGCAGTAGAGAATATGACGAATGCAGAAATATCTTTGTACAAGAAATGCGGCATGGTCGAACTTGCAGGTTTCACACTTGACAGAGATGATATACTTTTGAAGTATGATTTCAGTGAAAAACTGAGTGAATCACGAGATGCCATCTGCGATGCTGACGGTCTTATCTTGATTCTGGATTTGGAGACCGATCAATCGTTGCTTGATGAGGGTTTGGCGAGAGAAGTGGTAAATCGAGTGCAGAAAATGCGCAAGTCAAGTGGCTTGCAACTACGTGACGCAGTACTAATCTCGTACAGCATCTTGAAACACAATGATTCTGACGCAACATTTATGCTTAACCGTATCTTTGAAGACGGTGAGAAACATTTCAAGGAAGCTCTTGGCACAGTCCCAAAAGATGAGTCAAGTTTTGAGGTTGAAGGAGTAGTCATTGCTGAGGAAGATGTGGTGCTGAGCACTGGTGCTTCCGTATCTTTCAAATTGTTTAGGCCGATGACCACTTCCACTGAAAGTGGTAGACGGAAAGGAATCGACGCATACTTGAAGAATAGAGATCTTGCACTTCTCGAGGCGCAACTACCATCGCTGAAGATCGAGCTTGACGGAGAAGCGATTTTTCCGAGTATTCAGATACTTTAGTCAGATTTTTTTACGTTATAGTTTGCCGAGCTCTAGTCTTCTAGTTTTTATCCAGTTTCCGGCGTATTAATCCTGTAAAGAAATCTAGGCTATTTCCATCAGGACTTAACTCATAGGCTTCACCAAAGGCATCCTCTTAAAGAGAGTTGAGCAAAAACTTCGTGAAGTACTACAATCTCACCCGCATGAAGTAACCCTGTGCTAGTCAACCCTTTAATCGTCATGTCGACAAGACATGAATGACCATCCTTTGATTCGAAAGCCTTCACCCTCTCATTTGTGTGCATCCAGTGAGACGTATACTCCATCTGCAATAGGAATGTAAAGATCGTCTTCATCAAAAACAAACTACCTTACTTTGACACCTGCGAAACCTTCTCTTTGAAACAATATTTTCAAAGAGCTGAATTCATCTATGCCGAACGTTCATGCGACTGAGAATCGTACTCGTCGTTGCCTCACCAAAAAATGTTGCTAGAAGGAGCTCTTTTGATATCTTTGAAAGTTCAGATGTTCGTACTTTTGCGTTGAAAGTATTGGACCTTGTCTTTCTCGGTTTGCGTAAGCAGATCCGCGAGACATATCGAAGGATTCTAAATAGCGTCAAAGAGTGTGCCTATGCGTCTTGTGAGCTAGTTACCTTGTTAAATACATTCAGTCCAATACCAGTAGTGCAGACATATGCTCCATCTGAGAACGTTGAATTGCACAGGACGCCACCTATCTGTTTTATTTTTCGTCAACTTGAGACATGCGAGTACAACATATTCGTCTTAAAAACCTTGCTGTGTCCGTAATACAGATCATTTGGCCATTTTATCTTTAAAGGCTCTAAATCAATTATATCCGCACTCACTTGAAAAATATGCTTCCGTATTGCCTACACTCCATTGTCACCAGTTGATAGTCAAGGTCGCCGTGACGTACCCTGATTAAAGCCAAAGTAGCTAAATACTGTACACATGGTAATGAAGGACCGTCGCTGTCATATGTCAGATAATTGCAGAGCGTAATTTTTCTACTGACTCACTAGAACCTGCTTGTAAACGAAAACATTAGACATCCAGTAGAAGAAACCCAAGTGTTATCTCTAAAGACGGGAAGTGATCCAGAAGTTCCTTTCAAAAATGGATTCTGCAGCTTACCCTCGTCCTCTCCCATTTGACTGCGTCTCTGCCAAGAGGACGGTGCCTTCAGGGAGCACTTTCGCCAATCTAGTTGAGATCAGGCATACAAACAATACAATTTGGTAACAAGCGCACGTCAAGATGAGGTCTTGCGTTGACGTCACATTGGTACTAAGCAGTAGGTTTGAACCATGGTTTCCGAGACGGAGTGTGTCAAAATATAACTCCGTCTTGAAATTTTGTGAGGCCACCGGTCTCCCTGTTAGACTGAACAACTTGCAAGTTACGCCATGGACCATGATGAAATTGATGAGTACCTTAGCACATCGGAGCCAGTTATCATGTCTGCTAGCGACGAATTATCCTGATAGATTGTTAGTTGTGTGCTAAGTCCACCTTGTGAGAGCCACCTTCACATTTTTTGAGTGAACTTCAACTTCGTTGACAAGCCTAGCGGTAAGGTAGATAAACATTTCTACGCTAGTTGAGAGTGAAGTACCTGCTCGAGCTGCAGCGCAGCATTCTGCTTCTAACTGGGTTTGGAAAGCTGAACGACAGTCGAACCTGGCGAACCGCCATGAGAGCGCCACACAGTGACGCAGTGTACACTACCCTTCCTTCACGCAGCTTAGCTAATGGACGCAGCGTAGGGATCTGTGTTTTATCCCAATAATGAGGCATCGATGAGTGACTGAAATGCCACAAGTTGCGAGCGGCGATCGAATATTCACTTCAACGCGCACCAGCAAGGGAGAAGTGGTGGCAAACGAGCAGGTATGCTGTGCAATACAGACAGTAAGCAGTTCCTTGCAGGCGTGCGCGTTTTGCGGCCGTCCATGTGGATGCCAAGTTGAAACACTTAAATCTAATTCAACTGAAGCGATTGGGCAGTTTGATAAGGGTAATGATGACACGGCTCCAAGGCCAAGCAGTCGACCTTCCTTCCTCTCTCTTAGGTGCCCAAGTGGGCCACGCTGTAGAGCAGTGTTTTGCTCCGTTGAATGCCAGACGAGTATAACCAAGCCTGGGCGTCACTTTGGCTGGCATAAATTATTATGCTTAGGTGAGGAATCACCCACTGGCGATGAAGCATTCGAGTTCAGCGCCTACTGTGAACGCACAAGTGAGACTTTTCTACTAGCTGCAACTGTTTTGGCTAAAATGACTCATTCAACCACAAAAGATAGCGTCATGCGTATACTACATACAACTAGCGAGGCCATACCATGGCATATAGTGGCAGCTCGATCTAGGTTGGCTGCTACAGAAGTCGAATATGCTGATTTCAACAAGTTGAGCGCCATACTTCAAGAAGAAATTTCTCAGGCTTGGCACCTTCTTGGCTATTGGTCAAAGTTTGAAGAGTCTCATGCGAAAGAATTGACAAATTACATAACATTTGATATTTTTGAAAACATCGCAGCCATTGTCGAAGTTCGTTTTAAACCTGTTACGCTGGATACCATCAGAGGTGTGAAAATGACAGGATTTCAGAACTCCCGCACGGCAGAGAGATACTGCGAAGGTGCAGTAGACGATCCTATATCCACTTGTTTTGATAATCACAGCGCTCAATGTAAATTGGAGCACAGTAATGATGAATTACATACTGAGAATGCGTTCATCTCTTTGGTTGCATCACCAACAATGTTGCAACTTGAACACAGTTGTACACCCAATGTTCAAATGGAAATAGCAAGTGATGATCACAACAGAATCGAGCTTGTGGCGCTGCATGAAATGGCAGTGGGAGAGAATGTACTGATTTCTTATGTCAGTTCATCAGCACCTGTCGAACGTCGTCAAAGAGTGCTCCTTGGTCATTTTGGTATCATCTGCCACTGTCCTAGATGCTGCTGGGAAATGAAAACGAATTACGAGAACGTAGATCACGAGCAATATTATCGATTGTCGCTACAATATTTAGAAGAGGGTAGATACGAGCAGTCTGCGTCGTTGCTGAGATACCTGCTGACGCGAAACAGTTCAGCGGATGCTCTTCACCTGCTCGGCCAATGTTTTATCAGTCAGGGGAAATGGCGCCTCGCACATAGAATTTGGTACTACGCCTATGAATTATATCCGGAAAATCGCTCGTTGCGCATGCAGATCGCGAAAGACAGATTATACTTTCAAGAAGGTAGAATGGGGCTCGGTTTGCCTTTCAATCATATGCGCTCCCTAACTGAAATCGCCCAGGATGTATGGACAAGTTCATCTGCAATCTTGGACGAAGAACGGTGTAACACTTGGATCACGTTGGCAGAATCTTCTGCTGCTAGGTGTGGTGGATGGGCAACCTCTCGGCATTACAATGTCCCAACTACCGACATCGCCATACATACAATCCCTGCGATTCTTCGCGAGTGGAATCAGTTGGTGCATCAACAGCTTTATCCGCTTATGTCACAGTTACTACCTGGTTTAAATAGGGGCGATATTTTTGTCCACGATGCATTCATTGTGAAGTATGACGCTGCTGGTGGGCAGACGTTCCTACCACCACATGTTGATGAGGGACACTGGTCACTCACCATCTCGTTGAACAGCACTGTAGATTATGAAGGTGGTGGGACCATTTTTCACCCATCTGGGCTTCTTGTGCAACCTGAAATCGGTAACTGCGTTGCCTTTCGGAGTACTCTGAAGCATTCCGGAGCGTATATTTCACGTGGCGTTCGTTACATCGTAGCTGCGTTTCTTTTCATAGACAATTGAGTACAAATGTTCACTCGTTGCGTCTTGGCGCTGGCTGGTACAGGTCTACAGAGTCAACAGTTTTCTGTTGATGATCTAAAAGAATAGTGACAAGCACGAAGAAAGTGACGAGATTTGACGACACCCATCCCGGGAATAGCTCTGAGCCTCTGTTCTGACGCGCATAGTGCGCGAGCAAGCGAGGAAAAAGTCTGCTGCAGCGACAGAGCTTCATTTTTTGACACTGCTTTTATGCTACTAAGCACGCTAGAGACTCGCGAAGAATGAGTGAGATCGACTCGCGCTAATGACCGCTTATGTGTCGAATTCACCAGTGCTTCCACGTAAAGAGCTACTTCTAGTACTGTAAAAGCTACGACTAGAGTAAAGCCCGACACACTGCAGCTTCTGTTCAGCGAAGCTAGATTTTCCGTAGCCGTCGAGTCGTCGACATAAACAACTAATATTCTCGAGACGAAGCCACGTCCAACTCGGACGCACCTCCGCTGAAGATCATCCGGCGCCAAGATGTACCAAGTCAGTCGAGTGTAAAGTATACAGGTGCGTTCTGGCGTGAGGAAAAAGTCTACGTCAGAACAGTCACTAGGGACACAGGGTATTTTGAAGCAGTTTCGGACGGCTTCGTCCGAAAACCCTTCGCATATATGTAAAGTGGACATCGGCGCCAGTCGGTCAACTATGGTCCCCGATTTCCTCAAGTCTCGCCGAGTGAGTTGATAGCAGTATTTTACCCATGGCTTTCTGGAAAACGGATTTTATTTCGTCCTTGTGCGAAGGACCTTCGCCGAAGGTCGAGAACTCAGAGAGGCGGTGAGAAATGAAATTTTGAGGAATTTTTTACATAAAATGTAGATGCGTGACAATGGCGTTTTATGACATTTGCAGGCCCGCAGCGGAGCAAAGTTATCGTCAAATTTAAGGTTTGACGAGTCATTACTCGAAATTTGAGACCGGGGTCGGGTTTAGTGTCTCTCCATCGCCTTATAACTTGCAATTCGAAAATCGACGAGCTAATTTTCAGGGGGTAAGTTAGACGGAAAGTTATCCTTTTTTCTGGTCAGTTTTTAGGGGCTTAGGCCGATGGAGCACGAAATACTCTTTTTTTTCGGAAATACTTCGAAACTTTCTGATAAATCTAGTTAGTTGTCTACGGTGCTCCTAGTTGGACTTAGTCGACCTAATTTGGTAGTGTAATTCGGCATTTGTGAAAATTTGTTAGGCGCGTGGTATTCTGTCTGCACTGAAATTCGTACGAAGGCGAAGGAAAGCTGTGTTCTACCGGTCGACGGCGTTGAGGACGCAGATACTCCCGTCGTACGTGGAGAGAGCGTCGGTAGGGTGTCGCCCACACCGAATATTTCTCTTAAAAACACGAAAAGAGTGACAGGTTGCAAAGTTTAAAAAGTCGCATACACTACATCACAAGACTCCCGAGTGTCATGGAACACTTGGGGGGAGGGCACTCAACCGGGGCAACTGTAGTTCGTGAACAAGAAAGATTTCTTCCAGTTGCAAACATTAGCCGCATCATGAAAAAAGCACTCCCTTCGAATGCAAAAATCGCGAAGGATGCGAAAGAAACTGTACAAGAGTGCGTGTCTGAGTTCATCAGTTTCGTGACGAGTGAGTAAGTAATTCAGCGACGTGTTTCAAACAGTGCTAAAGCTCTTTTCAGGGCTAGTGACAAATGTCAAAAGCAAAAGCGAAAAACGATCAACGGTGACGATCTGCTATGGGCAATGAGTACACTTGGATTTGAGAATTATGTGGAGCCATTAAAGCTGTATTTACGCCGCTTTCGTGAGGTACGTCTTTGCTGTCACGCGTTGCTCGACGTTTTCTCACACGCTGTACCTAGTACGAGGGCGAGAAATCAGCGCTCAACCACTGAATCACTTGCTGACTTACTGTTCCACATATTTTACGTGTACATGTCTAACTTGTATCTTATCCTTAAATCCCCGAGCTCTTCGTGGACAACTTGCGAAGATCCCAGTGTATCAGCTCTCGTTGTTGCGTAAGCCACAGCGAAGCCAGGCTGTGTGTTAGTGTGAACGTCAACCTTCGCCACCAGCTTCTCCTTCCAATCGACAAGACCAGTGAATATGTGTCGACGCCACCCACCCTGTGCGCCTGATGGCTGGTAAAGAGAAAGCCTCGAGATGTATGAAAAGTCACGCAGAGCATCCAGAGACAGACTTTCACCGTACACGCAACGTGATGTCGTCTCTGTCCATGGCCGCAAAACTCGCCAAAGCTGTAGGACGAACAATAGCTTAGTCGCGGAACACTATGAAGGTAGCATCTCGATAGGATTAGACAGCTTTGTCGCGGTCACTAAGTCTGCTGGAAGGACAGCAACATCTTCTAAGACGTAAGCATCTTCGTAGCCCACATCTTCAGGCTCATTCGACACAGGGTCGATCTCCTTCGCTGTAAACTGGAGAGAGCAAGCAAATTTAGAATTTACCACCTGGCGCTAAACGACGTTGAAAATGCCATCAATAGAAAACTAACCAATATTACCCACCTGCGTTCGTTTGAAGCAAACGTATGTGAAATCTGGGACATTCACTAGTAGTCTAGGTAGAACATGAGTGTGTTCAACAACAAGACTGCCATCATCCTCTCCAAGAACTTCCATATTTACGGAGACATTTTCTAGAACTTGATCCTCGATTGTATTGGTGCAGAGAAATTGGAATACAACATGGCTCCTGAAAACATGCTTGATACACGACACCTGAGTAGGGGATGTTTTAGTCTGTTCCCATTTCTTCTGTGAACACATACCTTGTATTCCGTTTCACTCTCTGTGAGAGGTATTAACGGTGAAGTCTGCGGTATTGTTAGAAAGACGTTCAGTCCGGATCTTCGATTGAACTACCGTGACCTCTCCGCCGAGACTCGCAAACTCTGGGATTGAGAATAACGCAGACATATAGCTGCTGGTACTTCCTTTCTGTTCATCAAGCAAAACCTTCTCATGTTGGATGATATTAACTTCTCCGAGAGAAGAGAACGTAAGGTTCTTAAGGTTGAATGCATCTACTGTGTCAGAATCTAAGTAGATGGAGAGGGCCTGCTCAACCTGCACTGAAGCAATCTCTTTCGTGGTCACAAACCCATCAACATCCAGCCAGTGTCGACATAACGTCGCCCTATCGCGTACTTCATCATCGGCATCATGCATACATCTCAGTAGTAGCGTCGCAAGCTGCCTACGTAGAGCTGGACAGTGAATGCCGAAGCGAGTTAATGCGGAAACTGCTGCAGCACGAATCGCAGCGTTTTCAAGAAACAGCCTGTTATAGATGTATCGAATGTACTTGCTGGGATCATTAGTTAAAGGACCATCTTCTCCAAGTACGTGTAGAATATCAATAGACAAATGCGTGTATTCGCAGTCTTCAATAAACTCACTAAGATGAAGTAATCCAAGATCTTTGACTGATTCACTCAGGCGGATAATATGAATCATACAGTCGACAATCGCCTGTTTGTATTCAAAACCACCCTCATCACGAAGAATCGTCGACAAAAAGGATATGAAAGCTCTGTGCTTCGACGGGTATCTTGTGCATAAAGAACGAATCGCATCGATGACTGTGACTCTGTGCTCATCCTGCTCAAAAATACTGATGTAAGTAGATGTGAGCACTTCATCTTATGGACTCACCTGTAGTGCACTGAAAAGCGTCAAAATATGTTGCATCAGCCTTTCTATTGACGCCTCACTACCAGTACGAAGTAGAGTGGTGATTGCAGCCGTGGAAATCGCTCGATTTGGATCCGATATTAAGCTTTCTAGCTCCGTATTGCAGTAGGATACCGCTCCTGGATCTCTGATTGCTATCAAGTTGAGGGCCCTGATCGCACCAAAGCGCATGATGCTCTTCGGTGAAGAGAGCAATAGCTGCAGGACTGTCATACAAGATTGTAAGAGCTTTGCTTCTGTCTTTTCTAAGCGAGCGATAGTCCTATCAAACGAAACTTGAAAAAAGCGAGGGAACGAGAACTATCAACTCTTACTTGGCAGCCTCGAGGACAACAGTCTCGGACTTGTTTCGGAGGCACGTTTCAAGAAACCCCTGGAATACCATAGAATCAGCTGAATCATCAGTTTCCATACTCTTCAATTGAACAGTTAAACAAGTGTCGGACTAGATTCATGCTTGCCAACTTACTTCAGAAATGTATCGTATAATGGCGCAAGTTGCGAGTGGTGATCGAATATTACTACGAATACACTGTAGCACGAACTTATTCACCGCAAGTCGATCGCTTTTTCTTATTTGATACAGCAAAGAAATAGCGTGAAACTGCACTAATGCGTTATCTGAACTTGCGGCTTCCTGAATCTCACTGCTCCACCGTCGCACAATTTCAGGATTTACCTAGTTCGCAAGATAAGTTACTGAGAAGCAATATTCAAGTTGGATGACTTACTTTCATCAATCGAAGTCCAGAAACGAGCGCAGCCGACGAGACTGCAGGGCATTTATCGACAACAGCTTGCTTGAGAAATCTCTCTATCTGTCCCAGCAAACTTGCATCAGTTATGCTACAGAGAACGCGTATGGAGTTTGAGCGGTAAAGATCAACGTTGCTGTTCATGTCTTTCATGAGGGAAGACGTGACGATAATAACCTACTCGCAAATGTTATACCAACACCACACATTCGAGTCAGAAGCGCACCTCATCAGCGCTGGGGCATATTTCTTTGATGATCAGATAGAGCAAACGGCGTAAACTACCGTCTGTTGCGTGGAATAGTTTGGTAACTGAAAAGAAAACCTCTGTTGCCTCCGTCTAATTCAAGATGAAACAGATTTGCAGTAATGATTTAGTGCCAAATTTACCTTCGTGAAGGATTCTCCTTGGTTATAGAGAAACAGTAGCTTTGTAATCACCTAACAAAAATGGGTTGAGTCAAGAAAAGAAGTGTACTTCAGGACGTACCTGCTGGCACTTCCGCGCTGAGAGCTGCGTATCGTTGAAGCAGCGTGCTTCTTGGAGAACTGCACCTTTCTCAATAGCCCAAAAGGGCGATTGTTCATCTATGCGAGAGTTAGCCCGCCCTTCCAGTGCTCTTGGTAGATCACAACTACCTTGATAGATCTCCTCGTCGCGTTTTTTTACGCTTTGCGCTTCGCGCACCGGTGCTTCCATTTGGTTGATACGGTGGAGTCTCTTCAACGAATAAAATCACGCAGTAGTGTTGATGCTACTCCCGCGTCGCGTCGCTTGCGAGTAAGTGGCCGCCTAACGAAGTACAACAGGTAGTCTACCAGCGGACTCGCCGTGACTAAGTTGCTCAAGTTCACGTTACTTGACGAACTCACACGCCTACGCTCAACATTTTTGCGCGATCGCTCGTTCATTATGATAACAGTACGAGTACGAGTACGAGTACGAGTCGGACTAATTTCAACTCGGAGTGTACCACTTTGCCCAGAAACGTATTTAAGCTAGATACTCACGATATCATAAATATGGTACGTTCGAGATAAATCGCTACTTCGCTGTGACTGCGCTACTGGTTCACGTGATTTTCAACGCGCTGGTTGGTATTCGCGACGATAGGCGCGCGTGTCGACGCAATACTATCACATCTGCCTCGTGAACGTCTGCTTCGTCTGTCTTGCGAAGATGACTGGTACACCCGTTGGGCTTCTTGCGACGAATCAAAGTGTGGAGCAAGTATACGCCATCGAGCTACAGGTGCGACACTTGAATCAGCAACTGACCAGCCTGAACCAGACCAGGGATACCTAAGAACTCAGAGTATGGATGGCGAGATACCCGCTCAAGTGATGGATGAAGTATGTGTTCTTTTACGTTCTAATCTATGCACGCTGACTGTCCGAAGGGGAAGGGGTTGAAGATTGTTGTATCACAACACAATATAGAAGGTAACAACTGCACCACCTAGTTGTAGCGTGACTGACTTTTGAAGGTGTTGAACGACCGCTTACAAAGCCTATGCTCATTTTGAAAAGGCACACGATTCGATCGTGGTATGAAGTTGTGGGACTTGTTACAAAGAAGTGTGTTTTCAGTGAACGGCCTCAGATATCGAGCGATATCACTGGTCACTAGGACTCGTTGAGAAATAATTACATTTGAGTCGCTTCATACGCTTTTATAGCAGCCACAAGTACGTCAGTTTGTTCAGGCTTACCGACCGAGATCCTGATACAGCTCGCGAGCTGTTCAGGACTCGAATAATATCGGACCATCACACCTTGTGAAGCAAGGAACTCTTTCAAGCCCATGGCGTCTCCAGCAACCCTTTAACAGTTTGAGTATCAGCAGGACAAATGAAGGAAATGAGCGCACCTCGTAAGGATGAAATTGGAGTGTGACGGAAACGGTGTGAGAAAGCTGAATTGTTGTAGTTCATTGAACAACCTCTTGCGCTCTGTAATTATCAAGTCCTTAACTCGCTACAAAGTGCATTAACGGCACGAACTCTGCTCAACGTAATTCCATACCTTCAAATAATCAGGATTATCCAATGCAGCACACGCAGCGACTTCGGCGGCAACAGAGACATTGTAGGGTTGCTTCACGCGCCATAGATAGCTGACAAGCCAACTGGGGAAAGCGCCATAACCAACACGAAGACCTGTGGAAAACCGTGAAAGGTTTACTTCAAGCATGCACGAAAGCCGTACCAGCGAGAGCTGCGCGTTTACTAAAGGTTCTAAGTACTATGAGATTCTCATGATTAACGACGTCTGCGATCTTGCTTCCTGATGTGTCGCAGAACTCTACGTAGGCTTCATCCACAACGACAAGCACTTGCAGCTGTAAAAGGTCATCTATCTCATCTGTTGTTATGACTGATCCATCTGGATTGTTTGGAGATGTCAAAAACAACACTTTCGGCTTGTGTTTTTCAACTGCTGACTTAATACCAGGTATATCAAGTCCGAAACTCGGGGCTTCCATCCGAGGAACATCAACCACTTTTCCAGCTGCCATGGCTTCAGGCCAAAGAACGATTCAAGAAAGAGAAACGTACCGTTGATGCTACAATCGAACGCATACATACCAAACGTGGGCGGTGTATTGATTATAACATCATCTGGTTCCAAGACGACGCGTAATAATAGATCAATGAGCTATTCAGAAAATTAAAATCCATGTTGAGGACACGAGAAGAACAAATACCTCGTCTGCTCCGCATCCAACCAAGATATTCTCCATGGGGACGCCGCAATCGTCTGACTGTATGCGCGTGTAGGTAAATAACATTTTGAGCTCGGAGCCAGTAGACCTACCAGTTTCTTTCGTAGGCGTCTTGACTCAGGGTCTGGATAAATATGTGGGTACTGAAGAGTAGCCAGAGCTTCATACACATCTGATTTGCGTGATCCTTTTAAAAATAGCTTATCAAGGTAGAGTTAAGACGGTACCTTCTGGAGGGCCGTACGGATTTTCGTTGGCATCCAGCTTCACGATCTTTTCGATTTCGATGCCAAGTTGCTCTATACCGTTTTCAGTACGCCGGACGGCGCGAGGTGGGTTAACGTACCTGATAACACTTCAAGAGGCAAGATCGGCTTGTACGGAGCCAGCTCCAAGATATGGCGTCTGACGTAACCTGCGTGCGACCCAACTCCTAGGCAACGCGTTCGTTCCCTATTGTCATAAACAGACGCGCTCCACGTGTGACGGTGAAGTGCCCTTCTCTCTTTTATTAAGCGAACGAAGTGTGGGACAGAGAAACACGTGTGTGTCGTCATCTCCGGCTTGGTTGCGATTTATATTGCTGGTGAATAGTCGCCTGCCTGAATCGCCTGAATGTAGGCACCGTTCAGTTCAGTGTTGCGGCAGACGGCGCACGACTGAAGCCGCCACCTTACTATAACCTCGACGCTTGCCAAGAGGGTCGTGCTGGCTGACGTAGATACCAGTTTGTGATCACATCACAGATACCAATATTTTGGGAGAATCATAGCTATGATATACTTCTCCAACCCAAAAGTCGTGAGAAAAATGGACATAGCGTAGCGAGAATTTGGCCCATTCAGACGCGGAGTAACTTTTATGGTGCAAGTTGCGCGCGAACGACTAACAAACAGCTTGAAATGCTCAGCTCGGAATTTTCATTCGGAACGACACGGAACCTTCACTTCGGTTTCAAACGCCAACTGCGCACGCAGCGGAAATCTCTGTCGCGGTGGAACTTGGTAATATACCCGTGTGCGTAGATCGACTTCTCGAAAGTGTTGGAAGACGAGAACGCAGTATTCATGTCCGTCACTGACGGCTTCACTGGCGAAGCCCTTTTCAGCCAAGGTGAGTTGAACAACACTCTCTCGGAAGGAAGTTTACCCTGTTGTGTATCTCAGGATTCTGTTATACATATGATGACGTAATTTTTCATCCGGGTTTTATAGATTTCGCGGCTGATCAGGTGAGTTTCCATTTGCTCCGCCGCAAGTTATGGGCTGAGCAGATCCTAGGTTGAACTATCCACGAGGGTCAGTAAGAACATAAAACTTCGAACACCGTTGGTTAGCTCACCAATGGATACTGGTACGTTGTGAGTTCTTGCTCTTCTTACTTTATTTAATGATGGCGTAGTCACGGAAGCAGATATGGCAATCGCACTGGCTGAAGCTGGTGGCATGGGTTTCCTTCACTACAACATGACGGTGAGTTTGAAGTTGACGAACTTGAAACGTCCCTAATGCCCTTCAAAGGCCGAGATTCAGTTGGAGCATGTGCGGATCGTCAAATCACACATTCCAGGCTACGTCGCTAGACCAGCTGTTGTTCAAGCAGACTCAACTCTCTCTATGCTAGACACTTTGAAGTCAGAGCGAGGCTTCTCAAGTGCTTGTGTTACTGAAGATGGAAGTTGCGGGAGTAAGCTGCTTGGTCTTGTGACAAACCGAGACATCGATTTCGAACGTGATCGTAATATTATGGTTTCTAAGGTCATGACACCAACTGCGCAGCTAACTGTTGGATTAATGTCTAACAGTCTAGCTGACAATGAGAAAATACTACTTGAAAGTAAATGTGGCAAGCTACCCATCATTGACGCAAATGGGAATCTAGTCGCGCTCTTGACGAGGAAAAGCATCAAAAATCGATTGAATAGTCCAGTCATTGGTGAACCGTCAATTGGTGCCGATGGCAAACTCTTGTGTGGCGCCGCAATAGGTACACGTGACTCAGATCGTGTACGAGCAAAGTTACTTGCCGATGCTGGGGTAAACGCCATCATTCTTGACTCTTCACAGGGAGATTCGGTTTATCAACTCGAAATGATTAAGTTTTTGAAGCGTGAAGTACCAAATGTCGATGTGATCGCTGGCAATGTCGTGACGCAGAATCAGGCAGCTCGTTTGCTCGAGGCAGGAGCAGATGGTCTCAGGGTTGGCATGGGCTCCGGCAGCATCTGCACTACACAAGAAGTTTGCGCGGTGGGTCGCGGTCAGGCAACTGCAGTGTACAAAGTAAGTCAGATGGCAAGACGCTATAATGTTCCTATCATTGCCGATGGCGGCATTCAAAGCAGCGGACACATTGTCAAAGCCCTCTCGCTTGGTGCCAGTGCTGCCATGTGTGGCTCAGTATTTTCCGGGAGTACAGAGGCTCCTGGGCAGTACTTCTTTCAAGACGGAGTACGCGTAAAAAAGTATCGTGGTATGGGTAGCCTGGATGCGATGAAGAAAGGTAGTGATGCTCGATATCTGAGCGAGTCTGGTCACTTGAAGATCGCACAAGGAGTCTCTGGAACAGTGCGCGACAAAGGCTCTGTCAAAACAATGATTCCCTATCTGATTCATGGAGTCAAGCAGGGTTTCCAGGATCTCGGCGCGCGATCTCTAGTTCAAGCCCATGAAATGTTGGACAATGGCCAGATGACTATGGAGGTACGAACTGGTGCTGCCCAGCACGAAGGTGGAATCCATGACATGCATAGTTACACAAAGGTTCCATGGTAAGACAGTTGGTAGTGGGTGCCACGTGAAGTCTTCACCTACACAGACACAGTTATCAGTTAGCTATTCCCTCGTCTTTGTACTCGCTATGAAGATCACAAGAGCTGCAAACAACTTACTTTCTGTGCACTGAGGAAAATCGTCAACTTACAGATGAGAAGTGAGTTCACACAAAAGATGAGAACAATTGGATCATAGTCCTCTCTGAACAGCGTCGTGAAACCTCCGAAACTTGCCAGCCTCGTCTGAATGTGATCGTGATCATAGCGACGTTAGAAGTTGTAACGAAATCACCTTGCTTCGATTACCGGATATCCCCAACTCTGCCTTTCGCTGAGGCCCTCTATGTTGGACGCGCTCTCTTTTGCTTCGCTGAGAGCGGTTCATCAATTGAAAGCGCCTACGGCACGGAGAACATGCTACAGCATTGCGCGGAAGTGTAGTATACCACTGCACGCTTACGTTCGAATGCTGAGTAATGGGGTACATACGATTTTACTTAAACACCGACGGCACCTACTGTGCCCGGCCGCAAACGGTAATCGGCTTGTCTACGACTGGACAGGGTCAGAGTCTGACCGTCAGTCTATTGACATTAAGTCTTAGTAATGTCAGTCTTACTAAAGCCGACTAACAGTGAAATCCATAACTTTCCCCATAACTTGCATTCGAAGAGCCACACTACTGTTAGTCGTTGACCGATAACTTGAATCATAACTTTTATGACGAAAGTTATGCGCGACGACTAACAGTGAAATTCCGTAACTTGCTTCGTAACTTGCTAAACCCTAAAGTTATGGATGTACTGTTAGTCGGCTTAAGTATTTCTTAAAATAGTGCATTTTGGCCCAAACACAAAAAATAGTGTTTCTTTCTATCTCTTCGTCGGCCTAAGTACGTCGTATTTTCGCAATAATCGTAACATTCCAATTTCGAAATGTATGTTCCAAGAGTTATGAGTTGTACTTAGTACCTAGTAGTTACCATTAAATATGGTATGTTAGTTCTTCTAATCGCCAGTCAAAACTGGCCCAGTTGATTTCGGCGCCGCCGCCTGTCAACAGACGACCAGAAGTTCCTCCAACGCGATGCAACGGCTCTGAGCAATCCTTCTCGTCACTGTAAGGAGCTACCTGCATATTCATTTCGATACCATTCTTTCTGTTCGCTCATAAATACTAGCGAGCAAGTTAGAGGGTTGAGTAGATTGCGAAAACGATGGCTCAAGAGCCAGCACCCGAGGTGGTGAGTGCCGTCGGTGACATCCCAAGTGCTTGGTATAGAAGAGAGCAGCACGTTGGGTACACTCAATCTGGCATTAAATTACTTCGTAATGATGCTACAGACAAGATAGACGCATTACTAAAATCAATCGACGACCGAAGCGCTTGGAGGTTGCTGGTAGACGAATGCAGCGGTCTGCAGCTGCAACTCTCCCCTGCACAAGTGCGACTGCTCAAGCAACTAGGAACAGGCATTCTGCCGCGCTCCGACAAAGAGTCTTATGATTATGACCACTTCCACAGTATTCGTTCAGAAAACGAAAAGTTCAATCCGGAGCAGCACGAACCAAAAAGACGTTTCAAACCTTCAAAATATGAAGCAGAACGAATTCTTCGTTTGGTCAGAAAGCTGCGACGTGCTACGAGTGAAAGCTCGTCGACTCGAAAATCTCTGACACGTGACTTAGATATATGGACGGATAACGAAAATGAAGAATACCCTGGGCCAAATAAGCCGTCTAGGCCTAGTAAACTGGAGATAGCAGGTACTGCTCTGTCATATAACGCACCGCCAGAGTACCATGACGATGAACGACTTGCGCATAGTAAGTCTCTACGTTCATTGAAGACGACGTCAAACTTCATCTTGGATCGTTTTCATCGATGCTTAGATTTGTACTTGTGTCCCAGAGTACAGAAGCAAACACTTAAAATCAACCCTGATACCATTTTACCACGCATTCCAGAACTCGCTGATATGCGACCATTCCCAGCAAAGCTCGCACTCAGCTTCCATGGTCATCAAGCCGAACTTTCTGCGCTTGCTATAGATGATTCGGGGGAATTTTTAGCATCTGGTGACATGAATGGATATCTCAATATATGGGACGTGACAACCACAAACCGTGTAAAACAGTACACTTTCCGTGAACCAATTACATCTTTGTCTTGGCGTCCGCGAATACGTGGCTTAGAGTTAGCGGTGTGTGTCGGAAATTCAGTTGTACTCGTCGGTTTAGAACGAGACGATTACTTCAAGCAAAACGGTGGAAACAACGTATGGTCTGTCGATAAGTTGAACCATTTCACCACTTCCAGCAGTGGGGCTATTCTGTCCTTGGATTGGCATCCGAAAGGGGATTATGTGGCTACAGTTGAAGAATCAGGCGATGTATGCGTGCATCGAGCATCTACATCGACGAGTCAAAAGGTTTGCTCGACGAAGAAGAGTCATCTCATTAAAGTTCTTTGGCACCCAAAGCAGCCTTTACTTTACATTGCTACTCGCAACTGTATTCAAACCTTTGCCGTGAGAGAGAATCGTATTCAGAATAAGTTGAAGCCTGCGAATAGTATTGTTGTATCGATGTGCCTATCGAGTGGAGGGGAGTATGCATTCGTGACGTGCAATGACTCCCGTTTGTATATTTTTGACACAGAGGCATCTAGTTCTCCAATAAAAGTACTGCAGTTACAGAATGGGGTCGGTCTATGTTCATCGTTTCATAGAGTTCTACCACTCCTTACAATCGCGTTTGCAAGCGGTGTTACCCAAATCTTCTTCGCAAGTTGGAAAGAACAAGTCTCAGAAACACCCAGCATCATCCCACTCAAAGTCCTTGGTTGCGGTACACGTGCGCAACTGAGCAGGCATCCATGCGTTTTCCATACGACTCAACCATGGGTAGTTTCATCACACGGAAGAAAGATACAACTTTTCACCGACTGAAGTATGGAATTCTAGTCATTTCTTGGAACGACCGAAAAAAAGGAAACAGGTGTCAGTTATGTAACGTAGTCACTCATTGCAAAGTGCTAAAGGCCTAGAACCTAATCATTACGAAACCTTTACTTGCTGGATGCGAGTCCGGAAATGCCCGCAGCTATGCGGTCTTCACGGCGCGCAATCTTACGCATTCTAGTGGCCTTATTCTTTGCGCGACGAGCTTCAAACTGGTCGGCGAGAGACTTCTCCCGAGCCTTCTCAGCCTTCGCCTTATGGATGGCTTCCATGAGAACGCGCTTGTTCTTAAAAACATTACCCTTGCACTTCAGGTACATGGAGTGATACATATGCTTATCGATCTTCTTAGCTTCTCTGTACTTCTTCAGTAACCTACGAAGCACACGGTGACGCCTGAGCCAGAGGACCTTCGTGGGTAACCTAGCCTCACGAGTACCTCTTCGCTTACCGTAACCGGTGTGTCGTCCGAGTCGTTTGGCCGCTAATTCGCGTGAAGTACGCGCGCGCGAATGAATCTGCAAAAGAATGAGGATTCAAGAATTCAAAATGGACCCGCTAACTCACCTTGGTGGGCTTCCGGATCACGAATCCGTCCTTGATCAGCTTACGAATGTTCTGTCTAGAGTTCGCCGCCGAAATCTCGTTGATCTGTGCATGTTGGTGTTAGCAAAGTTTCGGAACAGGAGAAAATTAAATGTATTGCTAGAACGTGCACAATGCGAAACTTGGCGATAGAGTGGGCGCGTCAAACGTTTCGAGCTTCACTCAGGTTGAACGCACCTCGTTAGGGTCCATCCAGATCTTTCTGGCGCCGCAATTCAGCACAGACGCGGCGAGTCGCTTTTGCAACTTGAGCGAAACCATGGTAAATCAGGGAGTTTATTTCGAACTGAGTCGGTAGTTGCTCGTGACAGCCGTACCACCAAGCGGGGTTCTTTGACGCTGAAGCCCTAGGGCGCCGACAACCTCGAGCGGTAGTGATTCGCGACGTTCGACCGACGACGTCTTGATATGTACCATCTTACTAAAATCGTTATTTAATATTGGCTTCTATCAACAATTCGGAGGTTCATGAATCCATAAATCTCCAACATGTGCTGAGCTGGGAAAACACATTATAGTAGGCGATGTTGAGCTCTATGTATGAACCTAACACGCTACAGCTCGTCCACGACTCATTCAGTTGTTACCGTTTGTGATATCCTGCTCGTGTCGTCATCCACCGGCTACTTACGCTGCCGTGTGCGACAGCTGAATGTTTTTTGAAGTTTTGCTGGCAGCGCGCGAGTGTACGGCTCTCCACCTGCTCTCACATAACAACTCGGCATGCCCGCCCGGAATTCAGGAAGTGAGCCGGCTAAAAGGAAGATAGAACCGCTCATAGATGCAGGGCCGCCCAAGCGCATCAAGTCCAGTGCAGGTGAGCACACAGAACGAGAGGTACTTTGGGTGGACAAGCACAGACCCCGAGTCTGGACTGAGCTCGTCGGCAACAACAGTAAAATCTTGCAGTTGAAAAACTGGCTCAGCCAATGGAGCGGACAAAAAACGAACTTCCGTCGTGCGATGCTCATGAGTGGACCGCCTGGCGTTGGTAAAACCAGCTCAGCACAACTTGTATGTGACGCACTTGGCTTCAGGTATTTTGAAGTAAATGCAAGTGACGCTAGGAATAAGTCCACCGCAGCTGTGACGGATGGAATGAGGAATAACGCCTTAACCATAGTAAAGGAGATGATTTCAAACGCATCTTTGACCTTCGGCGGTGAAACTCGCAAAATGGTATTGATTATGGACGAAGTTGATGGTATGAGTAGCGGAGATCGTGGAGGCGTTTCCGAACTAATAAATATTATCAAGAACTCCCGGATTCCGATCATATGCATATGCAATGATAAGTATTCGCCAAAGTTAAAAGGTTTGATTAGTGTTTGTGATGAATGCGTCTACCACCGACCGTTGAAAACACAAATTATCAAGCATATAACAAAAATCGGGCAAGCTGAAGGACTCAGTCTCACAGGTGATGTCACTGCTAAGCTTGTCGAGAGTTGTTGCAACGACATCCGTTTGTGTATAAACCAATTACAGTTCGCTTCACAGACAGTTTTTGCCCCGGAAAATGCTCCAAACACCGTCAAAGATATTCCTGGGAATCCTTTCTCAAACACGGACATCCTGTTCAGCACAGGAAGTCAGCTCTCTGTATTGGATAAGGAACGGTTGTCTTTATCTGATGCTGAGTTAATTCCTTTATTTGTGCATGAAAACTACGTTAACATGAGACCATCTGGTGCGACAAGCGACATGGATCGGTTAAGTTTGTCAGCTGCCTCGTCAAGCCGTCTATCTGAATTTGATATGATATGTACAGCAGTCTACTCTAGACAATATTGGTCTTTGCTCCCCGTATGCACAATGCTCGGTGCAGTTCTACCTGCATCTGTTGTATCGGGAAGGCGTGAACTCATCTCGCCGTCGGCGGGGGAACGCAATTTTCACCGTTTTCCTAGTCTTCTTGGTAAAATGTCATCATCATCCAAGGTTCGACGTCTATGCAGTGAGCTTTCTTCACGCTTTTCCACAGGAATATCGACAGGAGTATCAAGCTCACAGCTTCGCTTGAACTATTTCGCTTTAATGCGTCTGAGAACTCTGAAAGAGATGACTTTCACAAGTAAGGGTGGGAAAGAACAGGAAGGGATCGAGAGTGTGCTAGCGTTTATGCACATCTATAAGCTGAAAAGAGAAGACTGGGATACATTGCATGATTCAACTCGACTGGAAGGAAAAGGGCCTTTCTTTCAGCCTACAGCGCTAGTCTTGTGCAGCAAAACCAAGGCGAAGTTCACAAGGATGTGTAAGACTCATAACCTTTGAAAATTACTCTACAGAGTTCATCTAGGATGTCCAGAAGCACGGTACCATTTCATGGTAAGCAAGTAAAGTGTCGCACCAAGTTGTTGCTGCAGTAATAAATCCCATGTTTCAGCTGAATTTTCTTCACAAAAGATGACTTGGTATTGACGTGCCGCAAGACGCCCGAAACGCCTCGTACCTTGATGTGCATCGTTCGCCTGCTTTGTGAATAAGTTCTCTCGCCAACAACTTCTTATTTGACTCACCAAAGTGAATATTGCTTTAACCAATATCGAACTGGGTATCGCCTGTTTAAAAATACGTTCAATATTGGAATCAACCGGATGTAACATCATACCTCAGGTTCTTGTATTTCCATCGCCAGTAAAGCCTCATGAATCACCACTGCAACTTGTTCTCGAAACTGTGCTCTACTGTGTTCTGTAAGCTCAACAGCTGCGTTCAACAGACGAGCAGTTGGAACCGATCGCACCAGTAAGGAAAGCGTATTCCGCGCAGAAGACATCACAAACTTCTTATCAAATGAGCTTTTTTCAAGAAGTGCATAAAAGAGGGACGAAGTATCACTACTAACAAACTCTTTAAACTCGCTTGCTCTTCTTGCAAGAAGTACATCTAAACAGAGCAGTGTCTCCTTGACAACAGCGCTGCGGAGGCTACCAAGAAGGTGAGTCAGCGCTGGTATGAGCAATTCTAGATCTAGAAGGTCTTCGGTTTGCTCTACATCAGCGATTATGGCACACTCAGCAAGGCCTTGACACGCCAGCTGCCAGTCGGCAGACTGGATCTTCTCGACTGTACGACGAGCTGATTCCCTTTTGACTGCGCACGCGTCTTGTTTCGCCATACCTTCGAGTCTCAAACACTATCGGCAAAATCGGCAAAATCGCTATCCATAAGTAGGCACTTCGTCGCGACAGAACGGCAGGATCCCAACCGTTGGAACCCAACGACGTTGACGGTCAACTATCTGCGGCGCGGCGCTGCGCGGCGCGGCGCTTCTCCGCGCTTCTCCGCGCAGTGCCACGTAAGAGGCACATAAAGTCACGGTCATTTCACACATGAGACGACTCAAAAGCACACAGGGTAAACACGATGAATTCTTGGATCTTAGAGAGTTGGGTCTTTTGTATAGACTAAGGCCGACTAATAAGAGCACCAAACAAAGTTATCGAAATCACGTAAATTTGACGATAACTTTGCCCGAAGTTATCGTCAAATTTAAGGTTTGTAAGGCCGATGAAGAGATAGCTCCAAAATACACTTTTTTTAGGAAATACTTCGAAATTGGCGATGAAGAGATAAAAATTCACAAAAAATAAAAGTGTTTTTTTGTGACATCGGTGAAAAAAAAACACTATTTCACCCCGAAATAATAGTGTTTTTTTTTCACGCAAAAAAAAGTATTTCTTTTTTTCGCCTATGGTTCACGACTCGTCGCCGATTTGATACTAAAAAATAGTGTTGTGTTTGCGCTATCCCTACATCAAACTATTTCTGAAAATAGTGCATTTTGGCCCAAACAAAAAAAAAGTGTTTTTTTGTGAATTTTTATCTCTTCATCGCCAATTTCGAAGCATTTCCAAAAAAAAGTGTATTTTGGAGCTATCTCTTCATTGGCCTAAGTGCACGATTGTACTAGATCTGTGCCACGATGATAAAATGGTAGCAAGAGGTGGCGGCGATGACACGAAGGGCGCCGCCGCGTCACTCTGCGCAGTGTACGCGTGATTCGCGATACTTTTTGTCAAAACAGAGTAACGCTACGGTGCAAACGATAGTCTTCATACTCGCAGACGCGGCCGCGTACGAATAGTTCAAAGAAACTTAGGATGGCGACGGAAGAGTTCGTACTGAAGCCCGAAAATTCTCCCGCTCCCCTGGACGCTTCCAGGTGGCCTCTGTTGCTCAAGAACTACGATAAAATGATGGTACGTCCTTGACTGTGCTCTAATACGGGAGATGTTCTAAACGTCGTTGATTTTCGTAAATAGATACGAACTGGGCACTATACCCCGATCCCAAACGGATGCTCGCCCCTAAGGCGCCCACTCAGTGAGTACCTCCGGTATGGAGTCATCAACCTCGATAAGCCGGCAAACCCATCTTCGCACGAAGTTGTCGCCTGGTTGAAGCGCATTTTGCGCGTTGAAAAGACTGGACATAGCGGTACACTTGACCCAAAAGTGACAGGTTCGCTGATAGTCTGTATAGACCGTGCAACTCGACTTGTGAAGGCTCAACAAGGTGCGGGAAAGGAGTATGTTTGTGTTTGTCGTTTGCATGGTTCCGCACAGGGTGGTATCAAAGCTGTTGAACGAGCGCTAGAAAATCTCACGGGAGCTCTCTTCCAACGACCACCTTTGATTTCTGCCGTCAAGCGCCAATTGAGGATTCGTACTATTTATGAGAGTAAACTCTACGAGTACGATGCCGACAGGAATTTGGTTGTTTTCTGGATTTCCTGTGAAGCTGGTACATACGTTCGAACTCTTTGCGTTCATTTGGGTCTACTACTTGGTGTAGGAGGTCATATGCAAGAGTTAAGGCGCGTGCGATCTGGCATCTGTGGAGAGGGAAAAAACCTGGCTACCATGCACGACGTGCTTGACGCAATGTGGCTTTACGACAACTACAAACAGGAAGATTACTTGAGAAGAGTGATTTTGCCGCTTGAAACGTTATTAACGAATTACAAGCGTATTGTTGTCAAAGACTCAGCGGTAAACGCTGTATGCTACGGAGCCAAGCTCATGATACCTGGTGTACTACGCTATGACTCTGAGATAGAAGTAAACGAGGAATGTGTTTTGATGACTACTAAAGGTGAGGCAATTGCAGTTGCTATTTCTCAAATGAGTACAGCAGTGATCGCTACGTGTGATCACGGAGTTGTCGCAAAAGTCAAAAGAGTTGTGATGGAGCGCGATACTTACCCTCGTCGTTGGGGACTAGGTCCAGCTGCTCTGGCAAAGAGAAGTGGTGTTTTGCCAACAAAGACCAAGGAACTCAGCAATACGGCTGAGCATCAGACTTCGAATAAGAAGGAGAAGAAGGAGAAAAAAGAAAAGAAAGAAAAACACGAGAAGAAAAAGCAGAGGAAAGATTGAAGTCTGTATGACACAGTTTTTGATTCCCAAGCATGGAATATTTTGAGTCCCTGTTCTATGGTCTCGCAGTTTTTAAGTGCACAAGTAATATAAATGATATGTGATAACATACGAATACTACTAGTAGTACAAGTAATAGATATGTATACGTCCGAAGGAACGCCCATGACATAACCTGGCCAGTTGGAAGTACAGTTCAAGCAGTTATGGCTTGACTCTTTCGCAACTGCCAAAAGCATAGCTCGCCGCCTGTTGAGCACGTTAGGAGGAACGTATTACTGCAGCTTACAAATACATGACTGCGTGCTGCTAAATCTTTAACGCCATAAGCGACGAACGTAACGTGTATGTTATTTTCTAGATCCCACACATGGATGAAGTCATCCTCCGACCCAAGAACAAGGAGGCCTCCGCCATGCCTGAATACACATGGTGACAAAATGTTTCGCTCGTTAACATGCCCGCGGATGATCATTGTACATGCTTTCGATGCTATACTCCATATGAATACTTCACTATGAAGAGTTGTAACTATTAAATACTTGGAGTTTTCCGTAAAAGTTGCTGAAGTGACTGTAGCGTTGAAAGATAAAGTTTCAAGACACAAGTTGTTGTGTGTATCCCACATTCTGCACATTCCATCGCAGCTAGAGGAGAGCAGTACCGAGCTATCACGACTAAAGTTCACACTCGTAACAGGATCAGAATGCCCGGGTAATATTGCAACACAGCTACCAGTTGACGGATCCCACATACGGATGGACTCGTCACAGCCACCACTGGCGAGCAGTGTATCTGCGTAGTTGAATGCACAGCAAAGTACCGGACTCTCGTGACCATGCATAACGAGTAGACATTCACCGGTCAATACATCCCACAACAAAATTGATTTGTCATCTGAGCAAGTAGCCAAGTACAAACTGTTATGAGCCCAACCCACTTCACACAGTGCTTCAGTGTGTCCAAGCAATTCTAAGTGAAGAGCGAACTTGTATACTCGCCAAACTTTGCAGGTTTTATCAGTTGATGCACTCGCAAGCCTGGCCAAAGATTTGTAAGAGTATTCAAACGAAATACAATTGGTTTACCACTTGCCGTCCGGCGAAGCACGTAGTGCCACAACTGGTGCCTTGTGATGGAGAGCTTCCCGGTTGACGAGTTCAAACGTACAAGACATCTGCAACTTTCCACGAGCACAACTTCTAGACTATCTGCGCCATAGTAACAAGCAGCACCAGTTTTATTCTGCAGTCTCTTCCTCAGCCTCTCGCCTTGCACTTCCTAAGTTCGGAATCCGAACTCTCAGGTGTGGATTTATCGAAACGTTGCGTCCCGTAGATACCGGTAAACGAGATTATATGCGTCGTTTTCTTCGTTTGTTTTCCAGTCTTACACCGGCCCTGTACACGCTGCCACCAGATGCGTCCTCTCATACAACTCCCAAACATTAAATATTTCACATGGTACAAGTGCTTTCACATAGATAGATATAATAGGTACAGAGTATGAATTTTGAAAGACCGAGGGAGAAAGAGAAAAAACTGCTATCCTCCCTAACAAAAGTAACGTAATGGTCTGTGACTCGTCACTTTTCTCCTCGTGCTTTTTATGACAAAATATATTATTTCATATACTCCTGTGGAGCATCACCGTAGTGTGAAAATCGAAAAAACGTGCATTTGAGACTTGTTCAATTTTTTTATCGCGGCAGAGAGTGGGGCAGAGAACAAGGGAGCACTCCTTGGGCGTCTTCGAGCGAAGCACTGCGTTCACGCCAACCTCTACTCTTACAAAATCTAAACACAGTCGCTTTACTCACCTTTTTTCCCGTTTTCTCGTTGAAACGTTCCGTTATTTCTTCCCATGTGTACTCTCCATCGAGCTCCTCAGACAACTCTGCGAGCACCGTCTCGTCAGCGTCTGTCAACACGCTTGGTCTACCTGATCTCGGGAGTGCAGCCGCGCTTCCCGTCTCTCGCTGTCTGTTTATAATGTCGTAAAGAGCTTTAGGACTGATTTTCCAAGCTCTCGCCATTTCTTTCATGCTCGGCGTGCCAGTATGCCGCGCGAAACGAGCTGCCGTCGCGAGCTGTGTCCTCTCTCCATCCGTGAGTCGTCGTCTTCCGCGCTCGACCGTGGCGAGCGTAGGCCTACACGGACTCGGCAACGCGTGGGAACTCATCACAATACGTGTTTTCGACGCCGTCATCAGGCGCGTACTCGTCGGTCGCGTCCTGACGGAGCCGTGGACCTCCTTTTGCGTCCGACGTCTGGCGCGTTTCGAAATCGCTGGCGTCGACACATCCTCGACACC